>ERZ802822.123-NODE-123-length-58799-cov-41.273611_pt1 | contig 58799 bp, 47 predicted proteins | sample MGYA00345649_ERZ802822 | MGnify/ENA primary metagenome ERZ802822 (study PRJEB30503, sample SAMEA104212359) | marine metagenome | biome: Westerlies Biome; feature: [SRF] surface water layer (ENVO:00010504) within the epipelagic zone...; material: water... | reverse complement strand
AAGTGAACGTTGTTACTAAAACATTCCAGTACGGTGGCCAAGAGGTCACGCTGGAAACAGGACGCATAGCGCGTCAAGCCTCTGGCGCCGTAATGGCCACCATGGGTACAACTTCCGTGCTTTGCACGGTGGTAGCAGAGCAAAAGGAAAAGCCGGGACAGGCATTTTTCCCATTGTCTGTACATTACATCGAAAAAGCGTATTCGGTTGGCAAAATTCCGGGAGGTTTCTTTAAGCGAGAGGCTCGGCCCAGTGAAAAAGAAACACTGACCTCACGTTTGATCGATCGTCCGATCCGCCCGCTGTTTGCCGACGGTTTCATGAATGAGGTGCAGGTGGTTTGCACTGTCATGTCGGCCGATTTGGATACGGATCCCGATATTGTTGCGATGATCGGTACGTCAGCGGCACTGTCTATTTCGGGCTGCCCGTTTAATGGGCCAATCGGTGGTGCACGTGTGGGCTTCACGGATGCAGAGGGTTACGTATTAAACCCTTCATACTCTGCGCTCAAGGATAGCAAGCTGGATATGGTCGTTGCGGGTACTCGTGACGCCGTTTTGATGGTTGAATCCGAAGCAAAAGAGCTGTCTGAAGACCAAATGCTGGGTGCTGTGCTGTTTGCGCATCAAGAGATGCAGACCGTGATTAAAGCCATTGATGAGCTGGTTACAGAAGCCGGGAAGCCACGTTGGGATTGGTCTGCAGCTGAAGTCAACGAAGCGCTTCGCGCGCAAGTAGAAGCAGCAGCGGGCGCCGACCTAGGCGAGGCGTATCGCATTACGGAGAAGGCTGCGCGCTACGAGCGTGTTGGTCAGGTCAAGGATGCTGTGGTTGAACAGCTGGCTGTTGAAGGTGGCCCTTCTGCGGACGATATTAAAGATGAGTTTAAAGCGCTTGAGAAAAGCATCGTTCGTCAGCGGATCCTTGCAGGTGAGCCACGTATCGATGGTCGCGACGGTCGCACCGTACGTCAGATTGCATGCGAAGTAGATGTTCTCGATAACGCCCATGGATCATCGCTGTTTACTCGCGGCGAAACGCAAGCGATTGGTGCAGTGACGCTAGGCTCAACACGAGATGCACAAATTATTGATGCGCTGGAGGGTGAGCGACGTGATCCTTTCATGCTTCACTATAATTTCCCTCCTTACTCGGTCGGTGAAGCGGGCCGTATGGGCTTCACAGGGCGCCGTGAAATCGGCCATGGCCGTTTGGCACGCCGAGGCTTGGCGGCTGTGTTACCGACCGAAGATGAGTTCCCCTATACGATTCGTGTTGTCTCGGAGATAACTGAGTCCAATGGTTCGAGTTCCATGGCCTCAGTATGCGTGGGTTCATTGGCTATGATGGCCGCTGGCGTTCCACTTAAGGCGCCCGTAGCAGGTATTGCCATGGGTTTGGTCAAGGAAGGCAATCAATTCGCTGTACTGACCGATATCCTTGGTGATGAGGATCATCTTGGCGATATGGACTTTAAAGTCGCGGGTACCGCTGCGGGTGTCACTGCATTGCAGATGGATATCAAGATCGAGGGCATCAATGAGCAGATCATGGAAGTAGCGCTCGAGCAGGCACTGCATGCGCGTCTGCACATCCTCGGTCAGATGAATGCTGTTCTAGAATCACCGCGTGAGATCACGTCTGAAAATGCGCCTAGCATGGTGTCTCTGAAAATCGATCAAGACAAGATTCGGGACATTATCGGTAAGGGCGGCGCGACCATCCGTCAAATTACTGAAGATTCTGGTGCTACCGTCGATATTAATGATGACGGCACGGTCAAGGTCTTTGGCCAGAATCAATCCGCGCGCGATGCCGCTGTGGAAATGATTATGGCGATTACGGCAGAGGCGGAAGTGGGTGCGGTGTATACCGGTACCGTTGCACGTATCGTTGATTTCGGTGCGTTCATTACGATCTTGCCAGGGAAAGATGGTTTGCTTCACATCTCTCAGATCGCCAATGAGCGAGTTGAAAATGTGGGCGATTACCTCACTGAAGGTCAGCAGGTGACAGTGAAGTGTTTGGACGTCGATCAGCGAGGCCGCATTAAGCTCTCTATTAAGGAATTGCTAGACGAGGAAGTGGCAGAAGCGGCTCACGAGACTGAGACCGACAACGAGTCAGCTGCGGTTGACGACGCTGAGCCAGAAGCGGTCGACTCAGCTGAGGTTGCCGATTCGGATTCAACTGATACTGAAGAAGCTGCCGAAGATGTGTCTGATTCTGGCGACAATGCCGATGACGCCGATGACGCCGATGACGCCGATGACGCCGATGAAGGAGAAGAGGAGACGAAGTAATCGCCTCTTTGTGAAAAGGCCCGCTGCTGCGGGCCTTTTTTTTGCTTACCGATCTTGCTTTTGCCTACGGGTCTTGCTTTTACCTACCGATCTTGACGGTCAGGTACTATCGCGACCTAGGATGAGCTGTTCAACAACAGATGGATCCGCCAGTGTCGAGGTGTCTCCCAAGCTATCGAGTTCATTTTCAGCAATTTTGCGAAGAATTCGGCGCATGATTTTGCCTGAACGTGTTTTTGGTAGACCGGGCGCCCACTGAATGACGTCAGGCTTTGCTATGGGTCCGATTTCTTTGACACAGAGTTGCACTAGCTCTGCTCTCAGCGCCGCAGAGTCTTCTACCCCAGCTATTGGTGTGACGTAGCAGTAAATGCCTTGCCCTTTAATGGGGTGCGGATAGCCAACAACGGCAGCTTCCGAGATGTCACGATGCAGAACGAGGGCGCTCTCGACCTCGGCGGTGCCCATGCGATGTCCCGATACATTCAAGACGTCATCTACTCTTCCTGTGATACGCAAATAACCATCGGCATCACGCAGAGCGCCATCACCGGTGAAATAATAACCGTCATAGGTTGAAAAATAGGTGTCAATTAGCCGCTGATGATCGCCATACACGGTTCGGATTTGACCTGGCCACGAGCGTTTAATGACCAAATAGCCCGCGCCTTCACCTTCAATTTCATGTCCTTGCTCGTCGAGTAGAGCTGGCTCAACACCAAAGTAAGGAAAGCTGGCGTAACCCGGTTTCAACGCATGTGCAGACGGAATAGGTGTAATCATCATCGCCCCAGTTTCGGTCTGCCACCAGCTGTCGACAATGGGACAACGACTGTCACCAACTACGCGGTGGTACCACTCCCATGCTTCGGGGTTTATAGGCTCGCCCACCGATCCGATGATGCGGAGACTTTTGCGCGAGTGCTTAGTGACGAGATCGTCACCGAGTGCTTGCAGAGCGCGAATAGCCGTTGGTGCGGTGAAGAAGGTATTGATCTGGTGTTTGTCGATGACCTCCCAACATCGGCCGCCATCGGGATACGTTGGTACGCCCTCAAACATGACCGTGGTGGCACCATTTGCCAAGGGGCCGTAAACGATATACGAGTGGCCTGTTACCCAGCCCACATCTGCAGTACACCAAAATACCTCGCCTTCGCGGTAGTCAAAGACATACTTGAAGCTACTAGCAGCTTGCAGTAAGTAGCCACCGGTCGTATGGAGGACGCCCTTTGGCTTTCCGGTCGATCCTGAGGTGTAGAGAATAAATAGTGGTGCCTCACTCGCCATCGATACGGCTGTACATTCGGTACTGGCTGTTGCCGTTGTTGCGGCATAGGCAATATCGCGTCCGTCCTCCCAATGTATTTGGGCATTCGTCCGCTCAAGAACGATCACGGTGTCGACGGTTGGACATTGTGAGAGCGCGGCATCAACATTGGCTTTGAGCGGAATGGTCTTGCCCGCCCTAAGGCCCTCATCTGCGGTGATGACCATACGACAACTCGCGTCATTGATGCGGTCTTTCAACGCTTCAGGAGAAAATCCGCCAAATACCACCGAGTGGATTGCACCGATTCGGGCGCAGGCTAGCATGGCATAGGTCGCTTCGGGGACCATTGGCATATAGATGCACACTCGGTCACCCACTTGCACACCGCGATCCCTCATCACATTGGCTAATTGACAGACCTCATCTTTCAACTCTTGATACGTGATATGCCTGCTTTCGTTGGGATCGTCACCCTCCCACAGGATTGCGGTTTGCTGCGCGCGTGCTGGGAGGTGTCGATCGATACAGTTCACAGACGCATTCAGCTCACCGCCATCGAACCAACGCGCATATCCGGTGTGCATGTCGCTGTCACATACCGTATGCCAGCGGGTATCCCATGAGAGAAACTCGTCTGCCTGCTCGCTCCAAAATGTGTCGGGATCATCCAGCGATTGACGATACATCTGCTGGTATTTATCAGGTGTGATAGAGGCATCAGCAAAGCTCGACGGAATCGGATAAGTTACCGGGTTAGACATGCTATAGATCCTTGTGTTTCTATCGCGGCAGGACTGCCAACGACGCGTCCTCTTCAGACCATAATAATGCCGTATATGTTTGCCCGCGTGAACAACGTACGTTTTAACCAAAGAGATATCGATAAAATGGCGAGTGCAAAAAGTTCAAAACGAAGACAGGCGTTTGCGGCGACGGTGCGCAGCCTCATGTGGAAACTCTTAGCCGTTTGGCTAATTGTCAGCTTTGGCTTTGGCATCCTATTAGTTGAGCCGCTTAATGAGTATCGACTCGGTGGTTACAAGCTGGGATTTTGGTTTGCCCAGCAGGGGTCGATCTTTGTTTTTATTGCTCTCATTTTTTACTTTTCTGCGGCTATGACCCGCTTTGAGAAGCGCTACAGCGAGCAAGATGACAGTGAGGCAGAAAAATGAGTCTGACTGTCCTGACGTACATTGTGGTTGGCTTTACCTTCGCGGTGTATATCGCCATTGCGATTGCAACACGCGCATCATCGACCAAAGATTTTTACGTTGCTGATGGCGGCGTTAACCCCATTGCTAATGGTATGGCAACCGCAGCCGACTGGATGTCGGCCGCGTCCTTCATATCGATGGCTGGCCTCATTGCGTTGTCATACAACGGTTACGGTGGCTCCGTATTTCTAATGGGCTGGACCGGCGGTTATGTTCTGCTTGCACTGCTAATCGCGCCGTATCTCCGAAAGTACGGCAAATACACGGTCCCTGATTTTATTGGTGAGCGTTATTACTCGGATACCGCTCGCGTCGTGGCCGTCATCTGCCTAGTTTTGTGTTCAGTGACCTATGTCATTGGCCAAATGAAAGGTGTGGGCGTGGCTTTTTCGCGATTTTTAGAGACCGACTATGAAACGGGCCTTGGCATCGGCATGTTCATCGTATTCTTTTATGCGGTAGTCGGCGGCATGAAGGGGATTACCTATACCCAGATTGCTCAGTATGTGGTGCTTATTACCGCCTATACGATTCCCGCCATTTTCATAAGCCTACAGCTCACAGGCAATCCATTGCCTCAGTTGGGTCTAGGCTCAACTCTGGTCGGCACGGATGTCTACTTGCTGGATAAGCTCGACCTGATTTTAGTTGATCTGGGTTTCCAAGAGTACACCACGACCTTGCGGGGCAGCACCTTAAACATGTTGGCGTTTACCGCCTCCTTGATGATTGGGACTGCAGGTCTTCCGCATGTCATCATCCGATTTTTCACCGTACCTAGTGTTGCGGCAGCCCGACGATCAGCAGGCTGGGCTCTCGTGTTTATCGCGATTCTATATACAACTGCACCTGCTATCGCTGCTATGGCACGACTCAATATCATTGACACCATGTGGTCTTCGGAAGCCGAGGCACTGTTAATCGAGGACAAACCCGGCTGGTTCGAAAATTGGGAGCAGACGGGTCTACTCAAGGTTGAAGACCTTAACGGCGACGGTCGTATTCAATATACGGCCGACCCTGATACCAATGAATTAACCAAGCTGGACAACGATATTCTGGTTTTGGCAAATCCAGAGATTGCACAGTTGCCCAACTGGGTGATTGCCCTCGTCGCGGCGGGTGGTTTGGCAGCAGCTTTGTCGACAGCAGCAGGGCTCCTTCTCGCTATATCCAGTGCTATATCGCACGACTTATTAAAAAGTACCTACATGCCCTCCATTTCAGACAAGGCTGAATTGAGGGCCTCTCGGATAGCAATGGCAGCAGCCGTGTTGGGAGCGGGTTACTTGGGCCTGAATCCACCAGGCTTTGCTGCAGGCACCGTCGCTCTCGCCTTTGGCCTGGCAGCATCCTCGCTATTTCCTGCACTGCTCATGGGGATCTTCGCACGTGGAGTGAATCGCGAGGGGGCCGTCGCTGGTATGCTCGCGGGTATCTCGGTGACGTTGCTCTACGTATTCCAACACAAGGGAATTATGTTCATCCCGGGCACGTCCTTCCTTGGTGATATGTCCCCAAACTGGTTCTTTGGGATCGAGCCTAACGCCTTTGGTGTAGTCGGAGCGATTATGAATTTTATTGTTGCGTTGACGGTGAGTCGTGTCACTGCGCCACCGCCTCAAGAAGTGGAGGATTTACTGGATTTCCTTCATGAGCCTGCTGCGGCTAAGTCAGCAAGTGGTAACTAGGAAATAGCCTTATGGCTGAGCGGGTAACATGCGATTATCGATCAGTCGCGTAGCACCCAGCCGCACAGCACCAAATAGAGCCACCTCGTCACTGTTTGAGGACGCGGGTGATAGGTCATGTGTGTGACGAGCTTCTAAATAATCGACTGAAAATCCAGCATGTATCAGCGCTTTTTGGGCGTCTTTTAGAATACGGTCGAAGTCGGCAGAAGGCGCCGACAATGCAGTACCACAGGCTTCCAGAATTGCCGAAAACGTGGGGGCGGCCGCGCGCTCTTCATCGCTCAGATACGTGTTTCGAGAGCTCATAGCAAGGCCATCAGCTTCGCGCATGGTGGGAACCGTTATGATTTCCGTATTAATGCAAAGATCGCGCACCATTTTCTGAATAACTAAGACCTGTTGGAGGTCTTTCGCGCCAAAAAAAGCGAGATGAGGCCTAACAAGTCCTAATAATTTGGTTACGACGGTCGTCACGCCACGAAAGTGCTCGGGGCGTGACGCGCCACATAGGACATCAGTCAGTCCTGGCACATCGACAGCGGTATGTTGGTCAATGCCATCGGGGTAGATGTCGCTGGCATTTGGTGTAAACACGGCAGCTACGCCTGCCTGTTCTAGCTTTGCGAGGTCCTCAGCCAGTGTTCTTGGATAGGCCTCGAGGTCTTCGCTGGCGCCAAACTGCATGGGGTTGACAAAGATTGATGCGACGGTAACGTCACTTTTATTGCGCGAAGCTTCTATTAGCGCAATATGCCCTGAGTGCAAGTGACCCATTGTTGGCGCGAATCCAATTGACTGGTCATGGGGTAGGGATGACCGCCATTTGCGCATAGTCTCTGCGCTGGTCAAAATATCCACGGTTATTGATACGTATGCTGAGCTGTAGGGTAGGAACCGTCTTTGACAGCCTTAACAAAGGCGGCAATAGCGTCCTGAATGGAGTCAGCATCCGCCATAAAGTTCTCGACAAATTTTGCGGGCTTCTCTGTGAGTCCAAGAAGATCATGGAGCACTAAGACTTGGGCGTCAGTTCCCGCGCCGGCGCCAATGCCGATGACAGGAATATCCAGTTTCGACGAGATATCTGCTGCCAACTTCTCGGGGACACACTCGAGTAAGAGCATACTGGCACCTGCGTCTTGGATTTCAACGGCGTCGGCAAGAATAGACTTTGCTTCCTTGGGTGTTCGTCCCATGACTCTGTAGCCACCAAACACATTCACCGATTGCGGCGTTAAACCCAAATGTGCGCATACCGGTATGCCGCGTTGAACAAGCTGGTGGATAGTCTCACTCAACCAAACACCTCCCTCGAGCTTTACCATCTGGGCACCCTGCTGCATAAGTTCCATGCTGGCTGTCAAAGCGACATCAGGGGACGAGTAGGTCATAAATGGGAGGTCTGCCACGATCATCGATGTGGGTCTTGCCCGCGCCACACACTCCGTGTGGTAAACCATGGCATCCAACGATACTGGAACGGTGGTGTCGTGTCCCTGCAAGACCATACCTAACGAATCGCCTACAAGAATACACTCGGCACCAGCATCGCTGACCAACCGTGCGAAGGTTGAGTCATAGGCAGTGACCATTACAAACTTGTCGCCCGCGCTTTTCATCGCGTCGAGTTTGCTGGTGGTTATTCGATCGGACATCGATTCGAGCGCTCCTTGGTACGTGAGTTAATTACGTCAATCTATGAATGTTGGGTTGAAATAATGCCGACCCGCTTTGATGTCCAGCGCGTAATTGACCAGTTGCTCGAAGTCCTCTCTTCGGTTCACCAGGTCAATCTGGTTGGCATTCACTATCAACAATGGCGCCGCATCGTAGTGCAGAAAGAATTCACTGTACACCTCATTTAGCTCTTCAAGGTAGTGACGGCTAATCGCACGCTCGGCTGCGATTCCACGACGTTCTATGCGCTCGAGTAGCCGGTCCACAGATGCTTGCAAGTAGATCACCAAGTCGGGCGTCGGAGCGTCCACGGTCATCTGGTTATAGACTTTGTGATATAGCGCGTATTCGTCGGGATCTAGATTAACTTGAGCAAACAGCGGATCCTTATCGATCAGGAAGTCGGCGATGCGAAGTGGTCTGAATAGGTCCTGCTGCTTTAAGTCATCTATTTTCTGAATACGCTGGAACAGGAAGTACAATTGTGTGGCTAAGGCATTTTGGCGCCGATTCTCATAAAACTTGGTGAGGAATGGGTTTTCATGGGCATCTTCGAGCAGCAGCTGGTAATCAAAAAGGTCCGACAGCTGACGCGCCAGTGTTGTTTTTCCAACTCCGATAGGACCCTCGATGGCTATATAGGGCTGTGGGATGCGCCCCTTCAGGTCGATAGCCAATGCTTCTGTATCTATCAAAATATGTCCGCCAGTGTCATGTTGTAAACCTAGAGTTCGACGTCCTGACACAGGGTCAATGACTGATTCGTAAGCCTGCGCCTAAGGGTACCAAGATCATCAAGTCCCGGCACCTTGTGTTGACAACCCAGCAGGTCGATCATGGGCTGCACGACGAAGAGCCGTTCTGCGATACCTGGGTGGGGTAGTGATAGGTGAGCTGTTTCAATGACGACATCTCCCAGCTGGATGATGTCCAAATCAATGCAACGCTCCCCCCATCGCCTGCGCTTCACGCGGCCCATGTTGACTTCAATTCGCTGCAGCTCAGTGAGTAATTGGTTGGCATCAGCAGTGTAGTGACAGGTCATTACCGCGTTGAAGAAGGGGGGTTGGTTCTGTGGCCCCATTGGCGGTGAGGAGTAGACGCGCGATAGGTGAGTATCGGACAGGTTGGGCAATTGATTTATCGCGTCACGAGCCGTTTTAAGTTGTTCTGTAGGGCTGTCAATATTAGCCCCCAAAGCAATCACCGCTAGTGTCATGTGCTGGGCTTTCGCCGCCGCGGTCGTCGCTTTCGGGACGGAATTTCGGTGCCGGGCTGACTGCCCACTAATTCGGGAAATAGCTGTTGCTGTTCCTCCCAAAATGCTATCGCGGAGCGGAGCTCATCTCGCTCATCGGCGCGCAACAATAATAGGTCGAATGCAGCGCGGAATCGCCGCTGTGATATCACTGACTTGGCGCGCTTGGAGGCACATTTTTCAAGACGGGGCTGCAGCTCCCATATTTCTCTCATGGGAATGGAGAATCGTTTGGGGATGGCAACTCGCTGCAGAGTGATAGCTAGTACCTGTTGAGCCGCGGCGTTCACAGTAGAGCCCTCTTGGTTACCCGTCTTTACCAATTCGCGGCTCTTAGACTCCACAGCAGGCCAGAGCAGCGCGCCTAATAAGAAAGCCGGTGTTACCGGCTTTCCTCGGTCAATTCGGGCATCGGTATTTCGCATCGCTGTAACAATCAATGCGCGCGCCGCAGCGTCCATCATGGAATCTACTGCCGCGGGGAAAAGCGGTTCAAGTAAGTTATGTCTGTCAAGAGACTCGATGGTCGGTGCAGCTGCGCCGGCCATAAACAGCTTCAGTGTCTCGTCAAAAAGTCGCGCTGCCGGAATGTCCAGTAAAAGATGACGGCACTGAGCTATCCCATCAAGGCTGTCTTTATCAATCGAAAAGCCGAGCTTTGCGGCAAAACGGGCCACACGAAGCATCCGAACCGGATCTTCACTGTAGCGAGTAACAGGGTTGCCAATGATTCGGATTAAACGAGACTCGATGTCCTCTAAGCCGCCCAGATCATCTAGGATTACTTTTTTTCGGGGGTCTAAATAGAGTGCGTTAATCGTGAGATCTCGGCGCGCCGCGTCCTGATCAAGAGTTCCATAAACGTTGTCTCGCAAGAGCAAGCCGTTCTCGGATTTAACTGACACCTTTGACGTATCGTCGCTATGGTGTCCCCGAAATGTCGTTACCTCTATGATTTCTCGGCCCATGCGCACATGAACAATCTGGAAGCGGCGACCAATAATCCTTGCCCCTTTGAACAAGGCGACTACCTGCTCTGGCGTTGCGTTTGTCGCAACGTCAAAATCTTTAGGGCGCTTACCTAGTAGTAGGTCTCGCACGGCGCCGCCGACGATATAGGCGTTGTAGTCATTATCCACTAAGCGTGCCACAACGGCGACGGCCGCCTTCGACAGTGCAGATGCGTCAATCAGTTCGCTGGAATCGATGGTGTGCAAATTAGGTGACTCGATTAGGGCTACACCGATCTTATCAAGTCAAGAGGTAGATAGGTAAAAAGAAACTGGGGGAAGTTGCCTTCCCCGCCCAGGTCCGTAGTGACGCATATTATTTTTATTCGGCCGCTTATTTTTATTCTGGCTCTGTCGTAATCGTTGCATTTGCCGTGCCACTCAATATTTTTTCAATAAAAACAAAGCTTTATAAATTCCGAATGGCTTTTCGTGATTGTCTCATGACAGAAGTGTTACGAAACTAAACCCCTGTTGTTACGAATAAGCTCACCAGGAACGCTTATGCTGCACCCTTTTTGCGGTTACGTGGCAGATCAAACCGTTGTCTTCGCTCCCACAGGCATTTTCTGCTGATTCCGAGCTTTTGTGCTAGCTCGGTTTCATTCATGGCGTGTTGGTTTTCCAAGACAAAGCGTTGAAAGTATTCTTCGAGGGAAAGCTCTCCGGCCTCATCGTTTTGTGCAAAGGTGGTATCTTGATCAGAATATGATGCGAGCATCGGTGAGCTATCATCTGTTTCCGTTACGATCTGTGTTACCGGGAGATTCAGATCACTGCCGCTGATGACATCACTCTCAGCCATAACGAGTGCTCGCTCTAAGGTATGTTCTAGCTCACGAACGTTGCCCGGCCATTTATAGGCTGTTAGAGCCTGTTTGGCACCGCTTGTGAGCGGCTTAACTTCTAAACCTAACCGACCAGCAACACGCGTTAGGAGCCAGTTCGTCAGGCCCTCAATGTCATTGCCTCGTTCCCGAAGCGGCGGCAGTTCTAGGCGAAGGACGTTAATGCGGTGAAATAGATCCCTGCGGAAGGCGTCAGTATTTTCGAGTTCAACCAAGTTTCGGTGGGTCGCGCATATAAGGCGCACATTTACGCTGGCGCTTTCCACCGAGCCAATTCGCCTTATCTCACCCTCTTGAATGAATCGCAGTAACCGAGCCTGAGCAGAGGGCGGTAACTCGCCAATCTCATCGAGAAAAAGCGTTCCACCATCGGCGGCTTCGATTAAGCCCACCCGTTGCGCATTGGCGCCGGTGAAAGCACCTTTCTCGTAGCCAAAAAGTTCTGACTCGATTAGCGTCTCCGGTATGGCGGCGCAATTGACCGAGACCATGCGTTTGCTGGCGCGGTCACTTGTCTGATGAATATGGCGGGCAACCAATTCTTTGCCAGTGCCAGTCTCTCCAATGATTAAGACGGTGGAGCTCGCTCTCGCAGCCTTACTTGCCATGCTCATAAGCTTTCGCATGCTAGTGGATTTACCAACAAACGCTTCGACGGCAACTGCAGATTTGTCTGGTTTTGCGATAGCCCCCGATCCCGCCTGTCTAATGGCTTCCAGAACGTCCTTTATGGGTGCGGGCTTTGCCCAGTAATCTTTGGCGCCTGCTTTCATGAGATCAACTGCCGAACGCAATGACGCATGCTGGGCATGCACGAATACGGGTACAGGATGTAAATCAGCAATTAACTGGCTTGCTCCGGCCTCGTTTCTACCGGGATCCAGAATAGCCACATCGACTCGTTCAGCGGATTTAATGGCCCCAAGCGCCGAGAAAGGGGACGCCTTAATCACTTTGAGACCCTCTGCGGAGAGGTCATCCGCGGTGTGCGTCGCACTTATGGGATCATCATCGAGTAAGAGAACCGTCAGCATTGCACCTTCTTCCTACCAAAAGTCGCTGGTGAGGCTAACACGAATGGTGACTTAAGTATCAACTGGGTAACACTTATTGTGTTGAAAAGTTACACCCCGGGCGGGGCTATCGCCTTGGGATTCCAGTGATCAATGGCATGTTCCAAGATGTCTCGTACGCTCGAGGTGTCACTGAGTGCCGTGGATTGATTTAGAAATCGTAGTGCGAACTTTAGATTCTGGTCTGGTGTCTGAATATCGACCGGGGCGGCGCCCGTTTGCTTACTTAACTTATTACCCTGTTGATCGTAGAGGATAGGTATGTGGCCATAACGTGGCGACTGACGGCCTAAAGCTGATTGGATTGCCATTTGGCGGTAACCTGATTCGAGCAAGTCTGCTCCGCGAATGACATGGGTGTAAAGCTCATCAAGATCATCAACTGCCGTCGCTAGCTGGTACGCGATCAGACCATCTCTTCGCCTGATAACGAAATTCGCAGGGAGCCGCGGCGTCACTCGGGAGCCAAGTATGAGATCGTCGAGGGTGTTTGGTAAGTTATCTGGCACCTTGAAGCGAATACTGCCTGTTCGGTGGCGGCGTGACGAGCAGTCGGCTTCGCACTGACCAAGTGATCCAAGGCTGGTACGTGTGCAGACGCAGGTAAAGGTAAGACCTTGGTGTTCTAGCTCTTTCAGGTATTGGTCGTGCGTGCTGCGGCGCAGACTTTGACGGATGACGTCCCCATCCCATGTCAAGCCATGCGCTTGCAAACAGCTCGGAATGGACTCAAAACTAGTTTGGTCATGACGCGGCGGGTCGATATCGTCAATACGGAGTCGCCACGAACCACCTGACGCTCTTGCATCAAGGTAACTGGCGACGGCGGTAATTAGGGACCCGAGGTGTAGTGGCCCCGTAGGAGATGGAGCGAATCGTCCTGAATATTTCGCATCCATGATTTACTGAACTTAACCCAGCTCTTGGCGTTCCTTGATTTCCGCGAGTGTTTTGCAGTCAATACACAGTGTTGCGGTGGGCCTAGCCTCGAGTCGTTGAACGCCGATTTCGATACCGCATGCGTCGCAGTAACCATAGTCGTCGATAGAAATACGTTCCAGCGTCCCATCAATTTTTTTGATTAGCTTGCGCTCACGATCTCGTGCTCGCAATTCAAGACTGAACTCTTCTTCTTGTGTCGCTCGATCAGCCGGATCGGGGAAGTTTGCGGCCTCGTCTTTCATGTGTCCGACTGTCTTGGACACCTCGTTCACCAGATCCGATCGCCAAGAAAGGAGCAATTGCCTGAAGTGCTCGAGCTGCTCACTGTTCATGTAGCTCTCGCCGCGGGATGGCTTATATGGCTTAAAGTTATCGAACTTTTGGACCTGGCCAACGGCACGTGCAACGTTAGACGAGGACTTTGTGCTTGCCTTGGGCGCAGCTTTTGCCTTGGGCGCAGCTTTGGCCTTGGGAGCTGCTGTCGCTTTGGGCGCAGCTTTTGCTTTGGGCGCAGCTTTGGCCTTAGGAGCCGCTGTCGCTTTGGGCGCAGCTTTTGCCTTGGGCGCAGCTTTTGCTTTGGGCGCTGCTTTGGCCTTAGGAGCCACTGCCGCTTTGGGCGCAGCTTTTGTTTTGGGTGCAGCTTTTGCTTTGGGCGCTGCGTTGGCCTTGGGTGCAGCTTTCGCCTTCGGCGTCGCTTTTACTTGGGTGGTTGTTTCTGTCGTCTTTTTCGTTGCCATTTGGATTTCCATTGAAGCGCAAACTGAGTGAATCGCAGTTGACCTGCGCAATCGCGGACGCGAAGCTATCAGAATTAGAGGCGCTTTGCTAGGAGCTTATGCGAGTGTTGGTCGTGATTGAAAAACGGCACAGAATGACGGACCCAGTGTGAGACAGCGATGCAAATACCGAACGACAATGATATCGCCTTAGGGCTCTCCGATTTTGGGCTAGTCTCACTGGCGTCGGGCCATAGGTTCGATGAACTAGCAGCCCAAGCCTTTGTTCGCCTGCAGGCGCGAGCGTTGACGCAAGGCTTTGTGCTGCAAGCCGCCTCAAGTTATCGCTCGTACGCATCGCAGCTTGCGATATTTAATGCCAAGTGGCGAGGAGATCGACAGGTATTGGACGACTTTGACAGGGTGCTTAATCGACAAGACCACACTTCGGAGGAGTGGCTGCACCGTATTTTAAGATTTTCGGCTCTTCCCGGCACATCGCGGCATCACTGGGGCACTGAAGTCGACATTTTTGATCCCACTCTTATTCCAAAAGGCGAGTCGTTGAAGCTTATACCCAGCGAATACGGCAGCGGGGGCTATTTCGCGTCGCTCACTCGTTGGTTGGACGGAGCGATAAAGGAAGGCGTGTCAGAAGATTTTGACCGTCCCTACCATACCGACAAGGGTGGCGTGGCCGTTGAGCCATGGCATTTAAGCTACCGTCCACGAGCCGAACAGCTGCGGGGATATCAGACGCCCGCTGCGCTCAGTGAGGCATGGGAAAAATGGCCCGCGTTGAGGCCAGACGGATTTGAGCTGATTTTGGATTGCCTAGAGGAGATTTTTGAACAATACGTCGTTTGACAAAGGGTTCACCATCTCTCGTCAACGGGCAGTTTCTTGTCCACCAGATGCTTCGCCAGCGTCACGTAAACAGGAAGTCCCTTGTCGTAGCTAGGATAGGCTTCACCTACGATCAAGGGCTCAAAATAGCGTCGCGCCTCGGGTGTAATTCCGAAGCCATCGTCGCTAAAAAAGCTCTTCGGCATCATTTTTTCCTGATTGGCCACTTCATCCAAAGGCGCGGTGCCTATTGTCCATTGATAGGGTTCGTCACTCGTTCGCTGGATCGTGGGCATAATGGCGTTGTGCCCCTCAACGGCGAGACTGACGGCTGCTTTCCCCAATGCAAATGCTTGATCTAGGTCTGTTTGGCTTGCGATGTGCCTTGCGGCGCGCTGCAAATAGTCTGCTACGGCCCAGTGGTATTTGTAGCCATGCGCTTGCTTAATGAGGTCTGCCAGTTTTGGCGCTAAACCCCCCAACTGAACGTGACCAAATGCATCTCGTGATGTCGAGCCCGATAGTAATTGGCCATCAGCCGTTTGCGTCCCTTCTGACGCCACAATCACACAAAACCCGTAGTTATCGACCGTTTCTTTAACCTTAGCGAGGAATCGCGCTTCATCGAAGGCTATTTCGGGAAAGAGGATAATATGCGGCGCATCCCCACAAGACTGTGCGGCAAGCCCGGCTGCACCAGCAATCCATCCCGCATGTCGACCCATGACTTCCAATATAAAGACCTTGGTCGATGTGGCGCACATACTGGCAATATCCATTGCGGCCTCTTGTGTGGATAGTGCGACATACTTTGCCACCGAGCCAAAGCCCGGGCAGTTGTCAGTGAACGGCAGATCATTGTCGATAGTCTTAGGGACGTGAATAGCCTGCAGAGGAAACCCCATGGTTCTTCCGATTTCTGAGACCTTCTGGCAGGTGTCCGCCGAATCGCCGCCGCCGTTGTAAAAGAAGTAGCGGATGTTATGCGCTTTAAACACTTCTATGAGGCGTTCATACTCCGCCCGGCTCTCATTGATGCCTTTGAGCTTGTAGCGGCAGGAACCAAAGGCCCCGGAAGGTGTGGTCATCAAGCCACTAATAACGTTAGGTGCCTCTAGTGCTACGTCGATGAGTTCCTCTCTAAGTGCACCCAAAATGCCATTTTTACCCGCATAGATGCGGCCAATTTTGTCGGGGTATTGTGCCGCAGTTTCTATCACGCCTAGAGCGCTCGCATTGATGACGGCAGTGACGCCTCCGGATTGTGCGTAAAACGCGTTAGGGGCTGGACCTGAGGGCATCAATGTCTCCTTAAACGACTGACATAAAGCGAATACGGTCATGATACGCTTGTCGCTTCAATTTGGAGCGCTAGATGACTAAACGCGTACACATATTGGGTATTTGTGGCACGTTCATGGGCGGCATTGCCTTGCTGGCGCGCGATTTGGGGTACGAGGTGACGGGCTCAGATGCCAACGTATACCCGCCCATGAGCACCATGCTTAGGGACGCTGGGATAAAGCTGTTAGAGGGTTATTCGCCACACCATTTGGAGCCCATACCCGACTTGGTAGTGATTGGAAATGCCTTATCGCGCGGTAACGCTGCGGTTGAGTTTGTACTTGATCAGGGCATCCCCTACATCTCTGGACCTCAATGGCTGGGCGAGAATTTATTGCGAGGTCGCCACGTAGCTGCGGTGGCGGGTACTCACGGCAAAACGACCACTTCAGCGATGCTTACCTGGATCCTCGAATGTGAAGGCTATGACCCTGGTTTTTTAATTGGCGGCTTGCCCGATGACTTTGGTGGCTCTGCAAGACTGGGGACTGGGCCATTCGTGGTTGAGGCAGATGAATACGATTCGGCCTTTTTTGATAAGCGTTCTAAATTTGTTCATTACAAACCAAGCACCTTGATCATCAACAACCTTGAATTCGATCATGCCGATATTTTTGATGATCTGTCGGCCATCCAAACCCAGTTTCACCATCTCATAAGATGTGTCCCCGGTAACGGTAAAATAATGGCTCGTGAGGGAAGTGCTATAAACGAGGTATTGGCCCGTGGTTGTTGGTCCACGGTAGCGCGTTTGGGAGCAGACAAGTGCGAGGATTGGCGTCTAGCTACGACAGACCCAAGTTGTCGTAAGATCACCATAGTCTCGCCCCTAGGTGAAACAGCCCAGATTGACTGGAATCTCATCGGCCAGCATAACGCGGACAATGCGCTTGCCTCTGTCGCGGCCGCCTGCGAGCTGGGTGTGAACCTTACCGCGGCGTGCAGGGCACTGAATCGATTTCAAGGTGTCAAGCGACGACTAGAGCTCCTCGGCGCACCCAATGGAATTCGTGTTTATGATGATTTCGCGCATCATCCAACAGCGATTCGCTCAACTATTGACGGTCTTCGCTGCGCTGTTGGTGGGCAACGTATAATTGCTGTTATTGAATTGCGTTCAAATACGATGAAGCGTGGCGTTCACCAATTAGACTTATTGCCCGCGACCGAGAATGCGGATGCGGTGTATTGGTTCGAGCCAACCGGCCTTGATTGGTCCATCAGCGATACGGCTGCTGATTACGACCATCATCATGTGTTTCATTGCACACAACAGCTTCACGATGCATTGGTCGTCGCCACACAAGGTCAAGATCATGTAGTGATAATGAGTAACGGTAGTTTCGGCGGTTTACACCGGCAGTTGCTACAATCCCTTTCGCAGTAGTCCTCGTTAAACGGAGTAGCCATTTTGCATCTATATCACAATGCGATTTCCCGCCATTTTGGGTTGGTCATCGCAGTCATGCTGGCGTTGGCCGGCCTCGCTGCATCGCAGCTAGACAACGTGCGTCTGGATGCGTCATCCGATTCGCTCTTGTTACAGGGTGATCCGGACTTAGCTTTCTACCGAGAGGCCACGGATCGCTATGAAAGCTATGACTTTTTAATAGTCACTTGGGAGCCTGATTCGGCCTTACTGAGTGACCAATCACTGCAGGGCCTTAACGCCATGGTGACCGACCTTGAGTCGGTTGAGGGTGTGCGTAGTGTGCTATCTGCGCTGGATGTACCGCTGCTGGAAAGCCCGCCCATATCCCTCACGGATTTGGCAGATCTCGATTCCATTGCGAGTCTAAGGGATCCAAGTGTTGATCGTTCGCTGGCCCTGACCGAATTGACGACGAGCCAGCTCTATAGCAACTTGGTCGTTAGTGAGGCAGGAGACTTGACCGCAGTACAGGTCACGATTGAGCCTGACACGGAAATCGAGCGATTGGGCGACCTGCGCAGTGAGCTTCGTAAGCAGGTGTCCTCCGGTGCATCTGCCGCGGTCCAAGCGGAACTTGCAGAGATTGAATCGGCTTACGACGAATCGACTCGAACGGTAAACGCCGCGCGCGCGCAATTGGTAGAAAATGTTCGAGCTGTCGCTGATAAATATCGAGGGCAAAGCCGGATTTTTGTGGGTGGCGTCCCCATGATCGCCGCTGACATGTTGGATTTTGTGCAGGATGACTTGGTGACCTTTGGACTCGCAATCATCGGGGTGATGGTTTTAATGCTGGCCCTGATATTTAGGGATTACCGATGGGTCGTGACGCCGATTATCGCCTGTTCACTGTCCGCGTTAATAATGTTGGGGATTCTCGGATTTACCGACTGGCGGATGACTATTATTTCATCGAACTTCGTCGCCGTGCTGTTGGTCGTATCGCTGGCTCTCGCTATCCATCTAGTAGTGCGCTACCGGGAACTAGAAGTCACGGAGCCTGAGCTTGTGCGTGCCGAGCGCGCTGTAAAAGCGGCAGAGCTGATGTTTGTACCCTGTTTTTACACGGCGGTGACCACGATGGTGGCTTTTACCTCGCTGGTGGTGGCCGGCATCAAGCCTGTTATCGACTTTGGCTGGATGATGACGGCGGGTATTGTCGTGGCTTTTGTTGTCTGTTTCACCCTGGTGCCCGCCATGATGGCGCTGTTACCTGAGCAAGGAGCGCGGGCCGTCAGCGATGAGCTGAGCATGACAGGTCGATTTGCTACAGTGGTTGAGCGTTTTGGCGGTCTTGTTTTTGTGGCGACGGGCGTGCTTGTCTTGCTAGTGGTGGTGGGCCTCACTCGCCTTCAGGTTGAAAATCGTTTTATTGATTATTTCAAAGATACGACTGAGATTTATCAGGGTATGGAGCTGCTCGACTCTAGGTTGGGTGGCACGATCCCTCTGGATATCATTTTATATCCGCCGTCAGAGGATGCTGACAGCAGCCTTGTCGTCGCAATTGAGGCCGATGAGGGGTTTGGTGAGGACGCGGCCTTGCCCGGTGCGGAATTTTCGCAGTCTGCCCTCGACGACACCGGTGATGATGACTTTTGGGAGGACGATCCCTTTGGTGAGGACATTTCCTTTGCGGACGAAAACTCAGCCGAAATTGGCTACTGGTTCTCTTTAGAAGGACGAGACCTCATTGATCAAATTCACAACATCGTCGATGCACGATCGGAGTCTGGGAAGGTCTTATCCCTGTCCACCGGTTTTTCAGTCATGGACCGTCTCTATGACGACAAGCTCGGCAGCGTCGAACTAGCCTTGGTGGAGCGGAGCTTGCCCGACGATGTCGCAGATGTACTCATCGCACCCTATTACGATCCCGTTGCGCAGCAAGCTCGGATTACCGTGCGAGCCATGGAGACGAGCAAAACATTGCGCCGAGACGAATACCTGAAGACGCTGTACGCGCAAATTTTAGAAGAGACGGGTTTAGATGAGACTCGTGTGAAATTCACCGGACTATTAGTGCTATACAACAATGTGCTTCAAAGTCTTTATGCATCGCAGATACTCACTTTGGGGGCCGTCTTTGTCGCTATTGGCCTCATGTTTTTAGCGTTGTTTAGATCGATCTCTCTCGCTCTTTTGGGCCTAGCTCCTAACATGCTGGCGGCGGGCCTAGTACTCGGTGTTATGGGTCTAGTGGGCATTCCCTTGGACATCATGACTATTACCATCGCGGCGATTGTTGTGGGGATGGGGGTAGATAACTGCATCCACTACATTCATCGGTTTAGGAAAGAGTTTGCGATCGATCGAAACTACCGAGAGGCGATGTATCGAAGTCACGGCAGCATTGGGCGGGCCATGTACTACACGACGTTAACAGTGGTTGTAGGTTTCTCAATGCTGACGCTATCGAATTTTACACCGAGTATCTATTTTGGGGTGCTAACGGTCATGGCGATGCTGGCGGCGGTTATGGGTGCACTGCTCCTCTTACCCAAACTGATTATTTCCGTAAAACCCTTGGGGCCTGAGGCGACCTAGTGGAATGTCGAGCGGGCTGTGGCGCTTGCTGTATCGTACCGGCTATTCATACCCCCTTCTTTGGAATGCCTCACGGGAAACCAAAGGGGCAACGGTGCACGCATCTCGATGGCGAGGGCCTGTGCCGGTTATTCGGCGATCCCAGGCGCCCCACCTGCTGCATACAGTTTCAAGCAGAGGCTGAATTTTGCGGAAGCTCCCGAACAGAAGCGTTATTGTTGTTAACCGATCTTGAGGCTACCAGTGACCCAACAGGAGATATCGTTGACTAATATTCCTCTCTTTCCGCTGGGGACTGTATTGTTCCCCTCTGGTCGTTTGCCTCTGCAGATTTTTGAGCGTCGCTACATCGATATGATTGCTCAGTGCATGCGCGATGGTGTGGGTTTCGGAGTGGTTTGGATTCGACGTGGGTCAGAAGTGGCTGAGGCATCAGTGACAAATTTAGATCTAGGTGACTATGGCACCATGGCGAACATTGTCGATTGGGATCAACTGCCTAATGGACTGCTGGGTATAACCATCGAAGGGGCGGAGCGCTTTCACATTGAGGAGGTTTGGCGGGAATCGTCGGGGCTTACTCGAGCCCACGTTGATATCGAGCCTCGTTCCGAGCCGGCACGAGTGTCGGATGAGGGCCGATCTATGATCGATGTGTTGGCGGGTCTGCAGCGACACCCGGAGGTGAGGCGTCTAGGCCACACGGTTGATACGACAAACTGCTGGGAGGTCTGCCATGTTCTATCGCAGCTGTTACCAATCGACAACTCGGTGAAGTACGAGCTGCTGGGTATCACGGATATTCACGTTTACATCGAAGAGCTTGATACCCTGCTGAGTGAACTGTCAGGTTAGCTCAGTTTGTCTCGGGATCCTCGGGATCTGGCCACGCCCACCCACCCAAGTCTTGCCATCGATTGACGATGCCCGCGAATAGCTCGGCAGTCTTTCGAGCATCATAATCTGCCGAGTGAGCTTCGCTATTACTGAACTCAATGCCCGCGCGCTTGCATGCTTGCGCCAAAACGGTGTGACCGTATGCAAGACCGGCGAGTGTCGACGTGTCGAAATGAGAAAAAGGATGAAACGGGTTACGTTTTATTTGACAGCGCTCGGATGCCGCATTTAAGAAGCCGGCATCAAAGTGTGCATTGTGCCCGACTAAAATAGCGCGACTGCACCCCTTGTCTTTTACCTCTCGTCGCACCTCACCAAAGATGTCACCTAACGCAATTTCCTCCGGAACCGCTTCGCGCAGGGGATTTTCCGGGTCAATTCCGGTGAATTCGAGAGCCGATGGCTCGAGATTAGCCCCTACAAACGGGTCAACATTTCGTGCGATTGTGTGACTGATCGACAAATAGCCGTCGTTGCTAAGGTCAAAAAAGGTCGCGGCGATTTCGAGGATTCCATCGGTACTGGCATTGAAGCCACCGGTTTCTAAGTCAACGACGACGGGGAGAAAGCCACGAAAACGATCCTTAAAAAGGAAGGGCGTTATATTGGTCATTGCGAGGGTTCCAGTCGCCATCGCAAAGACTCACCGGCTCGTAGCGGTATGACGCTACTTGAGCCAAAGGTCAAATAGTCAGGAGCTAGGTTGTCTTGCCTGACCAAATCGAGCGTATCCTCGTTTCTGGCCTTGCGATAGAAGTCAGCGCCAAAGTGACTGGTGAAGGCTTCTAATTTGTCGAGACAACCCTCTTCTTCAAACACTTCGGCGTATAACGGTATGGCTGCATGAGCGCTGTAACAGCCGGCACAGCCACAGGCTGACTCTTTCGTCTCTACAGTGTGAGGCGCCGAGTCGGTGCCAATGAAAAACTTTGGATTGCCAGAGGTGGCCGCTGATCTCAATGCCTCTTTATGTTGTCGCCGCTTGAGGATGGGCAGGCAAAATAGGTGCGGTCGGATGCCGCCCACCAGCATATCGTTCCGGTCAAACAGCAGGTGCTGTGGGGTAATGGTTGCAGCGACACCAGCCCTTGATTCGGAGACGAAGTCAACCGAGTCTTGGGTTGTAATGTGCTCCAAAATAATCCGCAGCGTTGGAAATTCCTCGACTAGGGGACCCAGTGTGCGCTCGATGAATTTGGCTTCTCGATCGAAAATATCCACATCAGGATCGGTCACTTCGCCGTGAATAAGCAGTGGAAGATCACATTCCTGCATGGCAGCCAGAGTGGGTTTGAGCGTTTCCAATCCGGTTACACCAGCTGCCGAGTTCGTAGTTGCTCCTGCTGGGTACAGTTTGACACCACAGATCAGCTCTGAGTCTGATGCCTCCTTAATGTCCTGTGGTGTAGTTGCATCTGTTAGATACAGGGTCATCAAAGGCTCAAATCGCTTATTGTCCGCAAGGGCCGCCATGATGCGCGTGTGATACTGGGTAGCCTCTGCTGCAGTCTTGACCGGCGGCGTGAGGTTTGGCATGACCACTGCACGGTGTGCCCAAAGGGCTACATCATTTACCGTACGGTCCAAAACATCGCCATCACGTAAATGGATGTGCCAGTCGTCCGGTCTTGTGATGGTGATGCGAGGCATAAAATGGCCTTTTATGTTGCTTTGTCCCTAGTTTAGCAGTGATCGACTGTCCATCGGGCTTTCTCGCGCGTAAACTTCACGCCCTTCAGTTTTGACCTTTAGTTCATGACCTGGAGCTCTGTAGTTCATGTCATGGAGCTCTGAGGTTCATGTCCTGGAGCTCTGTAGTTCATGTCCTGTAGAGAGGAGCCGTAAATGAGCAGTGTAAACAAAGTTGTCTTAGCCTATTCGGGCGGCCTGGACACCTCCGTTATTGTGAGGTGGCTGCAAGACACCTACGCCTGTGAAGTCGTGACGTTTACAGCGGACATCGGACAGGGCGAGGAGGTGGAGCCAGCGCGCGCCAAGGCCGAAAGCCTGGGTGTGCAGGAAATTTACATCGATGACTTGCGCGAAGAGTTTGTTAAAGATTTCGTCTTTCCCATGTTCCGCGCCAATACGATTTACGAGGGTGAATACCTACTGGGCACATCGATTGCGCGGCCTCTTATTGCAAAGCGGCTGGTCGAAATTGCCAATGAAACCGGTGCTGACGCGATATCGCATGGCGCTACGGGTAAGGGCAATGACCAAATTCGCTTTGAACTGGGTGCCTATGCATTGAAACCGGGGATCCAAGTCATTGCGCCATGGCGCGAATGGGACCTCAACTCGCGCGAGTCGCTCATGGCTTATTGCGCTGAGCGCTCAATCCCCGTTGATTTTTCAAGCACATCTAAAAAGTCGCCCTACTCGATGGACGCCAATTTACTGCATATTTCTTACGAGGGAGGTGTCCTCGAAGACCCGTGGTGCGCACCAGAGGAATCAATGTGGCGTTGGTCGGTCTCTCCTGAGATGGCACCGGAGCAGGGGCGCGAATTGACGCTTACCTTTGCTTGTGGGGATGTCGTCGCTATCGACGGTGAGCCAATGTCACCTGCGACCGTCCTAGCTTACCTTAACAAGGTGGGTGGTGAGCATGGCGTGGGCCGTCTAGACATCGTGGAAAACCGGTACGTCGGGATGAAGTCGCGCGGCTGTTATGAGACGCCCGGAGGAACCATCATGCTGCGGGCGCACCGGGCGATTGAGTCTATTACCTTGGATCGAGAGGTGGCGCATCTAAAAGACGAATTAATGCCACGTTACGCTAAAATGATTTATAACGGCTACTGGTGGGCTCCCGAACGTTTGATGCTTCAGTCCGCTATCGATAATACACAGAGCGTCGTTAACGGCGACGTTCGGATTAAGTTGTACAAGGGTAATGTCACAGTGACGGGTCGTCAGTCGTCCGACTCGCTGTTTGACGATGCAATAGCGACCTTTGAGGACGATGCTGGCAAATACGATCAGGCAGATGCAGAGGGTTTCATCAAGCTCAATGCGTTGCGTCTGCGGATAGCGGCAGAGAGAGGCCGCTCAGTATTGCCTGAGTGAACAAGATTATTCTGCGGTCCTCGTGACGGCGAAAAGGGTGACATTATGAGCAACAATACACGCGAGACAGCGCGACATACCGACGTCATGATAGTGGGCGCTGGTTTGTCGGGTGTCGGAGCAGCGGTGCACCTGCAAAAGAATTGCCCCAACCGGGACTACATGATTATTGAGCGCCGCGCGGCAATTGGCGGCACATGGGATCTCTTTAAATATCCTGGGATCCGGTCTGATTCCGACATGCATACGCTCGGCTACAACTTTAAGCCATGGAAAGCCGAGAAGGCGATTGCCGACGGTCCGGCCATCTGGGATTACGTCAATGAGACCGCAGATGAGCACGGTATTCGAGAACGGGTCCAGTTCAATCACAAACTAGTGACCGCAGAGTGGTCGACTCAGACTGCATCTTGGTTATTGACAGTTGAGGTCGGGGGCGAAGCGCGTTATTTCACCTGTCACTTTTTACTCATGTGCGCTGGCTATTATAACTACGACGCGGGCCACCAACCCGAGTTTGATGGGCGTGATGATTTTCAGGGAAGGTGGGTCCACCCACAGTTCTGGCCAGAAGACCTGGATTATCAGGGCAAGAAGGTGATCGTGATTGGCTCTGGCGCTACAGCCATGACCCTCGTACCGAACATGGCGAATGACGCCGAGAAAGTCACCATGGTGCAGCGTTCGCCTACCTATGTTGTGTCACGACCATCGGTCGACAAAGTAGCCAATTTTCTTCGCAAGGTTTTGCCGTCAAGCTGGGCATATGGCTTGGTAAGGTTTCGAAATACGCTGTGGCAGCAAATTATTTACAAGCAAACGCGGAGCAATCCTGATCGCGTGGCTCAAAATTTACTCGGCGAAGTCGAAAAAGCGGTCGGCGACGTGGTTGACGTTAAAAAGCACTTTACGCCCACATACAACCCTTGGGATCAACGCCTATGCCTGGTACCCGATGATGACTTGTTTACCGCGCTACGCAGCGGTAAAGCGGATGTGGTAACCGATACGATTGCGCATGTCGATGCCGATGGTTTGGTAACGGGCTCGGGTGAACACATTGACGCGGATATCATTGTGTCGGCCACCGGTATCGAATTACTCAATTTGGGTGGCGCTGAGTTCACAGTGGACGGCAAGCCAGTCAATTTTGCCGACGAGTGGACCTACAAAGGTGTGATGTGCTCGAACATCCCGAATATGGTTCAGACCTTCGGTTATATTAATGCGTCCTGGACGCTTCGAGCCGACTTGACGGCCGAGTGGGTGTGTCGTGTCCTGAATCATATGGAAGAGTTTGGGTACGATCAGGCGACGCCGCGGATTCCCGAGCTGCTCGCCAAAACGATGGAAAAGCGATTCTGGATTCACGATTTTTCAGCGGGTTACATGCAGCGCATGATGCCAAAGCTTCCTCGGCAGGGTACTCAAATGCCATGGGTTAATCCCCAGAACTATCGAGTGGACAAGAAGATGTTTCGAGAAAGTGCTGTTTCTGATGGCGCGTTGATCTTCACGTCGAGCAACAATGACTCGGAACAGCTCAAGCAGGTGAGTTAATTTCTGTGGACAGAGCATTACAAGAGTCTTATGTCGATTGTCCCTATTGCTGGGAGTCTATCTGCGTTCTGTTAAACCCCGAGGATTTGGGTGAGCAATATATTGAGGATTGCCAAGTCTGTTGCAGACCGATTGAGTTCCTGGTGACGCAGGACGGTGTGGGTCAGCTAGCGGCAATTGTGACTGCTGACTCTGAGTAGTCCCCTAGCGGCGAGAGACGGACTGCGGCAAGTACCGATGTTTGTCAGTAAATGTGGCGAGGTTACTCTGCTCACCCTCCCTGCGCTTCTTAACGGTCAGTTGCTATCGGTGGGTAAGACCAATCAAAAGTGCTGTTGCTACTGGTAGGATGAGAGTGTTTGGCCAATGGGCCGAAAGGGATTGAATCGATATGAAGCAGGTGTTTTCTCGTGAGTTAAGTTGCCTCCATATCCTTATTATTGTCAGCATGCTTTCCAGTGGTGTGGTGGCGGAGGCTGAGCCGTCGATTGAAACGACGATACTGGCGAGATCAAGTCAAGATTGGGGCGGCACAGCCTTGACGGCATATGCAATGGGTCAACCTGAGGTGACGGTGGCGCGTATTACCATTCCTGCGGGCATGGCATTGCCGCTGCATGAGCATCCATATATGACGGCAGGGATTGTTCTTGAAGGTATTATCGAGGTCCGCACGGATGGTGGTGAAAAACATATTGCGCGTGCGGGTGACGCGGTAATTGAGCTAATCAACCAGCCACACGGCGGTGCCAATATCGGTGAAGAAGATGCGATTATCCTAGTCGTTTATGCCGGTATTGAGGGTCAGCCGGTCACAGTGCCGATATCAGCGGATCAGTCATCGGATATGCTCAGGAGCAAGTAGCAGTGAGCTTGAGGCGCACGAATCGAGCGGTTGTTGGCGTTACCGGTAACAGTCTGGGTGGTCATTAGCTCGAAGTGTCATTGGTCTCGGTGGTCGCAGTCCCCAGTTTTTGCGCTGCTGTTAGTGCAGCTGTTAATACAGCTCTAATGCAGCTCTAATGCAGCTCTAATGAAAGTCTCGTGATTTAACCGCCAAATCAGCCAGAGCATGACTATGGTCATAAAGACCGCTGGCAATGACGTGTGTAACGCCGTCTCTAGATTCTACAGTACCTTTTACCAGTAGCAGCTGCGCCGTCATCAATGCGGCTCTGAACTGTTCTTGGATCGCGGGCCACACCACGACATTAATATTGCCTGTTTCGTCTTCGAGGGTGAGGAATACGACGCCTGAGGCAGTCCCTGGTCGCTGTCGACATGTCACCAGGCCAGCTGTCCGTACAAAACGTTGATGATCCATTGTGATGAGCTCGGATTGCCGGCGACACTGATCAAATGGTGACCGTTGTCGCAGGAGTGCAAGAGGATGAGAGCGTAAGGTCAGACCTGTGCTTTGGTAGTCGAATAAGACGTTTTCGATCGTTGAGGGTGACGCGATAGCACTCGATTCTTCCGCAGCTGAGGCGGTATCGATAGTGGTATCGATAATCAGGGGACGAGAATCGCTCAGCGCCATTATGGACCAATGTGTTTGGTGACGATGTCCCGTAAGTGACGCCAGGGCATCGGCGGCTGAAAGCGCCTCCATGTCATTTTTATCAAGCTGTGTACGTCGCTTAAGGTCCAAGATCGACTGGTAGGGACCGATGCGCCGGGCATCGATCAGATTATCTACAGCGCGCTTACTCAAGCCCTTAACTATCCTGAAGCCCAATCGAATCGAACTGTGAGAGGGTGTGTGAGGTGATAATAATTGATGGTCCCAAACGCTCACATTGATATCGATGGGCAGTGCGGTAATGCCATGCCGCGCTGCGTCCTGAATAAGTTGTGAGGGTGTATAAAACCCCATAGGCTGGCTGTTTAGCAGGCCCACATAGAAGGCGCCGGGATAATGCCGTTTAAACCAGGCTGATACGTAGGCTAGTAGGGCGAAGCTTGCTGAGTGAGATTCGGGGAAGCCGTAGCCGCCAAAGCCTTTGATTTGATTGAAAAGCTGATCTGCAAAATCTGCGCTATATCCCCGATTTAGCATGCCCGCCTTGAGCTTGTGTTCGAATGTGAGCAGCTTGCTATTTTTACCCCAGTTTGTGATGGCCCGCCTGAGAGAGTCAGCTTCACCACCACTAAACCCCGCTGCCACCATCGCCAGTCGAATGACTTGTTCCTGGAATATAGGAACTCCCAAAGTGCTTTCTAAAACTGACTGTATCGCTGGGTCAGGGTAAATGATGGGTTCCAATCCAGCTCGACGTCGTAGGTAGGGATGGACCATGTCACCTTGAATAGGGCCGGGCCGGACAATGGCGATTTCGATAACGAGGTCGTAAAAGCAGGTGGGTTTTAATCGCGGCAGCATCGACATTTGCGCGCGTGACTCTATTTGGAATACGCCGAGAGAATCGCCGGTCTGTAGCATCCTAAATGTAGCCTGGTCCTCCTTGGGTATATCCTGAATGCTACGAATAGTGGGGTCATGTCGTTGGACTAGCGCCAGTGTTTTACGGATAGCTGACAGCATCCCGAGCGCTAAAATATCGACCTTAAGCAGACCTAGAGCCTCGATATCTTCTTTATCCCACTGAATGACTGTCCGATTTGGCATGCTGGCATTTTCAATGGGCACTAAGTTTGAGATTGGTCCACGACTGATTACAAAGCCACCAACGTGTTGTGATAAATGGCGCGGGAAGCCGAGAATTTGTTGTGTCATGTTAAGAAAGAGTTCGGCTTGTTGGTTGCTTGATTGAATGCCCTGTTCTTCAAATTTGGCTGTCAGCTCGCGCTCCCTATTCCACCATGCGAGTGATTTCGCAAGGTCCTCAACAAACACTGCATCCATCCCGAGGGCTTTTCCGACATCTCGTACCGCACTGCGTGAACGGTAAGTGATGACGGTGGCGGCTAATGCTGCCCGCCGTCGTGTGTACTTCTCATACAAGTACTGAATAACCTCTTCGCGCCGCTCGTGCTCAAAATCGACATCAATATCAGGGGGTTCGTCTCGCTCTCGCGATATGAAGCGTTCGAAGAGGAGTGATACTTGCTCGGGAGAGACTTCCGTGATGTGTAAGCAATAACAAACTACGGAGTTCGCTGCCGACCCGCGCCCCTGGCATAAAATGTCGCGTTCTCGAGCGAAATTAACGATGTCGTAAACGGTTAAGAAATAATACTCATAGTTGAGCTCAGTAATGAGCTCGAGTTCGCGTTCAATACGTTCATGTATTGGATTTGGGATGCCTTTTGGCCACCGCTTACTCGCGCCTTTTGCAACGCATTCACGTAAATAGCTGTTTGCAGAGTGGCCTTTAGGCACAACTTCTTCTGGGTATTCGTAGCGTAGTTCATCCAAACTGAAGTGGCATTGCTGGGCTAATCGTAAGGTTTCACCGATGAGCTCGGGTGGGTATAGCGGCAGTAGCTTGTCCAGACGCCTCAGGTGCTGTTGCCCGTTGCACGTCCGCCGTTTTCCGAGTTCTTGTACTGAACTGTTGTGGCGTATGGCCGTTAATACATCGTGCAACCTCTTTCGATTTGCTGAGTGCATTTCCACACTGCCGCAGGCGAGTAGGGAAACACCCATATCTGAGGCGACATCTTGCAGAGTGGCTAATCGGTTTGAATCGTCGTGATGTAGCAGTTGGGACACGCCAATCCAAAATCGACCCGGAGATCGTCGTGACAGTATGTCAGCGTGATGTCGTTCTTTGTCGGGCTGTGTTGGAAGCCAAATGATGAAGCAGCGCTTTAGATGAAAGTAAATGTCTCGAAGGTGAGTAATGTAATGCCCTTTTTCGCTGCGCCGTCGTGAACGACTGATCAGACTCGAAAGTTCACCATAAGCTGCTCGAGACGGAGCAATGGCGATCAGTTTTAGCCCTTCACTGACAGTAAATTCACTGCCAATAATGAGTTTGAAGTCGAGCTCTTTGGCAACTACATGTGCCTTAACGACGCCGGCAAGTGAGCATTCATCTGTAAGGGCTAGTGCGGAATAGCTTAAGTGTGACGCTTGCTCCACTAGTTCGGATGGATGCGAAGCGCCACGCAAAAAGCTGTAGTTACTTAAGCAATGCAGTTCGGCGTATGACATAACAAAATACTGTATTTTTATACAGTATACTGTCTTTGACAATAAAGCGCCTATTAGGATCTTTGTCAGTCATACTAACTGTACTTTGCACGGTTGAGAGGATTGTCATGCTGAAACGATTTATGACGGTGTGTACCGTTGTCTTTATAACGGCCTGTACGGGCTTGCCTGATAATGTTGAGCCAGTGCGAAATTTTGATCCTGAGCGCTATCTAGGGACGTGGTACGAGATCGCACGTTTAGATCACAGTTTTGAGCGGGATCTTGAGCGCGTTACGGCGACCTACGAACTGAATGACGATGGCTCAATTGCTGTTTTGAATAAAGGTTTTAATACGGAAAAAGGGGAGTGGCGTCAGGCTGAGGGGGTGGCCAAGCCAATGGGCTCAAACGACATCGGGCATCTTAAGGTGTCTTTTTTCGGTCCTTTCTACGGTACTTATGCTGTATTTGAACTGGCAGATGACTATAGCTACGCCTTTGTCTCTGGCTACAACACGGACTATCTATGGCTGTTGGCGCGAGAGCCGCAGATTAGCGTAGACGTGCGCGAGCGTTTTATGGCTCGAAGCCAAGCCTTGGGTTTCGAGACGGCAGACTTAATCTGGGTCGCTACTGAGTAAATTAACCGAGTAAAACAAATACCACCCAAGCACGGGCTCAGGTGGTATTGACGTTCTGACGTTCTTATCTATCAGTTATTCGAACTGAGTAGAACAGATCGATCAGCGCTCAGGAGTTCCCATGTCGCTTGTGAACGTGTTTGTTGGAATGCATAGGTGACCACCGATCCGCGTGGTAGCTCTACACCTGACATGGTGATGTCAGCGGTTACACGCCCGCGCTTTGCTCGGCGCTTTAGGTTACAGCTGGCGAGTTCACCGTCCTCGAGTTTATGGAATCGGACACGCATGGTGTCATCTGCCTGCTTACTGACACCGATGACTTCGCCGGTGAGTACACAGTCCTGAACAACCTCGGCGGATGCTGCTGAGGTATACATGCCTCCTAAAACGCAGAGGCCTATGGCTAGGTTCTTTATTTTCATTCTAGTCTCCTTACGCCTCACGGCGTGCTATCGCTTCACAGCGTTTCGCGGATTTTCCGCAACTACCTTAGGTAGCCTATGTAACTTAAATGAAGTTTTTCTGAAATAAAAGTGTAATAAATAAAAAAATTCACATTATTCGAATATCCCATGCAAAAACCAACAGCGGCTATAGCGATCTTGGAAGATCCAAACGGGTTGTCCAGCAGCTGTTTTTGCAACGTAATAATCCCGACTTGCTGGCTGACTCCACCAGTAATCCTCCAAGCGTTCAGGGCCTCTAACAATAGCTAGCGCATCCATCCAATACAGTTGTTTCCCTCGCTGACTAATGGGTTGGGGGGATTTGAGTAACCAAAAAGGTCGGCTCGGTGCGACAGAACTAGTCGTATCCGCAGTTAGTTGATTGGGGTCTGTATAGGAACAGTATTCTGGAAGGTGCTCTGAGCGCTCGTAAACATGCTCTACTGCCTGAAAACCAAGACGACTACGCAGGCGATCAATGAGCTGAGATAGTGGCTCTTGATGTTTAGATTCTAAAAATAAATCTTGCGTTCGGTGCTGGGCTGCCGATAGCTCACAGGCATCGATCTGAACACCTTCGATCAAATCCTCAAAGGTAATTTGCTCCAATTTCAATGAGGACTGTTCCAGCCAACGTTGGGGATCGTTATGGCATTCGCTGCTGCGGATGTGCAGGGTTACCCGTGGTCCTTGTGTGGGTATAAACGTCCAGCAAATATGCTGCGTTTCGAGCTGTGTATGCCGAAGGAACGAGGCAAAGCCTGTCAAGAGGGTCTCCATTGGTGGTGGGAGCTCCTGATGGTTTTTAGAGCCGTAGCCAAGCCAGATAATATCGCTGTACTCCGGATCAGGCTGAAAGTCTGCCAAAGCTGGTTCAGTACGGCATAGAAGGCGATCGATCCATAGTGAAAATTCGCGGCTACACCGTCGCTTAACTGATGCGCTCGGTAGTGCAAGTAAGTCTTTAAAAGTACGCACACCAGCTTTGGCAAGCGCAGTTGTGTCTTTGGGGAACTCGGTAACATAGGACAGGGGAATGGGCGCTAGTTGTGTCTCGAGTGGCAAGCTGTGAGCTGCGGACATAGCTAACGGTGCGCGCTGTGATTGGCTAAACAGCCAAGCGGCTTCTCGGCTCGGCCCCATACCTAAAGACACACTAAATCCGCGTTGATCCAGCTCAATGGCCAGCTTGCGGAGTAGATTTTCAAGACCACTGTGGACTAACAGACAGCGGCTCACCTCAAGTTGTAAGCAGTCTTCTCGCCACAAGCTCAGGGTCGGTGTGATCGAATATGCCCATTGCCTAAGACGCTTCAGGGTTTGCTGCTCTTTGCCGCGATCTCGGCTTAACAGTTGAAGTGAATGACCACTCAGTAAGCCGCGCACTGTCGACTGCTTTAAGCCAGCTTTAACGCCTAAGGCTTCTACTGCGTCATCACAGGTAATGACGTGCTGGGATTCGATAACAACGCGTAAATGCGTCTCGGCAAAATCGGGTTTTACCGTGAGCGCTTCAAGTGGCAATTTCGGAAAATGAAGGCAGAGCCAGAGCACAAAAGCCAATCCATATACTGTTTATTTATACAGTATATGGATGATGGCCAGGTCTACAAGTGCTCGACGCAATGTTGCGTCGGATCTCTCATGGTCAGAAGTGTACTATCGCTTCTGAATGCCTCGTAAAATGACCTGCCGGCTCTCAGCTGGGTCAATCACCATGTCGATCTCAAGATAAGCAGCCGCTTCCGTTGCACGCCCTTTTTCGTACATCTCTGCGACCAGTTTTTCATACAGTGCATCGCGCGCCTCGCCGTCGGGTACCGCTTCTAATTCCTTCTTAAAGCCCAGTCGTACAGCGCCTTCTAGACCCATACCGCCGAATTCGCCTTGAGGCCAGCTAGCGGTGATTGTGGGGAAGTCAAATGAGCCGCCGACAAGGGCCATGGCGCCCAATCCATAGCCACGCCTCAGGAACAGCCCTACCCAGGGCGTATCGACACTCGCTGCTGTATTAAAGAGCTCTGGCATGACTTTGGCAGCGCCCATCGCTTCGCTATCGGGCCCCACCATAAACCCAGGCGTATCGACCAGCGATACGATGGGTAGCTGCCAACGCTTGGCAAGCGTCATCATATCCCCCGCCTTTCTCGCCGCGTCGACATCAATAGCACCACCCAGATGGCGACAGTCACTCGCAATGACCGCAACAGGGTGACCATCAATGCGCGCTAGGGCCGTCACCACGGCTCGGCCGTAAACCGGTCGCAATTCAATGACCGATTGATGATCAAATAGGACGGTCATCACGCGTCTGACATCGTAGGCCATGCGGCGGTTATCGGGGAGTATGGATCGAAGCGCGGTTTGTTCCGGTGCTCCAGACGATATTATGTCGCCTTGCGCATAGCTAAGAACGCACTTGGCAAGAGCTGTCGCATGCGCTTCGTCTTCAGCCAATATATCGATGGCGCCCGCATTGCATAGTGTATTTGCCGGACCAATTTCATTGGGGTGAAAGACACCGAGTCCGCCACCTTCGATCATGGCAGGGCCAGCCATACCGATAGAGGATGATTTGGTGGCGATACGGACATCCCCGGCTCCAAATAGGGCTGCATTGCCTGCGAAACAGTATCCGTTGTTGACTGTGACGCGCGGAACCTTGCCGGTTAAACCTGCCCATCGGCTAAACGATGTACTGTTGAGGCCAGCAATGCTGACTTTAACATCGGTATCACCGGGGCGACCGCCGCCCCCTTCGGTGTACATGACGAACGGTAAATGATCACGTTCGGCAAGATCGAAAATTCGGTCTAGCTTTTGATGGTGGAAGAAGCCTTGCGTTCCAGCGAGAACGCTGTAGTCGTAAATTGCGACAGCAACGTCGGATTTGGAGTTTGTTATCAGCTCTGCATTGACGGTTGCCGTGCCGGTAATAACGCCATCTGCGGCGGTATCGATCCGTAAGGACGCCGAATCTCGTCGGCCTCGTTGCGCAGCAACGGCAAGTTGTCCGTACTCGATGAAGCTCCCATCGTCGATAAGGTCATAGAGGTTTTCTCGCGCTGTCCGAAATCCTTTGGCATGCCGCTTGTCTTGGGCTGCTGTTCTCGCAGCATCGAGTGTCTCGGCGATGGCCTGATCTAAATGGGCCTGCGCATCTGTCTGTATGGGTCCTGTGGACACTGTTGGCTCCCGTGGATGAGTGACTAGACGATAAGGTCCAAGTCTTGCTCAAGCAAGTTCTCTTGTGACAGCCACCACATGAGACCTGTTGGGTTACTCTAGGCGGTCTATCTGTTCGTTATCGAGTCCACATTATGCAACGTCTAGCTTCTTCTCTGTTATTTCTCTGTGTCCTCCTGCTGACCTTGACGGGTTGTGGCGAAAGCAATGATCGAAATGCTGAACTGCCATCGGATATCGGAGTTCAGCAATCCGAGCATGAGCGGCTTAAACAATATCTGGCTGATGTGTTTGCAGATAACTTGTCGCGCCAGCCGTTCACGGCGAGTTACCTGGGCATCAAAGACCGGCAGGATGAATGGAATCCACAATCGGAGGCTTTTCAGATTGAAGAGCGGCAGCGTATGGAGGCCCGTCTATTGCAGTTGGATGGGTTTGACCGAGCTGAACTGCCACCTTCTGGACAGCTTTCACTCGATTTATATCGGTTATCACTTGAGCGATCACTAATGATGGATGACTTCAGGGATCATCAGTATGCCGTTCACCAATACCGCGGTGCGCATACCAGCATTCCCAGTTCGCTGATCAATATCCATGGTGTGACGTCGCTGGCTGATGCTGAAGCCTATGTTGGACGAATACGAAATGTAGAGAGCTATCTTGGCGAAGTAGAAGCGCAGTTAGAGCGCCGCGCTGATAAGGGTCTCTATCTCGTCGATTGGATGTATCCGATCATTCTGAACTCTGCCAGTAACGTCATTAGTGGCCGGCCATTTGAGGACGCTGAGATAGCGTCCCCAGTGTGGTCTGATTTTCAAGATAAAGTTGCTAAATTAGGACTGCCTGAAGACGAAACAGCTCGGCTACTTAACGCCGGGCGTGATGCTTTGTTGACGCAGTTTAAGCCTGCTTACGAGCGGTTTATGGCCACGGTGGCACGTTTGTCGCTGTCGGCTAGCGGTGATGATGGTGTCTGGCGACTACCCGATGGGGGAGAGTATTACCAACGTCTGCTGAGGTGGTACACGACGACTGATCTGACAGCGGATGAGGTGCATGAGCTAGGCTTGAGCAATGTAGCTCGTATCCACAATGAGATGCGTGCCATCATGCAAGAGGTTGGTTTTTCGGGGACGCTACAAGCGTTTTTTGTCTCGGTAAGAGAAAATCAGGCGCTGCGCTATCCAAATACTGATCAAGGACGAGATCAGTATCTTGATGATGCGAGGTCTGCTATTGCGCGAATGGAAGCCAAGCTACCTGAGTATTTCGGTGTGCTTCCAAAAGCGGAGTTAGTCGTAAAACGAGTCGAGCCGTTTCGAGAACAAGGTGCCGGTAAGGCGTTTTATCAAAGCCCCCCACCCGACGGATCACGCCCGGGTATTTTCTATGCCAACTTATACGACATGTCAGCCATGCCAAAGACAGACCTTGAAGCGCTTGCTTTTCATGAGGGGTTACCGGGACACCACCTACAGCGAGCAATTACGGCAGAGCTAGAGGATATACCTGACCTACAGCGGTATCTCAGTTTTACTGCCTTTTCGGAAGGCTGGGGGCTATACACGGAGCAGCTTGCTTATGAAATGGGCTTTTATGAGGATCCGTACTCGCGCTTTGGCCAGCTCGCTATGGAGTTATGGCGTGCTGCACGTCTGGTTGTGGACACGGGGATCCACGATAAGCGTTGGAGTCGCGAGGAAGCTATTGCGTACCTCGTCGAAAATACACCTAATGCCGAATACGACTGTATCAAAGCCATTGAGCGCTACATTGCTATGCCAGGGCAAGCGACGGCTTACATGATTGGTAAGCTTCGTATTCTCGAGTTGCGGGAAAATGCCCGCGCCGCTCTCGGTGATGCATTCGATATACGTCTATTCCACGATACGGTGTTGGCAAGTGGCCCAGTACCGCTTGATAAGCTGGCAGAAAACATCGATGCCATGGTGCAATCTCAACTGAAGGAAAGTTGACGAGTATTCAGAGCACTCTCGCGATCATAAGCGCCGCGAGAGTTGTTAATGCCAGTTTGAGGAAGGTCTGGAACAGCCGCTCCGGTAGTTTTCCGAGAAGCCGTAACCCGATTAACGTACCTGCAAAACCAGCGCTTACCATTGCCAGAAGGGGAATGAGCCAGTCGCTCCACAGGAAGCCGAGTCCGCTAAACAGAATGATTCGGAACAGATTCATAAAGGAGACACTCGCAGCCATAGTGGCAACCAGTACTTTTCTGTCAGTGGCTTGATGTCGAAGGTAAGCCGCGACAAGCGGGCCAGTCGCGCTGACAAACACGCCCACGAAACTGATGCCAACACTGAACAGTAGATTGTGATGACTGTGGTGGGTTTTTACAGTAGGCATTGGAATCCACGTGACTAAAAGAGTGAAGCCAGCGAGCACGAGAGTTAGCTGTACCTCATTTAGCCAAAAGGCGGTAAGGGGGGCGGCTAGAAGAGTTCCGACAATGGCACCTAGGAGTATCGGTCGAAATAGTGACATCGCAACATGATGCCGCGTCATTATGGCGCGCCCCGTATTGGAGCCAAGTTGGACGACGCTATGGAGTGGAACAACGGCGGCTATGGGTACCGTGACGACGAGTACGGCGAGTACCAGAGTTCCACCACCAATACCCACCGATGCGGTTAGCATTGAAGCCACGAAGCTGGTCGCTACGAGTAAGGATAAGACGTCGATTGTTATGGGGAGTTCTGGCATCTCGCACAAGATCATAGATAGCTGCGAGAGCATAACGTATTCGGTTAGAGGTCTGACGATTAACGCAGTCCATCCTCTAGAAGAGTAACCCCGAAACTCGGAGGGGAGCCGAGTCTCGGGGTATTGGGGAAGTTATGCGACGGGTGTTAAAAATGTACCTGTTTTGGTGGCAACCGCTTTACCTCGACGTGTCACCTCGTGTGTTGCCAAGATGGGGTTTTCAGGTAAACGAATATCGACGTCACATTTGCCGCCGCGTTGCTTGACCACAGTGACTTCGCGGTTGGCATTAATATGTAAGCGCAACGATACGGGTGTTGAGTCAGATAGCGCATCGCTTGATCTAAATAAGAAAAGTAAAGTGTCTGTGCTCGCGGCTGCTAATTGTAATTTCCGGATTTCAGCATAACGAAAGTGAGTGCTTCCTAGCCACGCAAAGACCGTACTACAAGTAGTGCTTCGAACTGCTTGCTCGGTAGCCCACAGTGTTTCATCACGATGCTTCGGATGAACCATTAGCACTTGCTCAGTTGGGATATTGTGAGCACGCAATAGCGGTGCATAAGGTGTATGCGGTGCATTGATAAATGCTAGCCAGCGCTTTTCGCCGGCTAGTTTTTGCATGGTTGGTAAAAACAGTCCCATACACTCAGAGCCGTCGTGGTCACTCAGTACCTCGACGGCGCCATGAGTTGGCCAGCCGCGCAGGTGCAATTCTTTGTCAAGACTTTCAAATCCGGTAGGCACGCTTTGTCTATTGTGCCAGTCTGTATTGGCAGACTTAGTGGTTAGGATGACACGTGAATTACCATGGCCGTCACGGCCTTGCCAGGTATCAGGTCGGTTGATGATTTGCTCGATAGAGTAGCTCATAGTGTGCTCCAAAATAAGGCTGATACATGTTCATCAAGTACCAGTAGAAATACTGTATAAATAAACAGTAGTTCCATTGCATTCGAAAAGCAAGAGAGGCGTTATTCGTGTGTCGTGAAAAGCGACAGGTTGTTCGTTCTGCGCTACAAGAGCCTCGGTTCCGGCGCTACTACCCCGCGAGTTGGTTTTCGGGACTGGGCAGCTGGATGCTTCGTTTCATACTCGGCTGGAGTGCCTGGGAGCTGACAATGTCACCGCTCTGGGTCGGCATAGTCGGCGCGCTTATGCTGGCTCCAGCACTTGTTTTATCGCCGTACTTTGGGGTGCAGTCTGATCGGATAAACCCGCGCCACGGCTTAATGGCGTCAATGTTGATTCACTCATTGATAGGGCTTGTTGGCGCCACTATGACATTGCTGGGTTTGTTTGATCGTTTTACCCTGCTGCTGCTCGCGACGGCCTTGGGGTCTGCCTCAGCCATACACAGTCCTATGCGTTTAGCTTTAGTACCCTTGCTGGTGCCGCGTGCCGCACTTCCCAGCGCCGTTGGTCTCACAGCGATGTCATTTAATATCGCTCGCATACTTGGTCCTGCCCTGAGTGCCGCGCTGATTGCGAGGTGGGGTGTGAGCTGGGCATGGATTGCCGCCGTAGGTTTCTTCGTGCTGTCCGGCGTCATATTGGCCTCATTGCAGGGGGTTGGCTCACGCCCGCCGCGCCTGAACAAGAGTGTTAATCGCGAATTTATCGACGGTCTTAATTATGTCCGTGGCAGTCCTGCGGTCACACTAATTTTGATATCAACGATAGTTAACGGGTTGCTGGGACGCAGCTTTATTGAGCTTTTGCCCGCAGTCTCAGGTCGGCTATTACTAGGCGGTGCCGGCGAACTGGCCTGGCTGACGGCGGCGGCCGGCGTAGGTGCTGTACTCGGTGGGCTGGTGATGAGCCGGCAGTCAGCACATATTTCGAGTCTTTATCGTCTCATTGTGACGGCTTTATTCGTCGCCGCCTTGTTATTGGCGACCTTGACTTGGATCCGCGAACTCGCAACCCTCGCATTAATGGTGGGGTTACTGTCATTTACAACAACAATTGCGGGGACGGGCTGTCAAGCTCTGATGCAACTCGTTATTGACGCGCAATATCACGGACGAGTCATGAGCTTATGGTCGATGACCATGATGGCGTCACCCGCGATGGGTGCCGCGACAAATGGCGCAGTGGCTGAGTGGGCAGGTTTTGTCACGACCTTTGCGGTCGTATCGATCGCCGGTGTACTCGCCGCGGTCGCTCTCTATCCGCGTCGTCGCGTACTTGTCGCGTTCGTGCCTGCTGCAAGTGCTACGACTAGCGATTCTAGATAATCCCAACAGTCACCGGGCATGAACCCCTTTGCACTGCCGTCAGCAGCAAAATTAAGGCGTGAGCAGGTCTCTAGACTCGCTCGATTGTGCCGTCCCAGAGCCTGCTGCATTAAATTGAGGCGGCTTCGCCAGACACCGAGGCGATCGAGTGCGGCGCCGGGTGGCGTTCCTTTACTGACGGCTGACTCGGCATCGATCAGCAACCGCAATTCTTTTGACAGAGGCCACAAAATAGCAGGCGCTGCGCTGCCTTCTGATTTGAGACCGCGAAGTGCACGCAATGCGCCTCGCGCGTCACCGGACAAGGCTGAATCCACCATACCAAAGGCGTTGTAGCGAGCGCTATCGCCCACCGATGCAGTGACGATCTCTACCGTGATGCGGTCGCCCTCGGCTAGTAAACACAGCTTCTCAATTTCCTGCGCCGCTGCGAGTAGATTGCCCTCAACACGCTCAGTGAGCAGAGTGATGGCATCATTATCACCACTCTTGCCTCGCAGTCTAAGTCGCGCCTGAATCCACGAGGGCATGTCTCGCTGACTGATAGGCCAGACGGTCACAATAAGGCCATGTTGGGCAAGCGCCGTGTACCACTTGGCGCGCTGAGACTGCTTATCAATTTTACCCGCAACGACTAGGAGGATGTCGTCAGTCTCTATCGACAAATATTCCTGAAGCGCCTTACTTCCCTCGGTACCGGGCTTGCCACTGTCAACTTGTACTTCAATCAGCTTACGGTCCGAAAATAACGACATTGCACTGGCACTTTGGATTAAATTTTGCCAACCCTCTTTGTCAGCGGCATCTATACGTTCCCGCTCAATACAGCCGGCTTCCCTAGCTGCGCGTCGAATAGCATCTGCACATTCCTGAACAACCAGCGGTTCCGCGCCAGTGATTAGGTAGCAGGGTGAAAGACCTTGCTTAAGACGTTGTGCTAGCTGATCAGGTTTGATTTGCATGGTAGGCGGCAATGCCGTAATCCAAGCGGCGGGTTAGCGCGTCGACCAAGGCACTGCGCAGTTCACTCTGCATAAGTCGCAACTCCTCAGTCTTGCCTGCAACGTTGAGTGGGTCGTTGAGCATTTGCTCTATGACGATGATGCGCTCGTTATCGATAAACCACTCACCGCCAAGTTTCGCCGAAACAGCCACACTTGCTTTTAGTTCGAGTTCAGCTGCGCGAGCCCGCGCAGTGAGCGACAGACTGCGTTGCTCGAATACCTCCAGATCGACATAGAGAATGAGACTAGCGTCTGTGACTGACGACAAGATCGCACCCTGGCGCTGCAACTCGCTGCGCAACTCTGATGAGAATTCACTATTAGGCGCCTGACTTACTACGGCTATTGGATAGCGACCTAGGGTGGCCGCTCGGTCAGTTTGACCTCGCAGTTCGAACCCACAACCAGCAAGGCTGTTGGCGATCAAAAACATCGCCACGATTTTGATATTAGTTAGCGGGTGTTTAGTTAGCGACCACATTGACCAGCTTCCCGGGGACTACGATGACTTTTCTGACCGTCAGACCTTCGACGAAACGTTTTACATTTTCATGTTCCATGGCCGCTCTCTCGATACTGTGCTTATCAGCCTGCGCAGCAACTGACAGCTTTGCCCGCACTTTGCCATTGACCTGCACCACCACCTCAATTTCATCACGCTTGAGCGCACTCTCATCCAACACGGGCCATGAGGCATCTAGGCTGGAAGATCCTGTTAGCTCAACATAAAGCGCCTCGCTAATGTGAGGCACGATGGGCGCCAGCAGCAATACGGCGGCGGTGAGAGCCTCGTCGACTACCGCGGCGTCCTCTGGCGCGTCACCGTCGTGCCGACTGATCTCGTTACAGAGTTCCATTACGGCGGCAACCGCTGTATTAAACGTTTGGCGTCGACCAAAGTCATCGCTCACTTTGGCGATTGTCTCATGCGTTTTTCGCCGAAGATCTTTTTGTGCCTTGTTCAGATCGACTTCGCGTACGTCAATCGATGCGGCATGTTTTTGTCGGTCTTGAACGAGGCGCCATAGCCGTTTTAAGAAGCGATGGGATCCTTCGACTCCAGCATCAGACCATTCCAGCGATTGCTCTGGTGGGGCCGCAAACATGCTGAATAAACGCACTGTATCTGCGCCGAAGCGGTCGATGAGTGCTTGTGGATCGACGGTATTACCCTTTGACTTTGACATTTTGGCACCGTCTTTTAGCACCATGCCTTGCGTCAGAAGCCGCTTGAAGGGTTCACTTGAATTAATTAGCCCTTCATCGCGCATAAGCTTGTGAAAAAAGCGCGCGTAGAGCAGGTGTAAAATGGCATGCTCAATACCACCTACGTATTGGTCGACTTCCAGCCAGTAGTTCGCTTCTTTGCCCAGCATGGCGGTGGTATCGGCTGAGCTGGTATAGCGAGCGTAATACCAGGACGATTCCATAAACGTATCGAAGGTATCAGTCTCACGCTCTGCGGGCCTACCACAGTTAGGGCAGTCGGTCTGAGTGAAGTCAGTCATGGATTTTATGGGTGAGGCGACACCGTCAAAAGCGACTTCAGTGGGCAGTATGACGGGCAGTTGCTCGTCGCTGACCGGCACCGGTCCGCAGGCGGCACAATTAACGACAGGAATAGGAGCGCCCCAATATCGCTGTCGGGACACACCCCAATCACGCAATCTAAAATTGACTGTCTTTTCTCCCAAGCCCTTGTCGTGCAATGCCTCAACAATTGCATTAAACCCGTCTTCGAAATCCAATCCGTCAAACGTACCCGAGTTCATCAAAGGCCCTTTTTCTGCATAGGCCGATTCACTGAGGTCAACAAGGTCTCCCGATTGACTAGCGACAACCTGGACGATGGGTAGGCCGTACTTGCTGGCAAACTCCCAGTCGCGCTGATCATGCCCAGGGACTGACATCACCGCGCCCGAGCCGTAGCTCATCAGTACAAAATTGGCGACCCAAATGGGCACATCGTCACCGGTCAGCGGGTGCGTTGCACGAAGGCCGGTATCGACGCCACGCTTTTCCATGGTCGCAAGATCGGCTTCGGCCACCGCGGTTTGCGTCAACTCCTGAATAAATGCGTCAAGCTCGGGTGATGCTGCCGCGGCCCGACGCGCAAGCGGATGCTGCGGGGCTACGGCGAGATAAGTCACCCCCATAAGTGTATCTGGGCGCGTTGTGTAGACCTCAATATTGCCCTGTTCAAAAGGGAAACGGACGTTTGCACCCTCGGAGCGACCAATCCAATTGCGCTGCATGGCTACGACTTGCTCTGGCCAATCCTCTAGCGTATCCAAGTCATCGAGCAGCTCTTGAGCGTAGTCAGTGATCTTAATGAACCACTGGTTAATCGCACGTCGTTCTACTGGGGTGTCACAGCGCCAACATTTACCGTCAACCACCTGCTCGTTGGCAAGCACGGTTTGATCGGTCTCGCACCAGTTGACTTCACTCTCCTTTTTGTAAGCGAGATTTCGTTTCATCAGGCGTGTAAAGAACCACTGCTCCCAGCGGTAGTAGTCAGGGGTGCACGTGCTGAGCTCACGATCCCAATCGTAGGCAAATCCAAGACGTGATAGCTGCCGCTTCATTTCCGCAATATTGTCTAGCGTCCATGCTGCTGGAGCGACGTTGTTTTTTATAGCCGCATTTTCCGCAGGTAAACCAAAGGCATCCCACCCCATGGGTTGCAGGACGTTTTTGCCCAACATCCTCTGATAACGGGCGATGACATCAGCGATCGTATAGTTGCGCACGTGCCCCATGTGCAGCTTTCCGCTTGGGTAAGGAAACATGGCTAAGCAATAGAACTTATCCCGAGTGTCGTCGGCGACAGCGGCAAAGGCATTTTGCTTGACCCATGAGGCCTGAATGTCGGTCTCAAGTATCTCGGGGTGATATTCGGTTGAATTCATGGAATACGACGTCGCTGTAGCTCTAGTAAAAACGACTGTCAGTTTACCAGTATCAGCGCTTCTGTCGCTTTGCTTTTATGCTTATAAAAACCAGAAAAAATAAGCTAATTGATACGATAGGTAGACTTCCCGATCGCGCATAGGGGGTTGAGCCGGTCCGCGGTGTTACTGTTCCAAGAAGTGTGGCTTGGTCGAATTGAGGAAGATCTGCGGTGATACGTCCCCGGAAATCAACGATGGCGGTGATGCCATTATTCGCGCCCCGAATAAGTGGCTTTTGTAGCTCAAGAGCCCGGAAGCGAGCCATTTGAAAGTGTTGATGAGGGCCGTGGCTGGTGCCAAACCAAGCATCGTTGGAGATGGTGATGAGCAGGCCAGAGTCGTGCGAGCCGCGAGCGACGAAGTCAGGGTAGACGATTTCGTAGCAAATAAAAGGCGCGAGCTTCCCCAGACTGCTTGGAAGAGGCGATTGATCCTTACTGCCTCGACTGAAGTTAGACATCGGGAGGTCAAAGAAATCGATCAATCCTCGCAACGCTGATTCCAAGGGGACGAATTCGCCAAACGGTACGAGCTTTTGTTTGTTATAGGTATCGACGGTTTCATCGATAGAAACGATGCTGTTGAAGCGGCTGTCACCCTCACGCGTCGGCATTCCCGTGACAATAGTAGTGTCATTGGCGCTAGCAATGGTCCGCAACGCTTCCATGTAGCTCGGCGCTTGATCGAAGTAAAATGGCAACGCGCCCTCAGGCCAGACGATGAGGTCCACCTCGCCGGCATAATCGGTGGCGTGCTGTTGAAAATCTGCGAGGAACCGCGGGGCATTGTTTCGGTCCCAGGTGTCTCTCAAGGCCATATTTGGCTGATAGACAGCCGCGTTTTTGGCCTCACTCGATGCAGTCGTCCATTGCACTGAGCTGAGCAGATAGCCGGAAAAGACGATAAGGCTCGACCAAGCTGCGAGGTAACTAATCCCTTTAAGACGAGGTTTTGCGAGTAGTTCTGCTAGTGCAGCAGCCGTCATGGCAATCAGCAATGACACCCCAAATATACCGGTTATCGGTGCCCATCCCGCCAAAGGTGTATCGAGGGCGATATACCCGGCAAATAACCAGGGGAAACCTGTCAGGAGCCACGTCCTGAGCCATTCAAACAGCATCCATAGGCCGGAAAAAATGAAGATTCGCGCGATGGTATTCCTAGGCTGCACGGCGCAGAAAAGCGCCGCCTGACAGGCAGTTAGTAGCGCTAATCCGCCACAAAAGAGTGCAGTTAGCGTCAGGGCCAACAGGAATGGGGCATTACCGTATACATTAATGCTTACATAAACCCACGACACGCCGGCACCAAAGAATCCGACACCGTATATCCAGCCAAGCAGAAGGCCTTGTCGCCATGTCTGCTGGTGTAGCGCAAGTGCCAGCCCGCTCATACTGATGAGCGTCAGCCATTTTATGTCAAAAGGGGATAGCCCGAGTGTGAATGCTGATCCGGCGAGGAGGCAGAGCAGTGCCCGGCTAGCAAGACTCTGCAGGTACACGTGTTAGGCCTCGGGAAGGACCGTTACGCGCAAGCTATTGAGCTTGCGCTGATCAGAGTTGATGACGCGGAACTCAAAACCAGAAAAGTTGATTGTTTCGTTGCGCGCCGGTAGCCGACCAAAAGCTTGAAGCACGAGACCACCGATAGTGTCGAACTCTTCATCACTGAATTCGACGTCAAAAGCATCGTTAAAATCCTCTACCGGCGTCAATGCTTGTACGAAGTAACTGTCCTCGGTGAGTTTACGAATCTGGATTTCCTCATCGGAGTCTGTTTCATCTTCAATCTCCCCGACAATTTCTTCGAGGACATCTTCAATCGTTACGAGTCCGGCAACACCGCCATACTCGTCAATTACAATGGCCATGTGATTGCGTGCTTGTCTGAATTCACGCAATAGCACGTTGAGTCGCTTGCTCTCGGGGACGATCACCGCCGGTCTCAGTAAGGCGTTGAGATCGAACTTAGCGTCTGGGTTCAATACAAAGGGCAATAGGTCCTTGGCTAACAAAATGCCCAGTATGTCATCAGTGCTCTCGCCGATGACCGGATAACGAGAGTGACCGGTATGAATGATTTGCGGTAAGACGTCTGATAAGGTGGCGCCGTCGCGAATAACGACCATCTGAGCGCGGGGAATCATCACGTCTCGCGCCTGCATCTCGCCAACGATCAGTGCGCCTTCCATAATGGTTTTTGCGTCTTCATCGATGACTTCGTTGTCGGCCGCTAATTTGAGAAGTCCCTCAAGGTCAGCGCGCGTATAGGGCGTGCCCGTGACCATCTGGGTGAGGCGATCAAGCCACGAGCGCTCGTCGGCATCGTTCGTTTTTGAGTCGTTTGTGTTCATCTGGGCATCAGTGTCTCAGGCGATGTAAGGATTGGGAATGGCTAGACCTTGAAGCTTCTCTATTTCTAACGCCTCCATTACTTCAGCATCGCTGTCGTCAATGTGGTCGTAGCCGAGTAAGTGAAGCACACCGTGAATAGTGATATGCGCCCAGTGGTGGTCGAGGGTCTTGCCTTGTTCACGCGCCTCGCGTTCCACGACTTCGCTGCAAATAACAACATCACCGAGAAGCCCGGTGCGTTTTTGGAGCTCCGGATCTACCGGAAAAGACAAGACATTCGTGTCGCCCTCTTTGCCGCGAAACTGCGCATTGAGTTGACTCATTTCCGGGCTTTCGACCAGCTGGATACTGAGCTCCGCTCGCTTAGATGCGTTTTTATGCAAATGATCGCCGTGCACCGCTGCATGCACCCATGTCCGAAAGTTTTCTTCACTGGGAGCCGCGTCATTTTTACCGTCAATATGGACAGTCACATTCACTACGACTGCTCCTGTTTCGGGGCGCCCATGATCGCATCGTGAGCCTCGTATGCGCTTACAACCCGCTGAACCAATGGGTGGCGCACCACGTCTTTGTTACTGAACCAAGTAAAGGACACGCCATCGACACCCTCGAGTACCTGTGTCGCATGAATCAGTCCTGAGGGTTGACCGCGGGGCAAATCAATCTGTGTGGCATCACCTGTAATCACCGCAGTCGAGCCAAAGCCCAGTCGGGTAAGAAACATCTTCATTTGCTCACGCGTCGTATTTTGTGCCTCGTCTAGGATAATGAAGGCGTTGTTCAGCGTTCGACCGCGCATAAAAGCCAGAGGCGCAACCTCGATGATGTTGCGCTCGATAAACTTGGCAACCGTATCAAAGCCCAGCATTTCGTAAAGCGCGTCGTACAGGGGGCGAAGATAGGGATCAACCTTTTGCGTGAGGTCTCCAGGAAGAAATCCCAGTCGCTCACCCGCCTCGACAGCGGGGCGAACTAACAAAATGCGCTTCACATCTTCTTCGAGTAGGGCCTGAACTGCACAGGCTACTGCGAGGTAGGTCTTACCCGTTCCGGCCGGGCCAATACCAAAGTTCAGATCGTGCTTTTGAATGTCGCTGAGATAACTGATTTGGCTGTGCCCGCGAGGTTTGATGGTGCCTCGCTTCGTTTTAATGCCTTTGACCACGACTGAGTCCGAGGTCGTGCCGGCAGACTGCAACAGCTCGAGGTCTGCTTGCTGTAACTGCAGATGAATGGCCTCAGGGCTAAGTCGAATGCCATTAGTCACATCCCGGTATAGTTTCTTAAGTAAACGCTCGCTAGATTCGCGTGCCGCATCGGGGCCGGAGACAGAGATATAATTGCCCCGGTTGCTGATCGATACCCGTAAGCGATCTTCAATGAGCTTGAAGTGGGTGTTCAGATGCCCGCATAGCAGTGCAACGTGCTTAGCGTCTTCGGGCTCTAAAGAAAATGACGAGGAGGTTATGACCTCCCGACTGTCAGGCTCAGGAGGTGTCGGGTCAATGTCCAAGGACTGTTTGGCCGCTCATATGACGTATGGGCAGGTGAAGATACCTATCTCATCGCCCTTGTCAACCAATGAGTCGGCCGCGCAGAGAGTTTGGCAGCGCTTCGTTTATCTCTACGGTGGCAAATTCGCCGATAAGCGCGTGATCCAAAGAGGGAAAATTCACTACGCGATTATTTTCCGTTCGTCCAGCGAGCTCCCCAACATGCTTCTTAGACACGCCGGTGACTAATATGCGCTGCTGTGTGTCAACCATACGCCGACTGATGGCCATGGCCTGTTGGTTGATGCGGCTTTGTAAAAGCTGCAACCGTTGCTTCTTTACTGCCTCAGGTGTGTCATCAGGTAGGTCTGACGCAGGAGTGCCGGGCCGGGCGCTATAGATAAAGCTAAAGGATGTATCGAAACCGACATCGTCGATGAGTTTCATGGTGGCTAAAAAGTCTTGCTCTGTTTCACCCGGAAAGCCAATGATAAAGTCGGAAGACAGCGAAATATTGGGGCGGATTGCACGTAGAGCTCTGATTTTTGATTTGTACTCGATGGCCGTATGGCCCCGCTTCATGGCCATCAAGATTCGATCTGAGCCACTCTGGACGGGCAGGTGCAAATGATCTACCAGCGCCGGGATGTCTCGATAACACGCAATCAATGCGTCGCTAAACTCGACCGGATGCGACGTTGTGTAACGAATGCGCTCGATACCCGGCACCACATTGACCAGCCCCAGTAATTCAGCGAAGTCGACGACCTCGCCAAGGTGATTCTCGCCTCGGTAGGCGTTAACATTTTGCCCCAGAAGATTGACTTCCTTCACTCCGTTGGCTGCCAAGTGCGCGATTTCAGCGATGACATCATCAACGGGTCGAGATACCTCCTCGCCTCGCGTATAGGGGACAACGCAAAAAGTGCAGTACTTGCTGCAGCCTTCCATGATCGAGACAAACGCGGACGCCCCATCGCTGGTTGGCTCAGGTAGTCGGTCGAACTTTTCAATTTCCGGAAACGAGATGTCGACAACAGCACTGTTTCTCTCGTTTCGCGTCTCCAGCATTTCAGGAAGACGATGTAAGGTTTGCGGACCGAATATCAGGTCGACGTAGGGCGCGCGATCGCTGATCGCGTCCCCTTCTTGACTAGCCACGCAACCACCGACCCCAATCACGACCTCGGGTCGCTTGGCCTTAAGCGCCCGCCACCGGCCGAGTTGGTGAAACACTTTTTCCTGAGCTTTTTCGCGAATCGAGCAGGTGTTGAGGAGAAGAACGTCTGCTTCCTCTGCGTTGTCAGTTCGCACCATCCCGTGACTTTCTTTCAACAGGTCGCCCATTCGCGCGGAGTCATACTCGTTCATCTGACAGCCGTGAGTTTGGATAAAAACTTTAGGATGGGTCTTTGCAGTCAATTGCGTGTGCTCAGTGTGTTCTAAAAGCCTTATTATACCTGTGTAGAGAAAGAAAAGACCTACCGCAAGCGCTGTAGAATTTTGGCAAAAGTGGTAGGATCGCGCGCCCAGACCGGAGCAACACAGAAAATATGTCGAACCAACCCGTCTACAAGATCATTTTTCATAACGGAAAGCAGGTTTTTGAGGTTTTTGCTAAGCACATTTATCAAAGTGATATGTGGGGTTTTGTGGAGATAGAGGAAATCATGTTCGGAGAGCGCTCCGCGATATTGGTTGATCCCGGTGAGGAAAAGCTCAAGAGTGAGTTCTCGGGTGTTAAACGCAGTTACATCCCCATGCAGTCCATCGTTCGTATCGACGAAGTTGAAAAGCAGGGAGCCGCTAAAATCACTGAAGGCGGCGAATCGGGGAAGATTGCTAATTTTCCGCTGAGCCCCTCGATACCGTCAACGATTTCATCAGAGGATTGAGGCTACGGCGCGCGCGCGGTAACGATTGCACGCTTTGGCGCAGGATGCCCTTCGACGGTTTTAGTAGCGTCGTTTTGGTCTAAAAAGTTTACGAGTGAGTGAAAGGTCATCCAGTCCGTGGTGCGCTGCTCATCGACGGTTGTCTGCGTGACATCGACTAACTGAATGTCCGTATAACCCACTTTCCTCATCCACTTCATAAGTGCTGATGGGCTCGGCAAAAACCACACATTACCCATCCGGGCATAGCGATCTGGCGGAACAAAAACGCGGTCTTCGTCGCCATCGACAACCAATGTCTCAATCACGAGTTGCCCGCCCGGTGTCAGTGTATTACGCAGGTCCGTAAGATGGTCAATGGGCGAGCGCCGATGATAAAGAACACCCATGGAAAACGTCGTATCAAATGCCTTCAGCTTGGGGGGTAACTGCTCGAGAGTCAGAGGCAATACATGTACATTGGGCACAGACGCATAGCGCTGAATTGCCTTGAACTGCAGTACGAATAATGGGGTAGGGTCGATACCAATTACCTCGCGTGCGCCTGCCCCCTTCATGCGCCAGCAATGGTAGCCACTGCCGCAGCCCACATCGAGTACGCGTCGGCCATTCAACGGCTCAACTGCTGTATCGAGTCGATTCCATTTGAAGTCTGAGCGCCACTCGGTGTCGATATGAACCCCAAACAGCGAAAACGGACCTTTTCGCCAGGGATGTAAGCCTCGCAATGCCACCTCGAGTTGGGATTGCTCGCTGGCGGTAATATTACCCCGTATCGTAATCGCCGATGCATTTAAGTCGATGGATTGGGGGTCCAGTCGCGGTAGGCCATCGATAGCGGCGCGCCAGCGGGGTAGATCGCCAAAGCGTTGTTCAGACATGTTTCGGGCAAGCTGCTCGGGTAGCTCTTTCAGCCAGGCTCTCAGCGCTGGCTCTTCCCAGCGCTTTTCGAAAGCAGATACGTCGTCGCTGAGTTCGGATGGAAGGTTCATGAGGTTCAGGCTACCGCGATGAAAGAGGCAAAGTTGAGGCATTGAAACCAAACACTAGTGCGCGAAAATCCTGCGCTAGCCAGCCGATCGAGATGGGTCGCCGCTGTTTCGGGAATCAAAACGTTATCGATAGCGTCACGCTTCTGGGCAATTTCCATATCGCTGTAGCCCTGTGATCGCTTGAAATCGTGATGTAAGTTGATCATCAGCGCGTCCATTTCCGGATCGGGCATGGTTAATTTCTCGGACAGTATCAGTAGCCCACCCGGGATCATGGCGTTACGTATCTTTGTCAACAATGCCAAACGCCGCTCGATGGGAATGAATTGAAGCGTGAAATTCATGATGACGACACTGCTCTGCGCGTAGTCCATTGCAGTGACATCGCCCAGAACCCAATTAATCTTTGAGGTTGAACCCAGCGTTTCGCGCGCTCGGTTAATCATTGCGGCGGAGTTATCGATTCCCACTAACTGGCAGTCCCTATCGTTGAGGGCAATTTCGGCTGCCCGAATAGACTCCCCCAAGGAGCATCCGAGGTCATACACACAGGTATTCGGCTTGGCGTATTGCTCTGATAAAACACCACTCATACGAACCACAGTTGGGTATCCCGGAACCGACCTTTGGATCATGTCAGGAAATACATCAACAACTGACTCGTTGAAGCTGAACTGCGAGGGCTCAGTGAGTAACTCGGCGAACAGTTGGTCGCGTTTTGAGGTTGGTGCCTTGTTAGTCATGATGGAGGGCTTAGCCGACAAAAAAGTGTAGGTGGTCATAATATCAGGCATTTAAGGTCGTCTACCCTTACCTTATACTCGCCGTTCGTTTTTTTACCCGAAGAGCCTGCGATGCTAGAGCAATTATCTGTATTACCGCCGGATCCCATTTTGGGACTCGCAGCGGCATGTCGTGCCGACACCAACCCAAATAAGATCGATCTGACGGTCGGGGTGTACATGGATGAGTCGGGTGTTTGCCCGGTGTTCAACGCGGTAAAGCAAGCGCAAATTCAGCTCGTATCCGATGAGCAAACCAAGGCGTATCTGCCTGCCGCAGGCGACGCAGCATATCTGTCGGGTATGACATCGTTGGTTTTTGGCGATGAGTTGGCGGGGAACGGCTCGCACATTACGGCGGTTCAAACACCGGGCGGGTGTGGCGCCCTTCGAATTGCATCTGAGGTATTGGCTGCCGCGTCGCCCAGTGCCACTGTTTGGATCAGTGATCCCACATGGCCTGTACACATCCCACTCATGGGCTCAGTTGGACTTAAATTTGCGACTTATAGCTATTACAACCCACTATCGCACGGGGTCGATTTTGATCGCATGGCGTCAGACTTAAAGGCGGCTGTGGCAGGCGATATTGTTCTGTTGCATGGCTGTTGCCACAATCCGTCGGGTGCGGACCTCACTCTTGATCAGTGGTCCGTGATTGCCGACATGGCCTTAGAGCAGGGTTTCACTGTGCTGGTTGATCTTGCCTATCAAGGAATGGGATCGGGACTCACTGAGGACGTACAGGGACTGCGGTTACTCGCGAGCCGTTTGGGCGAACTTATTGTGGCAGCGTCGTGCTCAAAAAATCTTGGTCTGTACAGGGAACGAACCGGTGTGGCACTTTTTTTTGGTAAGGACATGCAGACCGCAGCTGCGACTCAGAGCCACGGCCTGGGCGCCGCGCGCCGTGTTTATTCGATGCCGCCAGCACACGGTGCTTTGTTGGCGGGACGCGTACTTACTGACCCCGAGCTGCGGGCGTCGTGGGAAACCGAACTCGCGCAAATCTGTGGTCGGATGATCGCATTGCGAACCCAGTTATCAACGAAACTGTCAGAAAAAACGAATCAAGATTTTTCGTTTATCGCAAGTGAAAAAGGCATGTTTTCGTTTTTGGGCTTATCGGTAGAGCAAGCGCAGGGATTGAGGAAAGATCCAGGCATTTACATGCTCGACTCATCGCGGATCAATGTCGCTGCGCTGAATGATCGTAATATGGACATCGTGGTCGAGGCAGTAGCCAGCGTCTTATGACGCTATCCCTCCAGCTCGATAAGTCGCTCTAACGCCGCATCGAGTGCCTCGCTGGTTTGACTCAGCCGCGCGAGTGTCTCTTGGACTTGGTCTTGGTCTTGTGCGAAAAACTGGGGATCGACGGTAACGTTTTCCAAAGCGGCTTGCTCGGTTTCGAGTTTGGCTATGAGGTCGGGTAGCTCGTCTAATTCGCGCTGCTCTTTATAACTTAACTTTTTATAACTTACCTTTTTATAGCTTAAATCGTTCCGACTGACAGGCGAGGTATTGGGTGTTCGCTCGCCAGACGTAGCCGCGGTCTTCTCGGTTTTCGTTTTGATGCGCGATTCGTCGACCTGACTGAGTAATGAGCCGCCTCTCGATTCCCAGTCTGAGAAATTACCTGCCTGCTCGGTGACATGACCTTCCTCGTCGATGACTAAGAGGCTTGTGACGACGCGGTCCATAAAGTCGCGATCGTGACTCACGAGTATGACCGTACCTGAAAAGTTCAGCAGAACCTCTTCAAGTAACTCCAGTGTCTCGATGTCTAGATCGTTGGTGGGCTCATCCAGTACCAGCAGGTTGGCCGGTTGGGTAAAGAGCTTCGCCAGGATGGCGCGGTTACGTTCGCCACCCGACAGAACCTTGGTTGGGGCTCGGACTCGATCGGGTGTGAACAGAAAGTCACCCAGGTAACCAATGGCATGGCGGCGCTTACCCTCTATTTCGATAAACTCTTGACCGCCGCAAATATTGTCGATCAGGGTGCCCTCGGGGTCTAAATGTCCTCTCAACTGATCGGAATACGCAACGCGCAGTTTTGATCCGGTCTTGACGCCTCCCGAGGTGGGTTCAAGCTCGCCAAGTAACATTTTTATGAGTGTGGTTTTGCCGGCGCCGTTTCGACCCACGATGCCAATGCGATCGCCACGTTGAATGATGGTGTTAACACCTTTAATAACGGGCTTGTCGTCGAACCACACATCCGCGTTTTCGATTTCGGCCACTAGCTTGCCTGACACTGATGCATTGTCTACCGCAATGCTGGCCTTTCCGACCTGGTTGCGGCGCTCGGCGCGCTCTTGCCGCATCGCTTCAAGTTGGCGTACCCGGCCCTCGTTACGTGTTCGCCGGGCTTTAATGCCTTGCCGGATCCAAACCTCCTCTTGCGCTAGTTTCTTGTCGAACAGCGCGTTGGCTGTCGCTTCTGCGGCCAGTTGCTCCGCACGGTGTTTAAGGAAGTCGCGGTAATGTCCCTCCCACACGGTCAATTTACCCCGATCGAGCTCGCCGATGCGGTTGGCGATAGCCTGCAAGAAACGTCGGTCGTGGGTAATGAGCACGATCGCACCGTTAAATGCTTTAAGTTGCTGCTCAAGCCAGGTGATGGTGGGGATGTCGAGGTGGTTGGTGGGCTCATCAAGCAATAGTAAATCTGGCTCGGAGACTAAGGCTCTTCCGAGCGCCACGCGTCGGCGCCAACCCCCTGATAGGTCACTTAACTGCTGCTGACCATTCAGCCCTAGCTGTGTCAGTGTGGCATCGACACGATGTTGGAGTGCCCAACCGTCGTTTGCTTCCAACACTTCTTGTACCGCAGCCATTTCGGTGAGGTCAGTTTCGTTGTCGGACATTGCGAGCTCGCCGTACTTGACGAGTAATTCGCCAATGTTGCCCAGTCCCCCTGCCACGCAGTCAAAAACAGACAGATTATTCTCGGTTGGCAGTTCTTGCTCGAGTCGGGCCAGCTTGACGGTCGGATCGATCCAGCGCTCGCCGTCATCGATTTGCTGCTCGCCAGTCAGTACTCGAAACAGGGTGGTTTTACCCACGCCATTTCGACCTAATAAGCCTAGCCGCTCGCCTCTCGCGATCGTCAGGTTGAGGTTGTCGAGCAAGACTTGCGTGCCGAAATGTAACTCGGCATCACTCAAACGCAGCAGCGTCATACCTGAGCACTCCTTAATCGGGCCGAGAGTGTACTTCAGTCGTCCATCGTGGTGTTGATTTTGTTAAACTAAGGGACTGGTTTGGGGGGCAACATGACAGCAGTAACTCAGAATGCCGATGACGCGCTCATTGGGCGTTGGCTCATCGTCTGTGCCGTGACGATATTTGGCATGATTTTGTTGGGCGGCGTTACGCGTTTAACGGAGTCGGGCCTCTCGATGGTCGATTGGCAGCCAATTATGGGCGTCATGCCACCGCTGTCGACTGATGATTGGGTGCGTTTGTTCGATCAGTATAAGCAGTACCCGGAGTACCAATTGGTCAACACCGGTATGGCGCTCGATGAGTTCAAGCAGATCTTTTGGTTTGAGTATCTGCATCGAATGCTGGGGCGTCTGATTGGTATCTTGTTTTTCGTCCCCCTCATGATGTTCTTGTGGTTGGGAAAGGTGCGCTCGTCACTAAAGCCTCATTTGATTCTCCTGCTATTTCTGGGTGGCTGCCAGGGGTTGATGGGTTGGTACATGGTGCAAAGTGGTCTAGTCGATCGCCCCGATGTCTCTCAGTACAGGCTCACTGCCCATTTAGGACTCGCTGTTGGCATCTACGCGTACATCGTCTGGCTGACTATCGGCCTGCTATCGCCCGCCCGAGAGGTGAGAACAGACGTGAGTGACTCTGTGTTTGCAGTGCTTGCGCTCGTTTACGTCATGATTTTAAGCGGAGGCTTTGTTGCCGGCACGAATGCCGGACTGTCGTTTCCAACGTGGCCGTTGATGGGTGACAGTTTCATACCGCCGGCATTGTACAGAGACGGGCTTGTATCGGCGTTTGAGCAAGTCACAACCATACACTTCAACCACCGAATGCTTGCTTATTTGACAGGTGCGGTTCTGCTGGGTGTGGCGACAAAAAGCTTGATGACGTCATCTGATAGACGACTACGGTTGGCCAGTGGACTCATGCTAGCAGCCGTCGGAGGGCAGATCTTGCTGGGAATTAGTACCGTTCTTTCCTACGTCAATGTCACTATTGCCGCAGCCCATCAAAGCGGTGCAGTCATTCTGTTGACGACGGTGCTTTTGTGGGTTCATTGCTACCGCACAGAGCGCAGAAACCCACTCGGCGCCTCATAGCAAAACCCTCTAGCAGGACTCGCTAGGCCCGTGTGCACAAGGCGTACGCCGCCTAGCTGGGCGACAGCCTGATCATTTAAAAAACGCATGCAACCCTGGCTAAGGCTCAGGCCATCAATCTTCCTCGCACTAAACCCATGTCCGCAGATGGATTTAGAGGCGATGACCGCCGATAAATCTGTGAAATAGGTCTGCAGGCAACCGTCAGCCGCTGTAAAGTGATACGGAAATCACAGTTTGCGCGATTTTGGGCGTAATATGTGGAGAAAGTCACAGACACGTTTTGGGGGTTTTAGTCATTCTAACGGGTCGCACGACACCTGACTGTTAGGAGTCGGCTGATAGGGGTCGGCTGATAGGAGTCGGCTGATAGGAGTCGGCTGAACTCAGCGCCCATTACATGCAGCAAGTGTTAGTGACAGGCTATGCGAGGCAGTAGTAAGGCAGAGTGGTAGGCCGATGCTGAGCTGTACGACAAGGGGGAAGGTTGGAAATTGGCACCAAAACAAGTGATGCCCTCGTTCCGATGACTGACGGAAGGGCGCTTGTCGCCTGCTTGCAGCGCATTGCGCTTCACCACAGGGTGCCCGCAACGCCGCATTCATTAACAACCGGTTTACCAACGACGCTTGACGAGTTCACCCCGGCCTTGTTGGTTCGGGCGGCTCGACGCGCTGGGCTCAGAGCGAGACTGCAGGCGCTCGATGTCGCGACCATTCCTCGTGCGGCACTGCCCGCCCTTATTCTCCTCGAGGATAATCAATGCGCCGTTCTCGAGGCGGTCAATGAGGATGGAACGATACACTTATATCGTCCAGACGCGGGTGATGAACCAGTCACGAGCACCCTAGAAGATCTCGCGCTCATGGCCACCGGAACTGTTCTGTTGGCCAGACCTAGATTTAAATTGAGCAAATCACCATTGGGTGCACTTGGCGTGCATAAAGACCATTGGTTTTGGTCGGCTATGGCTGAGCACAAAGGAATCTATCGAGACGTTCTGCTCGCTTCTTTTTTTGTCAATATGCTCGCGCTGGCGATGCCTATTTTTACAATGAATGTTTACGATCGGGTCGTTCCAAACGCGGCTTTCGAAACGTTATGGATGCTAACAGTCGGTGTGCTGATCGCGCTGTTGGCCGATTTGGGTTTGCAAATCGCCCGCGGCTATTTCTTAGATTACGCAGCGCGCAGAATCGATATCACTCTGTCAGCTGGCATTCTCGAGAAAACATTAGGCATGCGTTTAGAGCACAAACCGCTGTCGGTTGGCGCTTATGCCGCCAATCTTCGCTCCTTTGAGTTTCTGAGAGACTTCACTACGTCGGCGACACTCACTGGGCTAATCGATATCCCATTCGCGTTGGTTTTTATTGCTGTCATTGCCTGGATTTCGCCATTGATGATGTTGCCAATCATTGCCGGAATAGTGCTACTTCTGGCGATTACCATGGTCGTCAGACCGCGCTTGGAGAGGCTTACTGAAACGAGCTACGCCGCAGGTGCACAACGGAATTCGACCTTGATCGAAACATTATCGGGATTAGAGACCCTGAAGGCCATGGGTGCAGAGTCCGTGATGCAGCGGCAGTGGGAGGAGGCAACTCGGTTTCTGGCCAGTCACAATCTTCTTGCGCGCAATCTCAATCTCCAGCTGTCGCAGAGTAGTTCGACGATACAGCGTATTGTCCAGCTTGCAGTGATCGTGGTCGGCGTGTATCTGATTGCCGCCGGCCAGCTGAGTATGGGTGGGTTAATCGCCAGCATGATGCTATCGACCCGGGCCGTCGGTCCCTTTGCAAAGCTCGGGTCGCTTCTGACACAGTTTCAGAATGCGCAGGTGGCGATGAAATCATTAAATGCCTTATTTGCAACGCCCAGTGAATACCAAGAAGAGAAGGCGTTCATTTCCCGCGATTCGTTTGCCGGCTCCTATGACTTTAAAAACGTGAGTTTCAAATACCCTCACGCGGACTCTGACTCGTTAACCCAGGTATCGTTCAAGCTGGCAGCGGGTGAGCACATAGCGGTCCTTGGTCGCGTTGGGTCAGGCAAGTCAACTATTGCAAAGCTAGCACTGGGATTATTCCAAGCAACTGGGGGCGAGATTCGCATTGATGGTGTGGATATACGTCAGCTTGATCCCCGTGAGTACCGAGGATCGGTAGGCTATGTACCTCAGGATGTGACGCTATTTACAGGGACATTGCGAGAGAATATCGCGCTGGCAAGACCGGGCATAACCGATGCTCAACTGATACGGGCTGTAGAGCGGGCAGGTATCGCCGACTGGGTAAATCGCCATCCTCTCGGCTTTGATATGCCGATATCAGAGCGTGGTGACTCTGTATCAGGTGGGCAGCGCAAGTGTATATCGGTCGCGCGCGCACTCGTTACTGAGCCAACGATACTGATTATGGATGAGCCCACGGGCGGCACGGACCAGAGTACCGAACGTCTTATTATTGAAAATCTGAAGAGCTTTATGACGGGTAGGACTCTGATTGTCGTCACCCATAGAAATGCCTTGCTGTCGCTGGCCGACCGCATTCTGGTTGTGGACGCCGGCAAGATCGTGGCGGATGGGCAGAGAGATGCGGTCGTCGCTGCCCTGAGAGACGGGAAAATCGGGAGAGCAGATGTCTGAGGCGCAATCAGCAAGCGACGCAGTTAGGCGCGATTGGAGTGAGTTATCTGATGAGGCGATTATCGAGCAAGAGCCGACTCATGCGCGGCGTCTTGTCTACGCCGTATTCGCTGTGCTCATCTGCCTTTTACTCTGGAGTGCCCTCGCCAGTATAGATACGGTTACGCGCGGTATTGGCAAAGTCATTCCCTCTAGTCAGGTGCAGGTGATCGGCTCTCAAGACGGCGGTATCGTTCAGGAGATACTGGTAACTGAGGGTGATATCGTCGAGCGTGGACAGGTGCTTGTGCGGTTGGATCGAACCCGTTCAGAGGCCTCGCTGGGTGAAAATCAGGCTGAGCGGCAGGGGCTTGAGATACGGGCTTTGCGTTTAGACGCCTTGGTCTCTCGGCGCGATTTTGAGCCCGATTCTGTCATGCGCGCATTAGCGCCACAGGTCGTGTCTGAGGAGCTAAAACTGTTTCAAACCAGTCGGACTCAGCTCGAGACACAGGAATTAATTGCGCGTCGGCAAAAACGACAGCGGGAGGAAGAGCTGCTTGAACTGCAGGCTAAACGGGATCAGTTAGTTACTGAAGCCTCCCTGGCAAGAGATGAGCTTGATGTCACGAGACCTCTAGTCGCATCAGGGGCCGCCTCTCAAGTTGAGATACTTCGTCTGGAACGTGAAGTTAACAGAGCGACGGGCGAGCTACAGCAGGTGCGAGCGGGTATCAGACGGGTTGAAGCGTCGGTGCAGGAGGCGAGCAGTAACATTGAAACGGTGCGGCTCGAGTTTCTTAACGAGACCCGAGAAAAGTTGGCTGAGACATACAATCGAATAGCGGCCTTGTCACAGGCTGGCGCCGGCCTCAGCGATCGCGTCAGTGACACAGAGGTCACTGCCCCCTTAGCGGGGACCATTAAGCAGCTGCACTACAACACCGTGGGCGGCGTTGTGCTGCCCGGACGAGATATGGTTGAGCTTGTTCCGGCAAACGATACGTTGTTGCTCGAGGTGAAAATAAAACCCAAAGATATTGCCTTCCTAGCCCCGGGTCAGGAGGCAAACGTCAAGTTCACGGCCTACGATTTTGTTGTCTATGGCGGTGTGGAGGGCACTATCGAACAGATTGGTGCTGATACGCTGTTAGATAGTGAGGACGAGCCCTACTACGAGGTGACTGTCAGGACTCGAAATGTGGACTTTGGACCCGAGCAGCCGATCATTCCTGGCATGACGGTGGACGTCGATATTCTCACGGGGCGCAAAACTGTCCTTTCATACCTAATGAAACCGGTACTGAGAGCACAGCAACG
>ERZ802822.122-NODE-122-length-59025-cov-14.125348_pt1 | contig 59025 bp, 54 predicted proteins | sample MGYA00345649_ERZ802822 | MGnify/ENA primary metagenome ERZ802822 (study PRJEB30503, sample SAMEA104212359) | marine metagenome | biome: Westerlies Biome; feature: [SRF] surface water layer (ENVO:00010504) within the epipelagic zone...; material: water... | reverse complement strand
GTACAAAACAGTGTTTATTATATACGTTTTTCAACTGGTTACACACATTTAATAGCATACACAACAAGTGATAATTTTTACGGTCCTTTTACATATCAAGGGTGATAAATGGGCCTTTTCAAGGCTGCATAAACCATTTTTTTCACTTATTATTTGAATAATAATATTTTTTTCTTTTTTTCATAACACCGAAATTTAAAGAAAAACACATTTAAGAAATATCAAATTCACTACTTTTAGGCACAATTTTGATGGAAGCATAAATTCCATTAAGATTTTTTTTGGCAACAATTGGAGATTTTAGTTAAATACGTACTTCAACTATGTATAATATTGGATATGATATTGGCAGTTCGTCTGTAAAGGCCGCCATTATCCAGGTAAAGACAGGCAAGCAAATTGCCGTAACGCATGAGCCTGAAGGCGAGATGGGGATGATAAGCCCAGAAAATTCATGGGCAGAACAAGACCCCGAACTGTGGTGGAAACTCGTGTGTTTAGCAACAAAAAAACTATTAGAGCAAACGGGAATTGACTCCAAAAAGATCAACGGTATTGGCATTGCTTATCAAATGCATGGTTTGGTTGTGGTAGACCGCAACGGGGCACCACTTAGAAATGCCATCATATGGTGCGACAGTCGAGCAGTTGCTATTGGAAATGAAGCCTTCAAAGCCTTAGGCACAAAAAAATGTAAGGAGCACTTACTCAATAGCCCTGCAAATTTTACAGCTTCCAAATTAAAATGGGTTCGTGACAATGAGCCAGAAGTATATGATAAGGTTCATAAATACATGCTCCCTGGCGATTATATCGCCTACAAGTTTTCTGGCGATATAACGACAACTGTAAATGGTCTTTCCGAAGGAACACTTTGGGATTACAAAACACACAAGCCAGCAAACTGGCTTTTGGATTTTTATGATATTGATGTTTCCATGACACCTGATGTAGTTGATAACTTTACGCTTCAAGGAGTGGTTAATCAACAAGCAGCCATGGATTCTGGGCTACAGCCAGGCACCTCCATAATGTATCGCGCAGGCGATCAACCTAATAACGCTTTAGCATTAAATGTAATGAAGCCAGGTGAGGTTGCTGCCACTGGTGGGACATCGGGAGTGGTGTACGCGCTTACCGATAATATGCATACGAATGAGTTGGAGCGTATTAATAATTTTGCACACGTAAACTATACACAAGAGACACCTATTATTGGGAAATTATTGTGCATAAACGGCGCAGGTATTCAGTACCGCTGGATGAAAAACAATACAGGTGCTGAAAGTTACAACCACATGAATCAACTTGCTAGTGCGGAACCTGTGGGGTCTAATGGCTTGTCCATAATGCCTTTTGGAAATGGCACAGAGCGTATGCTTGGGAATACAAACGTTGGGGGACGTATGCTTAATTTGAATTTAAACAAGCATACAAACGGTACTGTTTATAGAGCTACTCTAGAGGGAATTGCCTTTTCATTTATTTATGGAATGAAATTCATTAAAAATGACAATACGCCGCTGCATGTTATACGTGCAGGAAACGATAACTTGTTTCGGTCAGAAGTTTTTTCAAATACCATAGCTTCATTGATTGGACAAGAAATTGAAATTTACAATACAACAGGCGCTGTTGGCGCAGCAAGAGCTGCTTCAATTAGTAAGTATGATTTAAGCGCTTTTGGAGACAGTATATCCAATAATGATTATGTGAGCAGTTATACGCCACAAAAAAATGCCACCGCTTATGCTGAAGCATACAGTAAATGGGAACAACAACTAGAAATGATATTAAAAAACAATAATTAATCTAACAATGGTAAACAACAAATACTTTAAAGGAATAGAAAAAATTCAATTTGAAGGAAAAGAATCCGATAACCCTTTTGCATTCAAATACTATAACCCAGATCAGGTGGTAGCAGGAAAAACGATGCGGGAACACTTCAAATTTGCCATTGCTTACTGGCATAGCTTCTGTGGCCAAGGCTCCGATCCCTTTGGTCCAGGTACTCAAAATTTCCCTTGGGATCAAAATAATGACCCAGTCCAAGCAGCAAAAGACAAAGCAGACGCAGCCTTTGAATTTATTTCCAAAATGGGCTTCGATTACTTTTGTTTTCATGACTATGACCTTATTCAAGAAGGTGGCTCTTTAGCAGAATCAGAAAAACGATTAGAAGCCATCACAGATTATATCAAAACAAAACAAGATGCAACCGGGATTAAACTCCTGTGGGGTACAGCCAATTGCTTTTCCAATCCAAGGTATATGAATGGTGCGGCTACAAATCCAGATTTTGATGTAGTGACTTATGCAGGTGCTCAGGTAAAAATGGCTTTAGATGCTACCACGAAACTAAATGGTGAAAACTACGTTTTTTGGGGTGGTCGAGAAGGATATATTTCATTACTAAATACGGACATGGGACGCGAACAGGATCATATGGCACGCTTCCTAACCATGGCCAAAGACTATGCACGTTCACAAGGTTTTAAGGGAACGTTCTTTATTGAGCCTAAGCCTATGGAGCCGAGCAAACACCAATACGATTTTGATGCTGCTACCTCGATTGGATTCCTTAATAAATATGGACTCCAAGATGATTTTAAATTGAATATTGAGGTAAATCATGCCACTTTAGCACAACACACCTTTGAGCATGAACTTACAGTAGCTGCTAACGATAATATGCTTGGTAGTATTGATGCCAATAGAGGGGATTATCAAAACGGATGGGATACCGATCAGTTCCCCAATAATATAGAAGAAACGGCTAGAGCCATGATGGTTTTCTTAAAAGCTGGTGGACTTCAAGGCGGAGGTGTTAATTTTGACGCAAAAATTAGAAGAAACTCTACTGACTTTGAAGATTTATTCCATGCGCACATTGGCGGTGCCGATACTTTTGCTAGAGGGCTTTTGGTTGCAGATAAAGTATTAAACGACACGAACTTTACATCGTTTGTTCAAGAAAGATATGCTTCATTTGATGCTGGAAAAGGAAGTGATTTTGAACAAGGAAAACTATCTTTAAATGATTTGTATGCTATTGCAAGCAATAGCACTTCTGATATTAAGCCTGTTAGTGGCAAACAAGAGCTCTTGGAGAACATTCTAAATAACCACATTTAAAACAAAACTGTCATGCAAAAATCATATTTACTAAGATTAACTTTAGTTGCTACGCTGGGAGGCCTGCTCTTTGGTTATGACACGGGTGTCATTGCTGGTACCGTAGGTTCGCTAGACGCTTTTTTTATTGAACCTAAAGGGCTAGACGAGCTAGCCGCCAGTTCTTTAAAAGGATGGCTTGTTTCCATTGCACTCATTGGGTGTATTGTGGGTGGTGCTCTTGCTGGACTTGTGGGTAAGAAACTAGGAAGAAAAAAAGGACTGGTAATCGCAGGTGTTTTATTCTTTATTTCGGCACTTGGTTCAGCACTTCCAGAATTGTTTTTTCAACCACTTGGTCAAGGCGATCACACGCTTTCAACCGTATTTATGATTTATCGATTTATTGGAGGTATCGGCGTAGGTATAGCATCTATGTTGTCACCTGTTTATATTGCTGAAATTGCACCAGCGAAAGACAGGGGTAAATTGGTTTCTTATAACCAGTTGGCCATTGTAGGCGGTTTTATGGTGGTTTATTTTGTAAACTATTTTATTGCCTTAAGCGGTGATGATACTTGGCTCAATGACATAGGGTGGCGCTATATGTTTGCCTCCGAATTGGTACCCGTAAGTATTTTCTTAGCACTCTTATATTTTGTACCGGATACACCGAGATCTTTGGTGTCTCACAACAAAGAAGTAGAGGCATTGGAAATATTAAAGAAAGTAAATGGAGAAAGCGAAGCACAAAGCATTTTGAGCGATATCAAGAACACACTAGTTGATAAAACAAACAGTGCGCTTACCTATGGTTGGGGACTTGTCATTATTGGGATTTTACTTTCTGTTTTCCAACAATTTGTTGGTATTAACGTAGTACTTTATTATGCTCCTGAAATCTTCAAAACCCTAGACCTGGGTACAGATGCTGCCTTATTACAGACTATTATTGTTGGAATTGTAAACTTCCTATTTACCATTATAGCTGTTAAAACGGTAGACAACTATGGAAGAAAACCACTTATGGTTATTGGAGCTGTGGGTATGGCAGTTGCCATGATTGCCTTAGGGTTTGCGTTTTATGCTGAGATAGGCGGATACGCTGCGCTTATTTGTATGATGGTTTATGTAGCTGCATTTGCGTTGAGTTGGGGCCCTGTTACTTGGGTACTATTGTCTGAGATATTTCCAAACGATATTCGCAACAAGGCCATGCCTATTGCGGTAGCAGCCCAGTGGCTTTCCAATTGGCTGGTATCAGCAACCTTCCCTGTGATGAATGAAAACTCATACCTGGTTGATACGTTTAACAATGGCTTTGCTTATTGGATATACGGAATCATGTCTGTGTTAGCAGCCGTCTTTGTTTTGAAATTTATTCCAGAAACAAAAGGGAAGACTTTAGAAGAAATGAACAATCTTTGGAAGAAAAAATAAGTAGCTGTTTAAAAGCTACATTTTGTCGATCTGAACCAGTTTCAGGTTACAGTTATTTTAATAATCAATCTTTTAAGATTATGAAACAAACCTGCCTACTATAGGCAGGTTTGTTTCATCATTATTATAGATAACGATTTTTTTCTTCGGAAGTCGCTCCAGTGACTGTTGATTTGACAGTAAGTTGAACTACACCACTTCCCTCAGCTAATTTTAACCATTTTTGGAATGGAAAGCCTGCTGGCCACTATAATTATACAGGCATGAAAAAAATAGGAGTGTTGTTTTTTAGCTCTTATTAAAAATTATACTAAATTTATGATAAATGAAAAAGTCAATAAGCGATATTGTATTTGTTTTATTGACCCTTTGCTTTGCAAATGCCCAAAGTAAACACCCCAATATCATCTGGCTTGTTAGCGAAGATCAATCCCCCGAATTTTTCCCCATGTATGGCGATGATACGGTTCATCTTCCGCACTTAGAAGCATTAGCAGCGGATAGTGTCATTTACGACAATATGCATGCTACAACTCCTGTGTGTGCGCCGGCTAGAAGCGCCATAATTACGGGAATGTACCCTACTACTTTGGGAACCCACAACATGCGCACTTATAATGAAGTGCGTGATACGAATCAACCTGAACTAGGAATCCCTAATTATTCTCCAAAATTCCCGGATTATATTTGTCCTTTTACCGCTTATATGCGGGAAGCCGTTTTTTTACTTAATGTTTGGTTAACATTAGAGATGTATTTTTATAAAAAGTAAACAAAAATGAAACAAATTAAACGAATCACACTATTACTTGCATTAGCAGTAATTTCGTGCGAAAACACACCAAAAGAAGTTCAAAAAGTGGGATTTGCTGGCAACCCTGATAACGGCTGGATATTGGGAAAACAAGAAAGTTTAGATACTTGGTTAACTTTTGTTGAACATCATGTAGATGAAGATTTAGAAGGAATCATGAAGCTTACAAGCGATTCGATTTTCGTTGAGTTACCAAACGGGGAGTCTATAGCAGGAAAAGATAATTTTAAGGCCTTTCTGTCCGAGTGGTTTGACAGTTCTGAACTTTCCGTAAATCAGCGATGGGGAATACCAATCAAGTTTGTTAATGCAGAAGGAGAAAGCGATGATGGCGATTGGGTCATTAACGGTCACTCCATTACATCAACTTCTGAAGAAATAACACGAACGGAGGAAAATCAACTTAATGCCTATATCATAAATGATAAAGTACAGTTTTTTCGTGTTCACAACTATAAAACCACAGAAGGGAAATTGGTAGATGTTACCTTTTCTGTTGATATGTCTTCTTACGAAGACTCATTCTCTAGTGTTTCCGTTTTTGGAAGCTTTAACGACTGGTGCGGAACATGTGACCCTATGACAGATGCTGATGGAGATGGTGTTTATACCACAACTGCATCGGTTCCTGTGGGAGAAGTGGAATATAAGTTTTCAATCGACAATCAATCGGTAGAGGAGTCTTTTGTACCCGGGAGTGCTTGTACAAAAACCACGGGTGAGTATACAAACCGTATAACTGCTGTAGAAGCATCAAGTACGCTTGAAGCAGTATGTTTCAATAGCTGCACAACTTGTGAGTAATAAATGATACTAAACTCCTTATTCAATGAGTCTATAGCATTGAATAAGGAGATTAGTAATGAATTTTTATTTATTTGGCTTAAGTCGATAAATTCCTTCAAACTCCACGGCAATATGGATGTAGCCGTTCGGACCAATAATCACATCGCGTACCCTTCCAATACCATCGGCAATTTTCTCTCTAGCAATTACGTTATTATTGCGTATAGTAAGCCGTTCCAAATAGGTTTTTTTGAGCGACCCTACCAATAGGCTGCCTTTCCACTCAGGGTATTTATTACTAGTAATAAATGCCATACCCGAAGTAGCTATTGAGGGTACCCAATAATAAAAAGGTTGTTCCATGCCTGGCAAAGAACGGTTCTTAGTAATCGATGTTCCCGAATAATTTTCCCCATACGTGATTTTTGGCCATCCGTAATTTTTCCCAGCTTCAATAATATTTATTTCGTCGCCACCTCGCGGTCCGTGTTCATGTTCCCACAAATCAACTGTTATTGGATGAAGCGTTAACCCTTGTGGATTGCGGTGCCCATAAGAGTAAATAGCTTCTTTTGCCCCTTTAACACCAACAAAAGGGTTATCTTTAGGAATGCTACCATCATCATTCAAACGATAAATTTTACCATTATCTCGGGTAATATCTTGAGGATTTTCATCGCGATTTCCTCTATCTCCTATAGAAAAATATAAATATCCTTCCGAGTCAAATACGATTCGTGACCCAAAATGAACTCCTTTTTTAGTATCAGGCTCAGCTTTGTACAGCATGTTTACATCTTTAAGTGCATTTCCCAAAAGTGTTGCCGAATAAATTCCAGTATTTCCTCCAGAGGCATCTTCGTTAGGAGTTGCCATGGCAAAATAAATACGCTTGTTATTTTCAAAATCAGGATGAAGTGCCAAGCCCATCAATCCGCCTTGACCACGAACATAAGTGGTAGGAAGACCTGAAATTTCTTGTTTTTCTCCATATTGAAAACGAATAAGCTTTCCTTCTTTTTCAGTGTAAAGCAAGCTACCATTTGGTAAAAACACCATACCCCAAGGAATTTCCACATCGGGTACTACAAGTTCAGTGCTATAGCTTTTGGATGCAGGGGTTTGTATTGGGGGAGAGTTCTCAACTTGGGCGCACGACACTAAGCAAAACATGAGTAAAAGAAATGTGGGTAAGCGGTGTTTCATTTTAAACTAAATTTTGTTCAAGATATCCAAATTTAGATAGAAATAAGCATTCGAATAAATGCTTGCCGTTTGGCCGCAGGCTCATAATAGCGTCCACCAAAGGCGTTAATTCGTATGTTGTCAAAAAAAGATGAGTTCACAATATTGTTTACCCCTAGGGAAATCAAAGAATTTTGCCATTTACGTTGCAGTACTACGTCTGCAGTCCAAAACTGTGGAACACGTACTGTATTATCGCTATCAGCATATCGATTTCCAATATGTCTTGCCTGAATGGAGAGCTTTGTTTTTCCAAGTTGTTGGCGCAAAGTTGTGGCAAATTGATTTTTTGGAACGTTCGGGAGTTCTTTTTTTGCCTCGGTTTGATATTGTCCATGACTGTATGAAAAGGCGACATTTGCAGAAGTGGTAAACTGCCAATTTCCTTCTAATTCAACGCCTTTTCGAAAAGTACGCCCAATATTTCTATAAAAATTCTGCCCTTGAAAGGCCTCAAGCTCATAGGGAGAAATCTCATTTTTTGTTTCGGTATAGAACAGCGTTAGAAATGCATTGAATTTCTTTTTGCGAAATGAAACTCCAAGCTCTGTTTCATTAGATTTTTGTGGTTTTAGCGAAGAGTTAAAGCCTGTTTCACCAGATGGATTTGCCGAAAGCTCGTTAAGTGATGGCGTTTCAAACCCCGTACCCCAACGCAGATGACTGCTAAACTGAGAGCTTAATTTTCGATACACTGCCACCATGGGTGAAAGCGCTGCTACATTTTTTTTCCCAGCATTCGTTCCCAAAAAGTCAGTCAATCCTATTTGGTGAATGTCGGCACGAAGAGCAGTTCGGAAACGCCAATCTACACACGCATATTCTACAATACCATAAGTGCCTATATTGTAAAAACGTTCGTTTTGATGTAGTGTTTTTCCCCCTTTAACTCCCATGTCATTTTTAAATCGAAAACGCGCATCATGCTGCGCAGCACTTTCAAAACCATATTGCCACAGCCAGTTGTTTTTATTTCCAGATGTTTGCAATCCCAACCCAAAATAGTCACGCCCTAAATCTATTTGGCCACCATATTCAAATGGCAAGCGCGCATCTAATGCTCTACGTGTGTAAAATGCGTAAGAAAGCCAATTTTTTGTTTTGAAACGAGCGCTGATTTGGTGTTGCTGTACTTGTTCTCCAGCAGTGTATATCAGATTTGCTTCACGGGCTTGCTTCGGGTTTTGACTAACCTGCTTAAGGGTAAGACCACCTGGGTCGTTTGCAAATGGACTAAGGAAAAATGAATAGTCAACTTTTAAGGAATTCCCATTGGTAAAGTCGGTTTCATTAGATAGCGATAAAAGAGTGTTTTCATAAGCACTCCATTGTCGGTAGCCTTCTTGCTTTTGATGTGTTACTATGGCGCGAAAGCGATTTTTTTCTTGCGCTTTGCCCCATGTAGCTGTTAATGATTGCAATTGAAAATCACCCAAAGTTACAGCCATATTAGCGGTAGAAATGATTGGAGCACTTTGCAGGGAAATCACTCCTCCAGAGGCATTTCCATATAAGCCACTCGAAAGTCCACGAAGCACTTCAATAGCACCTATTTGAGGTAAAGGAATATGATCCAATTGCGTTTGTCCATCTGGAGTAGTAATAGGAATACCATCCAATAAAACTTTGATACCGCGTATACCAAAAGTAGCACGTGCGCCAAACCCTCGAATAGATACACGAGTATCTTGTGTAAAGTTCTGTTGACTACTCACAAATAAACTGGGTATTTGCTGTAAAAACCCACCTACTTCTTGTGTAGTCGTTAGACTTAATGTATCCGAAATAATAGTTGCGCTCAGGGGTTGTATGTCACTTTTTATCCGTTGTGCGCGCAACACTACCTCGTCTAATTGCTGAACTTGACTGTTGGCAGCCAGCCCAAAAAGACACAAAAGAATTGTGAGTCTAAGCATCTTGCGTATACAAATCAATCAACCCAGGGGGTGTGTTCACATGAAGTAATTGGGCATTTCTATCAACAGTTAAGATGATATCATCCACTATGGGAATTAACGCGGTTTTACCCTTAATATCAACCTCTAGAGTGGCTTGGGCTGTTTGCTCATTTACGTGGGTAATCTTTCCAAGTGTGCCAAGGTTTTTATCTTCTACCGTAAATCCTATGATTTCGTGATAATAAAACCTATTTCCTGTTAGCGTGGGTAGCTCTGTTAAAGGCAAATAGGCTTTTGACTTTAAGACTAGATTTGCGTCTTCTTCAGATGAAATATCTTCAAGTTTAAGCCGTAACAGGCCTTGCTTGTGCATGCTACATTTTAAAACAAAATAGGGAACAAGCGCATTGTCTTGTGCTAAAAATAATGTTTCGATTGATAGATACTGCTCAGGCTCGTCTGTGTCAAGTTTTAGTAAAATTTCGCCCTTAAAGCTGTATTTACTGACGACTGTGCCTACAAAAAAGCAGTCCTCAACACGCATGATTTATTCAGTAGCTTCTGCGCTGTCTTTGTCGTCTATTGCTTCAGCTTCAGCAGCAGGCGCCTCTTCAGCAGGAGCTTCTTCTTCAACTGCTTCAGCAGCAGATTCCGCTTCTGCGGCAGCAGCCTTTGCTTGCGCTTCAGCTTCTGCGGCAGCAACTTCAGCTTCTGCGGCAGCGATAGCAGCTTCTGCATCTGCTTTGCGCTTTTCGTTGATTTCTTTTTCAGCAGCAAGTGCTTTTGCTTTTTCGTCAGCTTTCACCTTTGCTACTTTGTCTTTTGCAACATCTTGACGTGATGCTTTTTCGCTAACCCAGGCAGTAAATTTTGTTTCCACATCCTCTTCAGAGTGAGCGCCTTTGCGCACACCGCTTACCAAGTGATTTTTTAATAACGCACCTGTTTCTGAAAGTAAATTTCTTGCTGTATCTGTAGGTTGCGCTCCATTTTGAAGCCAATCTACAGCGCGGTCTATCTTAATGTCAACCGTTGCTGGATTTGTATTTGGATTATAAGTTCCTATTTTTTCAAGGTAACGCCCATCACGTTTAGAGCGTGAATCTGCAGCTACTACCCAATAAAAGGGTTTTCCTTTTTTACCGTGTCGTTGAAGTCGAATCTTAACTGGCATATCAAATTAAATTTTTGGGTTCAAAACCCTGGTTATTAATGCGTGGCAAAGCTACACTATTTTTTGTTTTCACCAAACGTTAATAACTTCATGTTCTAATACATCTAGTTTCGCATATAACTTCGTTAAATTAGTACACTAATCTCGGAGCATGTTTTTAATCTTTGATACTGAAACTACGGGTTTACCCAAACGCTGGGACGCGCCTATTTCGGATGCCGAAAACTGGCCACGCTGTGTTCAAGTGGCTTGGCAGCTTCACGATCAATATGGAACACTTGTTGAGCATAAAGATTTCATTGTAGCTCCGGATGGCTTTGATATTCCCTTTGAATCTGAACAAATTCATGGTATCAGTACTGCTTTAGCACAAAAACAAGGCGTTCCGCTGATTGAAGTCCTTTCCGCATTTGAAGCAACGCTTTCCATAACACAATTTGTTGTAGGCCATAATGTGGGCTTTGATGTTAATATTATGGGAGCAGAACTGCACCGACTCCAACGCGATACATCTATTACTGCCCTACCAGTATTAGATACCTGCACGGAAGAAACAGCCACACTTTGCCAGCTTCCTGGAGGTAGAGGAGGCAAATTTAAATTGCCAACACTAACAGAGTTATACAAGAATCTTTTTAATGAAAACTTTGCAGAAGCACACAATGCTACCGCTGATGTTGAAGCCACGGCACGTGTATTTTTGGAACTTATTCGGCAAAATAAATTCACGCTAAGCAATGAAGAAAACCCAGGTTTTATAACATCAAAAATCCAAGAAAAATACCCTACTCAAGTACCACTTGCTGGCATAACGCATCAAAACCTAAAAAAAGCGTCGGAAAAACTAGTGCAAAAAGAACAGCCCGAAGCCAATATTTTGCCACTACAATCTAATAAGATTTCTGATTTACCGTTTGCCCATTTACATACATTTTCACAGTTTTCAGTGCTTCAGTCCACCATTAGGGTAAAAGAACTTGCCGAAACGGCTGACAATTTAAATATGCCGGCGGTTGCCCTAACGGATTTAGGCAATCTTATGGGGGCGTTTCATTTTGTAAAATCTGTCAAACAAGTAAACGCTCAAAGACCAGAGGATGACAGTAGACCACCGTTAAAACCCATAGTAGGAATTACACTTAATGTTTGCGAAAATCATCTAGATCGAAGTCGCAGAGACAATGGGTATCAAATGGTCTTTTTAGCAAAAAACAAGGCAGGATATCAAAATCTAACTAAATTATCTTCATTGGCATACACACAAGGATTCTACTATGTGCCACGTGTTGATCGAGACCTTATCAAAAAATACAAAAACGATATCATTGTTTTAACAGGGAATGCATATGGAGAAGTGCCATCAAAGCTGCTAAACGTAGGCGAAAAGCAAGCCGAAGAGGCGCTGCTTTGGTGGAAAAAGCAATTTACAAACGACTTGTATATTGAAATTATGCGTCATGGTCAAAACGATGAAAATCGTATTAATCCCGTACTCGTGCAGTTTTCAAAAAGACATGATGTTAAATTGGTTGCCACCAATTCTGCGTATTATTTAAAACAGGAGGAGGCAAATGCACACGATATTTTACTTTGCGTAAAGGATGGTGAGAAGCAAGCCACTCCCATTGGCAGGGGACGTGGATATAGGTATGGCTTGCCTAATCAAGAATACTACTTTAAAACTTCTGAGCAGATGAGAGAGCTTTTCAACGATTTGCCAGAAGCGTTGGAAAGTATTTTAGAAATTATAGGTAAAATAACGGCATTTGATTTGGCTCGAGATGTACTGCTACCTAAGTTTGATATTCCAGCTCAATTTGTGTCTGATGAAGACACAAAAGACGGAGGAAAACGTGGCGAAAATGCCTATCTGCGCCACTTGACCTATAGGGGAGCAAACGAGCGTTATACAAACTTGGATGACGAACTTAAAGAACGCATCGATTTTGAGTTAAGTGTAATTGAAAACACAGGCTACCCTGGTTATTTTTTGATTGTGCAAGATTTTATTGCTGCAGCTCGTAATATGGACGTTTCGGTGGGCCCTGGTCGTGGTTCGGCTGCTGGTTCAGTAGTCGCCTACTGCCTTAAAATTACCAACATCGATCCCATAAAATATGATTTGCTTTTTGAGCGCTTTCTCAATCCAGACCGTGTTAGTCTACCCGATATCGACATTGATTTTGACGATGAAGGTCGCTCTAAAGTCATGGATTATGTAATTGAAAAATACGGCGCAAATCAAGTGGCACAAATTATTACCTATGGCACTATGGCCGCAAAATCATCTATTCGCGATACGGCGCGTGTGTTGGATTTGTCTTTGGGAGATGCCGATAGGGTAGCCAAGCTTGTGCCCAATATGAAGCTTAAAAAGATTTTTAATTCCGATGATAAGACACTTAAAGAAAATCTAAGATCTGATGATTTTGCTCGTGTTGCTCAGCTAAAAGCTATAGCTGACGGCAATGATCTTGAAGCAGAGACTTTGAAACAAGCACAAGTTCTTGAGGGTTCATTACGCAACACAGGAATTCATGCCTGTGGTGTTATCATTACACCCGACGACATCACGGAATTTGTCCCTATTGCTACGGCAAAAGATTCGGACTTGTACGTTACCCAGTTTGATAATGCGGTGGTTGAAGACGCAGGCTTGCTAAAAATGGATTTTTTAGGGCTCAAAACCTTAACGCTAATTAAAGACACGGTCAAACTTGTCAAATACAGACACAACATCGACTTGGACCCAGATGCATTTCCTTTAGATGATACACCTACTTTTGAGTTGTTTCAACGTGGCGAAACAGTTGGCATATTTCAGTACGAAAGTGCCGGGATGCAAAAATATCTTAGAGATTTAAAACCCAATGTTTTTGACGACTTGATAGCAATGAACGCCCTGTATCGCCCAGGACCGCTGGAGTATATTCCAAGTTTTGTACGACGTAAAAACGGGCAAGAAGAAATTACATACGATTTGCCTGCCATGGAACAATACCTTAAGCAGACCTATGGCATTACCGTATATCAGGAGCAAGTAATGCTGTTGTCACAATCGTTGGCGGGCTTTAGTAAGGGCCAGGCCGATGTGCTACGCAAAGCCATGGGGAAAAAGATTTTCTCACTGCTAGAACAGTTAAAACCACAGTTTTTAAATGGCGGAGAAAAACGTGGGCATCCAAGGGAAATTCTCGAAAAAATATGGAAAGACTGGGAAGCATTTGCTTCTTATGCGTTTAACAAATCACATTCTACCTGCTATGCTTGGGTGGCCTACCAAACGGCCTACTTGAAGGCGAATTACCCCGCAGAGTATATGGCCGCTGTATTGTCCAACAATATGAGCGACATCAAGCAAGTGAGCTTTTTTATGGAAGAGTGTCGCCGGATGGGGATTTCGGTACTTGGTCCAGACGCGAACGAATCGTTCTATAAGTTTACTGTTAACGATCAAGGTGCCATACGCTTTGGTATGGGTGCTGTAAAAGGTGTGGGGCATGCTGCTGTCAAAACTATTGTGGAAAATCGCTCAGAAAAGCCGTATTCCTCTATTTTTGATTTGACCCAACGAATAGACTTGCGCGCTGCCAACAAAAAATCGTTTGAAAGCTTGATTTTGGCAGGTGGTTTTGATTCGCTCTCATCGGCGCATCGTGCACAGTATTTTCATCACAATGGTGATGGGGTAAGTTTTGTAGAAAAGGCATTGCGTTACGGGGCTCAGCATCAAGAAAATGAGCAGTCGGCTCAGGTAAGTTTATTTGGTGCTGATTCAGCAGCGAGTATTCCCACGCCCACGCTTCCCGACTGTGATCCATGGGATGCACTACATACACTAAAACAAGAAAAAGAAGTGGTTGGAATTTATCTTTCTGGGCATCCTCTTGACGATTTTGCCCCTGCCATGAAGCATTTTTGTAATGCTAAGATGGGCTTACTTAATGATCTTGATCAATTGGTAAATAAAGAGCTCAGCTTTGGGGGCATGGTTGGAGAGGTGGATCATCGCGTTTCAAAAAACGGCAAAGGATGGGCGATATTTTCTCTTGAAGATTTTGAGGAATCGTATGAGTTTAAAATTTTTGGAGAGGATTATTTAAAATACCGCCACTTTTTGGTTTCAGATAGTTTTATTCATGTTAAAGCACTGGTTAGAGAGGGGTGGGTCAACAGAGAAACAGGAAAACGAGGAGAGCCTAGATTGCAATTCAATGCCTTTCAACAACTGCAGGATACACTTGCTACATATACCAAAAAAATCACATTGCGTTTAGATGCCAATAGCCTAGATCAACAACTACTAACGTTTCTTGACAACTTGTTTAAAGAAAATAAAGGCGACCACAAAGTAGACATGACGTTTTATGAGACAGAGGAGCAATTAAAATTGGTTACCACAAGCCGAAAATTAAAGGTACATGTTGGCGAGTCGCTATTGACAGCGTTAGATGAATATCCAGTTTCATACAAACTAAATTAAGTATCAAGTTCCCAAATGCACCCATAACAAGAGTTGATTTAAAAACATGTTATTATGTGAAAAAGGTAGTACATTTGATTACCTTAAAATTTAAATGATATGGCACTAGAAATAACAGATGCTAGCTTTGATGAAGTTGTATTGAAATCCTCTCAACCTGTGCTGGTTGACTTTTGGGCAGAGTGGTGCGGTCCATGCCGTATGGTTGGCCCCATTATTGACGAGCTAAGCCAAGAATACGATGGGAAAGCAGTTGTTGGTAAGGTAGACGTGGATAATAACCAAGAATTTGCTGCCAAATTTGGAGTACGAAATATTCCAACGGTATTGCTTTTTAAGAATGGCGAATTGGTAGACCGTAAAGTTGGTGTATCGCCAAAAGCTGTTTACGCTGCTGCGATAGAAGAGCAGCTTTAATCAAAATCTTTTTTGCGTTTGTGTATCCGAAAATGCGGTGTATATTTGCACGCACCTAACGCAAACGGTCTGGTAGTTCAGCTGGTTAGAATACATGCCTGTCACGCATGGGGTCGCGGGTTCGAGTCCCGTCCAGACCGCTAAGCACTTAAAGTGCTTTTTGAAATCAACGCGTTGTGTTGCTTGCAAACAGTTGTTTGCAAGAGGTTCGTAGAAGAGCCCATGAGAAGCTTTCCTGAATTGGAGGGCTTTTTTGCTTTATTGATTTACATTTGCACAAACCTAGATCATGAGTTATATAGTCTCGCTGCTCAATCTCCGTTGTCCAAAATGCCGAACTGGAAAAATGTTTCAACATAAGCCCTATAGTTTTAGGGGGCTAAGCTCTCTAAATAAAACGTGTCCGCATTGTATCACTTCATATCAGTTAGAACCTTCTTTTTTCTACGGCTCTATGTATGTTTCGTATGCTTTAGGCGTAGCCTTAGCGGTGGCAGTATATGTTTTGCTACTACTTTTTGGATTGCAAAAAAACGCACTTAGGTCATTTTTTATTATTGCTTCCTCCATTATAGTACTATCTCCTTATATATATCAACTTTCAAAGGTGATTTGGGCAAGTTTTTTTATAAAATTTGACTCTAAAAAGATGTCTAAAGATTAGGAGATACCTTGCTGTTCAAATTCAAATAATTTGAGATGGAAAAAGGAAGCAGATGCTAAAATGTGATCAAAAATATCTGCAGAAATTGTCTCGTGATTTTTCCATTCCTTGTCAGAAGTAAAGGCATACACCTCTAGCGGAATGCCGTTTGGTGTAGGCGCAAGCTGCCTACACATTACCGTAAGACTTTTATTAATACTAGGGTGTTGCTCCAAATACGTTTCTATATACGATCGAAACAAGCCGATATTGGTAAGGTTTCTTCCATTTAGTGGTATTGAGGTATTCGTTTTTATAGCTTTATTGTAGGCTGAAACATCAGCCTTCTTCTCTTCAACGAACGTTTTAAATCGCTCTAATTGTGTAATTTCCCTCAATTCTACATCGCTCATAAAGCGCACGGAGGATGCGCGGATGTATAGTGGCCGTTTGATGCGTCTCCCTTCCGATTCGCTCATGCCACGCCAATTTTTTATTGAACTGGAGAGTAATTTATAGGTGGGTACAGTGGTGATTGTGTTGTCGAAATTTTGAACTTTAATGGTTGAAAGATTAATTTCAATGACAGTGCCGTCGGCTCCATAAGACTCCATGGTAATCCAATCACCAATACGAACAAGATCATTTGCAGCAATTTGAATACTTGCGACAAAACCTAAAATGGTGTCTTTAAAAACCAACAGAATAACTGCTGAAAGTGCGCCAAGTCCTGTAAAAAAATACACCAAATCTTTTCCTGAAAGAATAGAAAATGTAAGCAGTAAACCAATTCCCCATAAGAAAATCATGACAACTTGAATGTAGCTCTTTATGGGTTTGTCTTTGAATTGTGGTCTGTTTTGTAACTCTTGTTTTAGCGTGCGTAATAAACTTCGAATGGTTAGTATAGCTACAAAAACAGCGTAAACATCAATCAATGCACTTAGCCAATCCTCAATATTGGCATTGCCATTTGCCCAAAACCCTACTAATGCGCTTAAGAAAAAATAGGGCACAAAGCGGGATAAGTTTTTCGGAAATTTGTTTTCAATAAGGGTGTCATCTATGGTTGTTTTTGTTGAACCCGAAATACGATGAAAAATACCAACAAGAATAAACCGTGAAAATAAACGCAGTAACCAAGCTACAGTTAGCAATATTAAAGAAAGCAAAGCAAAATCAATCCACCACGCCAATGTAGCTGACCACCCCAGCTCTATTAAGAATTCATAGATTATATGCATAAGGCTAAATTAGTTAATTCTCGAACACAAATACTATATTTTGCTGTCCAAAAAAACACCCGCATCTTAAAAAAACGCGGGTGTCAAAACAATAACCAATAAAAATGTTACAACATTACAATTCAATATTACCACGAATCATGCCAAAGTTTATTTATCCAAATTTTTTTACTGTATTCTTCATAGTTTTACTTTTTCTAGCGAAAATAAGTACCGAGCAAAATGAAGTGCCTTTCGAAGTAAATATTAAGAGATCGAGTATATTGATGCGAGTAAGGAACGACAAAAAACTGAAACTTAGCATAGAAGATTTGCATCACAGTGACGGAACCGCATCTGGTACTCGTGTTGTTCTTTATGTGCCTTTAGATCTTAAAACGCGTAACTGATTAGTGAATCATAATGCAAACAAGTAGCATACCCTTTGTTGGCAAAGTAGTTGGGTGTTGTTGCATCGCCACAGGCTAAGACGAAATCCCCTCCCCATGCACCAAGGCTTTTAACAGCACCATTATAATCAGTAAAAAGGTGCTTTTGTAACGGAGTCATTCCAATTATATGGCCTATAATTTCTTCGTGTTCCAACATCAATTCTTGAAAATTTTGAAGATTTACTTTTTGTAAAAATTGTGCAGTTAATGTATTTATTTTCTTGATTCTAGATGACGTGAGTTTGGATTTATCGAATGCTGCAACCGCTTTTTGGCTGTCTTGCTTTTGATTTAGATATACAAAAAATAGTTGATCCTTAAACTCAGGCGAAAAAGGAATAGGCGTTACTTTAGGGTGCAGTGCATTTGTGCGTTCGTAGACTATTGCACTTCTTGCATCCGCACATGCTATATCGTATCCGCTTCCACCAAAAACGCGTTGTTGTAATATATAAGGATTTACCTTTGCCCATTGTGCCAAAATCGAAATTAACGTCGATGAACTTCCCAGTCCCCACGAGCGGTCAAAATCAAGTGTAGTGGTAAACGAAAACCCTGTTGAGGTATTCCAGCAAGTTGGGTTTTGGGTTTTCATTTCTACAAACAAATGTTGAAGCCTTTTACCAATTTCATTAAGGCGTTTGGGTGCAAATGAAGTAATATCAAATTCATTTTCATACCACAAATCCCCATGCCGATCTATGCTTTTCCATTGAATAGTATTTCCTGTTTCAACAACCTCCAAGGACTGTCCCATTTTGGTGGGAACTGCTAATGCTTTTGCGCCACCCAAAACGGCGTACTCGGCGGTTAGTAGTAATTTCCCGTGTGCGAAAAACTTCATTTGGAACGTAGTTTTTCTAGCACTTTTACTACAGCGTGATGCGAAACGGTGTGTTTTTTAAAGTGTTCTAGAACCGATTCTTTTTCAGTAGGAGTTGCCTTAAACTGATTTAAAATATTAAGCAAATGCATTTTCATATGTCCTTGCTGAATACCTGTTGTTACCAAGCTTTTTACTGCTGCAAAATTTTGAGCCAATCCCGCTACTGCAATAATCTGCATTAGTTCTGCTGCGTTAGGTGATCCCATGAGTTCGTGACACCATTGCACCATAGGGTGCAGTTTGGTAAGCCCACCAACTGTTCCTATAGCCAATGGAAGTGTTAGTGAAAAGTGGAATATACCATCTTTAATTTCAGCTTTAGATAAACTGCGATACTGTCCGCTATCGGCTGCATAGGCATGCACGCCTGCGGCTACGGCTCTAAAATCATTTCCGCTGGCATTGACTACCGCATCTACGCCATTCATAATGCCTTTGTTGTGCGTAACAGCACGATAAGGTTCTAATGCTGCAATGCGAACAGCTTGCACAAACTTTTCTGCAAACAATTGACTTTCAGCTTCATTCGGCAGTAGTTTTGCTACGGGACACGATACAGCTGCCTCAACCAAACAATTGGGTACATAGTTAGATAAGATGCTCATAACTACTTCTATGGCTTTTTCACTTAATGAAAACGCGTCGTATTGCGCAGCCAGCTCACGTAAGGTATGTGCCAATTTCTCCAAGCAAGAATTGATAAAATTCGCCCCCATGGAGTCTTTGGTTTCAAAGCGCACATCTAACTGAAAGTAGCCTTCTAACAATACCGTTTTATTGACCAATATCAAGGATGTAATACCACCACCGCGCGCACGCATGTTTTTGGTAATGGGTTCGGTAGCTTCCAGAAGCCTTGCCTTGTTGGAGTCAAAAAATGTTTGAAGACGGTTGGGATCTCCATCGAATATAAAATGCACTTGCCCCACTTTTTCGGTTCCTAAAACACGTGCTCTAAATCCCCCTTTGGTAGCCCAAAACTTAGCGGCATTTGCCGCTGCGGCCACGACCGAACTCTCTTCAATCGCCATGGGAATGGTCATTATTTTATCATTGATGATAAAGTTTGGCGCAACCCCTAAGGGTAGATAGAAGTTAGCAACCGCATTTTCAATAAAATCGTCGTGGAGGTTTTGCCTTTTGGCATCTGGATGGGTGTACTTGGCCAACACTTCTTGTGCTTGCGTCGGATTTTGAAATGCATTTTCGGTAATCCATGCTATTTTTTCGGCTTTGGTTTTTTTTGAAAACCCCGAAACCAATGCGTGTTGACCCTTTTGATTGCTCATAAGGCAAAGATACGGATGTCTGGACAGTTCTAATCATTCCCTCAAAAATCCTATATTAGCCCATCAACAACTTAATTATGGAAGCACAATTTGGCGGCTCTACCTTAAACCAACGCACTATTCTTAGTCACCCCCTTGGATTATTTGTTTTGTTTTTTACTGAAATGTGGGAACGTTTTAGCTACTATGGCATGCGTGCAATTTTGGTTCTTTTTCTTACATCTTCTCTCATGGATGACGGTTGGGCGTGGTCAAACGAAGATGCTTTAGAGTTATATGCTTTATACACGGGATTGGTCTACTTAACACCCATTTTAGGTGGTTTTTTGGCAGATAAATTTTTAGGGTACCGCAATGCTACTGTCTTGGGCGCACTTATCATGACTCTAGGTCATGCATCTATGGCACTTGAATCGTTTACGCAATCTTTTTTTTATCTTGGGCTCATACTATTAATAGTAGGAAATGGTTTTTTTAAGCCCAATATCTCCTCTATAGTTGGGCAATTATACAAAGATGGAGATAAACGCAAAGACGGTGGTTATACCATATTTTATATGGGTATAAATGCCGGAGCGTTTTTAGGTATTTTGCTGTGCGGCTATATTGGTGAAAAAGTAGGCTGGCACCTTGGCTTTGGATTGGCTGGAATTTTCATGTTTTTGGGTATGCTGCAGTTTTGGTTTGCCCAAAAGATTTTTGGGACTATAGGTTTGACTCCAAAAAAAATGGCGGCAGCCAATACTGCTCAAAAAACAACACCTACTAAAACAGGCTTCACAAAAACCGAATTAGACCGGCTATTTGTGATTATAATCTTTTCCATTTTCACTATTTTCTTTTGGTGGGCGTTCGAGCAAGCTGGTGGTTCTATGACCATTTTTGCTAGAGACTTTACCCAACGTACATTAATCGGTGATGCGGCTACTATTTTTAAAGCAGCAAACACTATCATTACATTGGTACCCATGGTCATTCTGACCCTAGTTTTATATGGATTATATCGTAAAATGATCGGGTACTACCTTCTCTCAAATGTATTTTTAGGCGCGAGTTTTGTCATTGTTTGGGGCATCGTTATTTGGATGATTCAACGTGAATTTTCAGAAACAGCTACTGAAATTCCTGCATCTTGGTTTTCGGTCTTAAACTCTTTGTATATTATTCTACTAGCGCCGCTCTTTTCCAAAATATGGGCATCAAAATTAAATCCGAGTGGGCCTGCAAAATTTGCTATTGGATTGATTTTGCTAGGTACAGGTTTTGCCTTTTTGGCATTTGGTTCTTGGGGTATTCCTATGGGTGCAGAAACAGCAAGTGTTAGCATTGTTTGGTTGATTTTAGCGTATTTATTTCATACAATGGGTGAATTATGTGTGTCTCCAGTTGGGTTGTCATATGTGAGTAAATTGGCTCCGTTAAAGTTAGTTGGGCTTATGTTCGGATTTTGGTTTGTATGTAGTGCTATAGCCAATTACTTCGGAGGTAAAACGGGTAGCTATATTGATAAAATTTCAGAAGCCTATGGTCTTTCAAATTTCTTTTTGATTTTCTTTGCAATACCTGTTTTGGCAGGAATATTGATGCTATTAATTAAACCAATCTTAATTCGCAAAATGCATGGAATATATTAAAAAAAATATCCTCCTAATCTTACTCTTTTTGTGTACTACAACTTTTGCCCAAGTTAAATGGTATACCCTTGATGAAGCGTTGGTTGCCCAAAAAGAGAACCCAAAACCCATTATGTTGGATGCTTACACGGTTTGGTGCGGCCCTTGCGTGTTACTCGAAAAAAATACTTTTGGCAACGATGATGTTAGCGCGTATCTAAACACTCACTTTTACCCGGTAAAATTTAATGCTGAAGGCAATGAAAAAGTTACCTATCGAGGACAGACGTTTGACAATCCAAACTATGACCCCAAGCGAGCTAAAACAAGAAATGCGACACATATGTTTACGCGCTACTTGGGCGTTTCTGGATATCCAACTCTTGTATTTTTTGATGAAACGGGTAGTTTTATTACCCCTGTTGTAGGGTATCTGACCCCTCTACAAATAGAGATTTACTTACAGCTAATTAACAAACAAGACTACAAAAACATCAAATCTCTACAAGACTTTACGGCATACATAAAAAACTTTGAACATAAGTTTAAGGGATAAGCCCCTTAAGTTGCTGTCGCGCAACAAAATTCCGACGCCAAAAGACAGGGCAATAGCAGCAATAGGGGTACTTAGATGTGGCATACCTCAAAGTACAAAATTTTATTTTTTGAGCAGTCGTCGAGTTTGGGCGTATGTTTTTTTCCAGTAGCTGTTTCCGAGCGAAGAAACCATTACCCCTTTGGATGTTGATGCGTGAATAAATTGTGGTACGCCTCCTTTTGTACCCACGACAATACCTGCGTGGGTTAACTTTCTTTTTCGCGACGTTCTAAAAAAAATAATATCCCCTTTTTTGGCTCTGTCAACAGATATACGTTTTCCTTTTTTTCGTAACTCGTGGACTGTTCTTGGAATCCGTACGCCTTGTTGTCTGAAGGCATTGTGTATCAGTCCAGAGCAATCAATTCCCCCTTTGGTATTTCCACCATAAACATATGGAGTACCCATATAGCCCTTGGCGTAATACACGACTCCGTCGCGGGGTTTCATTTTAGTTCCCTTTTTAAAACTACCACAGCCTACTAGGCTTACGGCAAGGACAATAAAAATCAGATTACGCATGAGTACGTTCTACAATAAGTTGAGCCACTGCAGCACTTGCACCACTTCCACCCAATTTTTCTTTTAAAGATTTATACGCTTCAAGCTGTGCGTGCCGTTTTGTGCCCGTTAAAATTTCAGATAAATCGGTTGTGAGTTGTTTTGGATTGCAGCTGGATTGAATGCGTTCAGGAATAGCGTCTTTATCTAGAATTAAATTAACTAAAGAGATGTAGGGCAGTTTTACTACTTGTTTTCCGATAGCATAGCTTATGTTACTCGTTTTATAACAGACCACTTGTGGCACTTCAAACAGTGCTGTTTCTAAGGTGGCTGTACCACTAGTAACCAAAGCGGCTTTTGCGTGTGCTAAAAGTTTGTAGGTACTGTTTCGAATAACGTAAACCGGCAGTTCTTCAAAAAGGGAATCGCTTAGGTGTGGTGCAGCAGCCACAACAAAACAATGTTCTGTGAACTGCTTTGCGGTTTCAACCATAACATCAAGCATTTTTTTCACCTCTTGTGTTCTGCTTCCTGGAAGTAGTGCTATGATGGGTTTTTTGGCTGGGAGTTTGTTTTCTTTTCTGAATTCAGTTTCTGGTCCAGCGTCAAAATGTGACACTTCGTCTAAAAGCGGATGTCCAACAAAGTCCACAGGAATACGATGCATATTTTCAAAAAAAGGCTTTTCAAAGGGTAAAATAACGTAAAGATAATCAATGACACGCGCCATAAGTTTAACCCTATTTTCTTTCCAAGCCCATACCTGTGGACTAATGTAGTAATGCACAGGAATGCGTTGTGCTTTTGCCCACTCGGCAATACGTAAATTAAAGCCTGGGTAGTCGACTAAAATCAATGCGTCAGGCTTGAATGCTGAAATATCCTTTTTACAAAAGTGTATATTTTTGAGGATGATCCGTAAGTTTTTGACGACCTCCCAAAACCCCATAAATGCCAATTCTCGGTAGTGTTTGACTATGGTTGCCCCTTCGGCTTTCATGCGGTCGCCGCCCCATGCCCTAACCTCAGAGTTTTGGTCTTTTTCTTTTAATGCCTTCAGCATATTTGCGCCATGCAAATCACCTGATGCCTCACCCGCTATGATGTAATATTTCATCCAAAAAGCTTTACACCAAAGGTAAACAAAGCCCACAAGATGGAGCCCAAAAGTATACCATATGCCATGGTGTCTTGGTTTTTACGCAGTGCCCAAAAAAAGAAAAAGAGGTTTGGGATAGCACTCAGCGCAGCTATTCCAGCCAAGGCGGTTCGCTGTATTTCTTTTCCTTGAGAGTCAAAAACGAACAGCACAATACCTAACAAAAAGGCCGGTAACCCTATGCCAATAAGCACTCCCCAACGTGGAGATGGTTTTAGAAATCCCATGTATTTAGTTTTTGAATGCTGTGATGCGCTGTCATGTCAAAGTGTACAGGAACCACACTGACATAGCCATTTTCGAGTGCCCATTCGTCGGTATCTTCGCCTTTATCTTCATTGATAAATTTACCAGTCAACCAGTAATATTCTTTTCCTGTTGGGTCGTTACGCTTGTCAAATTCTTCTACCCAATAGGCCATGGCTTGGCGGCAAATACGAATTCCCTTGATGTCTTTTTCGAGCAGTTTAGGTAGGTTTACATTTAAAACAACGCCCTCTGGAATTCCATTAGAAAGTGCCGATTCGGCAATACGTTTAATAAAGGAGGAAACTTGAGAAAAATCAGCATCCCAGGCATAGTCCAAAAGGGAAAACCCGATGGCTGGAATGCCTTCAATACCTGCTTCTACGGCTGCACTCATTGTCCCAGAATAAATCACATTAATAGATGAGTTTGAACCGTGGTTAATTCCTGAAACGCATAAATCAGGTTTGCGTTTTAGGATCTCATGCACTCCCATTTTCACACAATCGGCTGGAGTGCCAGAGCAAGCATACTCAGTTTGTGGACCATCGTCGATAGTTACCTTGCTACACCGCAAGGTGTTATTAATGGTAATGGCGTGTCCCATTCCCGATTGTGGGCTATCGGGTGCAACAACCACTACTTCTCCAATAGCGTTCATGACTTTTATGAGATTTCGCAAACCTGGCGCACTTATGCCATCGTCGTTGGTTACTAAAATAAGCGGCTTTTTCATCTTTGTTAATTGAAAGTTAAAAGTACACAATGGAAGCGTAATTTTTATTTATTTTGGCATGATTATAGAAGAGTTATCCGAAAGTTAACAAAAAACAGTACATTTAGACTTGCTACCAAGTAAATATGAGAAAGAAGATTTTTATCCCCCTTATTTTAATTGCCTTAGTGCTCCTTGCATGGACTCGTTTCAGCCCACCAGTAAGTCATAGTTTTTCAACTAACGTCTCAAAAGATAAGCTCCTGATGGAACTTATCACATACTTTATGCAGCGGGGTCATTTTTCACCAAAGATTATTAATAACGACCTTTCTGAAAAACTCCACGCGACCTTTTTGGAAATGCTTGACGGTCAAAAAAGGTATTTCCTAAAGAAAGATATTGCGCAATTTGATCGTTATAAATACGCACTCGACGATGAATTTCGAAGCTTAAATACCGATTTTTTTGATTTGGTACATGCACGCTATATTCAGCGAAGAAACGAAGCAGAACTGTTTTATACGGAATTATTAGAAAAGCCCTTTGATTACTCAAAAAACGAAGAAATTGATTTAGACTATGAAGATCAAGGATATCCTATTACCCTACGACAACGCTCCGAAAAATGGCGTAAACAACTTAAATTTTCCACGCTAAATATTGTACATAGTAAATTAGAGGAAGAAGAAAAAAGAGCGGAAAAGGATACTTCATACCAACCGAAACTGTTTGACGAATTAGAAGCAGAAGCGCGCCAAATAACACGCGAAAATCTTGAGAATTACTTTTCTCTGATGGAAGATGTTAGGGATGAAGATTGGTTCGGTAGTTATTTGAATGCCTTTGTTTCACAGTTTGACCCACACTCGGTGTACTTTGCGCCCGTTGATAAAGATAGGTTTGATGCTTCCATGTCTGGAAAATACGAAGGTATTGGCGCCCGACTAACCAAGCGAAACCAATCCATAAAAATTGTAGAGATTATTTCTGGCGGTCCGCTGTGGCGTGACCAATCTATAGATGTTGGCGATCAAATAATGATGGTCAGACAAGAAGAGGGTGACCCCGTTGACGTGCAATCTATGCGCTTAGACGATGCCATTGAACTTATAAAAGGCCCGGAGGGAACAACAGTATTTATAACAGTAAAAAAAGTTGATGGAACCGTAGAGGAAGTACCCATTAACCGAGACACAGTTGTTATGGAAGAGTCCTATTTAAAATCTTCACTAATTGAAAAGGCGGGACGTTCGTATGGACTCATACATTTACCAAAATTTTATGTAGATTTTAAAGACTATAAAGAACGCAACGCTGCCAAGGACATGCAGCAGGAAATTATTCGATTAAAGAGTCAAGGGATGAATGGGCTTGTTATTGACTTGAGAAATAACGGAGGTGGTTCGTTGCAGACCGTAGTTGACATGGCTGGGTTTTTTATCGACGAAGGCCCAGTGGTTCAAGTAAAGTCTACTTCTGAAAAAAGTAAAGTACTTAGAGACAGAGATGGCAAAACGCTTTGGGAAGGCCCACTTGTTATTTTGGTAAATGAACTTTCTGCATCTGCGTCTGAAATTTTGGCTGCTGCCATGCAAGACTATGAGCGCGCTGTTGTGTTAGGAAGTAAACAAACCTTTGGCAAGGGTACTGTACAAAACGTTCTTGAATTGAACAGATTTGTATCCAAAAGCACATATGGTGATTTGGGCGCTTTAAAATACACCACTGAAAAATTTTATCGAATTACTGGAAAATCCACACAGTTAGAGGGCGTTAAAAGCGATGTAGTTGCTCCTGACCGTTACGCTTATGTAGATATAGGGGAGAAAGATGAGGAAAATCCACTCGTTTGGGATCAAATTACTTCTGCTTCGTTTTCAAAATGGGGCGGGTACAAAAACTATCAAGACGTGATTCAAAAAAGTAGTAATCGCATTGCAACAAATGATCTTTTTCAGTTGATTGATAAAAATGCAAAATGGGTTAAGGACCAGCAAGAAAAAGATATATTTTCTTTGAATTATAAAGTATTCTCGTCAGATATTGAAAAACGCGAATCTGTTGCGGATCAATATGATGTGTTAGATGACTATACGAATTCGCTTTCGTTCTCATCATTACCATACGAGCGTGTCAAAATGAAGGCAGATTCGATATTGGCAGAGAAACGTAAAAGATGGAAAAAAACACTCAAAAAAGACATGTACTTAGAGGAAGCTGTACATATATTAGAAGATTTAGAGTTGAATTTCATCCCATCTAAGCCACTTGCATTGCAACAAAATTAAGCCATACGTTGGTAGGCAATGCGTAAGTAAATTCCTAGGAAAACACTAAACGCCAATAAACTTGATCCGCCATAACTTATTAACGGTAACGGAATTCCAATTGTAGGAACAAGCCCTACTACCATACCTAAGTTTATGGCCACGTGAATAAATAAAGTACAAGCAAAACCAAGACAAAATACGCGCGCAAAGGTTGTTTTTTGTTTGTAAGCTACTCGAACAATTCTTAATATTAACGTCAAAAAAAGGATTAATACCAACGCAGAGCCTACAAAACCCCACTCTTCGCCAATAGTGGTGAAAATGTAGTCGGTTTGTTGTTCTGGTACAAAACCACCTTTTGTTTGTGTACCTTCTAAAAATCCTTTCCCCGAAAATCGGCCAGAGCCTATAGCAATTTGTGATTGATTGATATTATATCCAATACCTTGTGTATCTACTTCTTTACCAAGTAAAATATTAAATCGATCTCTATGGCGTTGTTCAAAAATCTCTTCAAAAATATAAGACACTGAATATGCGAATCCACACAAAAGCACCACACTAACAAGGGCTGGAAAAACAGCTTTTTTTTGTTTTCTTTTGGATTGCAAGCCAATATATAGAATTGCGAGTAGGAATACAGCTGCCATGACCCAATATATACCGACTAACAATGTCGAAAGAAATAATACAAAAAGACTGATAAGTATTAGTAAGAAAAATGATGGAAGCCCTTCTGCGTGTAAAACTAAAAAAAACCCAAGTAATACAAGTGCGGTTCCTGCGTCGGGTTGTAATAAAGTTAGTATTGCAGGAATTCCTAAGATCAAAAAAGCCCCAATGTAATCTCTAGTTCGATCTATTTGTGTGTTAAAATCTCCTAGATGTTTTGCAAGCGCCAAAGCAACAGCAACTTTGGCAAATTCAGAAGGCTGCAAACTAAACCCTCCAATGCTGTACCATGACTGTGCGCCAGAAACTTCGGTTCCAAACAACCAGAGCCCTAACAAACTTACTATAGCAAGCAGGTAAATAATACTCGCGTAGCGCTCAAAAAATCTCGTGTCTAAAAATTGTGTAATAATAATAAGGGCAATGCCTAACCCTAAAGAGGTAACTTGCTTTTCTATGTAACTAAGTGCGAGTGAATTGTCATTGGCATTGTACAATACAGAGTAAATGTTTACTAATCCGATGCAGACCAAAACAACACAAAGCACTAAGCTTGACCAATCAAAACGCGCGAGCTTATTCATTTATAGTAAAGGGTTCGTTACTTGTTATTTTGGCGTACTCTGCTTCCAAACTGCCTTCCATCATGCGTTTTTCTAACCATTTGCGTTTCACATCTCCAGTTAGGTATTTTTCAATGACCAAACTTGCAATAGGAGCTGCCCAACGACCCCCCCAATAACCATTTTCAACAATTACAGCAAGAGCAATTTTTGGATTCTCTTTTGGGGCAAAGGCAATGAACATGGAGTGGTCGGTGAGCTGTGTTCTTACCCCGTTAATTTTAGTGAAATTCTCAATAGTCCCCGTTTTTCCACATACTTCAATTCCACGAACAGCAGCAACGCGCGCGGTACCTTTTTTAACCACGTTTGCCATGCCTTCAACTACTGGATCAAAATGCTTGGTTGATATCGTAGTATATCGTTTTGTTTTGTAGCGGGAATCAATAAAATCACCTTGAATTCCCTTCACAAAATGGGGCGAGTAGAAAAAACCACGATTAGCAATTGTAGCTGCCACATTTGCCAATTGGATTGGGGTCATCAAAATTTCGCCTTGACCGATGGCATTTGAAACTGTTGTAGCACCACGCCATCGTTGATTGGGGTACCATAGATTATAAAAATTTGCATTAGGGACATAGCCCGATTGGCCTACTGGGTGATCATAACCCAAATAATTTCCAAGACCAAAACTGCCAAGGTGGCTGTGCCACGTGTTCATGCCGTCAGGCGCATTATTGTCTTTATCAATAATGCGCCTATACACATTAGAAAAATACGTATTGCAAGAGTTATGGATTCCGCGATCAAGATTGTTTATTGTTCCACGTTTGCATTTACACTCCATGAACTGATTACGTGCATAAAAATGTCCGCTGTTACAAGTAAAAGTAGCTTTTGGAGTTATAACTTCCTCTTCAAGTGCAATAAGCGCGTTGAGCACTTTAAATGGGGAACCTGGGGGATACTGCCCTTGCAACGATCTATCAAATAAAAAGCGGTTTAATGTGTCTTGTTTTAAAACTTTAAAATTTTCAGAACGCTCCCTGCCCACGAGTAAATTTGGCGCATATGTGGGCATACTTACGCTCATCAAAATTTCCCCAGTATTTGGCTCAATAGCCAAAATACCACCACGTTTATTGGCGAGAAGCTTGGTGCCATATTCCTGTAAATCGATATCTATAGACAACGTAATATCTTGCGCAGGTACGGGCAGGGAGTCAAGCCTGCCGTCTTTGTACGAACCAATAATGCGATTGAATTTATCGCGTTGTAAGTAGGATACACCCTTTTGGCCACGCAGTATTTTTTCGTAGGTTTTTTCTATACCCTGCCTGCCAATAAGTTCGCCTTGCTTGTAGTAGGGATTGGTTTCTATATCAAAATAGTTTACTTCGCTGATATAACCCAAAATATTGGAAGCGACGTTTGTTTGATAGGCACGAACGGACTTTCGTTGAATATACATTCCTGGAAACTTCCACATTTTTTCTTGTAGTAAAGCGTAGTCTTGCTTAGAAATTTGGGCCAATAGTACTGAAGGAGCACGCAATGAATAGCGTTTGGCTTTGGTCAGTTTGTCAATGAGTTGCTGTTTAGTAAGACCTAACATTTCGCAAAGATTCAAGGTGTCAAAAGCACTAAGGTTTTTTGGCACAACCATTAGATCATACATGGGTTGGTTGGAAACTAGTAACTTACCGTTTCGATCATATATGTAGCCTCTTTCTGGATATACATACTGCTTTAGTACCGAATTTTTAAGGGACAAATCTCCATACTCATCTGATACGATTTGTAGGGAAAACAATCGTACAAACATCACAATGCCAAATAATCCGACAAGAATAGGAAAAAAGCGTACTCTCATTATTTAGAATTTCGTGTTAACAAGAGAATAAAAGCAACCGCCAAAATGGTTAGTAAACTATTTACAAGCCATGTATTTAGTAACCATCCAATACGCTCAATAGTACCCACTACAAAAGCAAAAACAATAAAGTGATGCACTACTGTAACAAGTATGACATAGCGAAACAAACTGCCAAACGGCTCTTGCTGAAGTTTTAAATTTTGTGGTGCAATAGCATCACTAAAAATGGCTCTAATAAATAAAGGGCGCGCAAATGAAATCAATAAACTAGCAGCCGTATGAACCCCTCCAGAAAAAAAGATAAAATCAACGCAAAATCCAATAAAAAATCCTGCCAAAAGAACCACCCAAGACGCCCAATTGTTTGGAATAAAAATCAGTAGTAATACATACACAAAGGGGGTGTAAGGAATACCTAACAATATGGGGTCAAAAATAAACGCCTGAACAAATAGCAGTATTATAAACCATAAAATTAATTTTGGTGACCTATTCATTGTTGCCTATCGTTTCTTTTATTAAATCTGCGGATGGAAAATTCACCACATATACCTGATTAAGGTTGGTCATGTCTTGAAAAAGCGAAACACGGATGTCGTAGTAATTATCATTTAGGGGAACTTTAGTGGACGAAACAACTCCCAAAGGAATTTCGGCTGGAAAAATGGCTGACATACCACCTGTAACAATAGTATCACCCATCATAACCTTTGCTGCTAATGGAACATCAGAAAGCACCAGGGTATTTGGTTCTTCGCCATTCCAATATAAACTGCCAAAATGATTGCTTTTAGTGAGTTTGGCATTGACTTTTAGGGATTTATTAAGCAATGAAATAACGCCACTTGTTTCTGCATTAGCGCTATTTACAACGCCAACAATACCATGAGCCGTTATGACTCCCATTTCTTTTTTTACTCCAGAATCACGGCCAGCATTGAGTGTCAAATGGTTGTGATTTAACTGAATACTATTTCGTATGACTTGAGCTGGGATTACATTAAAGGGGATAGAGTCAAACAAAAGCGCTTCATTATTTTTGGTAATAAGCTGCGTAAGCAGAAATTGATTTTCCGCAACTAATTGTTCGTTATGTTTTTGACGCTTAAAAAACGAAAACAAGTTATAACGGACTTTAAAAAAAGGTGCCGATACCTTATTGTTAAACGTAATAAATGAATTTTGTTGGTAGTTTTGATTTGTTGCAATAAATCGCAGCGATAAGCCAAATAAAAAGATGAACAACAAAAGCGTTCTATTTCGCAGTATGCTGTTCAGTAGTTTTTGCATGAGCGATCTATTTTACCAAGACAGACTTGTAACGCTCAATGTTTTTAAGTGCAGTGCCTGTTCCACGCACTACGGCTCTGAGGGGATCTTCGGCAATAAATATAGGAAGTTCAGTTTTTTGCGATAATCGCTTATCTAATCCCCTAAGCATAGACCCACCGCCAGCTAAATACACACCTGTATTGTAAATGTCAGCTGCCAGTTCGGGGGGAGTTTGTGCTAAGGTCTCCATTACAGAGTCTTCAATACGGATAATGGATTTATCAAGAGCTTTATGTATTTCACGATATGAAATCATAATTTCTTTTGGCTTTCCAGTCAGTAAATCACGTCCCTGAACCGACATGTCGTCAGGTGGGTTTTCCAATTCTTCTGTAGCAGAACCAATTGAAATTTTTACACGTTCTGCGGTACGCTCTCCAACAAACAAATTGTGTTGGGTACGCATGTAATAAATAATGTCGTTTGTAAATACATCCCCAGCAATTTTAACTGATTTGTCACATACAATTCCAGACAAGGCAATGACTGCGATTTCTGTGGTACCACCACCAATATCTACAATCATATTACCTTTAGGTTGCATGATATCTACCCCGATACCAATAGCAGCAGCCATGGGTTCATGAATCAAGTAAACCTCTTTGCCATTAACACGTTCAGCAGATTCGCGTACAGCCCGCATCTCCACTTCTGTAATTCCTGATGGAATACAAATGACCATTCGAAGTGAGGGAGTGAAAAATCTTTTTTTCAGCGAAGGAATGTTCTTTATGAACATGCTTATCATTTGCTCCGAAGCATTAAAATCGGCTATAACTCCATCTTTCAATGGGCGTATAGTTTTAATATTTTCGTGCGTTTTACCTTGCATTTGGTTGGCTTCCTGGCCAACTGCAATTATTTTGTTGGTCGTTCTGTTTATGGCAACAATTGAGGGGCTATCTACAACAACTTTATCATTGTGAATGATAAGAGTGTTTGCAGTACCTAAGTCAATCGCAATTTCCTCTGTTAAAAAATCAAAAAATCCCATAGGAAAAAATTTGGTACGTAATATTACGAATTAATGTTTAAAATGTCGCACACTTGTCATCACCATTGACAAATTATTTTCGTTGCAAAAATCAATACTTAATTGATCTTTAATAGAACCTCCAGGCTGAATTACCGACCTAATGCCTGCCTTGTAAGCAATTTCCACACAATCTGGAAATGGAAAAAAAGCATCACTTGCCATAACCGCACCATCTAGATCGAATCCAAAGTTTGACGCTTTTTCAATAGAATGTTTTAACGCATCTACTCGGGAGGTCTGGCCTGTTCCCGAAGAAATTAATTGCCCATTTTTTGCCAGAACGATAGTATTTGATTTTGTGTGCTTAGCAATTTTTGATGCAAATAATAAATCGTTTTCTTCTTGTTCAGTAGCTTTTCTTTTGGTTGCCGTTTGTAAAATTTCGGCACTATCTGTTACAGCATCACGTTCTTGCACCAAGTGTCCGTTTAAACAAGTGCGCACTAGCGTTTTGGGTTCGGGGTATTGGTTTAGTTGTAATAAAATTCTATTTTTTTTCTGTTGAAGAACCTCGAGTGCATCAGTGTTAAAATCAGGTGCAATAACCACTTCACAAAATAAATTGTGGATTTGTTCTGCAGTAGCTAGGTCAATAGTAGTGTTGGCAATCAGCACGCCACCAAAAGCAGAAATAGGATCACCTGCTAGCGCATCCGCATAGGCTTTTGCTAGAGTACTGCGTGTGGCTAACCCGCATGCATTGTTGTGTTTTAAAATGGCAAAGGTGGGTGCATCATTTTGAAACTCTGCCATGAGCTGCACAGCAGCGTCAACATCCAATAGGTTATTGTATGATAGCGCCTTACCGCCATGCTTGACAAATACTTCTTCAAAGTCACCAAAGAATTGTCCTTTTTGATGTGGGTTTTCACCATATCGTAATGCAGTACCGTTTGTGTAACTAATTTTTAATACATCCGCATCTTGTCTAAAAAACGTAAAAATTTGAGTGTCATAATGTGAAGATACTTGAAATGCATTGGCAGCAAATTTCTTTCTATCGGAAAGTTCGGTGCTTCCTTTTTTGTCATGAAGCAGGGATAAGAAACTAGCGTAATCATCTACTGATGAAACACAAAGCACATCGCGATAATTTTTGGCAGCTGCCCGAATAAGCGAAATGCCCCCAATATCAATTTTTTCAATGATTTCTGCCTCGCTAGCACCTGAACGAACGGTATCTTCAAAAGGATATAGATCAACCAACACAATGTCTAAATGCGGGATGTCGTATGTGGTAAGCTCTTGTTGGTCTTTTTCATTTTCTCTGCGATTCAAAATTCCACCAAAAACTTTTGGATGCAATGTTTTTACGCGCCCGCCCAAAATAGAAGGGTATGAGGTTAAATCTTCTACTTGTTTGACAGGTATGTTTTGTTTCTCAATAAATGCTGCCGTACCGCCAGTAGAATAAAGTGTAATACCCAACTCGTGCATCCTTTTTACGATGGGCGCTAGCCCTTCTTTATTAAACACGGAAACGAGGGCGGATTTGGCTTGAATTGCATCTTGCATTTAGAAAAAATTAGAAAAAGTAAAAGTAGCAATTTTCTGCCACTATAGCGGGCCGTTTGTACGTAATATAAATGCTGAAACTAGCGCGTTTACCGCTTCTAAAAAAACCACATCTTTTTGATCAAACGCACAAGCTTTGTTAGAGTCAATATCTATTTGCCCCACATTTTTGGCTTCCACAAAAAGTGGAATGACAATTTCTGATTTTACATCAATGCTACACGATATATAATTATCTTGACTAGAAACATCATCTACTACAAAATTTTGATTGCTAAGCGCAACTTGCCCGCAGACCCCTTTTCCAAATGGAATTACGGTATGATCGGTAGGTTTTCCTGCAAATGCTTTTAGGTGAAGTTCTTGTTTTTGTGGATGATGAAAGTAAAAGCCTACCCAATCGTAGTTTGGGAGTTTTTGTTGTATTTCAGTGCATATTTCATCTAAACCGACTTGTAGTGTCGGATTTTTGCTTAGGAATGATTCAATATGTTTTATGAGAGAAGAGTACATATAAAAACTGCCCCGTATCGGGGCAGTTATTTTGCTTATTACATCATGCCTGGCATTCCGCCTCCGCCCATTGGAGGCATCGCAGGGGGATTATCTTCTTTAATATCAACCAAAGCACATTCTGTAGTAAGAATCATGCCTGCAACCGACGCAGCGTTTTCAAGCGCTATACGCGTAACTTTCTTAGGATCAATGATTCCCTTTTCTTGCATATTGCCATACGTATCGGATTTGGCGTCATAGCCAAAGTTTTCATTTCCTTCAATAACTTTTGCAACTACAACAGAGCCTTCGCCTCCAGCATTGGCAACAATTGTTCTAAGTGGAGATTCAATAGCACGTGCTACAATCTGAACTCCTGTTTGCTCATCGGCATTTTCGCTTTTAATCTTAGCCAAACTAGGCAAAGCTTGAAGTAGCGCAACACCTCCACCAGAAACAATACCTTCTTCAACAGCTGCACGAGTAGCGTGAAGTGCATCATCTACACGGTCTTTCTTTTCTTTCATTTCCACTTCAGATGCTGCACCAACATACAAAACAGCAACACCGCCCGATAGTTTTGCTAGGCGCTCTTGTAGTTTTTCTTTGTCGTAATCAGAAGTCGAAGCTTCAATTTGTGATTTGATTTGGTTTACACGAGCTTTAATATCATCAGAGCTACCTGAACCATTCACTACAGTAGTGTTGTCCTTATCAATGGTTACTTTTTCTGCAGTACCCAACATGTCGATAGTCGCATTTTCAAGTGTAAATCCACGATCTTCAGATATTACAGTCCCGCCAGTAAGTATAGCAATATCTTCGAGCATTGCTTTTCTTCTGTCGCCAAACCCAGGTGCTTTAACAGCTGCAATTTTAAGCGAACCACGTAGTTTGTTCACTACCAAGGTAGCAAGTGCTTCTCCGTCTACATCTTCTGCAATGACAACAAGCGGTTTTCCACTCTGTGCTACAGGCTCCAGTACGGGAAGCAAGTCTTTCATGGTAGAAATCTTTTTGTCGTATATTAAAATATACGGCGATTCCATATCAGCTTCCATTTTATCAGAGTTGGTAACAAAATAGGGAGAGATATATCCACGGTCGAATTGCATACCTTCAACAATGTCCACAGTAGTATCCGTTCCTTTTGCTTCTTCAACAGTGATAACACCTTCTTTACCAACCTTTTCAAATGCAGCTGTAATGAGTTCTCCAATAGCTTCATCATTGTTTGCAGAGATAGAGGCTACCTGCTTGATTTTTTCAGAAGAGTTACCCACTTCAACTGATTGATCATTCAGGTTTGTTACAATAGCATCAACGGCCTTATCAATCCCGCGTTTCAAGTCCATCGGATTGGCGCCAGCAGCTACGTTTTTTAAGCCTTCTTTAACAATAGCTTGTGCTAAAATTGTCGCCGTAGTCGTTCCGTCACCAGCCAGGTCGTTGGTTTTGGAGGCAACTTCTTTTACCATTTGTGCGCCCATATTTTCAAGCGCATCTTCAAGTTCTACTTCTTTAGCAACACTTACACCGTCTTTAGTGACTTGAGGGCCACCAAATGATTTTCCAATGATAACGTTCCGTCCTTTTGGACCAAGCGTTACTTTAACCGCATCTGCAAGTGCATCTACACCGCGCTTTAGTCCGTCGCGCGCTTCTACATCAAATTGAATTTTTTTTGCCATGTCTATAATTTAAAATTAAACAATTGCTAGAATATCGCTTTCGCGCATAATAAGGTAGTCTCCGCCGTCTAGTTTAAGCTCAGTGCCGGCATATTTACCATACAAAACAGTATCGCCCACTTGTACAGTGATGGCATCGTCTTTGGTTCCAGGACCTGTAGCAACAACAGTTCCTTTTTGTGGTTTTTCTTTGGCTGAATCTGGGATAATAATTCCCGACGCTGTGGTAGTTTCTGCCGCTAATGGCTCAACAACTACACGGTCAGCCAATGGTTTGATATTGATCGTACTCATGTTAATATTTGTTTTTTATGATTTAGCATCAATTGTGCCAAGTGGTATTTACTGCTTAATAAGAAAAAAATACTGACAGGTTGACATCAAAATTAATTACTGCCGTCGGTTTCGGGCACTTCCGGTAATTCCTCTGGAATTTCTTCCTGAATGACTTCTTCTATAGCATTTTCGTCTACAAGGGTAGATTCGTTTTCACTATTTGGAAGACTAATCATCGAGTTTGAAATTAAGATAAGAGCCAGCAAAAGAGTGGCCAGTACCCACGTACTTCGATCTAAGAAATCTGTAGTTTTTTGAACTCCACCAAGTTGTTGAGAGCTACCTCCGAATGCAGATGACAACCCTCCACCCTTGGGGTTTTGAACCATTACTACCAAAATGAGCAAAAAGCAAATGATGACGGTTAGCCCTAAAAAAATAGAAAATGTACTCATATCAACTCTTGTTTTAAGCGTTTTTAATTTTTCGAATTTGGTCAGCAAAGAAACTACTTTTTTCTGGATATTTCAATGCCAATATCTCGTATGCTTTTTTTGCCTTTTTTAACTTCCCTTGTTTGAAGTACACCTCTGCCAATGTTTCGGTCATAAGTGTGTGTTCGTCAAACTGTTGTTTTTTGGTTAAATCTTGCGGTTTTTTATCTGACTTAGAAACAACCAGTCGTGGGGCATCAGCAATAAACTTGTCTATGAGTCTATGTTGTGCAGGTTCATTTGTTGATCCGCCTTCTAGTTGTTGGAGCCAATCAACAAAGGATTTCAATTCCGTTCCGTTGTTTTGTACTGCTTGAATCTCACCATCACCGCTGCTATCATAAGAACCTGAAACAAGATGTAATCTGCTTTTGGTGTGCAATGAACAGGATTTTAGTAACGATTCTTCTTCAGGCAAATTATTTTCATGTGCAATTTGCCACCCCAAATGATGTAAAGCTTGAAAGTACGGGTATTGTTGTACTAAGGTATCCAAATGGTCAAGCATTGCTTGGGGGTCTTCTTTGCCCTTTTCACGAAGTTTTGTCAAATATGTGCGTTTGTGACTTACCATTTTGCCAAGGATTCGTTGAAAATGTCTTGGGTGATGCGTTCAAAAAGGACCTTATGCGCTTCGGCTTGTATAGACTGAAGCTGAGCCGTAGCATCAAAATCATAAAAAAAACTAAATCGTTTTTCAAAATCATCATCTTCATTTAGCGTATTGTAATAACGTAAGTTGACAGCCATGGTAAGGCGATTTTGAGCAGCTGTTTGCTGTGCAGTTGCCGTCATGGGAGTTACACGATATTCAACAATTTCCCCTTCGTAAACTAAGTGTCCATTGATATTAGTAAGCTCCAAATTAGTCTGGTTTAAAAGCATTTCTTGAATAGCATTGGTAAAATCTCGATCAAGTCCAGGCTCAAAAACAGACCCAACCTGATCTGCAGCATTATTAATAAAGAAGTTTACTTGAACTGTTTCTGCTCCTTCTGGAATAGATGCACCAGTAAAGGAATAGTACTTACAACTTGCAAGTAGTAAAAATGACAAGAAAAGTACTTTTTTCATGCTATAAATCTAAGTCAAATTGCTTGATTTTTCGATACAGCGTTCGTTCCGAAATTCCGAGCTCAGCAGCAGCAGCTTTTCGCTTTCCACTATTGCGTTCTAGAGCTTTGACTATGAGTTCTAATTCTTTGTCTTGGAGTGATAATGTTTCGGCCTCTTGTACTTCCTCTGCAAAAGCAAACGTATCATTGTACGGCACAGGCTCCCTCATTGTTTCTTTTTGAGATTGCATGGGAAGAGTTTCTTCTGGCAATTCACTTTCACCATAAATTTTTTGTATCAAGCCTTCATGCTGTGCTTTAGCCTGATCCATGTTTGAGGTGTTCATGAGCTCGTGAGTAAGCTTTTTAAGGTCGTTCAAATCAGCTTTCATGTCAAACAATACCTTGTATAAAATCTCTCTTTCTGAAGCAAAATCACTTCCAGATTCTTTTGTGTTTATCACAGCAGGAAGATTGGGTTTTGTAGTAGGTAGATATTGCCGTAAAATAACTCCTGTAATGGTTCGTTCCTGTTCTAGAACAGAAAGTTGTTCGGCAATATTTCGAAGTTGTCGAATGTTTCCAGCCCATTTTTGTTGCTCCAACAAAACTTGTGCCTGTTCGTCCAAACGCACGGTGGGCATGCGGTATTTTTGAGCAAAATCAGCGGCAAACTTTCGAAACAACAAATGAATATCTTCTTTTCGTTCCCGAAGAGGTGGTAAATTAATTTCGACCGTACTCAATCGATAGTACAAGTCTTCTCTAAATTTTCCTTTGTGTATGGCTTCCATCATTTGTACGTTGGTAGCGGCAACCACACGGACATCTGTTTTTTGCACTTTCGACGACCCTACTTTTAGAAACTCGCCATTTTCTAATACACGTAACAATCTAACCTGCGTGGCAAGAGGTAGTTCGCCAACTTCGTCAAGGAAAATTGTCCCGCCATGTGCCACTTCAAAATAACCACTTCGGGTTTGGGTCGCGCCCGTAAAGGCTCCTTTTTCGTGACCAAAAAGCTCCGAGTCTATAGTCCCCTCTGGAATAGCTCCGCAGTTAACAGCAATAAACTTTCCGTGTTTTCGATTAGATAATTGATGAATGATGCGCGGAAAAACTTCTTTCCCAACTCCCGACTCACCAGTTATCAGCACTGAAATTTCAGTAGGAGCCACTCGGACAGCTTTTCCGATGGCAAAATTTAACTGCTGATCATTGCCGATAATCCCAAATCGTTGTTTGATGTTTTGAACGTTATCCATGTTGGTAGTTTTGCATTGGACCAAAATCTATTGCGTTGCCAAGCAAAGTAGCAGAAGTGCACGACTCAATTTTTACATTCACAAAATCACCAACGACATAGTGTTGCTTAGGAAACACGACAACCGTATTTTGCTGCGCGCGACCACTCCATTGTGCATTTGATTTTTTGGATTCTTTCTCAATAAGCACCTCAACAGTTTTGCCTACATAACGTTCATTGTTGAAACGACCATGTGATTGTTGGATGGCAACAATTTCTTGTAAACGTCTCTTCTTAATTTCTGGTGGAATATTGTCCTCAAGCTTTTTTGCAGCGGGAGTTCCAGGACGCTCCGAATACATAAACATAAACCCGAAATCGTATTTTACATACTCCATTAAACTCAAAGTGTCTTTATGGTCGGCTTCCGTTTCGTTTGGAAAACCTGCAATCATGTCTTGTGAAATCCCACAACCTGGAACAATACGCTTGATGTCGTCAATAAGCTCCATATATTCTTCTCTTGTGTGTTGGCGATTCATAGCTTTTAATACCACATTACTACCCGATTGAACAGGCAAGTGGATGTAGTTGCAAATATTGGGATGTTTAGCCATGATATGTAGCGCATCACGAGTCATGTCTTGAGGGTTTGATGTGGAAAACCGAATGCGTATTCCAGGGTGTGCTTGGGCAACCAAGTCAAGAAGTTGATGAAAATGAACGGCTGTTTTTTGCTGTAAGGCACTTGCTTTGGTAAAATCTTTTTTGGGTCCGCCACCATACCACAAATAACTATCTACATTTTGCCCAAGTAGCGTTACTTCCTTATACCCTGATTCGGCTAGATTATTGATTTCTTCTAAAATACTTTTTGGGTCACGACTACGCTCTCGACCACGCGTAAAAGGTACTACGCAAAAAGTACACATGTTGTCACAACCACGCGTAATGGAAACAAAAGCCGTAACGCCGTTAGATTGTAGGCGCACAGGTTGTACATCGCCGTAAGTTTCTTCTTTTGAAAGAATTACATTCACTGCATCCCGACCCGCCTCAACTTCTGCAACTAGATTCGGAAGATCTTTGTAGGCATCAGGCCCAACAACCAAATCCACAATTTTCTCTTCTTCCAAAAAGGCACTTTTTAGTCTTTCGGCCATGCAGCCCAAAACGCCCACTTTTACATTTGGATTTGTTTTTTTTAACCCTTGAAAAGCTTCAAGGCGATTTCGAACGGTTTGCTCTGCTTTTTCTCGAATCGAGCAGGTATTAACCAAAATTAAATCCGCATCGTTAAGTTGTGACGTAGTTTTATATCCTGCTTCGCTAAGAATAGATGCGACAATTTCGCTATCCGAAAAATTCATCTGGCAGCCATAGGACTCTATAAACATCTTCTTTCCACCAGTAGTAGTTTCCGAATCCAACTGCAACACTTCACCATTGAAGTCATTGGGGTTTTTCACTGCTATTTCTTTTGATTGATGCATCCATTACAATTGACTTACAAAAGTACAAAATATCAATGGAATTGACATTTTGTCATGTGCTGATTTTTGCTAATGCGGTAAGTGTGGCTTTAGTATGCCATAGCAATATGTGCCTAAAAGCGCAGATGCAAACACAATAAGTATTGGGAAATATCCAGCACCAATAAGAACATAAATTGGGCCTGGACAAGCTCCGGTAAGCGCCCAGCCAAGGCCAAAAACAATACCACCAAAAAGCGGAGCTTTTACCAATTTTGTTTTACTCGGAATATGGATTTCTTCTCCAAAAAATGAACGTAGTTTAAAGCGCTTAATGGCTTGTGTAAGTACCACTCCTAACGCAACAGCGGTCCCGATAATACCATACATGTGAAAGGATTTAAATTGGAACATTTCGTAGATGCGAAACCAAGAGGCAGCTTCGGATTTAATCATGGTAATTCCAAATAAAATACCAATAAAAAAGTAAAGGAATACTCGTTTCATAATAAATGAGGTAATAAAAAGTGATTCATAAGTAAGCCGCCAATAAAAAATCCAATGACGGCAATTAAGGATTGTAATTGCAAATTGCTAAGCCCAGAAATAGCATGACCAGAAGTACAACCCCCAGCATATCGTGTACCAAATCCAACTAAAAAGCCACCAAGTGCAAGTAGTGTCAATATTTTTGGATTGGAAAAAGCATCTGTACTAAAAAATGTTTTGGGCATGTAGTTTTCGCCTGCACCATGAACTCCCATTGCATTTAATTGTACAACCACATCTTTATGAATTGCACCAACGGTTCCGTCTGTCATGTAATTTGCTGCTAGAAAACCACCCACAGCAGCACCGATTGCAACAATCAAATTCCAGCGATATTGCCGCCAATTAAAATTAAAGAAAGCCGTCTTTTTACCTGCTCCAGCCATGGCACATAGCGTTCGTAAGTTGGAGGACATACCAAATTGTTTTTCAGAAAAAAGCAGTAAAAACAGGACTACTGCAATAACAAAACCGCCAACATACCACGGCCAAGGATCAAAAATTAGATTCACAAATTAAATTTTGCTCAAAGGTATAAACTCAAATGGGATAATTGATATATTAAAAAAGAGTTGATTTAGAAAGCTAAAATAGGATTGAATTATAGTGGAGTTACAAAAATTTAATGTGAGTACAATTTTCACAAACCATAAATTCTTCTACTTTTGTTCTGAAAATTGCATTAATGTCCAAAAATCTAGTCATCGTTGAGTCTCCAGCAAAAGCCAAAACTATAGAAAAGTTTTTGGGAGAAAAATTTAAAGTGGTATCTAGCTATGGTCACATATCAGATCTCCCTGCTAAAGAACTAGGGGTTGACGTTGAGGGCGATTTTAGTCCAAACTACATTGTCAATGACGACAAGAAAAAAGTAGTCAGAGAGTTAAAGTCCCTTGCTAAGAAAGCTGAAATGGTGTGGCTGGCAAGTGATGAAGACCGTGAGGGTGAGGCCATTGCATGGCATTTGGCAGAACAATTAAATTTAGATCAAAGCAATACCAAGCGTATTGTTTTTCATGAAATTACCAAGAACGCCATTAAGCATGCTATTGAGCACCCTCGTAGCATTAATCAAAATTTAGTGGATGCGCAGCAAGCGCGCAGGGTTTTAGACAGGTTGGTCGGTTACGAATTGTCACCCATATTATGGCGTAAGGTTAAAGGCGGCTTATCTGCCGGTAGAGTGCAATCTGTGTCTGTACGTATTTTGGTAGAGCGCGAACGAGAGATAGAAGCATTTACGGCAATAGCTAGTTATAAAATTCAAGCAGAATTTACAACTCTAGAGGGGAAAGTAGTAAAGGCTGCTACCTCCAAAACATTTGACAGCGAAGAAGCCGCAAGGTTATTTTTAGCCAAAAATATAGATGCCGTTTTTACAGTCTCTGCACTCGAAAAAAAGCCAGCAAAAAAATCACCTACAGCACCATTTACCACGTCTACTTTACAACAAGAAGCTTCTCGAAAATTAGGTTTTTCGGTGAGCCGTACCATGTCAAACGCACAGCGATTGTATGAGGCAGGTCACATTACATACATGCGAACAGACAGTGTTAATCTATCTAATCAAGCACTAAACGAAGCAAAAGAAGTCATCACTAAATCGTATGGTGCAGACTACGCCAAAACACGTGTATATAAAACGAAAAATAAAGGCGCTCAAGAGGCACACGAGGCCATTCGTCCCACCAATTTGAGTAAAATGCGCGTTGATGCTGCATATGATGAGCAACGACTATATGAGCTTATTTGGAAACGTACGATCTCCTCGCAAATGAGCGATGCGAAGTTGGAGCGGACAACCGCTCAAATTAGTGCCAATAAACACGATGTAGTATTTGTGGCAAGAGGAGAAGTAATTACGTTTGAAGGTTTTTTAAAAGTCTATTTGGAAGGAAAGGACGAAGAGGAAGAATCATCCGATGGATTGCTGCCTAAAATGAAGCAAGGCGACACGCTCAACGCCAAAATAATATCAGCAACCGAGCGCTTTAGTCGACCTACTGCGCGCTATACTGAGGCATCTTTGGTCAAGCGATTAGAAGAACTGGGAATTGGAAGACCTTCAACATATGCGCCTACCATTACCACTATCATTAACAGGAAGTATGTAGAAAAAGGCACTCTTGAAGGCTCGGATCGTAACTATACGCAATGGGCTCTGGTTGCGGATAATTTAAAAAAACAAACACTCACTGAGCGCACTGGATCAGAAAAAGGAAAGCTAATCCCAACCGATGTGGGAAGACTTGTTAATGATTTTTTGGTGACCAATTTTCCACATATAGTCGATTATAACTTTACTGCTAAAGTTGAACAAGATTTTGACTCAATTGCACTAGGCAATGAAGACTGGAAAAACATGATGAAGTCATTTTATAATGACTTTCACCCTGTGGTAAAAGACGTAAGTGAAAACGCACAACGTGAAATTGGCGAACGCATTTTGGGTGTAGACCCCAAGTCAGGGCGTCAGCTTAGTGTGCGTCTTGGTAAGTTTGGCGCAATGGCGCAAATAGGCACCGTTGAGGATGAAGAAAAACCTCTTTTCGCAAGCCTTCACCCCGACCAGCAATTAGCAAAAATCACATTCGAAGAGGCACTTGATTTGTTTAAACTTCCGATGCAGTTGGGTGAGTTTGATGCCGAGGTTGTGGAGGTAAACAACGGACGTTTCGGCCCTTATGTGCGTCATGGAAAATCTTTTATATCACTTCCAAAAGGAAAAAACCCGCTAACGACAACTTTGGAAGAAGCGATTGTGTTTATTAAGGAAAAACGTCTTGCAGACGCACCCATTGCCAGCTATGAAGAGTTACCCGTAACAAAAGGGGCTGGTCGTTTTGGGCCTTTTATCAAATGGAATGGTTGGTTTATTAATGTTTCTAAAAAATATGATTTTGATGCCTTAAGTGATGCTGATATTGCCACCCTGATAGAGAACAAAAAGAAAAAGGAAGCGGAACGAGTTGTAAAAAATTGGGAAGACGAAGGTGTGCGAATTGAAAAAGCACGTTGGGGAAGGCATAATCTTATTAAAGGAAAGCAAAAAGTAGAACTTTTAAAAGATGTTGATGTGTCTAAAATGACACTTACCCAAGCCATGGCATTGTTAGAAAAGCAAAAACCCAAGAAAAAAAGCCGCAAAAAGAAGTAAGTGGATTTTGAATTTTTAAGCCCGATCGACGATAAGCTCTTAGCTCATAACTTGATGCTTCCTGCGCAAGTCATGGGCCGTAATCTGCGTATTCATACGAATCAAGAAGGATTTCCCGATATAAAGGACGTAAAAATTGTAATGGTTACGCTTGAACCACGCTTACGTAAAGGTGAGCCAATCCACTTTAGATTTAGACAGCATTTTTATCAACTATTTTCTGGAAATTGGGATTTTGTTTGTGCCGATTTGGGGGTGCTCAAAGCAGGAGAAAGTACTAACGATACTCTTTTTGCCCTGCAAACACTGACACAAGAAATGCATCAACGCAACATACTTACTATAGTTGTTGGAGGAGAGCAAGAAAATACATTAGGATTATTTCGGGGGTTGAGTAGTATGAATACCTATGTCAATCTGACGTCAATAGATGCCCGTTTGGACTTTGGCGCTCCTGGCGTTTTGGTTTCGGATGATAGCTATATGTCAAAAATCATTACTGAAAAACCAAACAATCTGAAACAATTTACTAATTTAGGTTTTCAAAGCTATTACGTATCGCAAGAAGAATTGGATTTGATGCAAAAACTTTTTTTTGATGCATACAGGCTTGGAGAAATCTCATCAGACCTTCACGAATCAGAGCCGATTTTACGCGATACTGATATTTTATCTGTAGACTTTAACGCTATTAAAGCGAGCGAGTTGGATTTTAACTTAGGAAACCCAAACGGTTTTGATGGTGCTCAAATTTGTACCTTAATGCGTTATGCAGGTCTCAGCGATAGACTTAGTGTATTGGGACTTTTTGATATGCCCTCGACACCACGGTCAGATAAATTACTTGCACAAATGATTTGGTATCTGTTAGAGGGATTTTGTCACCGTGTAAATGAATATCCCTTTTCAATCCACGAACCTTGCACTAAATTTGTTGTACCACAAGACCAAGAAACATTAACTTTTTTCCGAAGTCAAAAAAGCCAACGATGGTGGATAGAGGTTCCTAAAGAGGGAAAACATAATAATAAAGAAGAAACTACGTTATTACCATGTGCTGAAAAAGACTATCGGATGGCACAAAAAGGAGACATTCCTGCACGGTGGTGGAAATCTGTTCAACGAAGTATGCATTAAATTCCATATTTTTGGCGAATTACTTTTGAAGCACAGAGTAATAAAATTTAAGTAATTGAATGAAAAATACCCTACTATCCCTTCTTGCTGTCCTCACTTTAATAGGTTGTGGCAGAAAAAACCAAGGCGAGCTTGTTGGTGTTAAGCAAAAGAAGTTTTACGAAACTAAGCCCCACGGAATGGCACTTATACCTGGCGGTTCGTTTATTATGGGCTCTTCTGATGAGGATATTATTGCTGCCAACGATAATACGACACGTACAGTTACGCTGCGTTCTTTTTGGATGGACGAAACCGAAATAACCAATGCTGAATACCAACAATTTGTAGAGTGGGTAAAAGATTCCATTATTAGAACAGAGCTCGCAAAAGCGGCGTTACTAAACGGTGGCTATTTTTCGGTGTCAGAATTTCCAACTTCTGATGAAGAAATAGAAACCAATCCCATTTTGGAGTACCTACCTCTTTATGATATGGACGACTTAGAAGGCGGAGATGATGATGAGAAAAGTGGGTACCAACAATATCTTGAAGAAAATTTTTCGGATTATGTTTCAAATTATTACGAAACAGAAGATCTGCCCGACGACCAATTTCACTACCACTTGCCATTAAACAGCGATGTTGATATTATTAAAGAACGCGAAGATTATCCCGACTTGGAATATGCTCGGGTTTTCGAAGAAACGATTTACTTGCCAGAAAGCGAGTGGTTCAATGGCGAACCCGCACTAAATACGACATTATTCAAATATCGATTTGCTAGTGTAGATATGAAAGAAGCAGTTGCTAATCCCGATAGCGCACGCTCAAGCTTTGCCAGGTATGAGGTTCATGAGGTATACCCTGATACCACTGTATGGATTAAAGATTTTGATTACAGTTATAATGAGCCTATGCACAACGATTACTTTTGGCACCGTGCATACGCCAATTATCCCGTAGTTGGTATTAGCTGGCACCAAGCTAGAGCTTTTGCACATTGGCGCACTAAAATTAGAAATGATTATTTACGTAGTAGAAAAAAGCGTAAATCTACTACAGGTACTTTCAGATTACCGACAGAAGTAGAGTGGGAGTATGCAGCTCGTGGCGGTTTGGAATCAGCAATTTACCCTTGGGGCGGACCGTATTTGACAGACGATCGAGGGTGCTTCATGGCAAATTTTAAACCCAAGCGTGGAGACTACGCGGCTGATATGTCGCTGTATACTGTCGAGGCTGATTCATTTGAGCCTAATGATTATGGCTTGTATAATATGTCTGGTAATGTAGCAGAGTGGACAAACTCTACATATACCAAAGACACCTATGAGTTTATGTCAACAGTAAACCCAAATTACGATAGCTTTAATGACACCCAAAAAGTTACAAGAGGTGGATCATGGAAAGATGTAGCGTACTATCTACGCGTTGCATCTAGAGACTATGAGTATACCGATAGCGCACGAAGCTATCTTGGTTTTCGTCTTGTCCGCGATTATTTAGGAACAAATGATATTGAACAACAATAATTATTAATATGAAAAAAAATAAATTCCCCATACCTGAAAATGTATTAGAACTTTTATTTGGCTTAGGAGCAGCTGTTGTTATTATAGGTGCCCTACTAAAAATTACGCATAGTGAGTTCATCTTTTCTGGCAATACTTGGTTATCCGCTGGTTTAATCACAGAAGCAATAATTTTCTCTATTACTGGACTTAGAGGTTTTATAACATTAAGAGATAGCAGTCCGGTAGTTTCAGACGATGATGTAACGGATTTGTCTGGTGTAGCTCAGGAAGCTCAAGCGTTGAAGCTAGCTTATCAAAATGCCACATCGCAACTGGAAGCATTAGGGACTAATCTTACAAATGCTGTTAGTGCCACAGGAACTTTAGAAGTCCCGACAGATTTACCTGAAAATATGTCAAGCTTAAATAGCAATGTTGCCCAAACAAATCAAGCATTAGCGGAACTTGCCGATGCTTATAATGCCACTAAAGAGGCTGTAGCAACAGAGCCAAAAGCTCACGGACAAGTAGTTGAAAATATGGATGCCCTTCAATCTGAGCTTGCTTCATTAAAGCAAATCATCAATGAACTTAATACTAAATACGCTGATATTCTTGGCGCAATGAAAAACTAGTTATGGCTGGAGCAAAGCAAGATACGCGGCAAAAAATGATCAACATGATGTACCTGGTCTTCATCGCTATGTTGGCGCTGAATATCAGCAAAGAAGTGTTGGCAACATTGGGTTTAATCAATGATGATATCATACAAGCAACGCAAGATTTGATATCGGATAGTAACGAAAAATACACCATGTTTAGTAACAACGCTAATAATGAGTATTATAAAGTTGCTGCGGAAACTACACCCAAAATTAAAGAACTTACTGATGATTATTATACCTACATCGAATCAATAAAAGAAGGCTTGATTTCGAGTGATGTAAACGGCTACCGTATGGCACGTGTAGATAAATCTACTGGAATTGTGGATACCATACCCGATTATCAAACCATGGATAAATCGCAATATTTAGATGAATTGTTCTTTATTGGAGGTCAATACACAGAAAGCGGACAGGAATTTGTAAATAAATTTTCTTCCTTTCCTGCTGAAATCCAAAACGCTTTAGATGCACTTGTTGCAGCAGATATGGAAAAAGACCCACCTAGCGAAGAAATGCCCGAAGGCGAGTATGCCGATTTTGACTTTTCTTTTATCTCAGATCTAAACCAACGATTTGCATATAACGAGAATGTATTAAATAGAGACGGGAAGTACCAACCATATCTCAATTACCATTTCGAAGGGTTTCCTTTGATTGCTTCGCTTTCAAAACTCACAAAAATTCAATCAGATATTCGTTTTGTAGAAAACAAAATTCTTGAAAATATTTTGAGCACTATTAATGCGCACGAAGGCGGATTGAATGTATACCAAACGCTGTTAGAATCCTCCAAGTCCTCTTATTATACCAACGAGCTAGTTGATGCTTCTGTTGTAATGGGGAAAAAAGATTCAAATTTTAAACCTAGTAGAGTAGAGCTATCTTTAAATAATCGCCCCTTGGTATTGAATCGTGACTTTACTATCGCTGCGGGAGGTGTTCAACTCAGTAAAAAGTTTTCCTCACCTGGCTCGTATAAGCTTACTGGAAAATTATTTTTTGAGCGAAACAATGAAGAGCAATCTGTTGATGTGGCGCAAGTAATTTCGGTAATAGATAAACCAAACGACGCCGTTATTTCTGCAGACCAAATGAAAGTTGTTTATCGTGGGTTGCCAAATGATTTGTCGATATCCATACCAGGAATTCCTAACAACAAACTAAGTGCTCGTGCCACAAATGGAAAAATTCAACGTAAAGGGAACAAGTTTTTAGCTATCCCAGATGGAGATAAGGTGGGTGAAAGCATGCGGATTTTCGTTTCAGGTGAAATTAATGGTTCAACTATTAATGCACCTGGACAAGATTTTCGCATTAAGCCATTGCCTGCAGCATTAGGTTCAGTAGACCTTGGTAGTAAATTGGGTAAATTCAACAGTGGAGAAATCATTCGTGAGTATGTTCCTGCAGGGACAATCGCTGCAAAGTTTCCTGACGACTTTGATTATAATCTCAACGTTACCGTTAAGAGTTTTAATATAAAAGTTGGTAGCCGCGCAGCCATTCCTGTTCGTTCGAATCGTATAAAAGATTCTCGGGTCATTCGTTCGTATTTACAGAACGCGTCAAAAGGCGATATTATATTTATTTATAATATTGAAGCTGAAGTACGCACCGAAAACCAAGTTATAGATGATATTAAAGTAACTGACTTTGCCTTAACAATTAAGTAATGAAAACGTATTTTGTATTGATTGTAATGTTGTTTGGATGTAGTATGTTGAGTGCTCAAATAAATGTACTGAACGCAGATCAACCCGATGAAATTGGTGTATTATCAGAAGAACAACAAGAAGCACTGAGTGATCAGAAATATCTTGAGTACTCATATATTGATGAAAAAGATATTATGTGGAGTAAGATTGTATATGAGGAAATCGACCTATCTGAAAAATTTAATCATCCTTTGTTTTTTCCGAAAGACGGACTTTATAACAGTGAAAGAAAATCGCTCTGGCGAACCATTCGAGAAGCCATTATTTCTGGTAAGGTTAAAAATATTTATAACGATGCAAATCCAAACTTTACCGAAAAGTTTGACCGTGAGATTTATTTAAAAAGACTTGAAAATAGTGATGGGCCAGAAGTAGTGCCATTAAAATCAATGGATATTGTTTCATACAAAATCAAAGGAATTTGGTATGTAGATAAGCGAATTGGTGAAATGCGATATCGGTTGCTAGGAATCATGCCGAAAGGGAAGGATATGAACAATCTTGCCAATGATGAACCTGTTGATTTGTTTTGGCTGTGGTTTAAAGATTTACGCCCTTTTCTTCATAAACAACTTGTTTTTGATAATAAGAATAACGCAAGTCGTATAACTTTTGATCAACTTCTTACGTCAAGACGATTTACGTCAAGAATTTACGCCATTGATAATGTTTTCAATGATCGCGCGGTCGACCAATATGTAGATGATCCTTTTATGCAGTTGATTGAGTCCGAGCGCTTGAAGACCGTTATTCGAGATTTTGAGCAAGACCTTTGGGCAAATTAAAAATTCAAACCCGCTTCTGTAGTGGGTTTTTTTATGCGACGTGATGTACTTATTGTGGGTTTTGGGCTTGCTGGATGGGCGCTAACCGAATCATTAAAAACGCATGGTATTTCGTTTGTTGTTTTTGACCCGCTAAAAAATTATAGTTCTAAAAGTGCTACCGGTATTTTTAACCCCATTGTATTAAAGCGATTTCGTTCTGTGTGGAATGCTGACGCTATAATGGAGCAATCGATTCCGTATTATGCTCAATCCAAATACAAAGAGGCATTCCATCCCACATCCATCTATCGTGTCTTAGCATCAGTTTCTGAACAGAATGACTGGGCAGTTGCTTCTGACAAGCCTGATTTGAGTCGCTATTTGAGTCCAAAAATCCTTCACAACCCAAACGCTAATATACTTACGCCATTTGGTATGGGTGTTGTGGAACACACAGGATGGATTGACACCAACAAACTACTCACTATTGCTTATCGAGAACTCAATCATCAGGGCTGTTTTGCTGAGGAGGTTTTTGATTACAATGCACTTGAGGTATCCAAAGAGAAAGTTAAATATAAAAACATTGAAGCAAATCATGTGATTTTTGCTGAGGGGGTGGGAATAAAAAAAAACCCATGGTTCTCTAACCTGCCAATTGTTCCAAACAAAGGAGAGTGGTTGATTGTATCATGTAAAGGACTCGAATTAAAAAAGATATTAAAAAGCAGCGTTTTTGTGGTTCCGCTTGGCGAAGACAAATATCGAATTGGCGCTACGTATTCGCGTGAGTTTAAAAACAACTTACCTACAGAAAAAGGAAAAGCTTGGTTAATAGCACAATTTGAAAAACTTACACCTTTGCGTTATGAGCTTGTAGCCCATAGTGCTGGTTTTCGTCCTACTGTTCCAGACAGGAAACCTGTTATCGGATCACACCCCGAACATAAAAATTTGTGGTGTGTTAATGGACTTGGCTCTAGGGGAGTATTGTGGGGGCCTTACCTAGCCAAGAGCCTTGTGGAAGCACTTAAGAACATACAAATGGTTGCGCCCGCGCTGGATTTAACACGATTTGGGTCACCTTGACGATGTAAAAACAACGATTTGTTTATAATGTTTAGTTTTTTCTAAAATGCGCTCTTTTTTTTCTATAAAATCTACACAAAAATATAAAGCATAACTTATTGATTATCAATAGAATAAAAAAAAATCCTCGAAGACAGAAGTTGTTTTTAAGATTTAAGCTCCATAAAATTTCAGAATTTGTGAATAAGTAGTCCAATTTTATGAGATTTACAGGTCGAATACGCTCTTTTTTTATTAACTTTAGAAAAATAATTAAATATGGCTTACTCATTTCAAAACAGCAAAGGTAAAACGTATTACCTTCATACAAAAGATGTTACACTAAAGGGAGGAAGAAACCAAACGATTTATTACTTCGCTAAAGATCAGCGTGATAATGCTTGCGATTTACCTGCAGGTAAAAAAGTAGTAGAAAACGAACGTACTGGACTTCCTTTTGTAAAATCTGCTTAATATAAATTAAGCACTTATAATAGTACAATTCCCCGTCATACTGACGGGGTTTTTTATTTACACATGCTTTGGCTTATTAACTGTACTTAATTCAAATTTATAAACTCCTTGCAATTAAAGGTATCACCTTTGGTATTTCCAGCAACCAAATCTACTATTAAATACAGATTTGAACGTATATTAAATGCTAATCTCTTGCACTCCGTTTGTCCCTTTTAGACCACTTAAGCTAATATCATATGAATAGCCTACCTTTATGTTATCTCATACAAATCCTGTTATGATATTTAAAGCGTTTATAGTGGTGGATTCCTCACTTATAGTTTCATTGATTGTCTCATTTGTGACTTCAGGCTTGTATTGGCTGGGGGTCGTAAAAATTGTTCTAAACATTTCGTCTGGAATAGCTACGTAGCTTCCGCTGGAGTCTAATTCAAACCACTGGTAGGATATGGTGTCTGTTGGATTATATGAAACGGAAACTTCAATATATACTTGACAGGAATTGATAACTACTTGAGTTATTTCAAATGTATTTTGAGAGTAAGCTGTTTTTGGGCACAAAAAAAACAGCAAAAAAAGTAAAAAAGCTTTGGGACAATTCATTACTTAAAATCTGCTTTAAGTTATGTTTTTTTCTATTGTAATTATGAGTCATTATTTTGAAGATTTTTGCTTTGCACTGCAGCAGTTACTAGTTGTAAAGCATAACGAGTCTATCGCTTTTGAGGAATTCGATCGCTCAATGAATTTTACAATTTGTTCCTGACTTAATTAGGATAAAAGCGAATCCAATAAGCTTCTAAATAGTATTTTTTGGAAGCATGGCAGTCTACTAATTTTAGTTTATTAAGATTTCATGGGGGAGTAAGCTCTCTTTTTTCGTCTTAACAGATTTTGTTTTGGCTCGTCCCATGGTTGTACATTGTCTATTTGTTTTCCTAGTTCACTAGGATATTTTTGGGCAGACAACACTCTTGAAGTCATAACTAACTTAAGTGAATCAAGCACACGAAGATAACTTTGATTATGGGCAATATTATTCAATTCATGTGGATCTTGCTTTAAGTCATATAACTCAAACTCAAAACTCCCGTTGTATTTCCACCGGTTTAAGCGATATTTTTTTGTTCTAATGGAGTATCCTTGCGCTAACCCAGACGGTGTATACACCAAAAGTTCAGTCAAAGCACTATTTCTAACGGGTTCTTGTGAGCCCCTTAAATACGGTACTAAGCTTTTTCCTTGAACAAATTTGGGTGCTTTCATGTCAAGCATTTCCATGATGGTGGGGTATAAATCTACAAGCTCTACAGGTTCGTTAACAGCCTTTATGTTTTTTTTAATCCTTGGGTCAAAAATGATTAATGGCACTCTTGTGGCGGGCTCAAATAGTGTATTTTTTTGCCAATGCCCATGCTCCCCAAGGTGAAACCCATGGTCTGAGGTAAAGACTACAATTGTATTCTTATCCAAGCCTGTTTCTTTTAATTTGTTTAGAACCCGCCCAATTTGTGCGTCCGCAAAACTTACCGTTGCATAATAGGCTTGTTTTATTTCTTTTGCCAATGCAGGGTTTAAATCAATTTGTTCTTTTTTTCTACGAACCGAAATTGCTGCCGGCTTAGGTATGGTCTGTAAATACGCATCAGAGCTTTCCGGGACAGAAAAGTCATCTAGTGCATGTATGTTGTAGTATTTTTTAGGCGCAACAAAAGGGACATGGGGTCTGTATAATCCAAATGCCAAAAAGAAATTTTCACCATTAGTAGCAAATTCGTCTAATACATCCATAGTCTGAGTTGCGCCAATTCCGTCAGTTTGCTCCTCGTCTTTACCATCAGCCTTAAGCCAACTCAATACGCCTCCATTAAAGGTTGGCTTTAAGAAAGATATCTTATGTTCATCTAGCTTATCTCTTCCGTAAGGATTGAATGTCCTATCCCAACTGAAAGAATCGTCATAACCAGATGTTCCAATATCTCTTGGGTTGTGAGAATGAAATATTTTACCCACTCTTACGGAGTGGTAATTTTCCATTCTGAATTTTTGTCCTAAAGTAATCACGTCAGGGATGGTTTGCCTTACATAAAGCCTTAACTCTTTAGATTTGGTTTGGTCTGGGTATAGCCCTGTCATAATAGATACTCTAGAAGGGCCACAAAGCGGATATTGAACGTGCGCATTGGTAAAAAGCACACCTTCTTTAGCAAGCCTATCAATATTAGGTGTACGTGAAAGTGTATCTCCATATGCGCCTATGGCGCAGTTTAGGTCATCTGTTATGATAAATAGCACGTTCAACTTATCAGGATATTCTGTCAGTTTAGAACCTAGAAGGAGTGTTGTTAATGATAAAAGAAACAATACTTTAATGCATCTTTTGAGGCTATAAACTCTAAATTTCAAGTAAACCATAAGGAATTTTAAATCGTAAACTCAATCTCAAGTGAGCGCTTTTAATTTTATAAGTCTTAATTTAGATGAAAGACTAAATGAAACGCCATTACGCTATGCAATGTAGTAAATATAAAGGTATAAGAAATTTTACAATTTTGCGCTTAGCCATCAACTAAACAACCATACAACTATGTATTTGACTCTTAAAACTAGATTAAAGCTTGTTGTTTTGATAGTGTTACTTTCTTTTTTCAGCTTTGGGCAAAATAATCGGATTTACCCACCTGTTATTGATGACGCAGATGTGTACACCTATAAGAAGGTTAAAGAGGTGGATTTAAAGCTATGGGTTTATCTCCCTGAGAAAAAGCAAATAAAATCTACCCCTGTAATTGTGTTCTTTTTTGGTGGCGGGTTTAGATCTGGCTCTCCTCAACAATTTACTTTTCAGTCAAAATATTTTTCATCTAGAGGAATAGCAAGCGTGGTTGTTGACTACCGGGTGTCAAGTCGTCATGGAGTAAAGCCAATTGAATGTGTTGCAGATGCAAAAGATGCAATTCGATGGATTCGAGACCACGCTAAAAAGTTAAATATAAATCCAAGTAAAATTATTACAAGTGGCGGATCGGCTGGAGGGTATCTTGCCGCAGCCACATTTTTTATGACCACACCACAAAATAAAAATATAAAACTTACAGATGAAAGACCGAATGCACTCGTCCTTTTCAACCCAGGGGGGATGGATTTGTCGCAGGTGAGTCCAGAAAAGTTTTTTAATCATTTTGGGGCAAAAAAAGAAGAAGCTAATATTATAGCATTGGTTCAAAAAAATGCTCCTCCTACATTGATATTGCATGGGGATAACGATAAAATAGTAAATGTTAACACAGTTAGAAATTTCACAAGAAAAATGAAAGCCTTCGGTAACAATTGTACGTTAATTGAGTACAAAAATCAACCACATGGTTTTTTTAATTATGGGCGTGGAAATAATGAAAATTATTACCACACCATGTCAGCAATAGACTCATTTTTAAGAGAGATAGACTTTTTAAGCCCATTTCCCAAAACCGACAGAAAAAGAAATGAACAGTGATATGTGCTGCTCGTGACGTGTTTTATAAATATCTAAGATTCCATTACGGAGAAACTACAGATTCAGTTTTGCGTTTAAATCCTATTGAGTCTTCACATTCCCTTAAAACTTTTTTCACCACCTCGTCAGTATTTTGTGTGTAGTCTATGGCGATACGATTTTTAGTTCTTACCCACGACTTTATTTTTTCAATACAAGGGGCATCAAAATCATATATGACGGGAACTCCAATTTCGCTCAGCGCCTCGGCATTGCACTGTTGTTCGTATTGGTTTTTCATTGGAACAACCAATAATTTTTTGTTGAGATAAAGCGCTTCTGCTGGAGTTTCAAACCCCGCACCACAAATAATACCTTTTGCAGTTACCAGTTTTTCATTGAATGTTTTTTTGTTTAAAGGGAATACCTTAAAGTTTCTATACATATATGTAATTTCAGCATTTTTGGAAAAAATAACCCAGTTTGTTTTGGGGACATAGCGTAGAACCGAAATTATCTTTTTATCACTAAATGCAGGTAGGTAAACTACATAATGATTTAATTCTTCCTTAGGCTGACTTAAAAACTCAGTTTTAATAATGGGTTTAAAAATCATCTTATCATAGTTGTTAAAATGAAATCCATACCCTTTTTTAGCCGGGGCATAGTACTTTAAAATAAGCCTGGAGATAAATGCTTTTTTTACCGGCCTGGGAATATGATCACTAAGTAGACTGTATTGATGACTTAACGCAAATACATGCTTTTTTCTAATTAAGCCTGCCCAAGCAGAAACAGGTTCAAAATCATTTATGATCAAATCATAATTGTTGAGATCTACTTTGATTACATCTTTATAAAATTGCCAAAAGTCTAAACGCCTTAGCGTTTTAAATAGATTGACACCGCCCTTTTTGCCGAACACAAAGCTCAAGCCCTTATATTTATATTTAACAGGAAATTCTAGTGTTAAATCAGCGGAAGTTCCACTTACGAGAACATCTACATGCGCGAACTTTTTTAAAATGGGGACAAGCACCTGAGCCCTAGAAATATGCCCATTGCCTGTTGCTTGAACAGCATATAATACTTTCATTTTGGATTTGTATCTAAATTAAAATCTGACACTAACTCAGAAAAAAGCTCCTTGGCATCTTTATATGCTTCTTCTTCTGATTCTTGATTCTTCAAGGAGCTTGAATCATACTCAAATATTTTCCATGTTTTATCATGGTATTCTAACGCGGTTAAGTTTTCAATCCAATCTCCTGAATTTAGATACTCAACAGCTCCATTTTTGTTTTTAATTGTTTTGATACAGGGCTGATGAATGTGTCCACAAACGACATAGTCATAACCGTTGCGAATGGCGATTTCACCAACGGTATCTTCAAACTTATTGATGTATGCCACGGCAGCTTTGACCTTGTTTTTTATGGTTTTTGAAAACGAGAGTTTGTCTCGCCCCAAAACGCCTAAAATTCTATTTACTGAAGAATTTAGAAAAATAAGGGCATCGTAACTAAAGCCACCTAATCGGGTTATCCATCTAGAATGTTGCATGGTCACATCAAATACATCTCCGTGGAAAAACCATGCTTTTTTTCCGTCTATATCAAGCTTTAGTTTGTTCGTTATTTTAAATCCATCTAATTCTAAATTTAAAAAGCGTCTAAATGACTCATCATGATTACCAACGACATAGTGAACATCCGTGCCGTTTGAAATAAACTTTAGTAGTTGTTTAATGACTTTAGTGTGGTATTTGTTCCAGTGACGCTTACTAAATTGCCAGATATCAATGATATCTCCATTAAGAATAATTTTTTCAGGATTTATACTTTTCAAATACCTGTGGAGTTCTTCAGCTCTTGACCCTATAGTACCTAAGTGTGTATCTGAGATAACAACAATTTTAATTTTCCTTTTCACTACTTAAATGTATAACATCAAATTAAGGTCTATTTTATTACACCGTTAAATAATAATTAAAAAAATATTATTGATTTTACTAATACGCTAAGCTGATAATTATTTTTCATAGCGTAGGACAGCTGTCCGAGTTTACCATTGAATGCTTTCGATATAAATAAAAAAACCAAGCACTAATGTACTTGGTTTTTTCGACCTACTTTCTCATAAAACAGTTCAATGTTTTCACATGAACTTAAATCATTCTGCTTAAATGAGTCAATTTTTTAACTCGTATAGAGTGTTTTACTAAAAACTTTTCTTTTATATTTTAGGGTAACGACATATTTATCAAGCTTATCATTTATTTTAAATATCTTTTTACTTAAACCTTCGCTGGAATACTTCCCTTTATACAAAATGTTGCCACTCAAGGACTCAACTAAAATATCAATTGGGGTTTCCTGTTCATGTACAATTACTCTGAATTTGTTGTCTTTAAATTGAAACATAGGCTTCATAATGGTACGCCTGTCAATTATTTTAATAGCTATATCATTTACATAAACCAGTATGTCTTCATTTTTAAATTCAGCGTCTATTGTTAACATATAGGCACCTTGCTTATACTCTTTAAAATTTACGATGAGTCCATCTTCTGTAGCGTCAAAATCTAGAGGGAATTTTGATTTTTCTCCCAGTCTTTTTAGCACAACATTGGGCTTCATATTTTCAGTTTCAAAAATGACTTCGAGCACTTTTCCAATTTTGTTTATTGTAATGTCTGAGTTGTAAAAGCGCTTGGGATCTTCTTTTGCATAACTAAAAGTTATAAGAAGCAATAAGAGTGTTAATAGTGTTTTTTTCATAGCATTTAATTTTCCATTAATAATTACTCAAATTTATGTCGACTAAACACTATTTTTGTAACGAAAATTAACCGATTAATGTAGTATATTAACCCCATTAATATGAATACTTTAAATGAATGTTAACTTTATTATAATTTAAAATTATTAAATGAATAAAATATAAAAAATGTTGAGTTTAAATTATGAAAGAGTTGCTTCTGAAGCAAGTCAATCCTTTAAGTTTAAGGTATTTAATCAAGAGCATCCTAATAGTAGTGACTCAAATTGGCATTACCATCCAGAAATTGAGTTAGTTTATATTGACAAGGGTAGTGGTAAAAGGGGTATTGGAACCCACTTGTCTAACTACACAAACGGCGATTTAATTATGGTTGGTTCTAACTTGCACCATATGGGTTTTACAGGAAGTTTTGAAGACGGAAAGACGGAAGTTGTCGTTCAGTTTTTACCTGATTTTATGGGAACTGCTTTTTCAATAGCACCAGAATTTCAATCTATTTTAACTCTTTTTGAAAATGCTAAATGCGGCTTGTCTTTTCCTGAGTCTATCAAAACACGCGTTGGGGATGCACTTCTAGGGTTGCAATATGAAACGCACTTCCAAAGGATTTTGACACTATTAAGTATATTAAAACTTTTAGCGTCACAACAACCTATTTTTTTAAACAGCTCTAACTTAGAAGAATTAAACAATAACAACCAGTTGAAGCGTTTATTCAATTTTGTTAAATACAATTTCCAATCTGAACTTAATCTTACATTGGCATCAGATAAAGTGGGCATGACCATTCCCGCGTTTTGTCGTTATTTTAAGAAAAATACTGGCAAGACGTTTACTCAGTTTGTTAATGAGTATCGCGTTAATCATGCTGCGAAACTATTAATCGAAACAGATCTCAACATTCAATCTATATGTTACGAAAGTGGCTTTAACAATTTTTCAAATTTCAGTCGCTTTTTTAAACTACACCATAAACACACACCAAAGAATTTTCGCGAAATCATGATTAAAACCCTTTCAGAATAAAACTA
>ERZ802822.121-NODE-121-length-59149-cov-8.993652_pt1 | contig 59149 bp, 58 predicted proteins | sample MGYA00345649_ERZ802822 | MGnify/ENA primary metagenome ERZ802822 (study PRJEB30503, sample SAMEA104212359) | marine metagenome | biome: Westerlies Biome; feature: [SRF] surface water layer (ENVO:00010504) within the epipelagic zone...; material: water... | reverse complement strand
TCGGCGATATACAAAGATGTTCGCGCTCGGTCTTCTTTAGTTATCGTGGTGCCTTCAAAACAACATAAGGAATTCAAAGTCTCTACAAACATGGAGGGGTCTTCCGGCCAATCTGGCACAAGGACCTCCGGCAATGCACCAGAAACACGACTCCGTTCTGCAGGATTATCATCAATGAATACAATAGACTCTAAACCCAAGTTTATCTCATTGGCTAATTCTAATATATTTGCAGCCTTATCATTCCAATTAATTCGCCAACTAATAAAGTCCTTTTTGCTCAAACTACCACTCCTTTTTATTCTATTGAATACAGGCCTTACAAGGGGAATTGGTTACAGCTTAACACCCCTCATTTTCGCATTATATACCCTGAAGGGCTTGACTCTATTGCGTACAATAGTGGCCGTATTTTAGAGCAACAGTACCCTTTAGCACAATCTTTAACTGGAGGATCATTAAAAAACTTTCCCGTTGTAATTACTAATTATTCTGATCTGAGTAATGGTTATGTACAATCCTGGAACTTCAAGTCCGAAATAATATTGGCCCCCATAAAAGGAAAGGCGATGAATCCCCGAGGAGGAGATTGGTTAGAAACCGTGCTTTCTCACGAGTTATTGCATGCCACACACGCTAATATTAAAGGCCGCTTTCTATTGAATTCTTTCGGTATTCTTTTTGGCCCAGATTTTACTCGTAGTATAAATTTCTACCCTCCCGTTGGTATTCATGAAGGCCTAGCTGTGTATCATGAAGGTAAAAACGGCCTTTCTAGTAGTCATGGCGGCAGAGGTAATTATGGTTATTTTAAGGCAAAATATTGGGCAAATTTACTCAGTGATTCTCCCTGGAGTATAGGGGATGGCCTTATTCCTACCGAATATCACTACCCGTTAAACAGACATTATATTGCTGGTTATTTTTTTACAGAATGGCTGCAAGAAGCGTATGGTGAACAGGTGTTTAGTAAAAGTTTTGAACGTCACTATAATCGCTTTCCTTTAGGATTAGGTTTCGCCCTGCGGGGTGTTACCTCAGATTGGCCAAGTAAGATGTCCCCAATGTATAGAAAATGGGCATTGGATAATTACGCAGCGGCCCACCACACACGTAATAAAACCCCAATAATACCGACTGATTATATAAGCCCTTTAAACAAAGAAGTTGATCAACGAAGACCTTTATGGATTACCCCATCAAAATTCCTTTATGTTGAGCGAAAATATCATCAACAGCAAGGGATTTATCTTTTCGACATCGAGAGTCAAAATACCCGTTTACTTCTCGAAGATTTTTTTGTAGAAGACTATCTCTTCGCTATTGACCAAAGATCAAACGAACTCATCTATTCCGCTTATAAAGGTGGGTCGTATTCTTTTGATGAAATCTACTCGTACTTATATCGAGTATCCTACACAGAAGCAGACTCTAAAAGCAACCTTATTCCGGGTTCAAAAAGAATGTATGCCCCCACTATAGACCCTCACAGAAAAAGCCTTTGGGCATTAAAAAACGCCCAAAATAGTGCACAAATATATGAATACCGAAACAAGATCTGGTCACCTTGTTCTCAATTTCGTGACACACGACCCGTCTCAATAGCTGTTCATCCCATAAAAGAAAATACCTATGCTTTTTTAATGCAAAAAAGAGGATTTCAAGGAATTTGGCTGGTTGATGCATTTGCAGATTGTTCAGAAATCATGCCCATACTTGAAGGACTTGCAGATATTGGGTTTAGTAATGCCTCTATTATTGATGTACAATGGCATCCAATAAAATCAACCCTTTTATTAAGTGTAGACAATAAAGACGGGGTACGGATTGTAGAATACGATATTGAAACCGGTCACGCTGTTGTAATTCTAGATACAGACTTTGCAGCTTATGAAGCCTCTTACTCAACAGATGGTGCATTAATAAGTTTTGTTGATGAGCAAAATCAAAAAAACATTATTGCTGTGATAGACTCTACAAGGAAAGGATCTAACGCTATTGAATGGCCGCCGATGAGCTCTTTTGAGATTGAAAAAAGTTCAACTAGTCCATTATTGGGTTCTGAGCTTTTAAATAACTCCACTAATTGGACTACAAAGAAGTATTCAAAAGACTACTCTTGGTGGTCTCCCAGGGTAGTACTTCCTCAAATCATTGATCAATCTTCTTTTGGATCCGATGATTTTTCTGAGTTAGAAGTGGGTTTATTTATGCAATCAACTGACGTATTACAAGAACAAGGATATCGTTTTTCTGGGACTTTTTACAAGAATAACCTATGGTATCAACTGAATTATACAACCAAGAAATTTTGGCCTGGCTTAGACTTTAGCCATTATAGACAACCGAACTACTTTATTTTTTCTCCCGATGGTAGATCTTATATAGATTTAATATCTGATGAAAGAGGATGGTCTATCGGTATTCCTTTTAGTTACCTTTTTCGATCTTTAACTCGTTTTTCTTCGTTACATATTACCCCAACATTGTACTATGAGGGATTACGATATATAGATGGTACAGGTGGTGTGTTGTCAGACTATGTTACTCAAACCAAGTATGGTTTTTCTTCATTTCTTCAACTACGTGTTCAACAATTAACTCGTGATATACAACCTAGAAGCGGATTTATTACATCTATCAGTAGCCAAAAAACACTTCAAGCATCCGAAGGTGATTTTTCTTTAAATAACATTCGTTATACCTACAGTTTAGCTGATAAATATGCCGTTTATGCCGAACAAAAAGTGTACATACCCATATGGAAAAAAAAGAATATCTCCACTTTAGTTAATGCAGCAGTACTAAAACAGAGTGAAAATTTATTATTTAGCACAAATAACATTAGGAGCACTGGTTTTTCTACTCCTGTTTTTCCAAACAGTTCCTATATAGGGCGTTTTACAACGGAAACGATAGTACCTATTTGGTATATCGATAAGGGATTTTTCACGGTACCGAGTTCACTAAAAGCTGTTTATTTAAAACTCTTTACCCACCGTATGTATGACTTAGCAAACAATACTAGTGCCGGCTATCCTACCAGAACTAGTTTTGGCGGGGAACTGAATGTGTTATTTAAGGTATCAAATATTAATTTTTCAGCTGGAATAGGATGGTATTATGATGTGCTAGAAAAAAAATCCGACTTTTTTATTGGTTCTTTTTAACTCTACCTATTTCATATCCTGGTTCACCAAGCTTTTCAGCTGTCTCCAAAACCTTATTTACTACACTTTTATCTACAATCGCAATAAGACCAATACCAAGGTTAAAAGTCGCTCTCATATCTTCTTCAGGTACATTACCTATATCTTGGATAAGTGAATAAATTGAGGGTCGCTCCCATGAATCCCATGTAACATCTAAACCGAGTCCATTAGGTACTATTCTTTTTGTGTTACCTATTATTCCCCCACCAGTGATGTGAGAAAAACCTTGCACATGCTTAATTTTTTTTAGTTCTGTGATGAGGTTTAGATACGATTTATGAACTTTTAAAAGTTCTTCTGAAAGAGTGGTACCTAATTCGTTTATATAATCATCAATCTTGTAGGTTGAAAATAATACGTTTCGCGCCAAAGAATACCCATTAGTGTGTAGACCAGAACTTTTAAAACCAATTAAAACGGAATCTTCCTTTATTTGATCACCGTTAATAATTTCATTTTCATCCACTATTCCAACAATAGTTCCGGCTAAGTCAAACTCACCTGGTTTGTAAATATCAGGCATTTCAGCTGTTTCACCACCAATTAATGCTACATTATTCTCCTTACAAGCTGTCGCAAAACCTTTTATCACTTCTACACCTGTCTTCTGTTCTAACTTTCCTGTTGAAAAGTAATCAAGAAAAAATAAAGGGGTAGCTCCACAAACAGCAATATCATTGATACAATGATTTACAAGATCTTGACCAACCGTGTCATATTTTTGAGCCTTATATGCTACGATGAGTTTCGTTCCTACACCGTCAACAGAACTCACAAAAACTGGATTTTTAATCGTGGTTAGATTTGGTTTAAAAAAACCACCAAAGCCACCAATATTACTCAAAACCTCAACCCCATGTGTTTCTTTTACAAGATCTTTAATCGAATGGACTAACTCTTCTCCGGCTTTTATATCAACACCTGAGTCTTTATATGTAAAGGTCTTTTTTTCCATGTTTTTCAAATCAGTTTTTTTTCAGTTCCTAAATATACCATCTTTCAAAATCTTCTTAGAAAGAGATTTTTAGTTTTTTTCCACAAGGTCTTATTAATGATGATTAGATGTATATATATAGTAGTATATAGTAGGCAGTGTGGACATGTTGATAATAATTTTATACTTATTTAGTTGAATGATGAGGATAGATTGTTGATAAAAAGGTGGAGAACTTTCGATTAAATAAAGCTCTCTAAACTTCTTTAAAGAGTACTTCCTAAACAACACAATACTTTTGTATAAACTTGTACACTTTAGTACCTGTTTTGTACATATACACCTTCATAAAAAATCAACACAAAATGTAATTGGTATAACTAGTGGATAAGTAAAATAAAGTGTGGAAAGGAGTGGATAAATATAACTACTTTGAATTATCCATTACTTATGAGAAAGATATCCACACCCCTATCCACAAAATGAAAGACTATGAAAGCTTTAATACAGCGCGTCACAAATGCAAAAGTTCATATAAATGGAATAACAAAAGGCTCTATTAATAAAGGCTTGATTATTTTTATTGGCTTTGCTGACAGTGATACGTTTGAAAAGATTGAATGGGTTGTTAAAAAAATTGCAAAACTACGCATCTTTACAGATCAAGAAGGGAAAATGAATAATTCAGTAGAAGATGTTCAAGGGGAGTTATTAATTATATCCCAATTCACGTTATATGCCTCGGTAAAAAAAGGGACAAGACCTAGTTTTATTGAAGCAGCGGAACCAATATTAGCAGAAAATCTATATAACTACTTTATAGAATATGCCCGTAAACAAACTACATTAAACATAGAAACGGGAAGTTTTGGTGCTGATATGAAGGTTGAATTAACCAACGATGGACCCGTAACAATTTTAGTGGAAAAAGAGTAATTAGGAATGAAAAAAGTTCAACTCGTTTTAGGTAGTGGTGGTGCTAGAGGGATAGCACATATAGCTATTATAGAAGGGTTAGTTAAAGATGGTATAGAAATAGAGGCTATTTATGGATGTTCTATGGGCGCGGTTATTGGTGGTATTTTTGCTGCAGGTCATTTGGAAGAATATAAAGAATGGTTGCTTAGCCTGAGTAAAAATGATGTTTTTGAGTTGATGGATTTTACCTTAACAAAAGAGAGTTTTATTAAAGGATATAAAATCAGGGAAAGAGATCTACTTTACTAAGGGTGATTTATACCAAGCATTACGGGGTTCTGTTGCCATTCCCGGATTTATTATCCCTCATAGAACCGAAAGCTACGTACTCATCGATGGCGGTGTGACTAACCCATTACCATTAAACCTAGCCGTTCGAAAAGAAGAGAGTGTCGTTTTAGCCATTGATTTAAGTGGACCAAAAGACCCTTTATTTATACTAAAAGAAGTAAATAATGAGGAGAAAAACCCTATTCCGCATTGGTTTGAGAGAATTATTCCAAGTTATTTACAACAAACGAATAAAGAAAAAAAGGATGATAAGATAGAGGAGGAACAAACACTCTCTTTATTACAATTAATGGAAACTACATTCATATTGTCACAAAACAAGCTAAATGAGTTAATTATTGACAAATATGAACCTGAATTGTTAATTCGATTACCCAGAAAAATGGCTCAAACCTTAGATTTTTTTAGAGCAAAAGAAATATACGGCTTAGGAGTTAAGGCATATAAGAAACACAGAAAACAGATTTTAGAAAAAATCGAATCTAACTAGATCACATTTTTAATTCGTTCAAATACAGATTCAACCGAACCTGTACCATCAATAACGTTAACTAATCCTTGTTTTTCGTAATAATCTAAAACAGGTTTTGTTTCGTTTTCATAAACAGTCAATCTGTTTTTAACACCCTCTACTGTGTCGTCAGAACGACCCTGGCCACGAGAAAGGATTCTATTTATTAGTTCTTCTTCAGGAACCACTAACGATATAAGGGCATCAACAGCGGTGTTTTTATTCGCCAGCATGTGATCGAAAGATTCTGCTTGAGCCACCGTTCGTGGAAAACCATCAAAAACACATCCTGCAAGATACATATCTTTAGTGGTTTCTTCTTGTACAAGATCTACCACAACATCATCAGAAACTAGTTCACCGGCGTCTAATATAGATTTTACTTTAATTCCGAGAGGAGTTTCGTTTTGTATTGCAGATCGAAACATATTTCCGGTAGACAAGTGGGCTAAACCGAAGTGGTTAACTATGTATTCGGCTTGCGTACCCTTTCCTGCTCCTGGTGGGCCAAATAAAATAATATTCATGAGTGAGAGCTATGAATGTTAATAAAGAAAGGTTTCAACCCGAAAAGAGTTGAAACCCAGGAGATTAAAAGAGGTGTTATTTAGACTCTTTTTCTTTGATACGAGCAGCTTTACCTCGTAATTCACGTAAATAAAAGAGCTTTGAACGTCTAACTTTTCCGTGCTTTTTCACTTCTATTTTTGCAATAAAAGGAGAGTTCTTTGGGAAAATACGCTCGACACCAATACTTCCGCTCATTTTACGAACGGTGAAAGTTTTGTTTGGTCCGCTACCGCGTTCCGATAATACAACACCTTCATACTGCTGAATTCGTTCTTTTTCACCTTCACGTACACGATAATGCACATTAACGGTATCACCTGCAGTGAAAGCAGGCATATCGTCATTGATTAGGCTTTGTTCAACTAGTTTTAGCTTGTCCATAATAGTACCAATGGTATTAAATAATAGGGTTAAACCTATTGTTAAGTTAATAATCTTTTTAGTCGTCTTTTAATAAATCTTTTCGTCTAGACTTTGTCTTTTCAATTGATTGCTCATCTTGCCACGCTTTTATCTTTTTTGGATCACCCGATCTAAGAACATCTGGAACAAGCCACCCATTAAAATCAGCAGGCCGTGTATACACCGGCGCTTCAAGCAGTCCATCTTGAAACGAATCGTTCAGCGCACTACCCGCATCGCCTATAGCTCCAGGTAACAGTCGGACAATAGCGTCGACAATCATCATTGCGGGCAATTCACCCCCGGAGAGAACAACATCACCGATGCTATACTCTTTTGTTATGAGATGCTCTCGGATTCGCTGGTCAATTCCTTTGTAGTGACCACAAAGAACAATAACATTTTTTTTTAGGCTTAAGGTATTTGCTTCTTTCTGGGTAAAAGGGATACCGTCTGGCGCTGTAAATATTATTTCGTCGTACGAGCGTTGTTCACAAAGGTGTTGTATACAATCAAAAATAGGTTGGGGACTTAGCACCATCCCTGGATCACCCCCGTACGGGTAGTCATCTATTTTTAAATGCTTATCACTTGTAAAGCTTCGCAAGTCGTGAATACGAATATCCACGAGGTTTTTATCTTTGGCTCGTTTAACAATACTGTGGTCTAAAGGGCCGCTTAATAATGCGGGGACGGCCGAAATAATGTCGAAGCGTATCATAAATCTAAGAGGTTGTCTACGTTCGAGAATTGAATAGTTTGTTCAGTGGTATTTATCTCTACTAGGTAGGGCTCAACTAAGGGTATGAGTAGAGACCCTTTAGTAGTAGCTACCTGAACCAAGGGTTGAACACTTGGTATATCGGTAGGAACAATGGTACCAATTAACTTACCGTTTTCGTCGAAGGCAGTAAAACCATCATAATTATTGTTTTTTTCTGGAGCACTATGCGTCCAGTCATCATATAGATGAGTATCAATAAATAAACGATGATGTTGGATAGCCTCGGCTTGCGACCGATTAGCAATTTGATCAAAAGTGACAAAGAACAAAACGGAGTTCCGTTTATTTTCAGTTCGGATAGACAGAACTCTCAAAGGGTATAAATCACCTCTATTATTTTTTAGAAAAACGACTAAGTTTTCCTGATTGTGAATAACAGAGGGGTCTGGAAGCTCCCAAATAACCTTAACCTCTCCCTGAAGACCATGGGCGCGGTCAATATGACCAATGCTCATAAATCCAGAAGGGCTTGGGTTGCTCATGGGATTAGCTCAAAGGGTAACTACGCTTCTTTTTTTGCTTCCCACGCAGCCAAAACCGTTTTACGCTCTTCACCTTCAGACACAAAACCCTCAAGGTCTTCTAACGGGGTAGCTGCTATATGATCAGCCGCATCTTTGGCCGTCATATCGGCGGAGCTTTTTACGGATTCTACTTCTGTTTCAGCGCTGGTTTCTTCAGGCTGTTCAACAGGAGCAGCGTCTTCAGTAGTCGTTGATTCTACTTCCTCAGAAACCGCCTCAGTTGATTCCTCAGTTTTTTCTTCTACCTCAGCTTCTGCATCAGGACTTGCTGTTTCTTCCGCTACAACCGTCTCTTCTTCAGAAGGGGTCTCTTCGGTGGCTACTTCAGCCTTCGCCTCTGCCTCTACTTCAGGCGCAGACTCTTCTGACGCTTCATTTTCGGTAGTTTCAGCAGCCTCTGTTTCAGCAGCTTTTTCGGCTTCTTGAGCCATTTCAGCAGCAGCAGCGCTAGCTTTTTGCTCTATTTGCTTCTTTACTTCTTTCTCTTCAGCAATTAGAGTAGCACGAACTTGTTCTTTTCGTGTGACTTCTGTTTTTGCTTTTGCTTCACGAGCCGCTTTCCACTCTTCAAGTGCTGCAGTAATTTCTTCTTCACTTTTGCCCCACATTTGTAGGTGACGCTTGTAAAGAAAACCTTCGTGACGAAGAATTTTTTCCACCGCATCGGTTGGCTTAGCGCCATTGTCTAACCAATAGCTGATGCGCTCTTCGTTAATGGTGGTTTCTTTTTTTTCAGTTACCCCATCATAACGGCCAACCTGCTCTATTATTCGACCATCGCGTGGTGAACGGCTGTCAGCAACTACGATATGATAAATAGGACGACGAATACGCCCTTTACGTTGTAGTCTAATTTTAATCAATGATTTATCCTCAGTTGAGTTGTTGTTTAATGCTTGTTATCGCCCTAGAGACATATTTTTGAGTCCCTGAAGCGCACGTCCTGTTTTTCCCATTTTTGACATGGTTTTCATCATTTTCTTCATCTGGTCAAACTGTTTTATAAGATCATTTATTTCTTTAACAGTTCTACCGGAACCCTTAGCAATACGTCTACGGCGAGAGCCATTTAATATTTCGGGATTCCGCCGCTCCTCCGGCGTCATAGAATAGATAATGGATTCAACGGGCTTAAAAGCATCATCATTGATTTCTGCATCTTCTATTGCTTTGCTGGCGCCGGGGATCATTTTGACGAGATCACCTAAGTCTCCCATCTTTTTCACTTTTTGAATTTGATCGAGAAAATCTTCCAAGTCGAATTTATCGGAGCGTATTTTCTTTTGAAGCTGTTGTGCTTCCTTTTCATCAAATTCCCGTTGAGCGCGCTCAACTAACGATACAACATCTCCCATACCCAAAATTCTTTGGGCCATTCGATCAGGGAAGAAGGGGCTTAAAGCATCTAGCTTTTCACCCGTACCCACAAACTTGATGGGTTTGTTGACGACCGATTTAATAGAGAGCGCAGCTCCCCCTCGGGTGTCCCCATCTAATTTTGTAAGTACTACTCCATCGTAGTTAATTCGCTCATTGAACTCTTTTGCAGTATTGACCGCATCTTGCCCTGTCATTGAATCCACAACGAAGAGGATTTCTGAAGGGTTAATTTGGGCTTTTATTTCTGCAACTTCGTTCATCATCTCTTCGTCCACGTGTAAACGCCCAGCGGTATCAATAATAACAGTGTCCATAGCTAAACTACGGGCCATTGATACGGCTTCTTTGGCGACTCGAACGGCATCTTTTTGCTCAATCGAGTACACGGGAACATCCACTTGCGATCCAAGTGTTTTTAACTGGTTTACGGCAGCAGGGCGATAAACATCGGCGGCAGCAAGAAGCGGATTCCTTTTATGCTCCTGCTTAAGATATCTGGCTAATTTACCTGCAAAGGTAGTTTTACCAGAACCTTGTAATCCAGCTATGAGAATGACGGTTGGAGGGGTGTCGGCAAAGTTGATTGTAGATGGGTTTCCACCAAATGTTTCGACTAATTCGTCATACACAATTTTGGTGAATTGCTGGCCAGGATTAACACTGGTCAACACATCCGATCCCAATACCTTGTCTTTTACCTCCGCGGTAAACGTTCGGGCAACCTCATAGTTGACATCGGCATCCAACAATGCCCGGCGTATTTCACGCACAGTCTCAGCGATATTCACCTCGGTGATACGCGCTTCGCCTTTCAGACTCTGAAAAGCTTTATCTAAGTTGGATGATAATTGTTCAAACATGGTTTACAGGAAGTCCCGTTTGTTTTAGAGCCTAAAAAAATACGGTATTAAAATGGGCTTATCAACATTAATGTGGATAATTATTAAAAAAGATAGCGCTGTTTTTTGCCGTTCTTTTTTAGCCAAAACAGTGGTATTTTAATCACCATAATCATCAATAGAATCTATTATACATGAGTAAAGAAGGATACGGGCTGTTAAAAGGAAAGAAAGGAATTATTTTTGGGGCGCTTGATGATCGCAGTATTGCGTGGAGGATTGCTCTTGCCTGTAAAAGGGAAGGGGCTGAGTTTGTGCTGTCAAATGCACCTATAGCGCTAAGATTAGGCACATTAAACGCCCTTTCAGAAGAAACAGGAGCGCCAATTATCCCGTGTGACGTTACTAGTGATGACGAAATTGAGTCGCTTGTTGACCAGACGAAAGAACATTTTGGTGGCGGAGTGGACTTTGTATTACATGCCATCGGGATGTCTCCCAATATTCGAAAGAAGAAAGAATATACCGACCTTAATTATAAATGGTTTCAGCAGTCTCTTGATATATCAGCCATATCACTGCACCGAATTTTACACCACATAGACGCCAAAGAGGGCTTGAATGATGGGGCTTCTGTAGTGGCGTTATCGTACATTGGTGCGCAGCGAATTTTTAGCAAGTATTCCGACATGAACGATGCCAAAGCCCTGCTGGAAAGCATTGCGCGGAACTATGGTAGTCGATTAGCAAAAAACGGGATTAGAGTAAACACGGTTTCTCAGGCGCCTACAAAAACCTCTGCGGGCTCGGGTATTAAAAACTTTGATGGCATGTACACGTTCGCTGATAAATTGTCTCCACTTGGAAACCCAACAGCAGATGAGTGCGCAGATTATTGTGTGACCTTGTTTTCTGACCTAACCCGAAAAGTGACCATGCAGAATTTATATCATGATGGTGGTTTTGTTACCTCGGGTTTTTCAGAAGAACTCCTGGATGATTTAGCCCGCTTATACACCGAAGATAAATAGTATGCCAAACCTAATCCTTGGAATCGACCCTGGCTCCCGCGTGATGGGGTACGCAGTGTTGTCTGAGGATCGGGGTACATTGACGGCTCTTCGTTGTGATGTTATACGATTGGCTCACATCGAAAACCATACGGATCGGTTGAACGTTATTTTTGACAAAGTCACCGCTTTAATAGGCTCGATAAACCCGACTAGTTGTGCTATTGAAACACCTATCTATGGGGTTGATCCTCAAGCGATGCTAAAGCTCGGTCGCGCTCAGGCGGCGGCTATTTTGGCTATGAAGCAGCATGGAAAAGAGGTTCATGAGTATTATCCAAAAGAAGTTAAAAAAGCCATTACCGGCAACGGGAATGCAAGCAAGGAACAGGTTGCTTTTATGTTGGGGAAAATGGTAAAACTACCAGGCGAAAAACTATCCAATGATGCCACAGATGCGCTGGCGGTAGCATGGTGCCACAATATGAACATAAAAGGAGCAAAAACTAGAAAACAAGTTCACCAGAATAACAAGAAAGGGGATTGGGCGGCTTTTGTTGCGGATCACCCAAGTAGGGTGAAGCCATGATACGTTTTTTAGAAGGAGTGCTCGAAGAAAAAGAAGATTTAGGCGTTGTCGTTAATGTTCATGGCGTTGGCTATGGGCTAAGTTGCTCTCAGTTTACTCTAGAAGAGTTACCCGCAACAGGAGAAAAGGTAAGACTGTTGGTTTATCATCATATTACGGATAGTGACCAACGCTTATTTGGGTTCAATAGTACAGCAGAAAAAATTCTGTTCGAACAATTAATCACGGTGAAAGGGGTTGGCCCTAAGCTGGGCGTAACCATCTTAAGCGGGATGCCCATTAATGAATTGATGAGCGCTATTATAAATGGTCAAGCAGGAATACTTTCAAAAATACCAGGCATAGGAAAAAAATCAGCCGAACGAATCATTCTAGAGCTTCGTGAAAAGGTAGCGGATACATCGGCCCGTGGGGAAGGAATGGAAGGAGGGGGCATGAGTGGGTTTAATAATGTTGCAATGGAAGCGGTTCAGGCGCTATGCTCACTCGGTTTCCGAGCCAAAGACGCCGAAGAGGTTGTTGTCAAAATCCTGAAAGAGGGGGAGGATGTGGAGCTTTCCGATTTAATAAAGCAGTCATTGAAAGCGTTAAAATCCTAGCAGTTGCTTAACAATTTCTTTATTTCCAATTTGCAAAAGAGTTGGGTACCATTAAATTATAGTTATTACTCTAAAATTAGCCCAACCGCTGTGTCCAAACAAACCATATTAGTAGTAGATGATGAACGTGACTTACTTGATTTGATTGAGTATAACCTGAAAAAAGAAGGATTCAAGGTTCTCAAGGCTGAAAATGGCGAAGAGGGTATAAGCAAAGCAAAAGAACACAGGCCAGATTTAATTTTACTGGACATAATGATGCCGAAGATGGACGGTCTTGAGGCGGTTGAAATTATGCGAAAGGACGATGATCTGAAGAAAACCCCCATCATATTTCTGACCGCTAGAAGTGATGAAAAAACGGAGATTGACGGGCTGAATAAAGGGGGGGATGACTATATTACAAAGCCTATTAGTACAACTAAGTTGGTTTCCAGGATTAAGGCAGTCCTGCGGCGGTTTGACGATTCCGAACAAACCGCGAATAAATTGGAAGTACACGATTTACAAATCGATAAAGACCGCTACATCGTGTTACAAGAAGGCAATGAATTTCAGCTCCCCCGCAAAGAATTTGAGCTATTGTTTTTCTTGGCGAGCAGAAAGGGGAAGGTACTCGATCGACAAACCCTACTAAATAAGGTGTGGGGGGATAATATTTATGTGGTGGATCGGACGGTTGATGTGCATGTGCGTAAAATTAGAGAAAAATTAGGCGACCATTACATTGAAACCGTGAAAGGTGTGGGATATCGATTTAAAGAATGAGCAGCAAAAAAAAGCGTATACCGACATATAAATTAGGTTTTCGAAAAGCGCTGTACAGCACCATCCCCATAGGGGTGTTCACTTGGCTGCTGGTTTTTGTTTACTTGGGTAGCAGCACCGTCGAAGGCGTCGTGGTTACCGCGGCAATGATTTTTTTAAACTTTCTGACCTTCTTTGTGATTGATTACCGGGTCGATTACAAGCGCCTTATGATGCTTGAGCGCATCTCCAAAAACATCTCAAAAAAACGATTCGAAGAGATGGATGACCAGACCAGCTCGAGTAACGACGAGCTTGATTATGTGATTAAAAAACTCGTTAAATCCAACCGAACGGTAGAACGAGAAATCCAACGACTGAACCGAATCGAAAATTATCGGAAGGAATTTATCGGGGATATCTCGCATGAACTTAAAACCCCCATCTTTGCTATTCAGGGCTTTGTTGAAACGCTCCTGAATGGTGCATTGGAAGACGAGAAGGTGAATAGAAAGTTTTTGCAAAAAGCCATGAGAAACGTAAACAGGCTCATTTACCTGACTAAGGATCTCATGGAAATTTCCAAGCTTGAAACGGGTGAATTAAAGTCGGAAATGGAGGAAATTTATCTCTACGATATTATTAATGAAGTGGTCGAAAGCTTGCAGTATAAAGCCCAACAAGAGCAGGTAAATCTATTTATAGAGCGAATAGACCGAAACCTAAGGATTAGGGCCGATAAAAATCAATTGCGGCAAGTATTAATCAACCTGATAGAGAATGGAATTAAATATAATGTCCCTCAAGGAAGTGTTAGGATTGAATTAAGCCCCACCAAAAGAGCCGATAAAATGATCCTGAACATCGAAGATACGGGCATTGGAATAGATGAGGCTGATTTACCGCGAGTTACCGAGCGCTTCTTTCGAGTCGATAAATCTCGCTCAAGAGAGAGGGGAGGCACCGGCCTGGGTCTTGCCATCGTTAAGCACATTATTGAGGCACATGGAGAAACGCTTAAAATTAGAAGCGAACCAAACAAGGGATCAAAGTTTAGTATAAGTTTAACCCGGGTTGATGTTGACGCGGAAAGTCACGGCACCGACGAAGCGACTTTTTCAGAAATAAGTCGGGGAAAGTAGTACCTTTCAAAGAAAAATCATGGTATACGCAGTAATTATGGCAGGGGGTTCAGGAACCCGTTTTTGGCCATTTAGCACCCAATCCAACCCAAAACAATTTCATCAGCTGTTTGGACGGGGTACCATGTTGCAAAATACAGCGGAAAGAATATCGGGCTTAATCTCACAGCAACAAGTCATGGTGGTGACAAACGATAGCTATACCAACATAGTAGCAGAGCAATTACCCATGGCACTACCGAAGAATATTATTGGTGAACCGGTGGCTAAAAACACAGCCCCCTGTGTGGCTATAGCCGCGGCTCTTCTTGAGCACCAAGATCCAGATGCGGTGATGGTGGTGTTGCCAGCCGACCACCATATTACCATGCCAGAGGCGTTTTTAGACGTGCTGGAAGGTGCTGTAACCGTTGCTAAAAAAGGAGAAGATCTAGTTACTATAGGTATAAAGCCCAGTTTTGCTGAAACAGGTTTCGGCTACATTGAGGCGGATACAAAGGGGTCGAACACGAACGGTGATGAACGAGTATTTCAAGTCAAGGCCTTTAAAGAGAAGCCCGACCTTAAAACGGCAGAGTATTTTTTAGAACAAGGAAATTATTTTTGGAATAGCGGAATGTTTGTGTGGAAAGCGTCTAAAGTACTGCAGGAAATTCAAGCACATCTTCCGGCGATGTATGATTTACTAGAGCGAGCAAAGCCGGAATTTGGGACAGACCTTGAGGCTGCGGCAATAAAAGATTTTTATATGGAATGTGAGTCCATATCCATTGATTATGGGATTATGGAAAAAGCGGCATCTGTAAAGGTTATTCTAGGTGACTTTGGATGGAATGATGTTGGAAGTTGGTCAGCGGTGTATGAATTATCTGAAAAAGATAAAGAATCAAACGCTTTGCAAGCCCTTAATTATTGCTTGGTTGATTCAAATAACAACTTAATTTTCTCTAAAAGTGAAAAAATGATGGCTCTTGTAGGAGTAGAAAATATGGCGGTAGTGGAAACAGAACAGGCGCTGCTAATTTGCGATCTCCGCAATGCCCAAGGAGTAAAACAAGTGGTAGAACAACTCAAGGCAAGCCAAGAATTAAAAAGCTTTACTTAGAGATAGATGGTTTGCTGGTCATAGGCCAATTTTACATGGTCAGGGAGTCTCTTATTAGAAGGCCCGTGCTTAGTTTGGCCGTTCATGTGAATTAAATAGGCTTCAGGAATACCTAATTCCGAAATCAAATCAACCGCGTCAGGTATGCTTAAATGGGTGGGATGTTCAGGCTCCCAACGTAGCGCACTCAAAATTATGACCTGGACATCTTTTAAAAGACTCTTGCTTTCTTCTGGTATCTCTTTTACGTCTGTTAAATAGCATAAGTCATTTATTTTAAAGCCTATAATATCAAGTTCCCCATGTTTCGCTGGAATGGCTGTAATGGCAAACGGCCCTACTTGTATCGGATCATGAATAGCGTGCAATTGAACACGGGTAGACCCAGGGTAGCGCCCCGCCCCAAACAAGTAATGAAAACGGCTTTTTATCGACTCAATGGCAGAAGGGGTTGTGTAAAGGGGAATCGAATCCTTCTGTATATAATTATACATTCTAAGATCATCTATACCCGCAACATGATCCATGTGTTCATGGGTAATGAGTACGGCATCTATTTGAGTAATGCCCGCCGAAATGCTTTGAAGCCGAAATTCTGGCCCGACATCGATTACCAAAGAAAAACCGTCCTGCTGAATCCACGCAGAACAACGGCTTCGCATATTCCTAGAGTCGGCAACAAGCTCTCTTTTGTAGAAGCCGCCCGCAACGGGTACCCCCATGGAGGTTCCGCTACCCAGGATGGTACACTTCACTCTAAATCACCCCACTTTTCTTGGATATTAGATGTTAGCTGTAACTGATCCCAAAGTTTTTGTAGCTCTTTTCTAATGACGGGCTTAACAAAAATACCCTCTAGCGGTATTTGTGCAAGAACAGTAGCCAATGTTTTAAGCTGTGATTCAATGGGTTTGTTTTTATTAACAATTACTAACTTATCTCCTTCAACCAAGCAATCAGAGCCAACAAACCCGCCTCTTTCTTTGCGAGTTTGATACCCATTTTGCTCTAAGAGTTGTTCTAATTCTAGAAATAATTTCTCTGCTTTCAAGCCGTATCCCATATCCTAGTTAGCGATTTACTGTATATCTATCCCAATAGAAAATAGAGATACTACAGACCTATAATCAAAATCCATTCCATCAATATTAAAGTCTTGTTGAAGTGTCTCGTATGAAAAATATACTCCACGCCCTCTTAATAGTGAATTAAAATGTATCGTAGTTTTTGTTTTAAATTGATCGGTGTTACCGCCAAAAAAATTACCAGCTGAATTACTGAAACCATACCATTTGGTAGCTTCGGTGTAAATTGAAAAGAAGTCAGCCGGCCTCATTGCGATAATGCCGCCAAAGCCACCGGAGAATGCGGTTTGATAAAAACGTTGTCCGTAACCTTCTTTTGTTGCCGCGGTGATGGCGGTTTCGACCCGAAATGGAATTATAAATTGGAGGCGTTTTTTTCTAAGTAGGTAAGATTGAGCTCCTAATTCTACCCCTAGGCGAACCAATGACTCATTCTCGTTTCCAATTATTGTATTCCCACCAATGAGATGAAACCGCACACCAGGGGTATCATATTGAATATGTAATAAAGACGGACTCATTTCTAGTGATTGATCGCCCGTGATGGCCGGGCTGTCCCCGATGTATTCAAAAGTGACGTCACTATATCCTATATGAACACTCGAGCTGAACACGCGATCTTCTTTTTCTTCATCTTGAACGCTAAACATCTGAGCTTGCAGGCTTAGTCCTAGTACAAAATGCAAGAGAATAAGTAGGGCCGCTTGAAAAATTAACCGGAAGAATATCATTTTGAAGGAATGAATTTTATAAATTTTACTTTAGACAAGTTAAGCATAACAATCTATTCACGACCATGAAAACACTACTATTTTTACTATTCAGTTTAATCACACTTAACATTGGGCAACCGACAGAGACTATGAGCACAGACCAGAACACACTATACGATTATGTAATAGAAGATATTGACGGAAACAAAGTTCCACTAGATGCATACAAAGGAAAGGTATTATTAATTGTAAATGTTGCTTCAAAATGTGGTTACACTCCACAATATGAGGGTTTGCAAAACATTTATGAAGCGTATAACGATAAAGGCTTGGTGGTTCTTGGGTTCCCAGCCAACAATTTTATGGGACAAGAGCCAGGAACAGAAGAAGACATTAAGCAATTTTGTACGTTAAACTACGGTGTAACATTTCCTATGTCTTCTAAAGTATCGGTGCGAGGGAGCGATCAAGATCCTTTATTTAGCTACTTAACGACTCAATCAAATCAAGATTTTGAAGGCGGTATTCGATGGAACTTTGAGAAATTCCTGATAGACAAGGAAGGTAAACTTCAGCGTCGATTCCGTTCCGGCGTGGAACCAGAGAGTGAAGAAATTACGAAGGCAATCGAGGCTCTTTTAAATAGCTAAATTAGATACCTCTCGAGGCAGATACTGTAAGGGTAAGCATAAATAATAATCACCCGTAAATAAGTTGTTGACTATTGGGTGGATTGGTGGTTATATTTAATGCTCTCTAAATGGTCCGGTAGTTCAGTTGGTTAGAACGCCTGCCTGTCACGCAGGAGGTCGAGGGTTCGAGTCCCTTCCGGATCGCAAAAGCCCTGAATTCAGGGCTTTTTTTTTATCCTGTGTTTTACTCGTCAAACACCTTAGCCAATCCAAAGATGGATATATTTCCAACATACGATGTAATTGTTGTCGGCGCAGGTCATGCCGGTAGTGAAGCTGCTGGTGCTGCTGCAGAATTAGGCGCTAACACCTTGTTAATAACAATGAACTTGGAGGCTATAGCAAAAATGTCATGTAACCCCGCAATGGGTGGGGTGGCCAAAGGGCAACTAGTACGGGAAATTGATGCACTTGGTGGTCTTTCTGGTATTGTTAGTGACCGCTCGGCGGTTCAATTTAGGATGCTTAATCGTAGTAAGGGTCCGGCTATGTGGAGCCCTCGTTGTCAAAGTGACCGTATGCTATATGCGCAATATATGCGGGAAGAACTTGAGAAAAAACAAACACTTACGTTTCGACAAGATAATGTTGTAGACTTAATTATCGAGGACAACGAGCTTAGGGGTGTTGTAACTCAAACCGGTCAACGTTTCAAGTCCAAAGCGGTCGTACTTACGAGTGGAACTTTTTTGAACGGCTTAATTCATATTGGTGAGATGAATTTTGGAGGCGGACGATCAGGGGAACGAGCTTCTGTTGGAATATCTACAGCCCTTGAAAGACAGGGATTTACAATAGGCAGGTTAAAAACAGGAACGCCGCCGCGAATCGATGGTAGGTCAGTTGACTATGGCCCGCTAGAAATTCAGTATGGTGACGATGAGCCAACTCCTTTCTCCTATTCAACAGATATCCGTGAACTTCGTGAAAAGGAACAGCTTACTTGTTGGATAGGATATACGAATGATACCGTCCATGAAAAGCTTAGAGAAGGATTTGATAGAAGTCCCATGTTTAATGGTCGAATTAAATCAGTTGGGCCTAGGTACTGCCCTTCTATTGAGGACAAGATTAATCGTTTTGCAGACAAAGATCGTCACCAACTATTTTTAGAGCCTGAAGGATGGAATACCTATGAAATGTATCTCAATGGGTTCTCCACATCGCTGCCTGAGGACGTTCAATACCAAGCATTGAGGACGATACCAGGCTTTGAAAAAGCTGTAATGCTTCGACCCGGTTATGCTATCGAGTATGATTACTTTCCGCCGCATCAAATTAAACGAAGCATGGAAACTAAGCTGATAGCTGGATTGTATTTTGCGGGGCAGATAAACGGGACAACGGGATACGAAGAAGCCGCTTGTCAAGGACTAATGGCTGGAATAAACGCGGCTTTAAAAGTTAGTGGAAAGGCTGAATTTATTTTGAAGCGTTCCGAAGCTTATATAGGCGTTCTAATTGATGACCTTATCAATAAAGGTACAGAAGAGCCTTATAGGATGTTTACCTCCAGGGCCGAACATAGAATATTGTTACGACAAGACAATGCCGATCTTAGGTTAACACCCAAAGGGTATGAACTAGGATTGGTTTCACGTGAAACCTATGAGCGCTTTAATAAGAAGAGGCAGCAAATAACTGAATTAATGTCACTGCTTCATAATGAAACTGTACGGCCTGAATCGCTTAACGACTATCTTTTATCAACGGGTACTACTGGTTTAAAACAGCCGGTCAAGGCGCATAGCGTTTTGCCTAGACCGGAGGTAAGTATAGACGATCTTCTAAAAGCGGATGAATCGCTACGTGTTAAAGTTTATGATATTACAGATAATAAATTGGTCTTAGAGCAGGTAGAAATACAAATCAAATATGCGGGCTATATAGAAAAAGAATATGACATGGTTAGGGAGCTAGGGAATAAAGAACAGATTAACTTACCCGAAAACCTTGATTATGAACGAATAAAAAGCCTCTCTACTGAGGGAAGGTTGAAGATGCAAAAGATAAAACCGGAGACCTTAGGTCAGGCCAGTAGAATTAGCGGCGTTTCTGCTAGTGATATATCGGTATTAATGGTTTACTTAAAGCGGTTTTAACTAAATGAATATGGCGTCTGTTACGATTCGGCCAGTGGATAGCGCGCGTTATGTCGAGATAAAAGAGTTGTATAAACATAATCTCGCATCACTAAACAACTATATTGAAGAATTACAATGGTGGAATAAAAGAGTGAACCTTGTTAGTCGCGATGTTTCACGTGAAACACTTGTGAAGCACGTTGAGCACTCTTTGTTGTTATTGTTAGTGCCAATAGTTAATGAAGCGGCCAATATATTTGATGTTGGCACGGGCGGAGGCCTACCGGGGATGCCGTTAGCAATATGCCGCGCAGATCACTCCAGGCAGCGCATCGTGATGAACGATAAAGTAGAAAAAAAAATTTGGGCTGTTAAGCAGATGATTAAAAAACTGGGTATATCTGGGGTTGATGCAATAGCCAAAAACGCTTCGACGATTACCCATCGTGACATTGGAAGTGTTTCACGTGGAACAACAGGGGAGTCTTCGGTGAGTGTTTGTATTACTAAGCATGCGTTTAAAGTTGATCAGCTTCTTGACCTAATATCACCTGAGTTTGTTAACGAATTTGTTTTTTTAAAAGGGCAGGCAGAAGCAATAGAAGAAATAAAGAGAGTGAAGGAGCCGGTAAGCGCGGTTATTTATAGCTTAGATGAAATAGATGAAACGGCTTTTTATCAGGGTAAGGCGATCGTCCATCTTAGCCGTTAATATGTGTTTAGTTCAATAGGAGTATATCGTGAACAGTGCAGAAAGAAGACTAAAGCTTATTTTGTTGTTACAAAGGCCTGGCGGGAAAAAGACAGTCCAAGAACTGGCAGATATTTTTGGGGTTAGTAGAAGGACTATTTTTAGAGACTTTAATGCCTTATCAGAAATTAACGTCCCTATTAATTATGACCGGTATACTGGCTACGGATTGGTTGAGGGGTACAAAATGCCACCCCTTATGTTTAACTCAAAAGAACTAGCCACAATAATGGTAGGCCTGAATTTTGTCAAGTCACAGGTCGATCAACAGATGGTACAGGATGCAACTGGGGTTGAGTTAAAAATAAAAAATGTTTTACCAAATGAGCTAAAGACACTCATGACTTCTTTGGAAGAGCATACAATTGTGGATCCTTATTTGCGGTTCAACAGCCACCAAAAGAAGGGCGGGGATTGGTACCTAATTAGCGCAGCTATAGCAGATAAAAAAAGAATGCAATTCACATACACTACAAAATCAGGGGAGCGATCAACACGGAAGATCGATCCTTATTTATTGGTTTATTTTCAAGATCACTGGAACGTGGTAGGTTGGTCACACAAACGGGGTGATATACGTAGCTTTATACTCGATAGGGTGGTGTCACCGGTTATTTTAGAAGAAAATTGGTTGCAAAAACCAAAAATGAACGTAGAGGCATTAATTTTTCGATTTAACGAACAAAAAAAATTAGTGGTACTGGAGGTCGAAAATTCTGAGATAGAACGAATGAGGGCGATTTTACCGGCTAAAATAATTAAGTTAGAAGAGGTTAAACTTAAAAAAATTAGGTTATGTTTTGAGTTTGATAATATGCCCTTTTTGAATCAGTGGCTTTTACAGTTTGGTACTTCTGTAAAAATAATCAAGCCTGAAACATTAATTTCTTTGCAGAAAAAAACACTTCAGGCCATGATTAATAATCTAGAACAGAAAGAGGAAGCGTAGGTATTATTTATTAGCTCTCTGTTTCGTTCACCTCATCCGCGTCTCCACCTTCTTCCTCTTCGTTGACAACTCGTGTAACCGCTGCAATAGAACCATCTGAGTCTAGTCTCATGATTCGTACACCCTGTGTGTTTCGGCCCATAGTTCGAATGCTACCACAGTTCATTCGGATCACTTTCCCACGCTGAGTGATTACCATTAAGTCATCTTGGTCGGAAACTTCTTTTAAGGCTATTAGGCCGCCAGTTTTAGGGGTGGTTTTGAGGGTTATGACCCCCTTACCGCCACGACTTTGTTCACGATAGTCATCTACTAATGAGCGCTTACCAAAACCATTTTCAGAGATAGCTAATACAGTAGCTTCATGGGTATTTTTTATGATAACCACATCTACAATAGCATCATCTTTACCGAGTGTCATTCCTCTCACGCCTGAGGTGTTACGGCCCATCTGTCGGACATCTGTTTCATGGAAACGTATGGCTCTACCGTTACTATTTGCTAAAATAATATTAGAGTCTCCGTCAGTTAGCTCAGCCGCTAATAAACTATCATCGTCTTTAATATTTATGGCAATAATACCATCTCTTCTAGGTCTGCTGTAAGCCTCCAAAGAGGTTTTTTTGATTTGACCATTGACAGAGCACATGACAATGGATTTGTCTTTTAGGTATTCCGGATCATCTAGTGATTTTACAGGAACGAACGCTTTAATGGCGTCATCTTTGTTAATTTCAATCAGGTTGACGATTGCTCGGCCCCGTGCCAATCGACCGCCTTCAGGTATTTCGTACACCTTAAGCCAATAACACTTACCGCTTTCACTAAAAAAAAGTATGTAATTATGATTAGTAGCTACAAATAAATGCTCTACATACTCTTCCTCGCGCGTAGTGGTACCTTTCATGCCCTTGCCCCCGCGTCGCTGCCTTCTATAACCACTTAACGGCATTCTCTTGATGAAGCCTTTATTCGATATAGTCACAACAACATCTTCATCTGCAATCATATCTTCGACACTAAAATCTTCAGCCGAGTAGACTATTTGTGTACGTCGCTCGTCACCGTAGCGTTCTAGAAGATCATCTAGTTCTGTTTTAATAATAGAATATTGCTCTGACCGGTCTGAAAGTATTACACGATATTCGGCAATTTTTTCAACAATGCCGTTATACTCTCCATCAATCCGTTCTCGCTCCAGTCCGGTTAGTTTTTGAAGCCGCATTTCAAGAATGGCTTTGGCTTGGATATCCGTTAAGGCAAAGTTTTTTCGTAATTCTACATTGGCTATTTGAGGATTCTTAGATGCGCGAATAATTTTGATAACCTCATCTAGGTTATCAAGTGCTATTTTTAATCCTTCAAGTATATGTGCCCTTGCCTCTGCCGCTTCAAGATCATATATAGTGCGCCGTATGATAATCTCAACACGGTGCTCTACATAGTGACGAATCAACTCTTTAATATCCATCACCTTTGGTCTTCCCTGAACTAAGGCCAGGTTAATGATACCAAAGGTTGTTTGCATTTGGGTGTATTTGTAAAGTTGATTTAATACTACCCCAGCGTTCGCTGACCGTTTGAGTATAATAACAACACGCATCCCCTCGCGATCACTTTCGTCCCGTACTTCAGAAATTTCAGTGATTTTTTCTGTGTGAACAAGATCGGCAATTTTTTCAATTAGAGTGCTTTTGTTTACTTGGTATGGTATCTCGGTGATAACTATTTGTTCTCGACCCCCCCGTAACTCTTCGGTATTAGCCCGAGCCCTGAGTGTAACCTTGCCTCGTCCGGTTTCATAGGCGTCTTTAACACCTTCATAGCCATATATGATACCCCCAGTAGGAAAATCGGGTGCGGTAATGTGTTTCATGAGTTCTTTAACTTCGATCTCTTGATTATCGATAAACGCTTGAATACCGTTAATAACCTCTGTTAAGTTATGTGGAGCCATATTAGTGGCCATACCAACAGCGATACCAGAAGCGCCATTAATTAACAGATTAGGTAGTGCGCCAGGTAATACCGTTGGCTCAAGAAGGGTATCATCAAAGTTAGTTTGGTAATCTACCGTGTTCTTGTTGATGTCCGTCAAAAGCTCTTCTGCAATACGATCCATACGCACTTCCGTATAACGCATCGCTGCGGCAGAATCACCGTCAACAGAACCAAAATTACCCTGCCCATCGACTAAGGGATAACGTAACGAGAAATCCTGGACCATTCGAACAATAGAGTCGTAGACGGCAGAGTCACCATGTGGGTGATACTTACCTAAAACTTCCCCTACAATACGGGCACTTTTTTTATACCCTCGATTATGAAGCATGCCTAGATCATTCATCCCGAAGAGGGCGCGCCTATGTACAGGTTTTAATCCGTCCCGCACATCGGGCAGTGCCCGAGAAACAATAACTGACATCGAATAATCGATGTAGGACGATTGCATTTCATCTTCAATTGTTATGGGAATTATTTTTTCTCTAGCCATTCCAGAAATATATTATAGGTGTAAATTAGTTAGCGAGTGCGTCTACTTGGTCGCAGTGTTAGATGTCGAGGTTTGCGTATTTAGCATTACGCTCAATGAATTCACGACGGGGGGTAACATCGTCACCCATCAATGTTGAAAACATTTTATCCGCTCCAGCAGCGTTCTCAATAGTTACTAGCTGTAACGTTCGTGTTTCAGGGTCCATGGTGGTTTCCCATAACTGGTCAGGGTTCATCTCCCCAAGTCCCTTGTAGCGAGATACATCAAATTTTCTCTTAGATTTCTTTAGCTCTTTAATGAGTTTATCTCGTGTATCGTCATCCCAAGCGTAATCGATGTTTTTACCAGCTGTAATTCGATACAGTGGCGGGGTGGCAATATATACATGCCCCAACTCTACAATGAGCCTCATATACCTATAGAAAAATGTAAGAAGTAAGGTTCTAATATGAGATCCATCCACATCAGCATCGGTCATGATGATGATTTTGTGATACCGTAATTTGTCAAGATCAAACTCTTCTTCCGAGTGACCGAGCCCCGCGCCAAGAGCAGTTACCATGGCTTGAATTTCTCGGTTCTCAAGAATTTTGTTAATCTTTGCTTTTTCGACGTTTAATATTTTTCCCCGTAATGGCAGAATGGCCTGAAAGCTACGGTTACGCCCCATTTTGGCAGATCCCCCAGCAGAATCACCCTCAACCAAATAAATTTCACTGTGTTCAGGGTCTTTAATGGAACAATCGGCTAGTTTACCCGGTAACCCACCCCCGCTCATTACACTTTTGCGCTGTACTAATTGTCTCGCTTTACGAGCGGCCTCTCTGGCCTCTGCAGCTAGTACAACTTTTTCAATTACTTTTTTGGCAATCTTTGGGTTTTGCTCCAAATATTCATTTAGCTGATCGTATACGGTCACTTCAACGGCACTTTGAACTTCTGAGTTTCCAAGCTTTGTCTTAGTTTGACCCTCAAACTGTGGCTCTGCTACTTTGACACTTAATACGGCCGTGAGCCCCTCTCGAAAATCTTCCCCAGAAATAGCAACTTTGCTTCCAGATTTAATGATGTTGTTCTTTTCCGCGTAGCTTTTTAACGATCTAGTTAGCGCTCTACGAAAGCCAGAGACGTGAGTCCCGCCTTCTCGGGTATTGATATTATTTACATAAGAGTGAACATTTTCGGAATAGGAGGTATTGTACTGAATAGCCAAGTCAACAGGGACGCCCTCCACTTCTCCACTAATATGTATGGGCTCGGGTGTAATTCCTTCTCTGCTTTCGTCTAGATAACTAACAAAATCCTTTAACCCGCCTTCGTAATGATAAATGGCCTTGCCTAATTCAGGATCGTCTTCTCTTTCATCAACCAGTTCAATAGTGACCTCTGGATTGAGGAAGGCAAGCTCTCTCATCCGGTCAGCAATAATGTTGAATTTAAATTCAGTGGTTTGGGTAAAAATAGTCGGATCAGGCAGAAAGGTGATTATGGTCCCCATTTTATCCGTTTTACCCTGATTAACTAAAGGGGTATGCGTAATCCCTTTTTCAAAACCCATTTTATGGATTACACCATCGCGGTGAATCTCTGCATTGAACCAGGTGGATAGGGCATTCACACAGCTAACACCAACCCCATGAAGTCCACCGGATACTTTGTAGGTGTCTTTATCAAACTTACCACCGGCGTGAAGCTTAGTTAACACAACCTCTACGGCGGGTAGGCCAAGTTTTGGATGCATATCTACGGGAATCCCGCGGCCGTTATCCGTAATTTCCATAGAGCCATCTTTTTTTATGGCCACAGTGATATAATCACAATGCCCAGCAAGGGCTTCATCAATGGAATTATCTACTACCTCATTAATAAGATGGTGTAAGCCTCGTTGCCCGGTATCTCCAATATACATGGCGGGTCTCTTTCGAACTGCTTCTAAACCTTCTAAAACCTGAATATTCGACGCTTTATAGTCGTTTTTGTTAGTTGTAGCCATAAATTTATTAGGGTCGCGTTGTAAGATGATCGTAATTACCAATGAAAATAGCGTTTATAGCGCCAAAAACAAAAAAAGTCAGGGTTATAATCGAAAATATCAGAGATGTGAGCGCAGGGGTCAAATTTGAGGCCTGAAGCACAAGAAAATCAATGTGGATAACCGCAGAAAAGTGTGGAAAACCACTGTGTTTGTGTTTTTTTACCCTAAAAGTCATTGTTTTTTGAATTTTATAGCTCTATCTTTGGTGTCTATCTCAAATAATTCTAGAACTAAAAACATGTCGCGAAGAGACGATATTACAGGAAGAAAAGCAATGAACGGTTATCGTTCGTCAAAGGCGAACAATAAAACCAAACATCGCTTTCATTTAAATTTACAGAAACGGAGCTTCTATCTTCCAGAAGAAGATCGATGGGTTACTTTAAAAGTGTCCGCAAAGACCCTCCGCACCATCAACAAAAAAGGTATTTCGGCTGTATTAAAAGATGCACGTCGAAGAGGAACCTTACTTAAAAAGGTATAAAAGATGGCAAAAGGTAATAGAGTACAAGTTATTTTAGAGTGTACAGAGAAGCCAGGTAGTTCTCGATATGTCACTACAAAAAACAGAAGAACCCAAACTGAGCGTATGGAAATGAAGAAGTATAATCCTGTTCTTCGTAAGCATACCCTTCACAAAGAAATTAAATAATATAGAACCATGGCAAAGAAGCAAGTATTCGGTTCAGAAGCACTACAACAAAAAGCCTCTGCTCGTAAAATGGCAAAGGTAGTTGTTTCTACCAAAAACGATAGTGGAAAATATAGCTACAAAGAGGTTATGATAGACCAAGAAAACGTGGCAGAATTTTTGACTAAGAAGAAATCTTAATCCTGTTTCTCCGACATTATTAAAAAGGTTATGCATTTAATTGTATAACCTTTTTTTTTGCCTATTTTTTAGGGGAATACGATAGTTGAGATGCAGCCAAACCAAACAATGTTTAATTCAAGTAATCCATGAACGTTAAAGAGACCATATTAGCCGATCTAATTACAGCGATGAAAGCAAAAGATTCGAAGCGCTTACAAGTGCTTAGAAGCCTAAAGGCTAAATTACTTGAGAAAGAAATTGAACAACGTTCGGGAGGTAAAGCAGAACTTTCGAATGAAGATGCACTTGCGGTCCTAACAAAAGCAGCCAAGCAACGTAAAGAATCAATAGATCAATACACCGCAGGAAATCGATTGGATTTAGTAGAAGCGGAAAAAGCAGAGTTAGAAATAATAGAGTCCTATTTACCGGCACCTATGTCAGAAGATGAAATCATTGAGCTTATTGATACTCAAATAAATAAGGTTGGCGCCACTGGTATGCAAGATATTGGCAACGTAATGGGACCAATAATGGGCCAACTCAAGGGTAAGGCTGACGGTTCTTTAGTTAACAGGCTAGTAAAGCAGAGATTAGGTAATTAACACCTGTCGTTAATTAATTAATGGAGTTTGTATGGAATATATAGTAGATATATTTATAGGCGTACCCCTACTTTTTTTGGCTTATAAAGGTGCAGTTAATGGTATAGTTAAGGAAATACTGAACATCGTTGGTTTGGTATTGGCGGTTTATATAACCTTTAACTACATGGATATTGCAGCAACCTATGTAGCCGCTTTATTTGAAGATGGCACCCAAAGCTTTATTCCCTTTTTAGCTGGCGCTCTATTATTTATTATAGTCTTATCTATAATTTCTTTAATAGCATATTGGACACGAGAGTGGTTAGATGCTGTAAAACTCGGCACCGTAAATAGATTCTTAGGATCTTTATTTGGTATGCTCAAAGGTGCAATACTAATGAGTGCGATATTTTTATTATTAGCAGGGTTTCAGGTTCCTCGAGAGGATCTTAGGGAACAATCCATACTCTATCCCTATGTAATTCAGGCAGCTCCAGTTAGCTACAATGTAATTACCGCCGTTTACCCGGGCGCAGAGAATTTTACAGACACTATTCGTAAAACATTAGATAACTATAACCCGGTGGATAAATTACCGGTGATTAATCCTTAATCCGTACAATGAGCGTTTTACCAGTTGAGCAACAATTAGCACTAATCAAACGGGGTGCCGTTGACATTCTTCCAGTCGAAGAGTTAAAAGAAAAACTAAGAAAATCGATTGAAACAGCGACACCCTTAAAGGTGAAGCTCGGAGTAGATCCAACAAGGCCAGATTTACATTTAGGGCATTCCGTAATTTTGCGCAAGTTACGTCAGTTTCAAGATTTAGGTCATGAAGCCATTTTAATTATTGGTGGTTTTACAGCAATGATTGGAGATCCAACGGGGCAAAACACGACAAGACCACCACTTACAAAAGAAGAGGTAGCGTTAAACGCTCAAAGTTATATTGATCAAGCAAAAAAAATATTGGATACCAATCGGCTACAGATAGTGAATAATTTAGATTGGTTAGGACCGATGTCTTTTATGGATGTAATCCATCTTAGCTCAAAAATGACCGTTGCTCGAATGATTGAACGGGACGATTTCTCAAATAGATTTTCAAACAATGAACCGATTTCACTTCACGAGTTTTTATATCCACTAGCTCAAGGCCAAGATTCAGTTCACTTAGAAAACGACATAGAACTAGGTGGCACGGATCAGAAATTCAACTTATTGGTCGGTCGAAATTTACAAAAAGAACGTGGCTTAAACCCTCAAGTCTGTTTAATGATGCCATTATTGGTTGGCACAGACGGTACCGCAAAGATGTCCAAATCATACGATAACTATATTGGCATTAATGAACACCCCAACGATATGTATGGTAAAGCCCTATCTATACCGGATAACCTTATTTACACGTATGTTGAGTTGACTACGGATATACCCAACGAAGATTTACCAGCCGTAAAACTGAAGATTGAAGTTGACCCACGAAATGCCAAACATGATTTAGCGTACACTCTAGTAAAGATGTATCATGGTAAAGAAGCGGTGGAAGGGGCTAGGCACCATTTTGAAACAACCGTCATTCAAAAGATGGTCCCAGATGACGCTCCAGAGTTTAAGCTGAAAGACGGACAAGAATACCGAATTCTCGACATCATATCGGCCCTAAAATTTTCCCCAAGTAATGGCGAGGCAAAACGACTAATAAAACAAGGTGGAGTTAGCCTGGATGATGTAAAAATCATGGATGTTAACTATAGTTTTATAGCCGAAGAGGGGAGTGAGCAGGTCTTGAAAGTAGGTAAGAGAAAATTTGCACTGCTAAAAAGCGATTAAAATGGCCGATCTCAAAATAGCCTCATATAATGTGAATGGAATACGAGCAGCCACTAAAAAAGGGCTACTCACCTGGATCCATGAGACCGCACCAGACCTTATCTGTTTTCAAGAAATGCGCTCAAGTGAAAAGGACATGCCAAAAGAATTAGCAGAGCTCGATTATATTCAATACCACCAAATAGCACAAAAAAAAGGCTATTCAGGAGTTTCTATCTTTAGCACTTCACCGGCCAATACTATTCACTATGGCATAGGGGTCGATTGGATTGATGAGGAGGGCAGGGTGTTGACAGCAGAATATGATGAGTTTAGATTGGTTTCCTCTTATTTCCCAAGTGGAACCACAGGCGATGTACGACAAGACATGAAAATGGAGTTCTTGAGTCATTTTATGGATTTTGCCATGGCTCTTAAAGAGGACGGAAAACCTACGATAATCACGGGTGATTTTAATATCTGTCACTTGGATATTGATATTCATAATCCAGATAAACAGCACAATACATCGGGTTTTTTGCCAGAAGAGCGTTCATGGGTGACACAATTTTTATCAAAAGGTTATGCAGACGCCTTCCGGGAATTACATCCCACTCTTAGAGAGACCTACTCTTGGTGGAGTTACAGGGCGGGGTCCAAAGCTAGAAATAAAGGGTGGAGGATAGATTATCACATGGTGAGTGAGACGATGAGTCAACGAATCTTAGAGGCAGAAATTGAATCAAAGTGGGACATGTCGGATCATGCTCCAGTAACCGTAACCTACCGGTTCTAACATGCCTACTCATTATAAAGGAAGCTCTGGCGAAATAGCCACACTCAATGCGTTTATAAAGTTAACAAGGGCGAGTAATACCCTACATCTGCAATTATCGAGAAGTTTAGCCGATTATAAATTAACAGAAAGTCAATTTGGGGTGTTAGAGGCCTTATATCATTTGGGACCGTTGAATCAGCGAAGCCTCGGAGAGAAAATTTTAAAATCGGGCGGTAACATTACCATGGTTATCGTCAATTTAGAAAAGCAGGGTTGGGTAACTAAAACGAAAGACCAAAATGATAAACGCTCACACACCATTACTCTTACGGCTGATGGAAAGCGTTTCATTGAAGAGGTGTTCCCAGGACATTTACAAAGAATTTCTGAGCTTTTCAGTTGCTTGGAAGAAAATGAGCTAGCGGAACTGTCCTCTTTGTGTAAAAAACTAGGGGTATTCGCATCCCAATGGAAAGCTGAGTAAGAGACCGGTAAAGCATTCTACAAAAAAACTATAGCTCTTCTTCTAATTTGCCAATTTGGTCTCGAATTCTGGCGGCCTCCTCGAATTCCATATTTTTTGCCGCATGCAGCATAGTCATTCTTAAGTGGTCTAAAAGCTTATCCTTTGACTCAAAATGAACTTCATTCATGGCGGTATTGGCTTTATAGGACAGTCCCTTATCATCAACTCTAATACTCTCCATGTAATCGGATTGGGCAGCGGCTTCTGCTTCTTTGGAAAAGTCCACTTTTTGGGTGGAAATAAGGGCAGGGTCAACCAGCGGTTTAAGCTCTTTTTGTATGGTTTCTGGAGTGATACCATGTTTCTCATTGTAGGCCATTTGGATTACCCGGCGCCGATCTGTTTCTTCAATTACTTTACGCATGCTTTCGGTTATTTTATCAGCATACATAATGGCTCTACCATCCACATTTCTCGCAGCCCTCCCGACAATCTGAAATAGAGAGGTTTCAGAACGCAAAAAGCCTTCTTTATCAGCATCCATGATAGCCACTAAGCTTAATTCTGGAATATCAATACCTTCTCTTAAAAGGTTTATTCCCACCAGCACATCAAAATCACCTCTACGAAACTTGTATAAAACCTCTATTCGTTCAAGAGCATCAAGTTCACTATGCATGTAAGCAGCGCTAATGCCTATTTCTTTCAAATAGGCGCTTAATTCTTCAGAAAGTCTTTTAGTTAGAGTGATAACCAAAACGCGTTCTTTTTTTGCAACACGCAGACGAATCTCTTCTAAAAGATCGTCTACTTGATTTCCAAGTGGCCTTACCTCTAAAACGGGCTCCATTAAACCAGTAGGCCGTATAATTTGTTCAGTAAATACACCCTCGCTCTTTACCAGTTCATAATCGGAGGGTGTAGCACTCACAAAAATGGCTTGATTAATCATTCCTTCCCATTCCTGAAAGGTTAAGGGCCGGTTATCCAACGCCGAGGGTAATCGGAAACCATGTTCGACCAATTCAGTTTTTCGAGAACGATCCCCGCCATACATGGCATTTATTTGTGGCACGGTTTGATGGCTTTCATCCACTACCAGTAAAAAATCTTCCGGGAAATAATCAATGAGACAATAAGGCCGTTCACCTGGCTTTCGTGCGCTTAAATGCCTAGAATAATTTTCAATTCCACTACAATACCCTATTTCTTGGATCATTTCTAAGTCAAACAGAGTCCTTTGTTCAAGCCTTTTAGCTTCCAGGTACTTATCAAGGTCCAAAAGCTCATCGACCCGTTCGGTTAACTCAGTTCTAATAGCTTTTATAGTCTCTTCTTGCCGACCTTTCGAAGTAACATAATGGGAAGCGGGATATATGCGGAATTCTTGTACTTGCTCCACGATTGAGCCGGTTTCAACATTAAAAATGGCCATTTGTTCGATTTCATCGCCCCAAAAAGTAATACGCAAACCCTCGTCAGAATAGGCGGGAAACACATCAACCACGTCGCCGCGAACTCTAAAAACACCGCGGTGAAAATCATTATCCTTTCGGGTATAATGGAGATCTACTAAATCATAGAGCAAGGTATTACGAGGAATTTCTGTCCCAACGGCTAAGGTGATGATGAGTTTTTCATATTCTGAGGGAGAACCAATGCCATAAATGCAACTCACTGAGGAAACGATAATAACATCGCGGCGTCCGGACAGTAACGAGCTGGTGGCGCGCAACCTAAGTCGCTGGATTTCTTCGTTTATGGATAAATCTTTTTCAATGAACTTATCTTGCGAAGAGATGTATGCCTCGGGTTGATAGTAATCGTAATAGGATATAAAAAACTCGACCCTGTTCTCTGGAAAAAAATCACTTAGTTCGCGAAATAGCTGCGCGGCCAAAGTTTTGTTGTGGCTCATCACTAAGGTAGGTCGCTGAACCTGTTCAATTACACTGGCTACGGTTCGTGTTTTTCCGGATCCAGTAATCCCCAAAAGAGTTTGAAAACGGTCGCCTGCAAGAATTCCTTCGGTCAATTCTTTGATTGCCTGAGGCTGGTCGCCTGCTGGGTTAAAAGGGGAGTGAAGCTTGAATTCAGACATGTGATAAACTAATTAAACAAAGGTAAGGCCTTTTTCCTTAACAAGTGTCCCACAGGATAAATTCATTGTGAAAGGATTGGTAAATCAGATACACATGGCGTATTATAGCGAGAGTTTAGAACTAGAGTAGAAGAAACTGTATGCCCCATAAAAACAAAAATCTAGAAGTTTTTCGCAATCAAATAGATTCAATAGATCAGCAAATACTTGATCTATTGGTTGAGCGTGGACACATCGTTAAACAAGTTACGGAAACAAAATTAGCGCATCAGTTACCTGTTTTTGTTCCTAAACGAGAACAGGAAAAGACAGCTGCCTTTAAGGAATTAGCTCGAGAAAGGGGAATAGACCCCATCTGGGCAGAGGATTTTTTACGCTTAATTATGGGTTCTTCAAGGCAGCGTCAATCTGAAGCGGCATTCCCAAGATCTACCCAAGTCGCTAAGCATATCATATATATCGGGGGCGACGGCGGTATGGGTAAGTTGTACAAGCGCATTTCAGATCAAACCGGGCACAAGACAACAAGTATAGATAAAAGTAACTGGTATGAATTAGATGGAGCCTTAGAGACAGCCGATATGGTTATTATTACGGTTCCAATTCACGTGACGGAATCAGTTATTCAGAGGTTAAAAGGAAGGCTTCCTAAACAGGTGATTTTGGCTGATTTCACCTCAAATAAACGCCGACCCATAGAGCAGATGAAAGCCATTCATACCGGTCCTATTTTGGGTTTGCATCCAATGCACGGCCCTGATGTAGAGAATCTCTCTAAACAACTTATGGTGGCGTGTCCGGTACAGCAGGCCGAGCAAAGCCAATGGTTTTTAGAACAATGTGAACTTTGGGGCATGAGGTTAATTGAGGCGGAGGCCGAAAAACACGATCATGTAATGCATTTGGTTCAAGGCTTGCGACATTTTGTTGCTTTATTGCATGGCTCGTTTATGAAGCATTATGATCTTAATCCCAACGATATGTTGGATTATTCGTCTCCCATTTATCGCGCCGAGCTCATGATGACGGGAAGAATCTTTGCACAAAGCGCGGAATTATATGCAGATATTGTTTTTTCTAATGAAGAAAGGCGAGCACTATTACTCAGATTTTTTGAACATCATGCACTATTAGCGGAGATGGTAAAAAACAATGATCGTGAGGGCTTCATTAAAGAGTTTGAACAGGTGACTGATTTTTTTGGATCATTTGCGACCAAGGCACTGGAAGAGTCGGGTTACCTAATTAACCGATTGGCAGATCGGTTTGCTTAGAATTAAGGTGGTTTATTGTATACAGTTGTTTGAGGCTGCATTCATAGCGGCTCTTAACAAAAAAGTGCTCACTATTGGTCTTAGCTAAAGTATTGTTTTAACAGAGTTGGGAAAGTATATTATTGATATAATATAGTTTAGCTAGCATTCTTCACATTAATTGGGTACAACATTCTAGAATAGGGATAGATATGAGCCACACTTTCATTGTACGATTGTGCGTGGTTGTATTGTGCATATTAAGTACAGGCTCCTACGCTCATTATCCAGAAAAAAATTACCGTCTATGAACAGACTCAAATAGAGCTAAAAAAGTCTTTAACTGAAGAGAAAGAACGGGTCATTTATACAAGAAATCTTGGAATTAGTGTGGTTTTTATTGTTGTAGTGCTTTTTTTGGTCATTGTTTTTGCGCTGGAAAGAAAGCAAAAAAAGGTGGAGAACGAATTGTTTTCAACAACACTGAAATTAACTCAGCTGAGTGGAGATGAGCTAAAAAGAAGTGTAAGTGAAATTTATTTCGGTAAGCCATCCCAAGTGATTATTGAGCAAAATAAACAGCTCTGGGAGTTGTTTAATGACATTATGGAAAAAATGATCACCGAAAAGTGGTATCGAAATCCTGAGTTTAGCCTCAATGAATTAACAAAAGAAGTTAGAAGTAATACCAAATATGTTAGTAGCGCGATAAAATTATTCTCTGGCTTAAACTTTAATTATTTCGTTAACACATTCAGGGTGCAGGAAGCAACAGAGCGAATGTTACAGGATAATTTTACCATAACAATGGAAGAGCTAATGCATCAATGCGGCTTTCAAAATAGGGGGACTTTCTATAGAGCTTTTAATGCTAAAGTTGGGATGACTCCCAAAGAATTTAGAAAAAGAGTGGTTTCTGAAAGGGATATAATGTAGGTTTGATGGAACTAAACCCCCTATAAAATATTTATTTTGGCGTTATTTGTACGATGGTAAAAGCGCAATTAAAAAAATCGAGATTCTTTACTAAAGTAGCGACAAGCCCGCATATAAGACGACACATTATAGCCTCTTGCACGATATTTTTTCTAACCAATATGTGGCTTGGAATAGGGGTTAATCAACATTACGGCAGTGTGCTGGCTCGTGAGATTGATACTCAAGATCAGCAACAAAATGAAACTTCAGCAGGGGTACTTGAACGTTATGAACGGTTGAAAATAGAATATAATCAAGAGCTCAATAACAAAGATTTTCTTGAGAAAGCGGATAGTATAATGGGTAGGTTGCAACAATTAGAGGGCTATGATGCGTACCTAACCATTGGCTTAGAAAAGTGGCCAATCCAAAATCAAATGGGCTTTTACACCAAGGTCCAAGAAGAGGTTGAATACATTCTCCGCCTATCTCCTTCAAAAGTAACCGTTGAGAGAAAAGAAAAAGCAGAGTTACTGTTACTCCAAGCCTATGTGAACTCAAGAGCCATTACCAAAGCACAGAGCTTGGGGGTGGAAATTTTGCAAGCCACCGAAAATATTAAAACAGCAACAACGGCTAAGAACTATTTGAGCAATGTTTACGCCTATGCTGGCAAATACCAAGAATCAATGGAGCTGCTTACAGAAAATCTAGAGTATTATATCAATATAAAAGATACTGCTGCACAAATAGTTGTGTTGAACAATGCGGCGCAGATGAATCATGATATAAATCAACATACCCAAACAGAATATTTTTACAAAAGAGCCGAAGACTTAGCCATTGAATCGGCTGATTTAAATAATCAATCGCTGGTTTATTCTAATATGGGGGTCTATTATAAAACCATAGAAAATTACGAGCAAGCTAGATTGTACTATGAAAAAGGATTAGATATTTCATTACAAATGAATGACTTATCAGCCATGGCCCAAAACTTGTTTAATATTGGGAATGTGTATTACGAGGAGGGAAATTTTAGAGAGGCGCTTACTTATTATAATGAGTCTCTTGCAATAGTAGAGGATCTAAATTATGAGTATCCAAAGGCGCTTATTTATATGATGAAAGGCACTGTTTCTATGGATTTAGGCTTTTATAATGAAGCATATCAGTATTTAATGCAGGCCAAGAAAATAAATAGTTTAAATAGCGATGTTGAATCAAGTCTGTTTCTATATGACAAACTTTCGATCCTTAAGCAGCTTACAGGTGACGATGAGGCGGCATTTGAATATCTAAGTAATAAGACAGACTTAATAGAAAACAAATACGAAGCCGCTTCTCTGGATAGTTTAAATCAAGCCATCATAACGTTTCAATTGAATGAGGAAATGCTTCGATTAGAGAATTCCGCCATTGAGTACGAAAAATTAATCCAACAACGAGTATTTGGATTGGTACTCATCGTATTATTGGGCATTGGATTGTCAATTACTTTGGTTTTAAATAACCGGAAAAAAGCACTAATTGAAAAACTATTTAAAAACTATAAAACTGAATTACAGGCCGAATCAACCCGTAAAAATTTAACACAAAAGGACTCATCAGATCCAACAAATAATCCATCGGAGAAGGTATTAGATAAATTATTTTTTAATTCTACTGCCGAACTAAGTAAACCCAACGACCATCAGGGTTTATTTGAACAAATATGTAAGGTAGTTTTGGAAGATGAGTTATTTCGAGACGTAGAATTAACGTTGGTAAAATTAGCTAAAACAGTGAACAGCAATACCACCTATGTAAGCGAGGCCATTAACTCTAATCTTGGTATGAGATTCAATAGTTTTTTAAACCGTATTCGTATTCATGAAGCCCAAAAAATCATGCTTGAGCAGGACGTACAAATAGAACAGGTTTTGTTGATGAGCGGATATAGAAACCGCAGCACCTTTTATCGAGCCTTCCAGACCGAAACGGGCTTAACACCAAGAGAATTTATTTCAAGTAAACAAAAATAAAAGCATACCTAAATTATATCTATAACAAGCCATGAATCGCCCTAAAGTAATCTCCGGTATTCAACAAATTGGTATCGGAAACACCGATGTAGTACAAACGACAGAGTGGTATCGGCGCCATTTTGGGATGGACATTCAAGTATTTGATGACGAGGCGACAGCCGATCTCATGCTCCCTTACACAGGTGGCAAGCCTCATGATCGCCGGGCCATCCTAAGCTTAAGTATGCGTGGTGGAGGGGGCTTTGAAATATGGCAATATACCTCTCGAAAGCCTACTGAAATGGAAGGAGAAGTTTACTTGGGCGATCTTGGTATTAACGCCGCTAAAATTAAAAGCGTGGACGTTCAAAAGAGCTACGAAGAGTTCAATATGAAGGGCCTTAACGTGGTTACTTCATTAAAAAACAACCCCATGGGAGAACCACATTTTTTCGTTAAAGATCTTCATGGGAATCTTTTTCAGGTTATTCAGGGGCAATCTTTTTTCCGGAAAAAAGAGCGAATGCTTACAGGAGGGGTGGCTGGTGCACTAATTGGCTCGACGGATATAGAGCGATCCCTAACTCTTTATCGAGATATTCTTGGCTACGATACCGTTATCTACGATGAGGAAGGGGTTTGCGATGATTTTGAAGGGCTTAATGGGGCAGGTGTTTCTTATCGACGCTGCTTAGTTCGACATTCACAGCCCCGAAAAGGGGGATTCAGTGCACTTTTTGGACCAACTGAAATTGAGTTGGTTCAACGCCTCGATACCGAGGCCAAACTAAACCCCCCGAAAAAATTGTTCCATAACCGATATTGGGGAGATCCAGGATTTATTCACCTTTGCTTCGACGTACAAGGAATGGACGCGCTTAAAGAGGAATGTGAATCGAAAGGATATCCTTTTACGGTAGATAGTGCGAGTAGTTTTGATATGGGAGAAGCAGCGGGCCGATTTACCTACATTGAAGATCCAGACGGGACGTTAATTGAGTTTGTAGAAACCCATAAGGTTCCAATCGCCAAAAAGTTTGGCCTGTTTGTGGATATGACCAAGAGAGACCCCGAAAAATCACTACCAAAATGGATGCTTCAGGCCCTATCACTATCTCGTATGAAGCCTTTATCCTAGCAATTGCTAAATCAACCATTGTAACCAAAGTGTGCTTGGGTTGAATGTACAAGCATGCTTAACGGTTCAAGGCTTTTTGTAGATAATCACTTAAGGCAAAATTCTCCAATGGCGCGTCCTTACGAAGGTACAACGGATGGTGTGGATGGCCGTTTTTTGAATGAGCCCCTCTAGTATAATAATGAGGGTTCAAATCCTTAATTGCATCATGAATATCGGATAAACAGCGAATTAAATAAGGGCGTTTTTCTATTAAGGCCCCCCAGGCACACCATACATGAACTCGTGACTGCTGACTAAATTCGTGCAAATAATGCCGAATCCAGTGTACATTTTCTCGATGCAGTACCGGCTGAAATCTTTTATGCATTTTATCAGGATTGGTAGCTCTTTGAGGGTATAAGTTCAACATCAACCAGCCATCATACCCGTTTTCCTTAGCAAATCTAGCAATAGAGGCGACAGTAGGGTCCAGGCGTTCTGGAGTGGCCGTGCTTGGATTTACCCCAAAACAAACAAAAGGGCGAGTTCCTTTCCTGCCCAAAGTAAATCGAGCTTTTGGTTCAGAATGATCGTACACCCAGGGCGCCTCTTTTATGTCCTGTACCAATGGCATTAATGTACGGCCTTTTTGTCCAACAGGCTTTCTGGGTCCATGGAATAATCAGAGGCATTCCGCAAAAAGTCTTTGAAACGTTGCGAGTTGTATTGCGCCATTCCTCTTTTTTTCATGACAATGTATCCATCGCTATTAATTACATAGGTCGTTGGTACGACGGAGGTATCATAAATAAGAGGTTTTCGGGAGCGCGGAAAGTACACCGGCATGCTATATCCTTTACGCTCAATAAAAGCCAGCGCCTTCTTAGGGTCTTCGTCCAGTGAAACCATCATGAAAACAACCTGTTCTTTGGTTTCTGCGGTTCGAGTCATATCCTCATATAGAGCCTGAATATTGGGCATTTCGGCGATGCAAGGTGGACACCAAGTAGCCCAGTAGTTCATGAATATAGTTTTACCTTTAAAATCGGCCAACGACACAGGCGCGCCAAGCTCATCACTTAGATAGAAATTATAGTCGGCCTGTTCAAAATTAGCGGCTAAATCGTCATAATTTTGGATATTAGCATCGGCTATTTTGGGTTGAATGATATGCGTATTGAGCAGTATACGTTGCGCAAATCCAATGACCTCGGTATGCCACCCCCCGATATACAAAATAAGCCCAATAGCAATAATGATTCCCCACTCACTCAATTCCCGGCGCCATGTTCGTTTGGTGGAGGTGCTTTTCTCTTTCATACGCATGTATTAGGTACAGATTTAACTGGTTGATGTGTGCCCGTTGGCCGTCGCAATGAATCTAAGTCGAAGCACTATAGTCCTAGATAATCGTTCTAATTTCATCTAAGGCTTTTTTTTGTATGTCTGGCACTTTTACCCCTTTCTTTGGAAACCCACAAACCAATAATAAAAACGCCTTTTCATTGGAAGGTCTGTTAAGCACCTCATTCAAAAACCCCATTGGACTAGGGGTGTGTGTTAGGGTGGCGAGTCCCGCATTATGCAAGGCGGTGATAAGAATACCGGTGGCAATTCCAATCGATTCTTTCACGTAATAATGTTTTTCTTTAGCGCCGCCATCTTTATGGGCATAACTCGCACTAAATACCGCAATGAGTGCAGGCGCTTCCTCTAGAAATGGCTTCTCCTCGGTAGTTTGAAAAGCTTCTAGATCCTGTAACCACTCCTGAGTAGCTCGGCCATTATAAAACAAATGTTCTTCTTTTTCAGCCGCAATCCGAAGCTTTTTTTTGACCTGAGAATCGGTAACCACCACAAAATGCCACGGTTGTTTATTCGCCCCGTTAGGAGCAGTGCCAGCACTTTTTATACAGGTATCGAGTACTTCCAATGGGACTTTTTCCGACGAAAAAGCCCGAACACTCCGTCTTTTTTTTACAAGTTCATAAAAATCATTAGACCGTGTTCGCATCTCATCAGGGCTATATTTGGAGTATTCATCCCAAGCACGGAAAGGAGCAGAATCGGGCATAAGGCAAGAGGTTAGGTTGATTAAGGGTCAAATCAGTACATCTGGTTTATGTCAATACTATAAATATACCACCATTAATCTACAGGAACTTCGGATAAAACAACAGGAAACCGACTAGTTTGAACAAAATCCCACCATTTTTTGGTCGTCTCGTAGCGTTGGCGATAACGTTCTCGCCCACTGCCGCTTTGTAGGGCGGGGTGGTCTGCCATGGCCTCTAGCCAAGTTGTAACAGAAGCCGTATCCAGCCGGCCAATATTTCGGTCCAGAATCACTAAGTGGTTGGAGAAATCCCATGTTAATTCGGCAGTATGAGAAGAGTCATCTATAGTAAGCTTCTCAAGGTCATTCGATTGTTCACCTATAATGTTTTCATGTAGCCAAAGTGAAAGCAGGCCCGATAGACGATTTGATCTCTGTTGAGAGGTTTCAGTTTCATGATTGTCTGTGCCAGAGAGGGTGGAAAAAGTTGGATAACGAATAAATTCTTCGTTCCAATAACGGAACACCGTCGACTCTCGCAAGCTTGAGTCATATCCGTTAAATAGGGAGGAATCTGGTAGATAGTCACCATACTCTATGGCAACATAATCCCGCCAAAGTAAACTATCTTTTAGGCTCATAGCTCGCCTAGTAGGCCGGCGCCTACTTGTCGAATCAAGTTTGCTATCTAGTTGAATTGCCCGTTCCCATTCCCTGTTCATCACGAATGCATCTCGCATTAGGTATGTTGCAGACTCTGAGGTATCACGCAAGCTAATATTTTGAATCAGCAATGCAGGTTTACCTAGCCATAGAGCATGAGAGAACCAACGAACCCGTGTAGATTCAGAAGTACTCAGTGAACTAAATGCTGTGTTCAGTACTTCATTCGGTTGTTCAACTTTAGCTGCTTCCCAATAGTAATTCCATTCATCAAGTAAGGCATAATCCGAAGCAGGATTTCGAGGACAGGCTAACTGCCAAATAGAGGCTTGCCCAAAGAGGGCATTCGAACGCCGTCTGTCAGTTTCACTGGTTTGTTCCTTTAATGTACGTAAATAGTGATGCCATTCCTGGACGAGTTGTTCAAGTGGGGGATAATTATTGGATAGCTTAGAGCTACGATAGGATTCCTTTAGATAGGCTAAAGGATATTCTTGAAGCAAGAATCCCACAAACGCTCCCGCTACTGTATAGCTTAATCCAGATGATTCCGAATAAAACCCCCATGGACTGAATAAATTCCGAATGGTTTCGATAGGAGGAAATTCGGGTTGAGCGGCTACAAGTTCATTCAGTGTGCTATGCTGACTTGCCCCCTGGGTTACAGCTTCAGCTAAACCTTCTATGAGGGCGATGTTCCAAGACCCATTAAACAATAAGTTTCCAAAATCTTTGGCAACCACGTGAACCAATTCATGTTCCAAAACACCAGCTAGATGATTATGTGCAATATGCAATTGATCTTTGGTTAACCAAATAGGTACATAACTTGTTTCTTTAGCACCCACGAGTTCCTTCTTTTGCCACTCATTGGCATAAATATAACTCTCTATTTTAACGCCTTCAGGCCACTCTAAATCAAGCGTATCGAGTAGGTTTTGCAAATAAAATTCATGCCGAAAAGCCCAGCGTTCAACCTCAGCAATTGGAATAGTATCGTCCGCATACAAGCTAAAGTGAGGCGTTTGAACATGAGTAGTAAGATTTTTTTTAAGCGAAGAATAGGTGGTAACACCACCCCAATACCCGGCGGTAGAATACCCAATTAGTAATGCAATTAGGATACTGTACATACCTAAGCGCTTGCTTAGCTTAGGCCCACCCTTTACTTGTTTGGTGCTAAGTAAAAGGAAGAGAGCTCCCCAAAGAAGAGTGATCATACGAAAGGGAATGTATGCTGCTGGTAAAGGGGCTAGTATATCATAAAGAGGACCAGGCCAATATCCCCAAAGATGGTTAAAAAAATACAGTTGTGGGAAGTTAAAAAAAATAATCAACCAACTGCCAACCCCAATCCCTAGAATCCATAAGCCAGCAATTACGGTTGGAAATGCACACCCTTTTACAGAGATAAAACGACCTATTGTACTTCCTAGAAATAGGCTTAAGTAAGGGCCCAATATCCAAAATAAAAGCCCCTCCCAAGAAAAGCACCCTCTCCACAGGTCAAAAATGAGAATCACCCCAGCAAAAAAACTAAGTAGGAGACTATCCCGAATAAGTCTACGATCATAGGAAAGAGTAGGTTTGAATAAAAACCGGCGTTGAATACGCGCCTCTCTAAGAGCACTCCACAAGCCTGCAAGAATGGAGGCAACAAAAGCCAAGTCCACATGAAGCGTGCCTATAAGTGGAAGCTGGCTAGCACCTATCCCAGTTATAAGAATAGTGAGGACATGGGGGCCCCTAATCATACAAGTGGTTGTGAAGAAATCTGTGTGTAACAAACGAAAGTAAAGATATGGGATTTTCATAATCCCACCTTAGTGAAACAGGGCTGTATTGCCTGTTTTATTGTTAACGCTTGAATAAGGTACTAATAACAAACCAAATATTTTCTTTTCTCTCGGCTAATCTTCTGCTAAAATAAGGAAACCAATCCGTACCAAAAGGCACATATACCCGAGTAGGATAACCAAGCCTGTTGAGATCAATTAAGCCTTGTTCTCGTAAGCCGTAAAGCATTTGAAATTCAACCCTAGAAGAGGGGATATCATAGTCTGCTAAGTAGGATCTAATCGCACGAATAAGTTGGTCATCGTGGGTCCCAAATCGTGGAAAAGAAGTGTTATTAATCAGCACTTCTGCATACGCATTAAAGGCCTCTCGAATATCGGACATTTGCTGATAGGCTCTTGATCTAGACTCTTTATACGCTCCTTTTACTAGCCGAACGTCTGCCCCCAAACTAGCTAATTCAGCAATATCCTCCTTACTTCTATGCAGCATCGCTTGAATTACGGTACCTATATGTTGAGCGCCGTATTCGGCATGAGCTCGTTTGAACAAATCCAAGGTAAGTTCGGTATACGCACTGCCTTCCATGTCAATTCGAACAAATTGATTTTGTGACCGTGCATGTTCCATTAGAGTAAACAGATTATCTGCACAATACTCCACATCAATATCTAATCCAAGCATGGTTAACTTGATCGAGATTCCGCTCAATAATTTGTGTTGCTTAATCCCTTTGAGCACGTCAATGTAGGCCTCTACATTCTGGTCAGCCTGTGAACGAGATGTTACATTTTCTCCAAGCAAATCAAGGGTAAGCTGATGATGGGCTTGATTAAGTTGTTTAGCAGCGGGTACGCTTGATGAAAATTCTTCGCCAGCAACAAATCGCTTAGCGAAAACAAACGGTAATTTCATAGGGATAAGTAAGGCTTTTTAACGTCCAATTAATTGTTAACGATGAGGAGTGAGGGAAAACTAACCAATTGATCCTAAGCACAAACAGAGATAGGATGAGCAAAGGTACGAGTTTAGTTCAAATTATCCACCTAACTGTAACCTTTTTGTATTCATTCCGTACTGTTTCATGTGATTATTTATTGGCGTTATATGGTAGGTGTCCAATTACAGGTGTCTCTTTAGGCATGTTTAGCACTAAATCATCCAGTTAAAGCAGTTTTAAGGAGCCAAAGCTTAGGTAAACGCTTATAAATACAGGAATAAGTCAAAGACTAAAGAAGTAAGAAATAGTTAAGTAACAGCATAGCAAAAAAGGCTAAACAGTAACAGCCAAAAGATCTCAAAGAAACCCTATAAATCCCAATATTATGCATCTCCAACCCCAAAAACCTGATACAATTAGAACGATCAAGCACATTTTTCCCCTTGTATTAGGCCTATTTTTTGTGAGCTTTTCGCATCTAGCTTTTGCTCAATCACCGGTCGCCTCACAAGAATTTACTGTGGGTGATTATGCCGAGGTAGAAGTGTCTACGAGTGGTGGACGAATCGAAGTGATTGGGAAAAGTACGACTAAGGTTACCGTAAACGCGATTGCTTACGTGAATGGAAGGAGATCCTCAAATGCTAATTTAGATAACTGGTCAATAACCATAGAAGAAATTCAGGGCAAAATAGTGGCCAAAGCTGAAAAAGAAAGTAATATGGGGTGGTTGCGATGCTGCAAAGACGAGAGCATTGCTTTCGAAATTGAAACGCCGGTTAATACAGAGCTCAATGCCAGAACTTCAGGGGGTTCGGTCAGTATTGAAAACCTATCAGGGAACCAGTATGCTCGTACATCAGGTGGTAGAATGGAAGCTAACAATATCCAAGGAAATGTTGAAATGCGCACTTCTGGCGGGGCAATACGACTTGAAAACATCGAAGGCCAAGCCGAAGTAGCTACTAGCGGAGGATCAATACGTGCTAAAAAGGTCACCCAAGGACTAAAAGCCAGAACCAGTGGCGGCTCATTACATCTTCAGGAAATATCAGGAAGTTTAGAGGCCAGAACTTCGGGAGGAAGCATAGATGTACGTTTAGTAAATCCTATTGAGTACATAGAAGTTTCAACTTCTGGTGGGAATGTTACGGTTGAAGTCCCAGAGAATCTTGGATATGACTTAGAGCTAACTGGGAGCCGGGTTCGAACAGAGTTAAGAAATTTTACCGGGAGCTCTTCTAGAGATGCGATAAAAGGAGCAATGAATGGGGGTGGGATACCTTTAAAAGCTCGGACCTCTGGGGGCTCCGTCTCGCTTAAGTACTATAAAGCAGCATCTTAGATAGTTTATATGGCATGAGTGTTAATTTCCGACTAGTTAGTTAATGAATTTACGAGGGAGGAATCCCTCGTTTTTTCTTTAGAGGAATAGGTGGTATTTTGTACCTATGCAAGAAATGAATGTAGAAAATAACACAGAAAGGGAACGACCAAGCTTTGAACAAGCTTTAGAAGAGTTAGAACATATAGTTCAAGAGTTGGAAAAAGAGGATGTGTCTCTGGAAAGGTCTATTGAACTGTATCAAAAAGGGGTTGAACTCTCAAAAAAATGCTCTGATTTATTAGAAAAAGCAGAGTTAAAAATTCAAGAGGTTCAGTCTAGCTCGAATTAATTTCTGGGTTAAACCATGGATTCTATCAATCATACAGTGAATAACGAGTCTTTAGTTTCTGTTCCTACAGCGGGTCCCTTATTAAAGAACATTCAATCGCCTGCGGATCTAAAAAAGCTCTCACCAACACAGTTGCGAGAAGTTTCAGACGAATTACGCCAATTTATAATCGATATAGTCTCGGTACATGGAGGTCATTTTGGGGCCTCTCTGGGTGTGGTTGAATTAACAGTTGCATTGCATTATGTCTACAATTCACCTGATGATAGTATTATTTGGGATGTTGGACACCAAGCTTACGGGCATAAAATTTTAACGGGTAGAAGAGATCAATTTCATACCAACCGTACCTATCAAGGCCTATCGGGTTTTCCGAAGCGCTCGGAAAGCGAGCATGACGCATTTGGAGTAGGTCACTCGTCCACTTCCATTTCAGCGGCCCTTGGCATGGCGGTAGCAAACGACTTAGATGGTACAGGTAATAAAGTAGTCGCTGTTATCGGCGATGGCGCAATGACCGGTGGGCAAGCCTTTGAAGCGCTTAATAACGCTGGGTTCATGAATAAAGATGTGTTAGTCATACTCAATGATAATAATATGTCCATTGATCCCAATGTGGGTGCTTTGAACGAATATTTAGCGGATATAACCAGCAGTAAAACGTTTAACAGGGTTCGAGACGAAATTTATGACCTGTTAGGACATTTTAAGGCGGCCGGTGATACCATGCGTAAAATAGCTTCTCGCTTAGAGTCGGCTATTACCGCGGCGGTGACTCCAGGGTCCTTGTTCCGTTCTTTTGGCTTTAAATATTATGGCCCTATTGATGGTCACGATGTTGATGGTCTTAGGAAAACGCTTGAAGATTTAAAAAATGTTAAGGGGCCCAAGCTTCTGCATGTAGTTACTGTCAAGGGGAAAGGTTTTGCACCAGCTGAGAGAGAGCAAACTAAGTGGCATGCTCAAAGTTCACCGTTTGACAAAATAACGGGGAAATCATTAGCCTCACCATCGGTGAAAGTGAAAGCCCCAAAGTATCAAGATGTATTTGGCGAAGCATTAGTTCAACTAGCTCAACAAAACGAACAAATCGTTAGCATGACACCAGCCATGCCAAGTGGTTCTAGTTTGCTGCCTATGATGCACGCGTTTCCAGATCGAGCGTTCGATGTTGGCATAGCGGAACAACATGCCGTTACATTTGCGGCAGGTTTAGCAGCACAGGGTAAAAAAGCTTTTTGTGCTATTTATTCTACCTTTTTACAACGTGGTTTTGATCAATTGGTTCATGACGTAGCTATTCAAAAACTACCCGTTGTTTTTTGTATTGATCGCGCGGGCGTGGTGGGGGCTGACGGACCAACACACCATGGGGCTTATGACATAAGTTATTTACGGGCGATTCCGAATTTGATTATTTCTTCGCCATTGAATGAGCAGGACCTCAGAGATATGATGTTTACCGCATCAGAGTATGATGAAGCGGCATGGGCTATTCGCTACCCAAGAGGAGTATCAACCGGTATGAATGTGAGAGAGCATTTTGAGTCAATGCCCATTGGTAAAGGCAAAAAAATTAAGGATGGAGAGGTCGTTGCTATAGCAACATTTGGCCCCATTGGTAAATATGCGATTGAAGTTTGTGAGGCATATGCTGCCGAGGGGATTCACATTGCGCATTATGATATGCGATATGCTAAACCGTTAGATATACAATTACTCAACGAAATAGCGCTGAAATTTGACCACGTGATTACATTGGAAGATGCCGCGGTGGTAGGTGGGTTTGGAAGTGCAGTCGCTGAATATTATGCTACATTAGACATGGATTCTATAGCGGATAGATCGGCCCGAGAACATAAAAATAATCCACCTAGGTTGCACATAATGGGTTTGCCAGATAGAATTATTGAACATGGAACCCAACGTGAACTACACGATGAAGTGGGTATAGGACCAGACGGTTTAACGGAAAAAATAGCTTCTGTATTGGCGCATCAAAAAGTCTCTGAATTTAGCGCCTGATAAGCGGCTTTTTGTATGAGTTTAGGAATACACGATTTTGATTTCGAATTACCGGAGCGACTGATTGCACAACAACCCGCCCACCCTAGAGATCACGCCAAATTGTTGGTGTATGACCGTGCAACTCAACGTATTCAAGATCGCTACTTTTACGAATTAGATAGCTTGTTAGAGGCGGATACCACACTGGTCTTAAATAATTCACGGGTCGAAAAATGCCGTTTATTGTTTGAGGGTGGAAAAACTGAAATTTTTGTGTTGGATACGATAGAACCGTATCACGTTCAGGCAATGGTTAGACCTGGAAAAAAGTTTAAAATGGGAAAAAGAGTATTGTTGGCGCCGGACCTTTATGCCGAAGTGCTCTCAATAACCGAAGATGGACTTCGGACATTGAAACTTTCTCACTCACTTGGCGATGCCGTTTTTGCGCCATTTAAGCATACCCCCTTACCCCCTTATATTGCACAAAATGAAGCATTATCAGAGGAGTATCAAACCATTTATGCCAAAGATGAGGGAAGCAAGGCGGCGCCTACTGCAGGGTTGCACTTTACCCCAGAATTAATGCAACGTATTGCTAAATCAGGTATTTCTGTTGAAGAACTCACGTTACATGTGGGCATGGGTACCTTTGCACCGGTTAAGACTGAGCGAATTCAAGAGCACATCATGCATGAAGAGAGGTATTTTTTACCTGAAGGGGTGGCTGAGCGATTGAATAATACACCCCATATTACGGCGGTGGGCACTACCAGTGTTCGGGTCTTAGAGTCAGTGGTAGCATTAAGCATGGAAGTTGAATCTGGGGCTAATAGAAAATTTGAAGCGGGAAGCGGTAGCACGGATATCTTTATTACTCCAGGGTACCATTACCAAGCGGTTGATGCACTAATCACCAATTTTCATCTTCCAAAAAGTACCCTTCTCATGTTGATAGCTGCCTTCGTGGGTCTGGAAGAAATGCATCGTATATATGCTCACGCCATAGCTACAGAGTATAGGTTTTATTCTTTTGGCGATGCAATGTTGTTGAGATAAATCTACTCAGACAAGCTCATCATAGGCTTTGGCCTGGAATAGAATTACGCCAGGGTGAATTTTTCCGATAAAAAGTTATAAAAGACCGAAAAAACACCATCGAAAATTATTATATTTAGGTCTTATTTTAGGTAATCAGATACAAAATTGTTGTAAACCACTTGGTTTTACGTATTAACTGACCATCAGAATTACATACATGTCAAACGTAGTTACGATAAAGCGAGGCGTCAATATTGATCTCGTAGGGGAAATCAATCCTGAACTAGGCTCCCCTCATTCCATCTCCACTGCAGCTCTTAAACCCTCTGATTTCCAAGGCGTTCGATTCAAGTTGTCCGTCAAAGAAGGGGATGAGGTAAAGGCGGGCTCGCCTCTTCTTTATAACAAAGATGTAGAGGCAATGAAATTTTGCTCACCCGTAAGTGGTGAAGTGGTTGCTATCGTTCGGGGCGCCCAACGAAGAATATTAGAAGTGCGGGTGTTGGCGGATAAAAAAACCAAGTTCGAAGACTTTGGTGCGGCAGACCCGCATAGCATAGATCGCGACGCCGTTATCGAAAAAATGCTCCAGAGTGGAGTTTGGCCTATGCTTAAGCAACGGCCGTATAACGTTGCAGCAAATCCAGAAGTAACGCCTAAAGCAATTTTTATTTCTGGCTTTGACACCGCGCCCTTAGCACCTGATATGGGAATAATTTTAGAGGGCCAGGAAAAAGAGTTTCAAGCAGGGGTGGATGCTCTTGCAAAATTGACGGATGGTCCAGTACACTTAGGGCTTAGTGAATCTAAACCAACGGGTAAAACCCTGGCTTCGGCTAGAGGAGTTAAAGTTACCAAGTACAAAGGGCCGCATCCTGCCGGTTTAGTAGGTGTTCATATACATCATTTAGATCCCATAGATAAAGGTGAGCATGTATGGACGATTGCACCTGAGCATGTAGTCATTTTGGGGCGTCTATTTTTGACAGGAACCTATGATGCGCGTACGGTAGTGGCTTTATCAGGTAAGGAAATTAAAGAGCGGCACTATATCCAAACGGTTGTTGGAGCCTGCGTAAAAGAGCTTTTAGAGAACAACTTATCTGATGATGTTCCCGTCCGAATTATTTCAGGTAATGTGTTAACAGGCACAAAGATAGAAGAAGATGGGTATATGGGATTTTATGAGCACCAAATAACGGCTATTCGAGAAGGCGTCGAGCCAGAGTTATTTGGTTGGCTTATTCCCAAGCCAGACAAGTTTAGTATTTCCAGAGCACTCCCTTCGTGGTTTATGCGACAAGTAGGCCAAGTGAAATACGACTTGGATACAAATAATCACGGAGAACTCCGGGCATTTGTGGTAAGTGGGGAATACGAAAAAGTATTTCCTTTTGACATATTTCCAGTACAACTACTCAAGGCCATCTTGAACGAAGATATAGATGCCATGGAGAAATTAGGATTGTATGAGCTTGTGGAGGAAGATTTTGCTCTGTGTGAAGTGGTTTGTACCTCTAAAATAAATGTTCAAAATATCGTGCGTGACGGACTAAATCTGTTACGATCCGAAGTAGGCTAAATTAGTACTAGGTTAATTCAAACGATAAACTATTCAATTTCCAATGAAAGCTTTACACCAATTCATTGACAGTAATGTTCACCCATTATTTAAAGAAGGATCAAAATTAGAGAAGTACTGGCCGGTATATGACGGTTTTTACACCTTTTTATTTACACCCGGCCACACGGCCGATGGAAAAGCCCATGTACGAGATGGGGTAGATTTAAAGCGTACCATGAATACGGTGATTACCGCATTAATACCCACTCTTCTTTTTGGGATGTGGAATGTCGGATACCATCACTTCAATGCAATCGGAATAGACGCCACATTCTTCGAGCAATTCTTATTTGGTGCTATCAAGGTAATTCCCATGGTCGTGGTTTCATATGGAGTAGGCCTTGGTATAGAGTTTTTGTTTTGTGTTATTAAAGGGCACCAAATTGAAGAGGGCTACTTAGTTAGCGGAATGTTGATACCTCTTATTATGCCGGTAGATTTACCCCTTTGGATGTTGGCTTTATCCGTAGCCTTTGCGGTAATCATCGGAAAAGAAGTGTTTGGTGGTACTGGGATGAATATTTTCAACCCAGCTTTGCTCGCTAGGGCGTTTGCCTTTTTTGCTTATCCGACCTACATGTCAGGGGATAAAGTTTGGATTAATACTACTGGTACAGAAGGAATGATGGCGGTTGATGGTTTTTCAGGCGCTACAGCGCTTGGCGAATACGCAACGACCGGTGTTTCTCAGTATAGTGCTCTGGACGCTTTTATTGGAATTATTCCTGGATCGGTTGGTGAAACATCAGTAATCGCTATTATGCTAGGTGCTGGACTACTGTTATTTACAGGTATTGCTAGCTGGAGAATCATGCTCAGCGCAGTTGTTGGTGGAGTAGTAATGGGACTTATTTTCAACGCCGTTGCCCCATTTGCACTTAGCGCGGAACAACAAGCATTTATGGCAGTGCCTTTTTGGCAACAATTAGTGATGGGAGGTTTTGCTTTTGGTGTAGTATATATGGCTACAGATCCCGTTTCCGGTTCGCAGACCGATACAGGTAAATATGTATATGGCTTTTTGATAGGATTTCTATCCATCATGATTCGCGTATTCAATCCCGCTTATCCTGAGGGAGTAATGTTGGCGATTTTATTTATGAATACGATGGCTCCTTTAGTAGACCATTACGTAATTCGAGCCAATATCAAGAAAAGAGAACAAAGATTAGCCCTTAAAACAGCTACGGCATAATTATGGATGTAAATAAAAATTCATACACCTTTCTATTCGCTACGGCTATGGTTGTAGTGGTAGCGGCTTCGTTATCCTTTGCGGCGACCAACTTAAAACCGTTCCAGGATACCAACGTAGAACAAGAAAAAATGCAAAGCATTTTGAGTTCTATCCAAATACAAGTAGAACGTTCTGAAGCACCGGAAGCATACGGTACATACATTACAGAAGCGATAGTTTTGCAAAAAGGAGAAGCTATTGAAGGGCAAGATGCTTTTGCCATTGATTTAGCCAAAGAGATTAGAAAATCAGACGAGGAACGCTTGTCTCCTTTATATATAGCCGATAAAGATGGTGAAACCTACTACATAATCCCATTGCAAGGTAACGGACTTTGGGGGCCTATATGGGGATATGTTTCTTTAAAGCAAGATATTAACACGGTATATGGGGCAACCTTTGATCATAAAGCTGAAACACCTGGGCTAGGAGCCGAAATCAATACGCCCGTATTTGAAGAACAGTTCAAAGGGAAGCGTATGTTAGATTCTAATTTGACCTTTGTTGGTATTGATGTGCGTAAAGGAGATGCTTCTACCGAATACCAGGTAGATGGAATCTCTGGCGGTACCATTACTAGTGATGGAGTTGAAACTATGATTCTAGACTGTGTAAAGGAGTATGTTCCTTTTCTAAAAGAGCATAGCGGCAAAACAGCCACAGCAGCATTAATCAGTGAATAGTACCATAGCCAGATTACATTCATTCTCAAGACAGCCAATAAAACGACCTTATAATTCTGATCTAAACAGCCAATCCTTAATTAACCACTCATGGCCGACGTATTAGAAAAAAAAGAGGAAGCAAAAGACCTACTGGTCGATAAGCAACCTAAAGAACCTCTTTTTAGTAAAAAAAACAGAAAATTATTAAACGATCCGCTGAACGATAACAACCCAATCACTGTGCAGGTTTTGGGGATTTGTTCCGCTCTTGCCATAACAGTCAAGTTATATCCCGCATTGGTTATGTCCATTTCGGTGTTGTTTGTAATGGCTGCGGGGAATGTGATTGTATCGTTAATGAGAAACTTTATCCCTAATCGAATACGGATCATTGTACAGTTAGTTGTAGTTGCATCTCTTGTAGCTCTAGTGGATCAAGTACTAAAAGCATTTGTATATGATGTGTCTAAAGAGCTTTCTGTATTTGTAGGTCTTATCATTACCAACTGTATAATTATGGGTCGTTTAGAAGCATTTGCCTTAGGTAACACGGTTTGGAAATCATTCCTAGATGGGATTGGGAATGCGTTTGGCTATGCTTGGATTTTATTAGCAGTAGCATTTTTCAGAGAACTTTTAGGCTCAGGTACGCTGTTTGGTTTCCAAATTATACCAGATGCCTGGTATTTAGCTAATGGCGGGTTTTATAGTAATAATGGATTTATGCTTCTTCCGCCCATGGCGCTTATAACTGTAGGTATCATTATATGGGTACAACGTGCTCGCAACACTAAATTGATCGAGGAATAATCATCATGCAAGAACTCGTTAATTTATTTGTAAAAGCTATTTTTGTTGACAATATGATATTTGCCTATTTCCTAGGCATGTGTTCATATTTAGCCGTATCGAAAAAAGTTTCTACTGCTGTAGGACTTGGAATAGCCGTAATTTTCGTGTTAACGATTACAGTACCAGTAAATTTCTTATTAGAAAATTATATACTTCGCGAGGGCGCACTATCTTGGTTAAGCCCAGCATTTGCTGAAGTGGACCTAAGTTTTCTATCTTTTATTTTATTTATTGCGGTAATTGCCTCAATGGTTCAGTTAGTTGAGATGACGGTAGAAAAATTTTCACCAGGTCTGTATAACGCATTAGGTATTTTCTTACCACTAATTGCTGTAAACTGCGCTATTCTAGGTGGTTCACTATTCATGCAGGAAAGAAACTTTATCGGAATAACCGAAGCTACTGTTTTTGGATTCGGTAGTGGAATAGGTTGGTTTTTAGCCATCGTTGCTATTGCCGCCATTCGAGAAAAAATTCAATATTCAAACGTGCCTGCCCCGTTAAAAGGTTTAGGGATTACATTTATTGTAACCGGACTAATGGGGATTGCATTTATGTCCTTTATGGGTATTAAGTTATAACACCAAAACGTTTTTATACGATATCATCATGGCATTAGCAGCAACCACATTAATTGTATTTACCAGTGTAATAGTATTTTTTGTAGTAATACTACTTCTGGTATCTATATTGTTAGGAGCGAAATCTGTATTAACTCCGTCAGGGCCCGTTAAAATCACCATTAACGGTGAGAAAGAGATTGAGGTAGCCTCTGGGAGTACTTTATTGAGTACGTTGGGAGACAACAAAATCTTTTTACCTTCTGCTTGTGGCGGTGGCGGAACTTGTGTTCAATGTAAATGCCAGGTACTCGAGGGTGGTGGAGAGATCCTACCTACAGAAACACCGCATTTTACCCGTGCTGAACAAGCAGATAAATGGAGGCTGGGCTGTCAAGTTAAAGTAAAAGAAGACATGAATATTCAGATTCCTGAAGAAGTCTTTGGAATTAAAAAATGGCAAGCAAAAGTTGTGTCGAACTATAATGTGGCTTCATTTATCAAGGAATTTATTGTAGAAATCCCTGAGGAAATGGATTACAAAGCGGGTGGATATATTCAGATTGAAATACCACCATGCGAAGTAGATTATAAAAACATTGACATTACAGCCCACCCGGAAGAGCACGATGCCCCAGATAAATTTCAGCTAGAATGGGATAAATTTGGTCTATGGGATCTTAAAATGAAGAATGAGGAGACTGTAGAGCGTGCCTACTCAATGGCTAGTTACCCTGCAGAAGGGCGTAAAGTAATGCTTAACGTTCGTATTGCAACTCCACCATGGGATCGTGCTAAAAACGGTTGGATGGATGTGAACCCAGGTATTGCGTCATCGTATATATTCGATAAGAAACCAGGAGATATGGTGACTATTTCAGGACCTTACGGGGAGTTTTTCATTAAAGAAGAAACCCAATCAGAAATGTTGTATGTGGGTGGTGGTGCCGGGATGGCTCCCATGCGGTCCCATTTGTATCATCTGTTTAAAACACTAGAAACGGGACGTAAGGTTTCTTACTGGTATGGTGGTCGTTCACGTCGTGAGCTATTCTATTTAGATCACTTTAAACAACTAGAAGATAAGTTCGATAACTTCAAATTCTATGTTGTGTTATCGGAACCACTTGAGGAAGATAATTGGGTCGAGAAAAAAGATGTCGATGATGCAGAAGGTGACGGTTTCTTAGGATTTGTTCACCAAGCAGTGATAGATCAGTACTTATCTAAGCATCCTGAACCCGAAGAAATAGAATTCTATTTCTGTGGTCCCCCACTTATGAACCAGGCTGTTCAAAAAATGTGTGACGATTGGGGAGTGCCCGAAGAGAACGTAGCGTTTGATGACTTTGGCGGATAATATCAACGCGTATGTATAGATTAATGCGAGTAAACGCAGCAAATAGAAACGGCCTTGGTCGTTTCTATTTTGTTTTAGGGCTATATACGTATCTAATGCTCACAATCACCTGTAGCTCGTCTACGGCTTATGAGACTTTACAAGGGCAAGCCCAGGGATCTACCTATACTTTGCAGTTTGAACGTTCCAAAACTATAGAAACGCAGCTGTTACAAAAGGAGATAGACCAGCTATTATCGAATATTGATCAATCAATGAGCACGTATGTACCAGGTTCAATTATCTCTAAATTAAACCAATCTGAGGGTGCTTGGGTAAAAGTTGATGCTTTATTCATGAGGGTATTGGTATCAGCATTAGGAGTGGCAAATGATACCGAGGGCGCATTTGATCCTACAATAGGCTCGGTCGTTCAATTATGGGGTTTCGGATTCGATGAAATGCGCGGGGACATTAGCGAGAAAAGTATTCAAGAAGCCCTCTCACGATCTGGTTTTGTACAAATTAATGTGGACACTTTGGAGGCTAGCGTACGTATTCCCAATGGATTTTCCATTGATTTTAACGCTATTGCGCAAGGATTTTCGGTGGATACGTTGGCCTTATTGTTAGAGTCAAAGGGTATTCAGAACTATATGGTAGAATTAGGGGGAGAAGTACGTACTCGTGGTTATAATGATCGGGGAGAGGTCTGGAAGATTGGTATCGACCGGCCCGATGATGGAACTACATCAAACAGAGAGTTGCAAGCCATTATATCCTTGGAGGGTCAATCGCTAGCTACTTCTGGTAATTACCGAAAATATTGGGTTGATCAACAAACCGGTGTTAAATACGCTCACACTATAGATCCCTCCACAGGTCGGCCGGCCATGAATCAATTACTAAGTGCAAGTATCTTACATCCGCAGGCAACACTGGCTGATGCGTACGCCACCGTTTGTATGGTTTGGGGGCATTTAAAATGCATTGAGTTTTTGGAAAGTAATGCGGATTATTCAGGAGTACTTATCTATACCGATGTAGAGGGGAATTGGTTTACTTACTACAGTCCTGAGTTGGTCATTTCGATGGTTCAGACTGACTAAGGGTGTTTGGGGTCTACTTTAGAGTATTTTCCTCCTAAACTAAAAGTCATATCTACACAAAAGGGCTAAACTCGGGCTCTTCTTTCTTTTGTGTCAACGACTTGTTGTCTTCACTTTTACACTTCTGATCAGGTAGCGCACCGCATAAACTACAAGCCTCTCCCTCCTCATTAAGGAATGGGCTATTGCTTGCGCAGGTACCAGCAAATTCACCATTTTTTTTGGCCCATATTTTAATGGCTATACCGGCAAAGCCAATACCTAAAAAGGTGATAGCTAATAATAGAGTGGCCAAAAATACTTCCATGGATGGATTAATTTTTATGATGAGCTAAATTGAAATACTACGTAAAAATCGCATTATTTATGATAAATGACAATAAAAGCTTGTTATAAATAGTCTGTTCAAGGAGTAAAATAGGTGCTTCTCAGTGAACATTTCCCTATATTTATCGTCCATTAAATATGTATGCGCCCGTAGCTCAACTGGATAGAGTACCAGGTTTCGGCCCTGGGGGTTGGGGGTTCGAACCCTCCCGGGCGTACAACTAATTTAAGCTAAGTAACATTATTACAGTTATTTAGCTTTTTTATTTTGCAGGAATTGTACAAGTTTTGTACAACTTATCTATAGTTAAGAGTGTTTTAACACTAAATCAAGCGATGTATATCCTATCTAATATCTAAGTATCCAGATAGATCTACATTTAGGACATCTTGAGAAGAATGAAATGCATTCCTGCCACTTAGTTCTTTTCCAGGTATGTTTACACTTAAGACATTTCATTTTAGATCATATTATTTCAACCAAATTTAGCCCCTAAGGGCCAAAGTCTAGGTGGATGGGAGTTTGGTTTATCCCGCTATTGCACTGCTTAAAAAGAACGTAAAGTACACAGAATAAATCCACTCACTCCGTATTTATATATAGTACGTGGAGTGGAGTGAGTAAATAAATAGGAAAAACTCTACTCCTAAACACAACGGATGCCAATCATACTTCCCTTGCTTGACATTGAGAATACAATTCGATAAATAATTCAAAACAATGTCTATAAAACAACTAAAACAATAGCATTATGGATTTGAGTAGATATACTGATGGGTTTTTTTCTATTGATGGAACACACGGTTTTTTACCTATTCGTTCACCTTTAGCTGAATTACCAGATAGGTACAAAGAACTTCAATCAATCTTAGACGATTTACCAACTCAAAGGGTTGACGGATCTAATGGTTTGTTGTCAAAGGAAGGCCTTATAGAAAAAAGAATAGAGCATTTAAATGACTTTAGTGATTTAGTAGCCAATGAATCAGATGTATTTATTATTCAGGCTTTATTTAGAGCATATGCATTTTTAAGTTCAGCATATACACTAGCTCCTGCTCATTTCGAATATAAACGAAGTGGAAATTATGGGAAAGCTAATAGCATATTACCGAAACAATTAGCAAAGCCTTTCTGCATTATTGCTAATTCTTTAAATGTGTATCCATGGCTCGATTATCATTATGCATACTCTTTAGGGAATTATGTAAAAAAAGATGAATCTCTTGGGTTAACATGGGAAAATCTTGAAATGGCAGTAAAGTTCTCTGGACTCCCTGATGAAAGGGGATTTATCATGTTACATGTAGACATAAATGAGCATTCACCTGAGTTATTATCTGGAGTCTTTTCAACGCTTGAACTTTTGCAAAATAGAGAAGATTCCTCAACCTTCAGTGATGATGATGTTTACAAAAATCTTGACAAATGTCATCGAGCAATGAGAAAGGTGAATGAAAGAAGAAAAGTAATGTGGAAAGCTTCTAGATGGAGACACTATAATGATTTTCGCGTTTTTATCATGGGAATTAAAGGTAATGAAGAAATATTCGGTGATGGAGTTATTTATGAGGGCGTAGATAATCACCCAAGACAATATCGAGGCCAAACAGGTGCTCAAGATAATCTAATACCCACTATGGACATATTTTCTGGGGTCATCAATCATTATCCAAACAATGAACTAACTCATTATCTTATAGATTTAAGGAGTTATAGACCAGTTTGTGTTCAACGATTCTTCGAAGACCTTAGATTTGATGTTACCAATCTTCACCCAGATGGCTTAATCGGCACTTTGAGAGAACATAATTTCAATCGCAGTTTAGTGTCATTATTGGGAATACTAGAGGAAATTTATCTGTTTCGTAATGGGCATTGGCAATTTGTTCAGAAATACATCATGAGTAATACAAAATATGCTAAGGCAACAGGAGGAACTCCTATTATTTCATGGATACCAAATCAAATAAAAGCAGTTATTTCTGCAATGGATTCATGTATTCAATCGATTTCACCAACCTATGAACAGACTAAGATCCTACTCTTTAAGACTGAGTTACAAGTCAAAAAAGAATTATTGAATGATCAGTTATCTGCTTTACAAATGCCCGACTATCAAGCTGAAGATGTATTTATACTAAATAAAACCTACAAACTTGAAGATGAAACATAATTCCTGAGGATACTGAACATTTGCCGGAGATAAATTAAACTAGATTAAACTAAATTGATTCATAAGGTCAAGGTTGATTGGTATTTTTAAATCTTATCCTAGTATTACCTTTGTTAAAAAAACATAAACTAAACCAAATAAATCCACTCACTCCGTACTTATATATAGTACATGGAGTGGAGTGAGTAAATAAAAAAGCCCAAAAAGTAGTAAATCTTGAGGCTTTATAAAAACTGACTAGAAGCTAATCTACTTAATCAAAAGCATATCCTTGAACTCAGAAAACAATGAAGTAAGTTAGTCTGTACTTGCGTTAATACAACCATTAACAAAAGGAAATAATACTAATTGATCGTAATACCATTCTGAGCTTCTGATCCCTTTAACATCTCATACTTCATGCCGCTGGCCCCAGCAAGCTGAACCGCATATTTGACCTTTGCTTGTACTACTGCTTTGAGTTGTATATGGGGTTTGTAATCATATTTACCCCACTCTTTGTATTACTATTATCGTTATGTCATCACTTTGTTCAGCTTCATTACGAAAATGAATTAATTCTTCAGTAATGCCTTTAACCATTGCGTCAGGATCTAAAGTCTTATTGTCTAATAACCAATTTTCAAATCTTTTCTCTCCATAAAAATCACCCTTTACGTCTCTAGCTTCTGTAATACCGTCAGAATACAAAATTAATTTTTGGTTGGATTTTATTTCTTACTAATTTTTCTATTCTTTTCTTTATTTTATTTTTTGAGTTTTTTTTATTTAAAATTATATTTTTTTATTATATAATAT
>ERZ802822.120-NODE-120-length-59272-cov-9.027469_pt1 | contig 59272 bp, 53 predicted proteins | sample MGYA00345649_ERZ802822 | MGnify/ENA primary metagenome ERZ802822 (study PRJEB30503, sample SAMEA104212359) | marine metagenome | biome: Westerlies Biome; feature: [SRF] surface water layer (ENVO:00010504) within the epipelagic zone...; material: water... | reverse complement strand
AATATCATGATCATTCCCTTGGTCACGGTAACTTTCTTTTTCTTTGGCTGGTGGATTTACTGGACTTTTCCCAGCGCCTTTCCCGGAATGGGCGGCATCGATTTTGCAGCCGGCACGCCTTATACTCCGTGGTCAGAGAATATGGGCACCAACCTTGAAGACCGGCTCACCGGCGTTTTTTGGGCAGCATTTCTATTATTTTCATGGACAGCGGCCTCAATTGTTTCGGGCTCTGTTATAGAGCGTATAAGATCAAGCGCCCTTTGGCTGCATGCGGTTATGATCGGATCGGTCTGGTGGATCATTGATGCCGCTTGGGGCTGGCACTGGGATGGCTGGATGGTCAAAGTGTTGGGCTATCACGATGCCTATGCGTCAGGCGTGATCCATGCCATTGCCGGCGGTTATGCGCTGGGTCTGCTGTTGGTTCTCGGACCGCGTATCGGCAAATTTGCCGCAGATGGCACCCCGCGCGATATCCCACCGCACAATCCGTGGCTGCTGACCATTGGGATCTTTTTGATCTATACCGGTTTTTGGGGGTTCTATGCCGCTTGCAACGTTCCAGTTATTTCACCAGAAGTGATTGACGGCCAAATCACAGGAACCACTTGGACTGCCACCAACATCTATCTGGCACCCACCACGTTATCGGCAATCACCTTTAACTTCCTGATGTCATTGTCAGGTGGGTTAATGGCGGCCTATATCGTCTCCAAAGGGGATCCATTCTGGACATTCTCAGGCGGGTTGGCTGGTATCATTACCGCCTCTGCGGGCAATGACCTGTACCACCCTATTCAGGCCATGTTGGTCGCCGCAATCGGTGTGGTGATTGTTTACCGGCTGCATTTTTGGGTCGAGCGCAAGTTCAAAATCGACGATGCCGTTGGTGCCGTCGCCGTGCACGGTTATTCGGGCGTCGTGGGCTTGATTATCGCTGGGTTTGTTCTTTGGGGAGCACCATCGTCCCCCTATGAAGGCTATGCTGCGGTCAATCCACTGGGTCAATTGATTGGGGCCGTGATTATGTTTGGCTTGCTTGGGTTTCTACCAGGGTGGGGTCTGGCCAAGATCCAGCAGGCCGCTGGCGTGTTGCGCATCCCGAGAGAAGTTGAACTGCAAGGGTTAGACTTTTCCGAAAACAGGGCTTTTGAGGCCGCGCAAAGCGACGTCATCAATGCCGAAAAAGCCGCAGTGGCAGAAAAATAAGGAGACGAAACTATGTCGACGATTGGATATGAAAGTTGGGCGGTTGATCTTGGAACGGTCGGGGCAGTGTACCCATTTCAAGGCTGGGAACTGGTGATGACTGTCCTTGGCGTGCTTTTCTGGCTTGGCTGGCATCGCATGCAGTTTCTGGCTGAAAGCAAAGAACTGGAAGACGCGGTAAACAGTTATAAAGGCCCAGAGGCAACGCAGGCTATCGAACGTTATTAAAGTCCTGAATTACCGATGCGTAAACGGGCGGCAAAGCAATTTGCCGCCCGTTCATTTGTCCAGTGGTTTGATTTGCCTTAAATGAAAATAAATTTCTTGGCAGTTGCGGTTTCGTCGAATCTAGGGTACGACAATCGCCACATACTTAAGATAAGGATTATTTTGAATGTGCGGAATCGTCGGATTATTCTTGAAAGATAAAACACTAGAGCCACATCTCGGTGAAATGCTAACTGATATGCTCGTGACAATGACAGATAGAGGCCCAGACAGTGCGGGCATTGCGATCTATGGTAACGAACACAACACACAGAAAAAGCTGACCGTTCAATCTGACAATGGGGCCGAAGATTTTGCCACATTGGCCACAGATCTTGGTGCCGTCATCGGCGCGGATGTCAGCCTCAATCGCAAAGACACCCATGCGGTCCTGAACATACCCGGCAACAGCATCGATGCCGCCCGCACCGCATTGCGCGAACTGCGCCCCGAACTGCGGGTGATGAGTGCAGGCGACACAATCGAGATTTATAAAGAGGTCGGGCTGCCCAGCGATGTCGCTGCACGGTTTGACGTTAGCGAAATGTCCGGCACACACGGCATCGGCCACACCCGAATGGCCACAGAATCTGCTGTCACCACGATGGGTGCGCACCCGTTCTCAACCGGACCTGATCAATGTCTGGTCCACAACGGATCACTGTCTAACCACAACAGCCTGCGCCGCAAGCTGCGCCGCGAAGGCATTCATATCGAGACCGAAAACGATACCGAGGTTGGAGCGGCTTATCTGACGTGGAAGATGCAGCAAGGCAGCACATTGGGCGAAGCACTGGACAGCAGCCTTGAAGATCTTGATGGGTTTTTTACCTTTGTAGTTGGAACTAAAGACGGGTTTGGCGTTGTGCGCGACCCAATTGCCTGTAAACCAGCCGTCATGGCAGAAACCGATCAATATGTGGCATTTGGTTCGGAATACCGGGCCTTGGTCAATTTGCCCGGTATCGATCAGGCCCACGTTTGGGAACCCGAGCCCGCAACTGTTTATTTCTGGAATCACTGACATGCAAACATTCGACCTCGAACAGAACGATCTGCGTACATTGAACGCCACACTTCATGCGCAAAAAACTGATACCAACCAGACCGCTTGGAATATCATCAACCCTCGCGGTAGCCATGCGATCGCGGTGGGACTGGATGCGCCAATTGAGGTCACCGTCAATGGCTCGACGGGCTATTATTGCGCTGGCATGAACCAGCAGGCCAAGGTCAACGTTAAAGGTTCAGTTGGACCGGGCGTGGCTGAAAATATGATGTCAGGCACGGTAATTATAGACGGCGATGCCAGCCAATACGCCGGAGCAACAGGCCATGGCGGCCTGTTGGTGATCAAGGGTAATGCTTCTTCCCGCTGCGGCATATCAATGAAGGGCATCGATATCGTGGTGCATGGCAATATTGGGCATATGTCTGCTTTCATGGCCCAATCCGGTACTCTGGTGGTCTGCGGCGATGCCGGCGATGCATTGGGCGACAGCCTGTATGAAGCGCAGTTGTTTGTGCGCGGTTCTGTCAAAAGCCTCGGGGCAGATTGTATCAAAAAAGAGATGCGTCCAGAACATCTTGCCCATCTGAAAGCGCTGCTGGCACAGGCCGAGTCAGATGCAAAACCGGAAGAGTTTACACGCTATGGCTCGGCTCGCCAGCTGTATAATTTTGACGTCGATAACGCCGGCGCTTATTAAGGACGATGACCATGAAAGACGAAAAAAACGCCGACATCCCGCGCACCGAACCGATCCAATCCGCAACTTTCAGCAACCCCGTCAATGCCGAGATTCGCCGTGCCGCGGCCACCGGTATTTATGACATTCGGGGTGGTGGCGCAAAACGCAAGGTCCCCCATTTCGATGATCTACTGTTTCTTGGTGCCTCAATCTCGCGCTACCCGCTCGAAGGCTACCGCGAAAAATGTGAGACCGGTGTCAAATTGGGCACCCGCTTTGCTGCCAACCCAATCGAGTTGGATATTCCTGTAACCATCGCTGGAATGAGCTTTGGCGCCCTGTCGGGACCCGCCAAAGAAGCGCTGGGCCGCGGTGCATCAGCAGCTGGCACCTCAACAACGACCGGCGATGGCGGCATGACACCCGAAGAGCGCGGGCATTCATCAAAACTGGTCTATCAATATCTGCCCTCGCGCTATGGTATGAACCCCGATGACCTTCGCAAAGCCGACGCGATTGAGATCGTGGTTGGTCAGGGCGCAAAACCCGGTGGTGGCGGCATGCTGCTAGGCCAGAAAATCAGTGACCGGGTGGCAGAAATGCGGAACTTGCCCAAGGGTATCGATCAGCGGTCCGCCTGTCGTCATCCCGATTGGACCGGCCCGGACGATCTTGAAATTAAAATTCTCGAACTGCGAGAAATCACCGGCTGGAAAATACCTATCTATCTGAAAATCGGTGGTACACGCCCCTATTTTGACACCACGCTCGCGGTCAAAGCCGGCGCAGATGTGGTTGTGCTGGACGGCATGCAAGGTGGTACGGCTGCAACCCAAGACGTGTTTATCGAAAACGTTGGCCTGCCGACCATCGCTTGCATCCGCCCTGCAGTGCAGGCCCTGCAGGATCTGGGCGTACACCGCGAAGTCCAGCTAATTGTATCAGGCGGTATTCGCACCGGTGCCGATGTGGCCAAGGCAATGGCTATGGGAGCAGACGCGGTGGCCATTGGATCCGCCGCATTGATTGCGCTGGGAGATAACGATCCGAAATGGGAAACGGAATACCAAAAGCTGGGCACAACAAGCGGCGCCTACGACGACTGGCACGAGGGGCTTGATCCAGCGGGTATCACCACACAAGATCCAGAGTTAATGGCGCGGTTCGATCCCATCGAAGGTGGGCGGCGTTTGAAAAACTATCTCAAGGTTCTGACCCTTGAGGCACAGACCATTGCCCGCGCTTGTGGTAAGAACCACCTGCATAATCTTGAGCCGGAAGATCTCTGCGCATTGACGCTCGAGGCCGCAGCAATGACTGGTATTCCACTTGCTGGCACAAATTGGTATCCAGGGAAAGGGTACTAAGAAACATGACAATCCGGGCCTTTAGTGATTGGATATTCACCATAGGAACTTGGGAAAGGTATACAAACTATGACAATTGATCTCGCTGCATTCGCGGCAGAAAATGGCGTCAAATATTTTATGATTTCATTTACCGACCTCTTTGGTGGGCAACGGGCCAAACTGGTTCCGGCGCAGGCGATTGCGGATATGCAGGAAGACGGTGCCGGTTTTGCCGGCTTCGCTACCTGGCTCGATATGACCCCCGCACACCCCGATATGCTGGCGGTACCAGATCCGGCGTCGGTGATTCAACTGCCATGGAAACCAGAAGTGGCCTGGGTGGCGGGAAATTGTGTCATGGAAGGCCAGGATGTCGCCCAAGCCCCGCGCAATGTGTTGCGCCGCTTGGTTGATGAGGCCGCCGCTGAGGGCATGCATGTCAAAACCGGTATCGAGGCCGAGTTCTTTTTGCTCACCCCCGAAGGCGACCAAATCTCCGATCCCTTCGATACTGCCGCCAAGCCTTGCTATGATCAGCAAGCGGTAATGCGGCGCTATGAAGTGATCCGCGAGATCTGTGACTATATGCTGGAAATGGGCTGGGGCCCTTACCAGAATGACCATGAGGATGCCAACGGCCAGTTTGAAATGAACTGGGACTTTGCCGATACGCTGGTCACCGCCGATCGCCATAGTTTTTTCAAATTTATGACCAAATCAGTCGCCGAAAAACACGGGCTGCGTGCCACTTTCATGCCCAAACCAATCGAAGGGTTAACCGGCAATGGTTGCCATGCGCATATTTCGGTCTGGGATGCACCCGGCGCTGCGTCTAAAGTTAATGTCTTTGCCACTGATAAAGGTGAAGGGCCAACCGGCGAGTTGGGACTGTCTGAAAAGGGAAAATATTTCCTTGGTGGCATTATGAAACACGCCAGTGCACTGGCCGCGATTACCAACCCCACGGTCAACAGCTATAAACGCATCAACGCGCCACGCACCATGTCCGGAGCCACATGGGCACCCAATACGGTCACCTGGACCGGCAATAACCGCACACATATGGTCCGCGTGCCCGGCCCGGGCCGGTTTGAATTGCGTCTGCCAGACGGCGCGGTAAACCCCTATTTGTTGCAAGCGGTGATCATCGCCGCCGGTCTAGACGGGGTACAAACCCAAGCCGACCCTGGCAAACGATGGGATATCGACATGTATGCCGAGGGCCATAAGGTACGCGGCGCCCCAAAACTCCCGCTCAATATGCTGGATGGTCTGCGGGAATACGACAAAGACAAGGGTCTGAAAGACGCTATGGGGAAGGAATTTTCAGATGCGTATCTCAAGATGAAACATCAAGAATGGGATTCTTTTGTGTCGCATTTCTCGCGCTGGGAAAAAGACAACACGCTGGATATTTAACACAGCTCCTGCAAGCGGCCTCTGCCTTCCGGCACTAAAAGATCTACCCAAGAGCGCCTGACAACCTAGGGCGCTCTTTTAACTGGTAAGAAGCCTCTAAAAATCATAGCCTTGCGCGACCGACCATGAGCGGTGGTGTGCGCCTTATGGCAACACAATACAGGGGCCATTGCCAGTACGATGATTGCTTTATGTCTTGGGATTTGCGCAGCCTTTGCTTGGGGTTTGCATGATTTTTGTGTCCGCAGCGTCAGCCAATCCTCTGGGATTTTTGCCAGCCTACTAACGGTTTTGGCCAGTGGCATTATCGTCTTGACTGGCGTTGCCCTGATGTTCAGCCATCCGATGGGGATGACCGCGCTGTATTATAAGCTCAGCATCGCCTCTGGGCTCAGCTTTGCTGTCGCCGCCGTTGCACTTTATATTGCCTTTAGCATCGGACCAGTCCGTCTGGTCGCACCGATTATTGGTGCCTATCCAATCCTGTCGGTTGGCTGGAGCACGGCTGCAGGCGTGCCTTTGTCGCTGGCACAATCAGTCGCAGTGCTCAGCATCCTGACCGGCGTATCCGGGGTCGCCATCCTGTCAGATAATGGTCAAAAAGGCTTAGACCAAAACAAAGCCATAATCTGGGCGACGATAGCAGCAGCCGCATTCGCCGCAACCTTTGGTTTTGGCCAAGCCGCTGTGGCCACAGGTGACGAAGCCTTGAGCATGCTGATCACCAGAACCGTCGCCTTTAGCGCCGTTCTCATCATGGCTTTTCTGGGGCATCAAAAGGTTACACCCGCCAGAGCACAGTTGCCGCTGTTAATTGGTATGGGCGGGTTGGACACACTGGCGCTTGGCTGCGTAAGCCTTGCCGGGTTATGGCCACACAGTGAATATGCCTCTGTCACTTCGTCAATTTTTGGCATGATAACGGTTATTCTGGCTTGGGCGTTTCTGAATGAGCCAATGACACGCGCCCATTGGATCTGCGTGTCATTGACATTTTCAGGTGTTTTGGGTCTGGGCATCATGAGCTAGACATCGGTTTGCCCACTGCGGACCTCACAACCGGAACCATAGCGCACACCTATAGACTGCCGAAAAAAAGCGAATTGCTCTATGGTGTTAAACCACTCTATTGTTGGCCCAATATCTAGGAAAGTCACAATGCCGGCGAACGAAAACACACGTAAGAATCGCCTAGCCTTTGGGGCAGAAATTGTCACTTATGATGATGCCAGACGGGCAGCAAAGCGCCGTCTTCCCCGAATGATTTATGATTTTATCGACGGTGCTGCAGGCCGCGAGACTGCGCCTGCACGCAATCGCGCCGGTTTTGATGCGGTCAATCTGCAACCCCGCGCCTTGCGAAATGTTACCGAACGGTGCCTGAAAACCCATCTTTTGGGACAGGTTTTTGACGCTCCTTTCGGAATCGCTCCCATGGGAATGTGCGGGCTGACCTACCCCGGGGCTGACCAGATTATGGCGGATCAATGTACCGCAAGAAACATCCCGCTTGGCCTCTCGACTGCCGCCTCGATACCCCTTGAAAATATGCGGCAACTGGCTGGGGATAACGCGTGGTTTCAGCTTTATGCCAGCGGCAGCACCGAACAGACGATGAGCTTTGTCGAGCGCGCCAAACAGGCCGGTTATCAGAAACTGATCCTGACCGTCGATGTGCCTCAGGTATCGCGCCGCGTGCGAGATCACAAAAACGGCTTTGAAGTGCCATTTCGCATCGGACCAAAGCAGTTTTTGGATTTTGCCCTGCACCCGCAGTGGTCACTGTCGATGCTGTGGCACGGCATACCCGAAACCGCCAATTACAAACATCCCAACAGTGGCGGATTTGACCGCAACAGCAGTCGGGCCGGCGCCGACTGGACATTTCTCGATCAACTGCGACAGGTCTGGAGCGGAGAACTGATCATCAAGGGCGTTACCTCAACCGAAGACGCCCGGCATATTCAAGCGGCTGGAGCCGACGCCATTTGGGTCTCGAATCATGGTGGTCGCCAAATGGACAGCGCCCCATCTTCAGTAACATTGCTGCCCCCGATCCGGGCAGCGGTGGGCCCGAACTATCCGGTAATTTTTGACAGTGGCGTACGCCATGGCGAGGACGTCATCAAAGCCTTGGCGCTCGGGGCGGATTTCGTCATGTTGGGACGTCCGGTTATGTTCGCCCTCGGTGCAGCAGGTGGGCGGGGTTTGAGGGCGTATCTCGATGAGGTCACCCTAGAGATCAGCACCGCCATGGCACAGATTGGCACTTGTTCTGTGCCCGATATCACCCCGCAATGCCTTTATGGGGACACACAAATATCGCCCGCCCTTACCACAGAAAATATTGCGCTAATACCGACAGAACATCACAAGACCGGAGGTCATAGATGACACAGAAAACACGGTTGCGCGGCGGTGAAATCCTCGCCCGCGCGCTGAAGGAAAAAGGCGTTGATCATGTATTTACCCTTGCCGGCGGGTTCTGCAACCCAGCGCTTGAGGGTTTTATGAATTGTCAGATGCCGGTGATCAACTGTCCCCATGAACAGATCGCTGGCCATCTGGCCGATGGCCACACAAGGATCACCCGCAAACCATCGGTCTGTCTGGTGGGCCCCGAAGGGTTTGCGAATGCCGTTCCGGCGATGCTTGAGGCGGGCGGCGAACGAGCGCCGGTGATTTTTGTCACCGGCTCGTCAACGCTCAAACGGCAGGGCTCGGGCGGATTTAAAGAGATCGACGATGTAGCGATTGCCGCGCCGCTGGTGAAATATTCGGTCCAGATCACCGATGGAGAAAGAATCAGCGAATTTGTCGATCGCGCTTGGACCGCGGCCACCACCGGTTATCCCGGTCCGGTGCATATCAGCCTGCCAGTCGATTTGATGTTTTCGTCCTATGATGAGGATGCCGGTCTGGACGAGCGCCCCTTTGCCCGCGGCCCACGCCTAATCCCGCGCGCCTGGCCCGATCCCGCTGCGCTGGCGCGGGTCATGGGTCTGCTGCACAACGCCAAACGGCCCTTGATTATTGGCGGTCACGGCGTCTGGTGGTCGGGGGCAGAAAAAGCTCTTGAGACAGCAGGCAAAAAACTGCGCCTGCCGATTTTTAACGTACCCTACCACCAAAAACTATTGGGCGAAGAATGTGAGGCCTATATGGGGCTGGCAGATTTTCACCAGTACCATCCCTCAAAAGAGGCGATTCAACAGGCCGATGTCATCATAATGATCGGCGGCCGCCTCGACAATCAGATGAATTTTGGCAACCCGCCGTTTTTTGGCGAAGACACCACTCTGGTTTGTGTCAATGGCAGTCATGAAGAGCTTGATTATAACCGCGCTGCCGACGAGGTGCTGTTGTCCGATCCCGGGGCGTTCCTGACAGCCTTGCTGGATGTGGGCAAAACATGGGATGCGTGGTTCGACCTGCAGCGTCAGCGTCGCGGCGACTGGGTCAAACATTGGTCAGATCATATTGCCGGAGAATCTGCAGCTGATGCCGCCGCCGGTCGCAAAATGCACCCGCTGCAACTGTCACTGGACGTACAGGCGGAATTGGGCGAAGAGGACTGGCTGATCTTTGACGGCGGCAACACGCATTTCTGGTCGGAAATTGCCGTTAATATGGCGGGCTGGAATGGTCAAAAACTGGGGGGCATCATGCATCCGGGCAATTACTCTCTGCTGGGTGTCGGGGTATCGTTCGGCATTTCGGCCAAAGCCACCCACCCCGATAAATCGGTGGTGGTGATCAGCGGGGACGGTGCCTTTCTGTCAGGGGGGCTTTCAATCGAGGCGGCGTTTCAGGAAAACCTGCCCATCGTGGTGGTGATCGATAACAACGGCGGGTTGGACTGTATCAGCCAGCAACAAGAGCGACTGTTTTCCAACGGTCAGCATTTTGCCACTGATTTTCGCGACATCCCCTTTCATTCGATGTTCGAAGGGCTTGGTGGTCACGGCGAATTGGTCGAGCGCCGTGAACAATTGGCCCCGGCGCTGCGCCGCGCAATGGCCAGTGGTAAAACCGCCTGCGTCAATGTCAAATGCCGCGGAGTCATCAGCCCGATTGTTGCCGCCACTTCCGACAAGCGCGATAAAGCGTCGATCGAATAATGGCAGTTGTCTCCTCTCACACGCTGAACGGCGTTGACGGCACCCATGCGGGCGGCATTGCCGTCAGCCTGCGTAATCTGAACACCGGCGAGACGCTGTTTGACACCGCAATGGACGACGGCGGTCGTCTGGTTCAGGACATCGCCGAAGATCTGATCGATCCGGCGGCAAAATACGAGCTGGTGTTTGGAACCGGTGCCTATTGGCAGGCCAGAGATATCACACGCAGCGGCGCGCAGATAATGGACGAGGTCGTGGTGCGGTTTGCCATGCCCAACGCCTCAGCACGCTATCATATTCCGGTGATCCTTTCACCAAATTCATATTCAATTTGGTGGTCAGGAGAGTAAATGGCTGACGGTCTTAATATGTCGCGCCGTATTAGGCGCACCCCTTATACGGACCGGGTGGAAGCTGCAGGCGTTCGGGGGTTTTCGGTGGTCAACCACATGCTTCTGCCCAAGGCCTTTCAGCCCAGCGTTGAAGATGATTACTGGCATCTGTGCGACCATGTTCAGATGTGGGACGTCTCGTGTCAAAGACAGGTTGAAATTGAAGGGCCGGATGCCGAGCAGCTGGTCCAGTGGATGACACCCCGCGCCATTGCCAAGGCCAAACCAGGCGATTGTTTATATGTGCCCATCACCGATACCAACGGCGGGATCATCAATGATCCGGTGCTGTTGAAACTGACCGATGACAAATTCTGGCTGTCGATCGCCGATAGTGACGTGCTGTTGTATGCCAAGGGGCTGGCGATTGGCGCCGGACTGGATGTGACGATCTGCGAACCTGACGTGTCACCGCTAGCGGTGCAGGGACCAAAAGCAGAGGACTTGTTGGTAGAGTTGTTTGGCGACGGTATTCGCGATGTCGGGTTTTTCAAATACGGATGGTTCGACTTTCAGGGCACGCCGCAACTGGTTGCGCGCTCGGGCTATTCCCGCCAGGGCGGGTTTGAGATTTATCTCAACGGCGCCAGATTTGGCCCCGCACTGTGGGATGCGGTCTGGCAAGCCGGTGAAAGACATAATATCACTCCCGGGTGCCCCAACCTGATTGAACGTATCGAGGGCGGGCTGTTTTCATACGGCAATGAGATGACCCGCGAGACCAATCCGCTGGAATTTGGCCTTGGTAAATTTTGCACCCTCGACGGGTCAATTGATTTTATCGGCCGTGAGGCCCTGCAAAAAGTCGCACGTGACGGCGTGGCCCGCGAAATCCGCGGCGTGATGTTTGACGGGCCCGCCTGCCCGACCTGTGCGATCCCATGGCCAGTGATGGTTGGCGCGTATCAGGTCGGCCAGATCACCTCGGGCATCTGGTCCCCACGTTTGCAACGCAATATCGGCCTGTCGCTGATCGACCGCGCGCATTGGGATATCGGCACCCCGGTTGAGGTGCAATATCATGACGGCAGTCGACGGGCCGGTGCGTTGAGCGCCCTACCATTTGCATGACCCTCACGGCCTTGAAAGTAACAATTTCAGACCTGCAAAGGTGAAAAATACCCCCAAAGTCGCCTGAATACCGCGCCGAGCCCACAAATAGAGGCTCGACATAACGGGTGTCGAAAATACCAGCGCATATGTCAGATGCACCGCAATCGACAGACCGAAACAGCCAAAAACGATCGCCAAACCTACCCAGAGCGGGGCTTCGGGCGGTAAGCCAAGCGCTATAATTGCCACCCAAGCCAAGACCGCTTTGGGGTTGGTCATATGCACTGTATATCCCCGAACCGCGTATCCCAAGGGCGTTCGCCTGCCGCCTACAAGGGCTTTAAGCGTAAGATCAGATCGCGGCGCTGCAGATTTAAACGCATTATATGCCAGCCAAAACAAATATATCCCACCGATAATTTTGATGGTCGTCAACGCATGAGCATAGGTCATCAATAGTGCCGACAAACCGAACGCAGTTAGCAATGCCCATGTCAAAGATCCAAAAGAAATTCCCAAAGCAAGAGCCATTCCCGCTTTGCGCCCAACACTCATCGAGGTACTGATCAGGGCCAGAACATTTGGCCCCGGGCTGGCAATAGCGAGCAAAAAAGCCGCGTAAGACAACCCGATACCGGGCAGATACGCAGGCAGATACTGTATAAAATCAGTCATGATAAAGTTCCAAATTAATAAAGAAAAATCAACCTCGGGACTTATAGCACAAACGCCGCCTCTTTTATACCTAGGCGTGCATTATATTTCTCATAAACGCTTAATGCGATTTTTCCAAACGCTCAAACCGATCGATCAGCACATCCGTCAGCGCCCGTGCTTCCATGGACAGGCTGTCCTGACCCCGTGTCACAATCGCGATATGATATTTCAGACGCTGCACAATCGGGCGCGACACCACACCCCCCATACCGCAGGCCATGCCCGCCGAAATGAAATCAACCACCGCCAAGGCACCGGTTTCGCGCACCAATGCCGCCGCAACCGGCATATTGGCCGCTGACAGCCGCGACCGCTGGCGCAGTTTATCGGCCAGTGCCGGCTCCATTTCCAGCATCCCGTCCGGGACGGTTTCGCCAAAGGTGATAAACTGTTCTGTGGCGCTGATATCTTCAAGGTCAATCGCCCCATCACCGCCATCCAGCGCATGGCCTTCGGGCACCAGACACACGTAAGGCAACGTGGTTTGATACAAGGTCTCAACCCCGTCATAGGGCGGCTGACGCCCGACAATCCCGATATCAAGCTGTTGCATCTGTACCGCATCAATAATCGCCGGCGTATTGCGCACGTACACCATGATGCGCACATCATCATAGGCGCGGTAAATCTGCGCCACCGCGCTGGGCATCTCGATGGTCGACAGCGACGGGATCACCCCAACCGAAATTGTGCCGCTTGAGGTTGATCTGATCGTGTCGGCCAGCGCTTCCAGTTTGTCGACACCGATAAACATCCCCTCGACACCCTGATAAAACCGCCGGGCTTCGACCGTGGTCACCAGACCGCGCCCGGCGCGCACAAACAGCGCAAACCCGACCGAGCGTTCAAGATCAGATATTAACCGGCTGACGCTGGGCTGCGAGATATGCATCAGTTTCGCCGCTGCCGTGATCGAGCCCGAGCGCATGGTGGCGCGGAAAGCTTCCAATTGTCTTTGGTTCATGACAGTCCTGCTTTTTGTATTCGGATATTCATCAATATGGATAAAATCATGCATAAAACACATGGATAATACAATCCACTATTTAGACCTGTCCTTGAAATCCCGCGCTAGCGTACTTTTGCCTTTGATAAATCCACACCCACACACTCTTTTAAAATCGCGCAAAAGTTGTTAAGGGCCTAAGAAATGCGTTTCTAAAAATTAATTTTACGCTTGCTACCCCGCAGCACCCCCCGCGCTTTTACCCCCAAACCCATGCGGTGCGGATCAGATTACTTTAGGGCTACTGATATAATGCTCCAGAATTTTCGAGACAGGCATCCAGTTTATTTTTCACTCACACACGCGGCTTTTGTGGCGAGCGTCGGGTATTATTGCCTTATGTTTGACGCAGACTGGGACAGTACCCAAATGCCAAGTGACGCGGCCATAAGAATTTGTTTTCTAGCCGCAACCGTGCTGATAATGGAAGACGTTCTCGATGGATGCTCTATCGCCCTGTCGCAGCACCCAACCCCACGCAGCCGCCATTTTTGGATGTTCGCTTTTTATCTGGGATTGTGGTTTTTTATATTGATCACGCTGATACTTCGGGTTGATACGTTTGCCAGTCATATGGGTGTCATAGGATTGATCATAAGCCTGTTGTTTGGTGTTTTTATGGCGGCTTTGGCGATAAAGAGTAAATTGTCTTCCAAGACTACAATAGCGCCATTAAAAGCCCGTTATAATTTGGAAAAACCAACCCACCACTATCTGTACTTTGCCATGCCATTTTTTGTTATATTAGTCATTTTTATAGATTTTATCATTGCGCACAGCATGACCGCGCCCATACAACCAGACGACAGAAACCTTAGGTTTATCAGCCTCTATACATTGTATCTTTTAATTTTAATGTCAGGCCTCACGCCATTATACCAAAGGCAAAACCATGGGTCATGGGCTGCAAAAATTGGTGGGACCAGACTGCTTGGGATGATTATCTTGGGCTTTGGAGTTTATTTCTTAGTTTCAAATTAAACGCGATCTCTGCACCGGCTTGACGATGCCGCGCTATCGCCACGACCGAGGTGGTCCCGTTTCTTCACCCCAGTCTCTTCAAAACCGTCTTTTCGACACAGACTTTTCAACACTGGCTTTGCAGCCCCAGTTTTTCAGCTCCGGTTTTTCAATCTTGGCGCCCGACAGCCAGTTTTCACGACAGGCTTTGCGCCGGCGCCAATTCCGACAGCGGAATATGACAGCGGATCGCATGCCCCTCGGGCGATGTTTGCCACGGCGGGATATCGCTGGCGCAAACCGGCCCCAAACTGCGCGGGCAACGGCGCTGAAACGGGCAGCCTGTTTCGGGTGGTGACAATTCCACCACATCATCGGCAGTCAGCGTCGGGGCTGTGTCGGGGTCAGGCTCCAACACGGCGCCAAGCAGAACTTCGGTATAGGGATGTGACGGCAAGGCATAAACATCTTTGGCGGGGCCAATTTCACACAGGCGGCCCTGATACAGCACCGCAACCCGGTCCGACAGCGCCCGCACCACCGCCAGATCATGCGAAACAAAGATATAGGTGGTGCCCTGACTTTGTTTTAATTCGTTCAGCAAATCCAGCACCGCCGCTTGCACCGACACATCCAGCGCCGAGGTCACCTCGTCACATAGCACCAGATCCGGCTCGGCGGCAAAGGCGCGTGCAATAGCCACCCGCTGTTTTTCGCCGCCCGATAACTGGCTTGGCAAGCGATCCAGATAATGCGCCCCAAGGCGCACCCGATCCAGAATTTCCGCACTGCGGGCGTGCAGCGCAGCACCGGTCAGTCCGAAATATAACCGCAGCGGCTGTTCCAATATCTGGGCAATGGTGTGGCGCGGATTAAGACTGTCATCAGGGTTTTGGAAAATCAGCTGGATCCGACGCAAATGGTCGGGGCCGCGCTTTTCCACCGCAAAAGGCAAGGGCTGGTCGCCAGCAACCGTGACGCTGCCTCCAACAGGGGGCAAAAGACCGGCAATGGATTTCAGGATTGTCGATTTGCCACTGCCGGATTCGCCCACCAAACCCAAGGTTTCGCCCTTGGTAATCTGCACCGAGATATCATCCACGGTGGCCACCCCGGCCTCGGGCCGGCGCAGGATCTGATCCAGCAAAGACGGTCTGTGATAGCTGATCGACAAATCACGCAAACTTAGCGCCACGTCGCCGCCCGGTGCACGTCGCACCGGGTCAGCCCCAGAGCCCATGATCGAAATTTGCGACGCCTGTTCGGGAAAATGACAGCGCACCACATCACCGCTGGGTAAGGGTGAAAGTGCGGGCCGTTCACAGCCACAGCGCTCTTGCGCAATGGCGCAGCGATCGACAAACGCGCATCCCAGACCGGCACCGCCGGGCGGCGGCGGGCGTCCATCCAAGGCAACCGGCAGACGCGGATCACTGAGTTTCGGGATCGAGGCCAACAAACCACGGGCATAGGGGTGCATGGGGGCGGTCAAAACCTGCCGTGTACTGCCTTGCAACACCACTTCACCGGCGTACATTACCACCACGCGATCACAGACCCGCGCAATCGCTCCAAGATCGTGGCTGACATAGACCATCGCCATATCCCGCTCGGCAGCAATATCGCGCAGCAATTCAAGAATATGCGCCTGCGTCGTCACATCCAATCCGGTGGTTGGTTCATCAAGCAACAGCGCCTCAGGCTCACCGGCCAGCGCCATCGCAATCGCCACGCGCTGTTGTTGGCCCCCAGACAGCTCGTGCGGATAGCGGCTTACAATTGTCTCGGGATCAGGCAGACGCACCTGCCCGAGCAGTTCGATGACTTTTGGCAAATGCGCGGTCTCTGGCAATTTGCGGTGCAGTTTTAACGCCTCGACCAATTGCATGCCGATACGGGATGTCGGTGTCAGCGATTGTCCGGAGTTTTGCGGAATGAGCGCGAGATGCCCACCGCGGATCCGCTCTAGATGCTGCCGTGTCTGGGCAAACATATCATCACCGCGAAATGTAACCGAGCCATCCATCAGCTGCAAACCGCGTTTCAAATATCCCATGGCCGCCAGGGCCAGCGTGCTTTTGCCAGACCCGCTTTCGCCCACCAGACCCACGCTTTCCCCGCGTCGAACCACCAAGTCTATGTTGCGCAACACGGGCATCATCTGACCTGACCGGCCGGTAAAACCAACGGAAATATCGGATATATCAATCAATGGTGCGTTTTTCATAGTTTAAACCGGTGCCTTTTGTGCGCGGTCAATGCCCAGCGCTTTTGCCAGCGCATCCGCAGTCAGATTGATGCCAATAATCAGCGACGACAGGGCGATCACCGGGCCCAGCACGCCCCAGGGGGCAAATGACATAAAGCCCCGCGCATCGGCGATCATCAAACCCCAATCCGGCGTGGGCGGGGACACCCCAAACCCCAGAAACGACAGCGATGAGAACGCCAGCAACATCCAGGACCACCGCATCGCTCCCTCGACCATCAAGGTATCCAGAACATTGGGCACCAATTCACGGCGAATGATAGTCATCCGCCCATGGCCGCGCGCCTTGGCAGCCGAGATAAAATCGCGGGCCACCACATCATGGGTTGCAGCCCGGGCAATCCTGATCACCGGAATGCCATAGAAAAATGCCAGCGTTGGGATCAGCACTTCGATGCCGCTGCCGAAGGTCACGATCAGCACGAGCATCTTCAAAATCCACGGCAGCGACAGAAACGCATCAACAACACGCATCAGCACTTCATCAATCCGACCGCCAACCAACCCGAATAAGATCCCCATAAAACCACCCCAGACCACCGCAATCGGTGTCGCAACCCCGGTGACCAACAGCGCCTCACGGCCCCCCAATAGCACCCGGGTCAACACATCGCGGCCCAAATGGTCCGTGCCCAGCCAATGTTCGGACGAGGGCGGCATCAGCATCAGCATTGAATTCATAGTTTTGAAATCATACGGCACATACAGCGGGCTGGTCAGCGCCAATAGCACGTGGAACACCACAAGACTTAGCCCGATCGCACCTGACGGTCGTGACATCACATCCCGCAACACCGTGCGCAGCCCCGAAAGATACTTTGGTGCCGGGGTTTCAGCCGGTATTAAATTTGGGGATAAATCGCTCATCCGCGCCTCATATTCAACGTCCGCAAGCGCGGATTGGCAACCATAGTAAGGATATCAGCCGTCAGGTTGACCCCGACATAGACCGAGGCCACGATCAGCGCGATTGCCTGAACCACCGGTAGATCGCGGTCTGAAATGGCATCAATCATCATCCGGCCCAATCCGGGATAGTTAAACACCACCTCGATCACAACAACACCGCCAAGCAGCCAGGCAATCGTCAGAGCCACAACATTAATCGCCGGCAACAGGGCGTTGGGCAGCGCATGAGAAAACACTATGCGCCAGTATGGCACGCCTTTAAGCGTTGCCATCTGGATATAATCTCCGGCCATAACCTCAATCACAGACGAGCGGACCATACGCAGGATATGCGCCATCATTACCATCGCCAAAACGAAGACCGGCAACAAAATTTCTGGAAAGAATTCCGAGGCCGGTGCGCTGGCGGACGTCACAACAATCCCCGGTAACCAGCCAAGCCAAACCGAGAAAATCAAGATTAATACAGTGGCAGAGACAAATTCAGGAATAGTCATCGCAAGAATGGCCGCCGTTGAAAAAAACAGATCAATCGGCCTGTCACGCCAAAGACCGGTAATAACACCAAGGAATATCGCCATGGGCACGCCAACGCTTAATGACACAGCAGCCAGAAGCAGTGAATTTTTCATCCGGTGACCAACCAATTCCGCGATACTTTTACGACCGCTCGCAGACATCCCCAGATCGCCTTGCAAGGCATTTCCAGCCCATTCAAAATATCGAGTAAGAGCGGGGCGATCCAACCCGAAATCCTTGCGGCAATTCTCGAGCATCTGGCCTTTGGCATCACGCTCTAGAAACGCAGTACAGGCATCCCCCGGTAACAATTCCACACCGAGAAAAATAATCGCCGACACGATGGCAACAGTCACGGCGCCCAAGACGCACCGTCGTAACAGCATCCGCAGCATGGTTTTTATTCCCAGTCGATTGTTAAATTAACAAATATCACAGGGCGCAACAGATCACGCCCTGTGATTTCAAGGCTTAGTCCACTTCAATCAAATGCCAGCGGATCGCTTCGCGCTTGACCGCATCAACGTTCTTAACCCGTGCGTTCACACCCACAATCTTGGTGACATGGATTGGGATAAGGGTCCCAGCTGTTTCCCAAAGATGTGTCTGGGCCTTGGCATACAACGCTTTGCGCTTGTCAAAATCCAGCTCGCGCCGCGCTGTGGCCAACAAGGCGTCAAAGGCTTCGTCCTTATAAAAGCTCTCGTTCCACTTGGCTGAAGACAGATAAATCTCATGTAGGGCCTGATCGGCAGGACGTTCGTTCCACCGCGTGGCGGACACGGTTTTGTTCATCCAGATTGCATTCCAATACCCATCAGATGGGGCCTGAACAACATTGACCCGAATACCGGCTTTTGCAGCTTGCTCTTGATACACAACCGCCAAGTTTGACCAAGAGGGTTCCAGTGTCGAGACATGCACGTCGACGTCAATCCCATTGGGATAGCCAGCTTCAGCCAACAGCGCCTTTGCCTGTGCAATATCCTGAGGGCATTTCAGATCAGCGCGATATTGGTCGTTGGGTTCAACTGGCGTGTCGCAAGCCACAACGGCCCCGCCACCATAGACCAGATCAACAATTTCCTGCCGGTCGGCCGCCAGACGAACCGCTTTGCGCACCCGCGCGTCAGTGAACGGCTCAACATCTGTGCGAAACACCAATCCACGCCAGTTTCCAGTCGGGATCACTTGCACATTATACTTATCCGAGCGATCCAACAACACGCGCTCTTGCGCCGTGACATAGCGATACATATCGGTCTGACCACCCAAGAAAGCCTGAATGCGGGCCTGACCTTCGGAAATCGCAATGATTTCCATCCGTGCCAGTTTTGGCGCACCTTTATAATAATCAAGGTTGGCGACCAGAACAGTTGTGCCGTCAGCCTCGTATTTTTCAACCTTAAAGGGTCCGGTTCCAATGCCGGTTTCCCCAATCATATCGCCGGACCCATCCGGAATAATCCGCATCCGGTAATCCATCAGCTGTAACGGCATATCGGCAAACGGCGTGTTGAGGGTCATCTTGACGGTCATGTCGTCAACCGCGCTCACACTTTCGATCATTTTCAAAGCTGATCGCGCCGGGCTGGTCCCGTCAGGGTCCAAGATACGCTCGAATGTATAGATGACGTCAGCCGCGTCCAGCGTCGAGCCATCATGAAATGTCACACCTTCGCGCAGCTTAAACGTCCATTCAGTCGCCTCGGCATTTGCCGACCATTCTGTGGCCAGATCAGCCTCGGGTATGCCTGCGAGATCGGGGCTGACCAGACGATTCATAATTTTCTCGGTAATCCACTGGATACGACCAGGAGAGCTTGGATCCAAACTCGACTTTTCTCCGAACCCATAATCATGGGCTTGGCGGAATGTCCCACTAGGCTCTGCAATGGCGAGCCCTGCTGCCATAACAGCACCAAGCGATATCGCTTTCAATAGGTAGTTCATTTGTTTTCTCCCTAACTTTTTAAAAGCACAACTGTTTCTGTTGCACCCGACCAGTATAAAAGGCTGTTTGGTCTGCATACAAATATTGTACGGTGACCGTCTCAGTCATCACTATTATTTGGATATCCAACCGGCACCCATTAAACAAGTCTGCCACAATCTGTGTCCGTTCTAGAAATTTCTGGCAAGTACTATTATTGTAAGAAGCTATACTTAAAACCTATGTATAATGTACTGGGATAGTATACTAGGATGGTTAAACAAATGGCCCAGATGAGATTAATATCGATTGGCGGCGGCGGTTTTACTCATAACAGCCATCCAGACCTAGATGCATTTTGTCTCCGCCACACGGTCCTGGCCCCTAGGATCGGCTTTGTCGGAGTTGCCAGCGACGATGATCAGACAAAGTTAGACCGGTTTTACCAACACTTCGATCACCATGGTGCGGCTCTTGAACACCTGCCGCTTACCGCCTCTGGCGCGTATGTGGCAGACTGGCTTAAATCAGTCGATTTGGTCTATTTTGGCGGTGGAAATACCGCTCGAATGATCGCACATTTTGAAAGGAACGGTTGGAGCACACCCCTCATACAGGCCGCACGTCGGGGGGTGACAATGGCAGGGGTCAGCGCCGGTGCCGTGTTCTGGTTCGAGTGGTGCCTGTCGGACGCCAAAGGGAACGGTTTGCAACCCATCCGCGGTCTTGGGCTTTTGAAAGGCGGCATCTGCCCACATTACTCTAGCGAACCTCTGCGGCAAGCTTCTTTAAAAACGGCTGTGCGCGAAAATACCATGCCGATCAGCTATGCCATTGATGACGGGGCGGCAATGGTATTTGGACCCGAAACCGTGATTGATCTGTGTTCCGCTGCGCCGGGCGCCGGATGTTACCAAATTTCTAGCGGGCAAGAAACAGCCAACCAGACAAGACCCGTGAGCCTAGGCGAGCGTCATCTCGGCCTGCTGGATTAACCAATCGCAAACTATACAAACCGGGGATATCTCGGCCTTTCCAGAACGGGAAAGCAGGTAAAAAGACCGTTGTGGTACCAAATCGATGTCAGTCAAACGGACCAAACGACCATCGTCGATCTCTCCCTGCATCAGCGGAAAAATTCCGAGCGCAATGCCTTGGGCGTCCAGCGCTGCCTGCAACACAAAGCTTGAATCAGCAATGACCGTTTCACTATCAAACACAACAGGGCCTAAACCGGCAACTGCGCACCAATCCGACCAATCGAGCCGGTCATGCTGGTGCAAAATTGGCCCCTGCACCAGATCGGTGAACTTATACAAATCAAGCCCTATGGCTTTGCTGCGCCGGATCAAGTCCGGGCTCGCCACCGGAGCGTATACAATATCCAGCAACCGGTGCGCTTTCAAACCAGGCCAATGACCGCTGCCCCAATCAACCATGATGTCACTGCGCATCTCTTCGCTGTCAACCAATCTGGACCCATGGGTCACAACCAGGTCAATTTCAGGATGGGCTGCGCGAAAAAGCGCCAACCGTGGTATCAGCCAATGCGACCCAAACATCGGCCCAACAGCCAGCGTAACTTTGGTTCCAGCATTTAATATATTGCTCTGAATTTCGGTCCGGATTTCACCAAACGCACGGGTCACCACCTGTGACAGAGCGCAACCTTGTGTCGTCAATGAAACAGCACGGGTGTGGCGAATAAATAATTTGGTTTGCCAGCTCTGTTCAAGGTGCCGTATCTGATTACTGACAGTGGTGGCACTGACGCATAATTCATCCGCCGCGTCTTTGAAACTCAATAGTCGGGCCGCCGCCTCAAATGTTCGCAGGGCCGTTAACGGCAGACGTCGCAACTCTGCATTCATCAACCCCGCCCCCTATAGAGTAAATTAAATTAATCTATAGGGGGCCCTTAAATGACTTGTCCAGCAGATAAAATCATGAAAATTTGCCTCCATCCCCACATTGGACCCTCGCATGTCGCCCAACGACCAAAACTCAACAGACACAGTCAGTAACAAGACCAATCGAAGATTGGGTCGCAGATCCGGTCGAAGAGGGTCAAACACCACAGAGCCGGCCAACAGCCGCCAAATTATAAAGCCAATAGCCGGTCGCCTAAACCCACTATCCGCCGCAGACATTGAGAAAATTCATCAGGCTTCTTTGGATATTTTAGAACAGGTCGGGATGAGCGAAGCCCCTGATATAGTGATCGAAACGATCACAGCTTCAGGCGGCAGTGTCACTCAGGACAATCGCCTCACCATCCCACGCGACTTGGTAAACACGGTGCTAAAGGGTTTAAATCGGGGGTTTTCGCTGTTTGGGCAAAGCTCTGATACTACCCTGAACATGAAGGGTCCACGCACCCATACCGGATCGGGCGGTGCCGCTCCCCAGATGGTCGACACCCTTAGCGGCCAATACCGCGCCGCCACTTTGGCCGACTTGTATGACGCCGCTCGGCTGGTAGACCGCTTGGAACATATCCATTTCTTTTCACGCTCGGTTGTGGCCACTGATATGAAATCCGAGCGTGCGCTGGATATTAACACCGCTTTCGCAGCACTGGCCGGCACCCGCAAACATGTGATGGTCAGTGCCTCTGATCCGCAACACGTCCACGATATTGCCGAGATGTGTTTTACAATCGCCGGCAGCCCAGAGACGTTTCATAAACGCCCCTTTCTGTCACTGAATATCAATCACGCAGTGCCACCATTGCGGTTTTCAGCCCATGCCTGCGAGGTGTTGGCGCAAGCCGCCGAACTTGGTCTGCCGATAATGATCAACACCTTTGGCCAGATGGGCGCTTCAAGCCCGGTGACCATAGCAGGATGTCTGGCACAGACCAATGCTGAAACATTGGCTGGAATGGTTTTTGCCTATTGCATCAACCCCAACGTCAAAGCGCTCTATGGAGCCCGACCGATGATCACAGATTTGCGCACTGGCGGCATGGCGGGAGGCAGCGGGGAACAGGCAATCCTGACTGCGGCGGCCAGCCAGATCGCAAAATTTTACAATCTGCCCAACTCAACCATTGCCGGCGCCACCGACAGCAAACTGCCAGACGCCCAATCAGGATATGAAAAAGCTCTGACCGTCGCAATGGCCGCGCAGGCTGGCGCCAATATCATCACACAGGCGGCAGGCACACAGGCAGGTTTGATGGCAACGTCTTTTGCCGCCTATGTGATCGATAATGATATGCTGGGCACGATCCTAAAGGCCGCTCAGCCGATTGAAGTCAGCAGCGAAACGCTGTCGGTGACGCGGATCAGTGATGCGGTGCGCGGTGATGGTCATTTTCTGGGGCAATCTGAGACCTATCAACGGATGAAGTCAGATTTTGTTTATCCCGATCTGGCTGATCGTCGCCCCCCTGAACTGTGGCAATCTGATCCTGGACTTGATTTGGGTAAAAAGGCAAAAGACACCGCGCTTGAAATATTGGCGACGCATTTTCCCAATCATTTGCCGCTGGACATACAAGACCTGCTGCGCCAGAAATTCGCTATTGAGCTGCCGACAGAAAGGATGCGACCCAAATGAAAATCGCCATTATCGGTGTCGGGGCCATGGGGTCAGTCTACGCCGCCTTGCTGGCTGAAGCGGGCCATGAGGTTTGGGCCGTCGATCCCTGGCAAGCCCATGTCGAGGCGATCAATTCAAAAGGGCTGCGCGTCGAGGGCGCCAGCGGAGACCGGATAATTAAAGGGATTACCGCCACGGTTGATGTGACCGCCGTTGGGCCCTGCGATCTGTGCATCATTGCCACCAAAGCCAGCCATGTCGGCGCAGCCGCAGGCGCAGTCGCCCCTGTCATTGGCACAAAAGCACTGGTGTTGACAATCCAGAACGGGCTTGGCGCCGGGGACCGCATCGCCGAGCATATGGCCACTGAAAATGTTCTTCTGGGTGTGGCAGACGGCTTTGGTGCGTCAATGAAAGCGCCTGGACACGCCCATCATAACGCCATGAAGCTTATTCGCATCGGCGAATTAAACGGCGGTATGACTGACCGGTTACAAACCCTAGAAGGGCAATTGGTGACAGCCGGATTTCACGCCAAAGCTTTTGCCGATATCACCCAACTGATCTGGGAAAAGTTTTTGTGCAACGTGACATTCAGCGCACCCTGCACGGTGTTTGATAAAACCATAGGGCAACTGATGGCCGATACCGATCACTGGAAAATCGCGCTGGGTGCCATGCGCGAGGCATACCGTATCGCCAACCACAGAGACATTCCACTGAGCTTTGGTGACCCCGTATCCTATGTCACGGGTTTTGGGGCCAATATGCCCAACGCACGGCCCTCTATGTTATTAGATCATATGGCAAGACGTCCCTCAGAGCTGGATGCGATCAACGGTATGGTCCCCATCATGGGCCGCGAAGATGGGTTTGATACCCCGTATAACGACACGCTGGTGGCAGTGTTAAAAACCCGCGAGGCCGCTTTTTCAGGAGATGGGTCATGAAGCTTGCCACCATTCGCCACCGCGACCAAACCCTTTACGGTCAGGTGATCGGTGACCGATTTTATCCGGTTCAAGAGGCTCTGAAAACCCGTTATGCAACGCTGAAAGACCTGATTTCCGATGGATCTTTGACGCAATTGGCCGCACAGCAGACCAGACAAGAGGATGGCATTGACCTCGCAAAAGTCAGCTTTCTGCCGCCTATTCCGGAACCCGGAAAGATAATCTGTGTTGGGTTGAATTACCGCAAACCCTATCCGGTTGACGGTGTTGCCCCCCCCGAACCCAGTCAAATTATCCTATTTGGCAAAGAGCGTGACGCCCTGTTGGGCCATCAGCAAAAACTGGAAACGCCGACTGGTGCCGCCGCTCATAGTTTTGATTACGAAGGCGAGATTGCGGTGATTATCGGCACCGCCGGCCGCCACATCGCCCAAGACGACGCGATGGCGCATGTGATGGGATATTCCATCTTTAACGATGGATCAGTCCGCGATTGGCAAAAACACAGTATCTATGCGGGAAAAAACTTTGCTGGTTCAGGGTCGTGGGGACCGTGGATCACCACCGCTGATGAAATCAAGGACCCTGCCACAATGTCACTGACCACCCACTTGAACGGCCAGCAGATGCAGAGTACAACCGCTGATCAGATGATCTATTCCATTGCAGCGCAAATTTCATACGCATCACATCTTTACAATCTGCACCCCGGGGATATCATAGCCACAGGATCACCCGATGGCACCGGCGGTAGCCGCACACCAAAAAGGTATTTGCAGGAGGGAGACCGATTACAAATTGCGGTGTCGGGAATAGGGTCGCTTCAGAATGATATATAAATATATCGCAATGAGACAAAAACAATCAAAGCATATATTTTAACGCACACACAGGCTTATTAGTTGGACTCTCAATCCATCTTTTTGATAAAAAAACATAGACTTTGTTGTTATACTGTTCAGTAGGTATTCGATTCACACCTAACTTTATTATTTGAATAAGAATGTGGTATTTATGAATTCCGGGAAATCCCGTGAAGAAAATTTAGATCCGGATTTTGAAAGCCGGATTAGCATAAGCCGCTTAGCGCTTTCCGTTCTGTTGACTTTAACCTCCATTTGGACTGCGGTCTTTTTGGTCTCAAACGATTTTGCCGCCGCGGCAATCTTAGGGAGCCTGTCGCTGCTTTATGCGCTTTGTCTTTTTCTGTTTCGAGTGGGTTACTTACTTTTTGCACGAGCTTTTTGGCTGTTTAGCGCCTCTGCGGCAACCTTTGGATGTATCGTGTTTGGGCAACCATTTGCCGATCTTGATTATCTATTTTTAACAATTATGACACTGCCCATTTTGGCTTTTTCTTGGAAATACGAGCCAAAATTTTTGCTTTTTTTTGCCGCACTGCCCCTAGTTCTGTGGACAGTAAGTATTTATTTTTCTCTGAACGGCAGCTCACTTTTTTATTTTGGTATCCCCCCGATTTCATCCAATATTGAGCTTGGCAAAATCAATGCTGGACTGCGCTTTACCACAGTAGTCCTTTTAGGTGCAGAACTGTCGTTTTTTAATTTTCTAGTGTCTGCCCGAGAAAATGATTTGCAAACAGCCCGAAAGAACGCAGAACTAGCCTTGAATTCAAAAAGTGCTTTTCTTGCTAATATGAGCCATGAAATTCGGACCCCGATGAATGGTCTCATCGGGATGATTGCAGTGCTGGAAAGAACAGGGGCCACAGGCGATCTTTCCCGGACAATTGAAACAATCCGGCATTCAGCCTTTTCGCTGCTGAGAATTATTGACGATATTCTAGATACCTCAAAAATGGAGGCCGGTGAATTAGACATTAGCTATACTAAATCAGAATTGAGACCCATAATCGAGGGCGTCGCCACCATTCTGCAAACAATGGCAGACGATCGCGAGATAGAACTGCGGCTCTATATCGATCCGAATGTGCCTGAATGGGTGTTGATTGACTCTGGCCGGTTGAGACAAATTTTACTAAATATTTTAAGCAATGCCATAAAATTTTCGGCCTCTGATCTGACCAACCGTACAGCAGAAGTTTATTTCCACCTGGAATATATAAATTGTAAGGACCTCCGGGTGACCATAGACGATAACGGCATCGGTATGGGTGCCACCGTGAGAAATAATTTGTTTAAACCCTTCATCCAAAGTGAAACCGCGACTGAAATGCGGGTTAAAGGCACAGGACTTGGACTAGCGATCACCGCAAATCTGATGAAACGGATGCACGGAGAGATTAATATAGACAGCACTGAAGGTTTTGGAACCACCGTCACCATCACAATACCAATGAAAAGTGTTGATGGTCCAAAAACCCTAGCCAGCCTTGCTGATCTAAAAATTATCTGGCTAACTGAGACGGGGTTAAGGTCACCACGCCACTTTAATAAATTCTTTGCACGATCTCGCTCAGAATTTTTCTATTACCCGACCGATGAAAAACTCACGAACGTCGAGTTGCCAACCTCAGCGGGCGCGATTTTTATTCTTTCCTCTGCAAATGACACGGTTTTGGAAACGTGGCAAAACCTATTGCGCGCACAATGTGATAAACCAAAATTTATCCTGCTTAGCAAAAGCCGTAGCGACCGTCTTGGACCAATTGAGCCAGACAGTTACCGCATACAGATTTTACCTATTCTCGTGTCTGAACTTCATAAAGCAGTGACAACATTAATTGGTGGTCAAACCTCTGAGACCGCGCCATCTACCAACCCACAACAATCCCAAGAGAAATTTTCAGAGATCAAAATACGTCGTGCGGCTAAATCAATTTTAGTGGTTGAAGATAATGAAATCAACGGCGTGGTGATGCTCAAGCAGCTTGAGGTATTGGGATACAGTGCAGCGATCGCCCACAACGGCCAAGAAGGTCTGCAGAAATGGCAAAACGGCTGTTTTGATCTGGTGCTTACAGATTGCCATATGCCAATCATGGATGGGTATGAAATGGTCCAGATTTTACGCCGTAAAGAGGCTGAAAAAGGGCTTGAACGGACGCCGATTATTGCTGTCACAGCCGGTGCTCTGGCAGGAGAATCTGAAAAATGTCTGGCCATCGGTATGGATGACTATATTTCAAAGCCCGTTGAAATGGACTTATTGGAAGCCAAGATTTCAACATTTTTCAACATCTGAAATTCGGTTTGACAGAGCGGGCGGTCTGTCTGACTTAACAATCCGGCGCGCTGGAAATAACCGGCGCGCCGATATCAATCTAAGAGGTGTTTTCTGCAGCTGCCTGTCTAGAGACTGGCGTCAAGAGCCGCTGTAATCGCATCGCCCATTTCACTTGTTGTGGAAAAAGCTGCGCCCTCAACATTAAGCAGATCAGCCGTACGATAGCCGTCGGCCAGCACGGTCTCAACCGCCTGTTCAAGACGATCTGCCTCAGTCCCCTGATCAAAGCTATAGCGCAATGCCATCGCAAAACTCAGAATACAGGCAATCGGGTTGGCTTTCCCCTGCCCGGCAATATCAGGCGCCGAACCATGTACCGGTTCATACAAAGCTTTTGGTCTTCCATTGGCCATCGGCTGGCCCAAGCTGGCCGATGGCAACATGCCAAGACTGCCGGTCAACATCGCGGCGGCATCCGACAACAAATCGCCAAACAGATTGTCGGTTACGATCACATCAAACTGTTTGGGCCAGCGGCAGAGCTGCATCGCACCCGCATCGGCATACATATGGCTAAGCTCCACATCGGGATAATCCTCGTCGTGCACCTTTTGCACCACTTCGCGCCACAACACGCCGGATTCCATCACGTTGGCTTTTTCCATCGAACAAACCTTGTTCGACCGACGCCGGGCTAATTCAAACGCCGACCGCGCGACGCGGTCAATTTCACTTTCGGTATAACGTTGGGTGTTGATGCCAACCCGTTCGTTTCCATCTTTGAAAATGCCGCGCGGCTCGCCAAAATAAATTCCTGAAGTCAGTTCGCGAATAATCATAATATCAAGCCCCGCCACCACTTCGCGTTTTAGCGACGAAAAATCAGCGAGCGCATCAAAGCATTGCGCCGGTCGCAGGTTGGAAAAAAGATCCATTTCCTTGCGCAGCCGCAGCAGGCCGCGCTCGGGCTTGTCGTTAAACTCAAGCGTATCATATTTTGGACCACCTACAGCGCCCAAAAGCACTGCATCAACCTCTTGCGCTTTGGCCATGGTCGCATCCGTCAAAGGCGTTCCGTGCGTGTCATAAGCGATGCCGCCAACCAGATCTTCGCTCACATCGAAATTCAGATCCCGTTTTTCACCAAACCAGCTGATGACCTTGCGAACCTCGGCCATTACTTCGGGGCCAATCCCGTCGCCGGGAAGAATAAGAAGAGATGGGGTGCTCATTGACACTGTCCTTACAAATAATTTCTGGTTTAGGTCCTATCGGTTGCCATAGTCAGGGTCAAGAAACGAAGGATCGTGCAGTTTAATCTGCAGCATTAACGTTTTTACTAAGACCCCATTTTCAATATCGCTATGTAAACCGTCTGAATTACATACTATCTTCATCAAACTTGGGACAACCCTTTGACATATAACGCAGCATCAGGGTTTTAAGATGGAGAACTGTTGATTTAATTTTTTAAAGAGAAAAAGAGCAGACTCAGAGAGAAAGAACCAATTTATTTGCGCTAAATCAGTAATAGCCCGATTGCCATAGAAAAGGGCGTAAAGCACCCAATATATCTTTGCCAAACCAATAACCTCAAATCCAAGAGCCATGCATAGGATGTCATTTATGGTTCAGGGGATATCCAGATCAACCCAGACAAGGCCATGGTGGCTGGCTGCAACGCGATCCGCCTCTTGCGGCCAGACAACACCAGAGCCGACAATCGTCAAACCCGCAGAGGGCAGCACATAATCTACCCGCAGATTACCCGGCACCGGATCGGACCAATCTGCCGTATCCAACGCCGGATCACCACTATGATCGGGATTGAACGCCCGAAGGCCGTAGGCACTGCGCGGTGCGGGATCTTGAAGACGCCGATCCGCCAACAATTCCCGTATAGCACCATGACGCCCCTCGCCATCAAACGGGTCAAGGTTGGCCTTGCCCATCACCACAAAACCACCCACGGGCGGGGTGCCGAAATGACCATTGAGATATAGTTTCCAAAACCTGATCTCATCATGATTGCGGCGCCCGTTGCGATCTTCGGGCCCGTCAAATACCGGTGGGGTGGCCGCAAAAACCAACAGGGTCAACGCAGCCTCACCCCCAAGCTTGATCGGCACCGCCCAGTGACCGGTCGAAGACAGCCGCTGTACTTTGACAATCTCTGGCGACAGATCAAGGCCCTCGATCAAAGACCCGGGCAAATCAGCCCAAAGCACAGCACTAAAATCAGTGACCCGTTCATACAGGATCGGAAATTTTGATAAAATAGCCAATCCACCAGCACCGGCAAAATGGCCAAACCCCTGCGCATCACCTGCCCCACGCTTGCGGCCATCGCCATCAAGATCAAACGCCGTTGCCATACCTGTATTTGGCCGGTTGGCAAACAGATAAGGGTACTCAAGACCCCGCGCCTGCAACCGGTTGCGCAAGCCAGACAACGCCGTGAGATGATAATCATAATCCACCCCCACCAATAAAAGAATATCTGGTGCGGCTTGGGTTAAAAGCGACAGAGTTGCCCTGAGCCGAGGTGATCCGGCACCGGCAATATCGCGCAGCAACAAACCAGGCCCTTTGGCGGTAAGGCCCGCATCATAGGTGGCAAGCCGAACAACATCCGCGCGCATCACTGCAGGCGTGCCGATGAGCACCCCCAGAATCCCCAATAAATATAGGATGCCACGCAGCGGAGCAAACGGTACCATTGTTTTGATCAAGCCCATTGCGCATAGCAAAGACAACCAGATCTTAATGTACCGTTAATTCCGACCCTATCTGCGCACAAACTGCGCGCAGATACACGGTTTGATTGGCTTAAACCTCAGTCGTAACGGCACCGGTTAAACCGTTCAATTCAATACGTCGAACTTAAACCCACGGCCGCGCATCCGAGGCTTTGGCTTCAAAACTGTCAATCGCTGCAACCTTCTGGAACGTCTGACCTATATCATCCAAGCCTTCCAACAAACAGCGTTTTTTAAACTCATCAACCTCAAAGGAAAAAACCTCGCCGTCGGATGTTGTGATTTGTTGCGCAACCAAATCAACTTCCATGCGCGCATTGGCGCCTTTTTCAGCATCTTTCATCAATACATCGACCTGGTCCTGAGGCAGAGTAATTGGCAAGATACCGTTTTTAAAGCAATTATTGTAGAAGATATCAGCAAACGCCGGTGCAATAACACAACGGATTCCAAAATCCTTAATGGCCCAAGGCGCATGCTCTCTTGACGAGCCACAGCCAAAATTGTCGCCCGCAACGATGATTTCAGAACTGCGATACGCCGGCTTATTCAGTACGAAATCAGGTATCTCATCGCCATTGTCATCATAACGCATTTCATCAAACAAGTTCACACCCAGCCCCGAGCGCTTGATCGTTTTCAAAAATTGCTTGGGAATGATCATATCCGTATCGATATTGATCAGTGGCATGGGCGCTGCAATCCCGGATATTTTTTCAAACTTTTCCATCATAGCATCTCCCTTACATCTGTGAGCCGGCCAGTTATAGCCGCCGCTGCCGCCATCTCTGGGGACATCAAATGGGTGCGTCCTCCGCGACCTTGGCGGCCTTCAAAATTGCGGTTCGAAGTGGCGGCGCAGCGTTCGCCCGGAGCCAGTTGGTCGGGGTTCATCGCCAGACACATGGAACACCCCGCGAGCCGCCATTCAAAGCCTGCCTCTTTAAAGATCGCGGCAAGCCCTTCTTCTTCGGCCTGTGCCCGCACCAATCCAGATCCCGGAACGATCATCGCACGTAGACCGTCTTTAATCTTTTTGCCTTTTAAAATTCCCGCTGCGGCGCGCAGATCTTCAATGCGCCCGTTGGTGCATGAGCCAATAAAAACCGTATCAATCTCGATCTCAGACAAAGGTTTGCCAGCCTCAAGCCCCATATATTCAAGTGCACGCTCAACCGCGCCAACTTTGCCTCCTGCAAAATCTGATGGTCGCGGGACGGTCGCGGTGATAGGCAATACATCTTCCGGACTGGTACCCCAGGTGACGACCGGCGCAATATCTTCGCCCCTGATCGTTACAACCTTGTCGAAATGCGCCCCCTCATCGGTGTACAAACCGGCCCAATAAGCCATGGCACTGTCCCAATCTGCACCTTTCGGGGCATGGGGGCGACCTTTGCAATAGTCAAAGGTTTTTTCATCTGGCGCAATAAGACCGGCGCGGGCACCACCTTCAATCGCCATGTTGCACACGGTCATCCGGCCTTCGATTGACAGATCGCGGATCGCCTGACCACAATATTCAATCACATAGCCGGTGCCTCCAGCAGTGCCAGTTTCACCAATCACCGACAAGGTGATATCTTTGGCCGTTACACCGGGCTTAAGTTTGCCGGTAATCTCAACCTTCATATTTTTCGATTTTTTCTGGATCAGCGTCTGGGTGGCCAGAACATGCTCGACCTCAGAGGTGCCGATACCATGCGCCAAGGATCCAAACGCCCCATGGGTTGCAGTGTGGCTGTCTCCACACACAACGGTCATTCCGGGCAAGGTCCAGCCCTGTTCAGGGCCAACGATATGGACAATACCCTGACGCACGTCGGACACCGGATAATAATGAATACCGAAATCACGGGCATTTTGGTCAAGCGCTTCAACCTGTACCCGGCTCTCTTCGTTGTCGATGCCTTTGGCACGGTCCAGCGTAGTCGGCACGTTGTGGTCAGGCACCGCAATAGTTTTATCGGGCGCACGCACCGAGCGGCCTGCCATGCGCAAACCTTCAAAAGCCTGCGGACTGGTCACCTCATGGACAAGGTGGCGATCAATATAGAGCAGACAGGTGCCATCGTCGGCCTCATCGGCTACATGGTCATCCCAGATTTTATCATAAAGTGTCTTCGGGGCGGTCATTGGGCGTCTCCCGTGGATGTTTGGATAAAGAAGGTTAAGCAGGCGAAGGCCGCTTTACAGTCGTCCGATAACCGACTTTGTTGCACCAAAAAACCGCCAAGGCAGCCGTGCATGCTCATCAATATCGAAAACTCTGATCATCTGCGTTAGATAGTGCGCTTCGCGACACGCCGCAAGGGTTTGTTAACACCGCAGATGTCATGCAAAGCCCTCTTAGAACAAAAATCTAAATATCTCGCCACCAAGAACAACGTTTGTTTCCAAAAAGCTTGACATTGAGAAGTTACATTGACCGTGCTATATTATTACTATGATGCGTGGAGCAATTCCGCGCCACACCTTGAACGGAGGACCTTAATTCTGTCACCGACCCTAGACGCAGCTGCGCCTGCGACCGTAACGATACCAGTAATGGAATCGAACAAAGAGACCACCAGCGAGGCGCTGCTGTCTCTGATCGTTTCTTCCCTCGAAGATGACAAAGCCGAAGACATCGTGCAGATTGATTTGCGCGGCAAAACCACGATTGGCGATTATATGGTCATCGCTAGTGGTCGGTCCTCGCGACAGGTCAGCTCGATCAGCGAAAAACTGACCGATCGGTTGAAAGCCCATTTTGGCGTATTGTGTAACACTGAAGGCAAGGATACCGGCGATTGGGTGTTGATCGATTCGGGCGACGTAATCGTGCATGTCTTTCGACCAGAAGTCCGTGAGTTTTACCAACTGGAAAAAATGTGGCTGCCCACAGGCACCGTAAGCCAATAGTCCGCGATGCGCTTTCATATCTGCGCCGTCGGGCGGCTGCGCCATGGTCCTGAAAAAACGCTGATTGACGACTATCGTGGCCGCTTTGACAAAATTGGCCGCAGTATGGCAATGGGACCGCTGGATTTTCATGAGGTCGAAGATAAAAAGGGCGGTGGACCACGTGCCGAGGCCGTTCTGCTAAACAATGTCATTCCCAAAAACAGCCTGATCTGTACCTTGGATGAACGCGGCAAACTGATGTCATCGCCACAATTCGCCAATCTTTTGGCCCAATGGCGTGATCAGGGTCAAAGGGATGTCAGCTTTATCATTGGCGGCGCTGATGGGCTGGACCCAGACCTGCGCTCCAAAGCCAGTGCCAGCCTATCGTTTGGCAAAATGGTGTGGCCGCATATGATGGCGCGACTGATGCTGAGCGAACAATTGTACCGATCTGCCTCTATTCTTGCCGGCAGCCCCTACCACCGGGTCTGAAAACCTTGGGTTCGATCGGATAGACCCAGTGAGTGGGCCAAAAAGCTAATTTCCCCAAATATCGTCAGACCAAAAACCTAAGAAGAGCGCTTTCGCGCCACCTTGCGTTTTGTTTTATCAGACTTGCGTTTGGCCCTGACCAGTTTACGCTTGGGTGGTTTGCCACGCCCGCGCGGTGGGCCTTGCGGCAGCGCCTTGTCACGCAGGGTCAGCAATTCCAGTCCAATACCACCGGTGACTGGCGCGGCCTCAACCAACCGCACCGTGACTGGTTGCCCGATACCGATGCTCAGGCCGGTATCTGACCCGGTCAACGTCGTGGTCTCAGCATCAAAGTGGAAAAACTCTCGCCCAAGTGACCGTATCGGGATCAGCCCGTCTGCGCCGCTGTCATCAAGCCGTACAAACACGCCAAAACGCGCTATTCCACTGATACGGCCGGAAAATTCACTGCCCATTCGCTCTGATAAATAAGCTGCGAGATAACGATCTGTGGTGTCGCGTTCGGCCATCATCGACCGTCTTTCCGCAGTCGAAATTTGTTGTCCTGTCTGCTCCAGAAGGTCGATGTCCTCCGGGCTGAGGCCATCGGCACCCCACCCATGCGCCGAGATCAAAGCCCGGTGCACCACCAGGTCGGCATAGCGCCGGATCGGCGAGGTGAAATGCGCATAACACCCAAGCGCCAGTCCGAAATGGCCAAAGTTCACCGGGCTGTAATAGGCCTGTGTCATCGACCGCAGTGTTGAAATATTGATTAATTCAGCTTCTTCGGTGCCGGCCGCCTGATCGAGAAGGCGGTTAAGATGAGCGGTCTTGAGCACCTGACCCTTGGCCAAGTTAAACCCTGCGGATTGCGCAGTGGCACGCAGGCTTTCCATTTTCTCAACCGACGGTTCTTCGTGCACGCGGAATAACAGTGGTTGTTTCTTGGCAATCAGGGTTTCGGCAGCAGCAACATTGGCCAGCACCATAAATTCTTCGATCAAACGGTGCGCGTCGAGGCGTTCAGAAAAATTGACCGATTGCACCACGCCATCCTCGCCCAGAATAACCTTGCGCTCGGGCAAGTCCAGATTGAGCGGCTGTCGCAGGTTGCGCGCCGTAACCAGCGCAGCGTAGGCGGCATAAAGGGGCGCAATCACCGTCTCAAGCAGCGGCGCACATTTATCATTTGGCGCGCCATCCACCGCCGCCTGCACCTCTTCATAGCTCAGCGATGCAGCCGAGCGCATCACACCGCGCTCAAAACGGTGACTGATTTTAGTGCCTTCAGCGTCCAGTTGCATACGCACAGCAAGACAGGCACGTGGCACGCCTTCGTGCAACGAGCACAGATCTCCTGACAAACGGTCAGGCAGCATCGGCACCACACGGTCCGGAAAATAGCTGGAATTACCGCGAAGACGCGCCTCTTTATCCAAGGCAGAGCGGGCGGTGACGTAATGGGCCACATCGGCAATTGCCACCCATACAATATGGCCCCCAACGTTGTCAGGCGCGTCATCTGCTTGGGCAAAACAGGCGTCATCATGGTCACGGGCATCGGCTGGATCAATGGTGATCAATGGCAGGTCCCGCAGATCCGTGCGGCCTTTGAGCCCCGCCGGTTTCATCATATCTGCGGCCGCGATCACCGAATCGGGAAAGCTATTGGGAATGCCGTGCTGGTGAATGGCTATTAAAGACACCGCCTTGGGCGCCGCCGGATCCCCCAGACGTTCAACAATTCTGGCCTGCGGCAAACCCATGCGGCCTTTTGGTCCTGCCTGTTCGGCCTCGATCAGTTCGCCGTCTTTGGCGCCACCCGTGGCCCCCGCTTCCACCCGCCATTCACGATCGCTGCCTTTGTCGATCGGCAGGATACGACCGCCTTCAGAACCTTTGCGAAATACTCCCAAAATGCGTTGCGGGTTGCTACCGATGCGGCGGATCAGACGTGCCTCATAGTGATGATCCTCGCCTGTCACAGCATTGAGCTTGGCCAGAATACGCTCACCCACCCCCAGCGCCGGATCCGATTTGCGCGGGATCAACAAAACCACCGGTTCGACGCCTTCGCCCTGCCATTCAAGTGGTTGGGCCAGCATGTCACCATCTGCCGTCAGGCTACTCACCCGTAGCACGCCGACGGGTGGTAATTTATCCGGATCGCGATAGGCGTTTTTGCGCTTTTGCAAATGGCCCTCTTCTTCCAGCTCTTTGAGCAAGCGTTTGAGATCGATCCGCGCCGCACCCTTGATATGAAAGGCTTTGGCGATATCGCGCTTGGCGCTCAACGTGGGGTGCGCTGAAATCCAGGCAAGAATGTCTTTTTTGGTTGGCATTTGGCTCATAGCGCTGGCCTAACATGTTCGTCCGGGGGCGTCATTTTAAAAGCACCACCCAAGGGCTTGGCACTCATGCAAAATAATCGCTCAGTATTCGGCCATAAATCGCTTTGAGTTGGATAATATCCGTCACCGGCACACGCTCATCAACCTGATGCATCGTTTTGCCGACCAGTCCAAATTCAACCACGGGGCAATGATCTTTGACAAACCGCGCATCCGAGGTCCCGCCCGACGTAGACAGCGTGGGTGACACGCCAGTCTCAGCTTGCACCGAGGCGGCAACCAAAGCAGACAATGGGCCCGGGGCGGTGATAAAACTCTCGCCCGATACCGTCACCTGCAGCGCAATTTCCACGCCGAACGCCGCGCTGGCCCGATCTGCCTCGGTTTGCAGCCATGCAGTCAGGCTGGCCCCGCTGTGATGGTCGTTAAAGCGAATATTGACCGCACTGCGACAGACAGCGGGTATCACATTTGTCGCTGGATTGCCGGTATCAACGGTCACAACAGCCAATGTCGAGGCATCAAAGTGCTCTGATCCGCTGTCCAGAGTGTAACTGGCCAAACGGTCCATCAACCGCACCATCGCCGGCAGTGGGTTTTTGGCCCGGTGCGGATAGGCAGCATGACCCTGAACACCCGTCACAGTAAAATGCGCATTGAGCGACCCACGACGGCCGATTTTAATCATTTGGCCCATATAATCAGGACAGGTCGGCTCTCCGACCAGACACACTGACATCTGCTCCCCCTCACGCTGCATCCAATCCAGCAGGGCAACCGTGCCATCAATCGCGGGGCCCTCTTCATCGCCAGTGATGGCAAGGATCACAGCGCCCTCTTCGGGTGGGTTTTCCTTGGTAAAATCAATTGCCGCCGCAACAAAGGCGGCCACACCCGATTTCATATCCGTCGCACCACGCCCGTATAGCACACCATCTTTTTGTTCTGCGCCAAACGGATCGACCGACCACTCATCCAGTGCGCCGACCGGCACCACATCAGTATGGCCATTAAACCCGAAACTGCGCGCGGCGGTTTTGGCCCCCCAGCGGGCATACAGGTTTGACACCTTGCCACGATCAACGCGGGTACAGGCAAATCCCGCAGCCGCCAGATGACGTTCCAATACCACCAGCGCACCGCCCTCGTTTGGTGTCACCGAGGCACAGCGGATCAAATCAGCAGTTAGTTCAACAGGATTGGTCTGAGCCATAGCACATCCTCACATTGGTAAATATTCACGCACAGTCGCGGCCAAACGGTGCGGCGTCTCGATTAACTCATCGGCCCCTGCCCCGCGCAATTCGGCCATGCCGCCATAACCATATGCTGCCCCTAAGGCCAACATCCCGTTGGCTTTTGCCCCGATCACATCATAATGGCGATCACCGATCATTATGGCCTGCTCGGGGGTGGATTTAGCAACGCTCAGAGCGTGGGCCAACAGCGATGTTTTATCCGACCGCGTGCCGTCCTCTTCAGATCCGAATTGATCGGTCAAATAGTTGGATATACTAAAATGTGCCGTAATCTTAGCGGCATAGCTCATGGGTTTTGCGGTCGCCAGATACATCAGATACCCCGCCTCATGCAGGTCGGACAGCTGTTGCAAAATACCATCATAGAGCTTGTTTTCAAGATATCCGACCTTGGTATAGCGTTCACGGTAGAGGGCAACCGCCTGTTCCAAATCGCCCTCGGGCACACCCAACCGGGTAAAACTGTCCCACAAAGGCGGGCCAATGATCCAGTCGGTATCGCCGCTTAGGGCCGGCAGGTCCAGCTTGCCAAGCGCATAATCAACCGATTTGAGAATACCTTCACCTGAATCCGTCAAAGTGCCATCTAGATCAAGAAATACCGCCCGCATCACGGGTCTTTGCTGTCGCCATAGAACGGCGTCACCTGGGCGATCACAACCGAATTTTCCGTGAGCGCCCGCGCCATCAACTGGCGTTCATCTGCATCAATCTCATGGCCCTGCGCCTCACGTTCGGCCAGTGTGCCATAACCCGTCACATCCAATGGCGCCAAATCAGCCTGCTTCAGGATGGCCACGGTTTCACGCACCGCCTCGGCCTCGTCCACCCCCGAAGAAAACGCCACCAGGGCCCCGCCGGTAGCCGCTTCGGGCAAGCCGTCACCATCTTTGCGACCCACCTGCACCAGCAGGGTATAGACCTGCTGACGCGATACTTTCTTGCTGTGCTCCATCTCATAAACCTCTGGTCCGATGCCGCTGTCCAACGAAAGTACAACCGATAAATTATCTGCTCTGATGGGCGAAAATCAGTCGCGCAGCAATTCATTGATCGCGGTCTTTGAGCGGGTTTTTTCATCAACCCGCTTCACAATCACAGCACAATAAAGATTGACGCCGTTCTTGGAGGGCATGGAACCCGAAACCACAACGGAATAGGGCGGCACTTCTCCATACATGACTTCACCAGTTTCGCGATCAACGATCTTGGTAGATTTACCAATGAACACGCCCATGCCCAAAACCGCGCCCTCGCGCACGATACAGCCTTCAACCACCTCAGAGCGGGCGCCGATAAAGCAGTTGTCTTCGATGATCGTCGGGCCGGCCTGCATGGGTTCTAACACACCACCGATACCGACACCGCCAGACAGATGCACGTTTTTGCCAATCTGTGCGCAGCTGCCGACCGTGGCCCAAGTGTCGACCATCGTGCCCTCATCCACATAGGCTCCCAGATTGACGAAAGATGGCATCAGCACCACACCCGGCGCGATAAAAGCCGATTTACGCACGATACAATTGGGCACGGCGCGAAAGCCGGCGGCGCGCCACTGATTGTCGCCCCAACCAACAAACTTGCTGTCGACCTTGTCCCACCAGCCGGCCCCTTGCGGACCGCCAGCTTGGGTTTCCATATCTTTAATGCGAAAGCCCAAAAGCACGGCTTTCTTAGCCCATTGGTTGACGTGCCAATCGCCATTTTCGCGCTTTTCAGCCACACGCAGGCTGCCACCGTCCAGCGCATTCAGCGTATCTTCGATCGCCTCACGGCTTTCGCCAGTGGTGGCCGGAGTGATGGTATCACGGACGTCCCATGCGACCTCAATGGCCCGTTCCAATTCTGCGTTTGACATCTTGCAGCACTCCTTTGGTATTTATGAATATGTTTTGCAGCCCTATACCGCCTCACCCGCCGTCACACAATGGAGGCTTTACAAAAACGGGTCTGGTGCGGGGTTCGCCCCACAGATCAACACCGCAACTTTTTCGCCTTTGGCCGGCGTATAGCTGCCCGAAATCAAAGCCGCCAAGGCCGTTGCACCCCCGGGTTCAACAAATTGCCGCAGGCTTTGCCACAACCGGGTTTGTGCTGCGGCAATAGCACTATCTGGGACGGTGACGGTTTCGACCGTCTGTTCGGTCACCAAATCAAAACAAATCTGACCGATGCGACGGGCGCCGAGCGCGTTGGCAGCGATACCTGACACCTCAACGTCCACCGGTGTACCAGCGCGGGTCGCAGCCTGCAGCGCACAGCAGGTTTCAGGTTCGACTGCAACAATTTTGCGCCCGCCCTGCGCCCATGCCATCGCGCCAGCAATTAAGCCACCACCCCCCACCGCAATCAGCACTGTGTCGGCCTCAAGACCCTGTTCTTCCCACTCGGACATGACAGTGCCTTGGCCAGTCACCGTTGGAACAGCGTCATAGGCGTGAATTTGCATCGCGCCGGTCTCGGCCTCATGGGCCTGGGCCGCGCCAAAAGCATCGGCATAAGCCCCAGGCACCACGGACAATGCCGCACCACTGCGCTTGATTAAATCAATTTTTGAGGCCCCCGCCAATTCAGGCACAAATATATGCGCCTGATGGCCCAATCTCTGAGCCGCATAAGCAACCGCAGCTCCGTGATTGCCACCAGAGGCCGCAACCAGCCCCGCCACAGGAACATCGCAAGCCAACATAGTGTTAAACGCCCCACGCGCCTTGAAACTGCCAGTGTGTTGCAAATGTTCTAACTTGACGTCAACCGGCAGTGACAGACCCAAATCGATCCCTGCCAGCGCCGGGGTACGCCGTATATAGGGTTGAATGCGCTGGTGTGCCGCTGTAATCTCAGATGTCCATTTCATCGATATGCTGTCCTTGTCATCATCTGTCGGAACGGCTGTGTGCCAAAGTTAGCGCGACGGCTGTGCGTCCGCCGAGGCCGGTTTATCTGGTTTTACCCGCGATTTGCGAATTTTTTCACTCGCCGATTTCAACTGCCCACAAGCCGCCATGATATCTTCCCCTCGGGGACGGCGAATCGGACTGGCATATCCAGCTTTGAAGACAATCTCTGAAAATGCCTCTATCCGTTTCCAATCCGACCGCTCATAGGGGGATCCGGGCCATTCGTTGAACGGAATCAGATTAATCTTGGCCGGAATACCACGGATCAACTGGATCAGACGGCGTGCATCGGCATCACTGTCATTAACCCCTTTAATCATCACGTATTCAAAAGTAATCCGTTCAGAATTGGACAATTTCGGATAGGCCCGCAATTCTGCCAGAAGCGTCTCAATATTCCATTTGCGATTGATCGGTACCAGCGTGTCCCGCACATCATCTGTGGTGGCGTGAAACGAAACCGCCAACAAACATCCGATTTGTTCGGCTGTTTTGGCGATTTCAGGCACCACACCCGAAGTTGACAGCGTAATGCGCCGACGCGAAAGGCAGATGCCTTCGGGATCCATTGCGATTTTCATCGCATCGCGCACATTGTCAAAATTATATAACGGCTCGCCCATACCCATCAGCACGATGTTGCTCAGCAACCGGGTCTCACTGTTGCGGGTACGTTCCGCGGCGGGCCATTCGCCCAGATCATCGCGGGCCACCATCACTTGACCAATAATTTCAGCCGCCGTCAGGTTGCGTACCAATCGCTGGGTGCCCGTATGACAAAACGAACATGTAAGCGTGCAGCCCACTTGCGAGCTGATACACAGTGTCCCGCGATCGACCTCGGGTATATAGACCGTTTCGACCTCGTGGCCGCCAGCGATCCGCATCAGATATTTGCGGGTACCATCGGTGCTGACCTTTTTGGTAACCACCTCAGGCACGGCCAGCACAAATTGACTGGCCAGTTCGGCGCGGTAATCTTTCGACAGGTTGGTCATCTGATCAAACGACCGGACGCCTTTTTGATAAATCCACTGCCAGATCTGATTGCTGCGCATCTTGGCTTTTTTTTCTGCCAGCCCATGCTCTATCAAGGTCTCAACCAGCGCAGAGCGGGATAGGCCGATCAAATTGACCGGCCCCTCGGACGGTTTGCGCGGCAGTGTCAGCACATCTTGGGTGATCGGAGCGGTAGCGGTCATATCAAAGCCTATTGATCAAACTTAAACCGCCGACATACAGCATTCGCCGAAGTTTGCAAAACTCTTGTGGCGCTAGTTGCTACACCGCTTGGCAGCATCGTCTACAGCAGCCGTAAAACCCAAGAGCGAAAACGTGTCTTTTGTAATCGTGCCGCGCGAAGACCGGGCCGATAAAACAGCCGATTTACCGCGCTTCATCGCCGCAACCACTTTCCCGTCCGCCTCGCTGCTTTCAGGCCAAGCCCATTCACCCACGGCTGTAAGTTGGAATTTGGTGCCATCAATATTCAAATCGACAGCAGAGCCTTCAGCAAAAGGATAGCCGCCCGTAAATCCAACTTGGCCCTTAACTTTCTCCGTCGGGCGATAGGTTACCATAAGTAAAATATCGCTGCGCTTGACCGAGACCACGCGCTTGTCTTTTGTATTAACTGTTTTCTTCGGCGCAGCAACAGCCCAACACTCTTTTGGATCTGGCTCTACGAACACGCTCCAGTCTGTTTTCAAACCAACCCGATTGTCGCTGGATGACTGTGCCCACACCGCCGAAGATGTCAGTAACATCACCGATACCATGTGAAAAAGATATGCTCTCATCTCTTCAGCCTCCAAGCTGATCTTATTTAGTTAGGGTCTATTAGGACGCGCTGGATTTGTCACCCCAGATCGACCAAAATCCCATTCCAATCTTGCTTGTATCTCTTTAGCGTAAATTGGGCGCGGGGTGAAAGCCCCGTTAGCGCAAAAATTCAACAGTTTGGATGTTTTAAAATGCAGAATTCGGTTCCATTGGTCGATCTTTGGCGCGGCCCCGTTCTAGAAAGCCGACATTTAGGGGCTGCCGTGATCTGTGATGATACTGGACAGATTAAACAGGCTTGGGGCAACCCGACCCGGATCATCTTGCCTCGATCATCTTGTAAGATGATACAAGCACTGCCACTGATCACCAGCGGAGCCGCCGACACCAATGGGCTGAAAAGCGAACACCTTGCGTTGGCTTGCGCGTCCCACAATGGGGCGGATATTCATCTTGCGCCAATCAGCAAATGGCTGGAAACACTGGGCTTAAAGGATGAAGACTTCCGCTGTGGTCCACAAAAGCCGAAAGATCGCGCGACCAGACATGCACTGTTGAGAGCCGGACAACCAGCCTGCCAGATTCACAATAATTGCTCAGGGAAACATGCAGGATTTCTAACCTTAAACAAATATCTTGCCGGACAGCCCGACTATGAGGTTGTCGATCATCCAGTGCAAAAGGCGGCGTTTGAGGCCTTTGAAATGACAACGGATGAGATCAGTACGGGGTTTGGTATTGACGGCTGTTCCGCACCCAACCACAGCTGCAGTCTGCAGGGGCTGGCACGGGCAATGGCTTGGTTTGCATCGGCGGAAGACCGCTCAGACAGCGCCAGCAAGGCCGCAGTGCGCCTGGTCAAAGCAATGAATACCCATCCCGAACTGGTCGCCGGCGACGGCCGTGCCTGCACTGGTTTGATGCAGGCAATGGGCGGCCGCGGGGTGATTAAAACTGGCGCCGAAGGCGTGTTCACGGCGATCTTGCCCACGCAACGTCTGGGCATTGCGCTCAAGGTAGATGACGGCACAACCCGTGCAAGTGATGCGGCTATTGCGGCGCTTTTGGTTCATCTTGGCGTCTTGGCGCCAGACCATCCCACAACCAAAATGTATATTAACGCCCCGCAACGCAATTGGCGCGGCATCACGACCGGCAGGCTTGACATCAATCCAGCGTTTTTACCCCATCTTGCCCAGACTTAGTTAAACGCCGCACGCGGATATCCTTGGACAAACAACAACGCGCTCAGATCGCAGAAATTTATCCGCACCGAACATTCGGCCGCCACAGCGGGCTTGGCATGCAACGCCGCGCCGGTGCCCGCAATTTTTAACATTCCCAGATCATTGGCCCCGTCGCCCACGGCCAAAACGTCCTGCGCCGTAATGCCCAACTGCTGGATGATCTCTTCCAACGCTTGCACTTTGGCCGCGCGCCCCAAAATCGGCACAGCAACATCACCGGTCAATTTACCATCTTTAACGATCAGCCTGTTGGCGCGGTTCTCATCAAACCCCAATTGGCCAGCAACAGCTGACGTAAAAGCGGTAAATCCGCCCGAAACCAAGGCCGCATAAGCCCCATTTGCCTTCATCGTAGAGACCAGCGCTGCACCGCCGGGCATCAGTGTGATCCGATCAGCCAAAACGCTATCGATCACCCCAACGTCGAGATCTTTCAACAATCCAACGCGTTCGATCAACGCACTGTTAAAATCCAGCTCTCCGCTCATTGCACGGGCCGTGATCCCTTTGACCCGGTCCCCGACACCGGCAACATCAGCCAACTCGTCAATGCACTCTTGTTGGATCATCGTACTGTCCATATCGGCCAGCAACAGTTTTTTTTGGCGACCGGCAGAGGCTTGAACAACCAGATCAATCTGCAGTTTTTGCAAATCGGCCCAGACCTGCCATTGGTTGTCCGGCAGGACCGGCAGCGCGAACGCGGCCGCCTCGCCACCCGAAAGCCAATTCAATTGCGATCCACCCCAGGCCCCGTACACCGCTTCGACCGTGCTCGCTTCAAGCCCCCCCGGTTGGGCCATTAAAGTTACGGTAAACATCTATGTTCTTTCATATGTCGTGCAGGGCCTCTTGTCAGGTCGGCGCGATACCCAGATTAAAAATCCAAGTTTTCCACGTTCAGCGCATTATTTTGGATAAATTCGCGTCGCGGTTCAACCACATCGCCCATGAGTTTGGTGAACAGATCATCGGCCTCAGCCACATCATCGACCTTCACTTGCAACAAAGTGCGCGCATCTGGATCCAAAGTGGTTTCCCACAGCTGTCCGGGGTTCATTTCACCCAAACCCTTGTATCGTTGCAATGACAGGCCCTTTTCACCCTCTTTAAGCACCATATCCAGCAGCCCCAATGGCCCAAAGATCGCCTGATTTCGATCTTTTCGTTGCAAAGTGCCAGGGGTGCCATAGGTATCTTGAAGACTTTTGGTAAAACTGCCTGTTTTGCGCGCCTCGCCTGAGCGCAGCATTGGCCCGTCGAGCGTGCGCACCTCTTCCACACCCCGTAAAATCCGCGCCAGTCGAATGCCGTGATCTTGCGTGATACGGCCCTGCCAGCCCTTTTCATATTCGAGCGCAATCATATCAAGACGCTGTGCAACCTTATCAGCGGTTCCCTGCAGATCGGCATCAACAACCCCGGGTACAAAGGCTCCTGCAATGGCTGACTGTTCAAGAATATGGCGTGGATAATGGGTTGGAAACGCCTCAAGAACACGTTTGAGCTGCCGGGCCTCGCTTACGACGCGTACCAAATCCTGACCCGTGATTTCTTCGCCCGACCCAAGCCTAAAAACCGTACCTTCGATGCCTTGCTGAACCAAGTAATCCTCGAGCGAGGCCTGATCTTTCAAATAAACTTCGGATTTGCCACGCATCACCTTATACAACGGCGGCTGCGCGATATACAAATATCCCCCTTCAATCAATTCCGGCATCTGCCGGTAGAAAAAAGTCAACAACAAGGTGCGAATATGCGCCCCGTCAACATCCGCATCAGTCATAATCACAATTTTATGATAGCGCAGCTTTTCAATATTAAATTCGTCTCGCCCTATTCCCGTGCCCAGCGCCATCACTAAATTACCAATTTCCTGTGACGAAAGCATGCGGTCAAACCGCGCCCGTTCAACGTTGAGGATTTTACCTTTCAAAGGTAAAACTGCTTGGGTCTGGCGGTCACGGCCAGTCTGTGCAGACCCACCGGCACTGTCACCTTCTACCAGAAAGACTTCGGTTTTAGAGGGGTCTTTCTCAGAGCAATCCTTCAGTTTTCCCGCAAGATAATTCACATCCATTGCGGTTTTGCGCCGGGTCAGATCACGGGCTTTGCGCGCCGCCTCACGGGCAATAGCGGCCTCGATTATTTTACCGACGATAATCTTAGCCTGTGTTGGGTTTTCCTCGAACCATTCGGTCAGTTTTTCGTTCATCAATCCCTCGACCGCCGGGCGCACTTCGGAGCTGACCAACTTGTCTTTGGTTTGTGAACTGAACTTGGGGTCAGGCACTTTCACCGACAACACACAAGTCAGACCTTCGCGCGCATCATCACCAGTAAAGCTGATTTTTTCTTTTTTGGCGATGCCACTGGATTGGGCATAATTATTAATCGTACGGGTCAGCGCACCGCGAAACCCCGCCATATGGCTGCCACCATCCCGTTGGGGAATGTTATTGGTGAACGGCAGCACTGTTTCATGATAACTATCATTCCACCACATTGCGACCTCAACGCCTATATCGTCACGCTCACCGGTGATAAAAATTGGCTCATCCATCATTGCCGGTTTTGACCGGTCGATGTATTTGACAAACTCTTTCACACCACCTTCGTAAAATAACTCGGTGCGCAGCAGCTCAGCCGGGCGTTCATCTTCGAGAATGATCCGCACCCCCGAGTTGAGAAACGCCAACTCGCGCAGACGCTTTTCCAATGTGGTAAAAGAATACTCAAGGTTTGAGAAGGTCTCGGTTGAGGCCAAAAACCTCACTTCGGTGCCTTTGCGCCCCGCAGAATCGCCCAGAACCCGCAAATGCTCGACCGTATCACCGCCTTCAAATTTGGCATAATGTTCCTGGCCATTGCGCCAGACCCGCAGTTCTAGCCACACCGACAGCGCGTTGACCACCGACACACCCACGCCGTGCAAACCGCCGGAAACTTTATAGGAATTACTATCGAACTTACCACCTGCATGCAGCTGGGTCATAATAACTTCGGCTGCTGAAACGCCCTCTTCCTCGTGGATATCAACCGGAATACCGCGCCCGTTATCCGAGACAGAAACGCTGCTGTCAGCGTGGATTTTTACCATAACGTGATCTGCGTGACCAGCCAGTGCCTCATCGATACCATTATCAACGACCTCATAGACCATGTGATGCAGACCAGAGCCGTCGTCCGTATCACCAATATACATTCCAGGCCGCTTACGGACAGCATCTAAACCTTTGAGAACTTTGATAGATTCTGCACCGTATTGCTCAATAGCTTGGTGGCTTTCAGACATTTTCTCACACTTTCATAATTTGATAAATTTATATCCACTTGCGCAGAGATTGTCACGCGAATCAGTCAGAAAATATGTCCAAAATAAACGATCCATTTTAACGGATGCGTTCGAGATTTTTGCAGTCGGCTGAACCAATCTTTTGGACCTGTAAACAAACGGCTTCCTTGGTTACATAAACCGCTAATCGGGTCCGTTTGCGGTCGCAACCACAGCAGATAATCCCGCCGTGTCCGTCACCTCAAGATGCATTGCCCGCGTGCCCAGATCGGCGAACAGCTCGGCGCCCGTACCGGTCATCCACGCCTGCGCCCCCAGAGCGCAAATCTCATCATAAAGAGCTGCGCGGCGATGGGCGTCAAGATGCGCCGCGATCTCATCCAGCAACAACATTGGCGGCGCCCCAAAACCGTCTTTCAAAGCGCGCGCGTTGGCCAGAATAAGTGACACCAAAAGCGCCTTTTGTTCACCGGTTGAGCACTCTTTCGCCGAAACGCCCTTAGACGCGTAAAGCGCCGATAAATCCGACCTGTGCGGCCCGATCAAACTGCGACCAGCCACCATATCACGCGCCCGGTGATCGCCCAGCGCCTGCGTCAAATCCTCTGCCACCCCTAAGATGGCGAGATCATCATTTTGTAATTCAAGCGCGGCTGTAGGAAAACTGGTCTCAGCGGCACCTTGGGCCGCGCGCAACTGGGCAACTGCGGCCAACCGGTTGGCATGAAGCCGCGTACCAAGGTCACCCATCTGAATTTCCAAAGCCCGGTACCAATGGGCATCTTGCACCTGATCTTTTAAAAGCCTGTTGCGTTCACGCATCGCTTTTTCATAGCCCAGTGAAAGTTCGGCATGATCAGGCAGAAAACTCAACGTCATGCGATCGAGAAACCGCCGCCTGCCCTCGGCACCCTCGATCCACAACCTGTCCATCGACGGCACCAACCACAGCACTCTGGCAATCCGCCCCAATGCGGTCTGCGACACTGCCTTACCATCGATCCGCACCTGACGCGCCGCCCCTGCCTCTGACCAGATCTCAATCTCATAATTTTTTTGAAGACTTTGCAGCAGCCCAGTAATTTTCCAGCCCAAGCCTTCAGGCCGCCGGCTCATGTCTCCGGCACTGGCACGCCGCAACCCGCGGCCCGGTGACATCAGTGAAACTGCCTCAAGAATATTAGTTTTACCCGCACCGTTGTTGCCAAAAAGCGCAATAGGCCGATGATCACATGTGATCCGACCTTGCTTATGCGAGCGGAAATGCGACAGCGTCAGTTCGGTGAGGGCCAACCCTGGCATCAGCGCAACGTTCTGCGGGTGCGCCTCACACCCGCATCGGCATGACTACATAGAGCGCAGAGGTGTCATTGCCCTCACGCATCAAAGTGGGGTCGCCGGAAGAATTGAACATGAAAACCGCATTTTCACGATCCACCTGACTGGCAATCTCAAGTAGATATTTGGCGTTAAAGCCGATCTGTAAATCCTCATCACCATAAGCAACGGCCAACTCTTCTTCAGCAGCACCGCTTTCAGGCGAATTCACCGACAATATCAGACGGTCTTCAGCCAGAGACAGTTTCACCGCCCGCGACCGTTCGGATGAAACGGTTGCAACCCGATCAACTGCCTTGGCAAACTCTGCGGCGTCAACTTCAAGCTTGCGGGTATTATTTTGTGGAATAACGCGGGTATAATCCGGAAATGTGCCATCGATGACTTTCGAGGTCAGCGTGATATCTGAGGTCGCAAAGCGCACCTTGGTCTCGCTGACAGACACCGCGATCGACATATCGTCATCTTCGAGCAATTTACGCAGTTCACCCACTGTTTTGCGCGGCACGATAACGCCGGGCATCTCGCCGGCACCCGCAGGCACATCAGCATCGATCCGGGCCAATCTGTGGCCATCGGTCGCGACACAACGCAGCGCGTTGCCGCCGTCTACAGCCGCGATATGCATATAGACCCCATTGAGGTAATACCGGGTCTCTTCCGTTGAAATGGCAAACTTTGATTTGTCAAACAACCGCCGTAAAACAGACGCTTTGATCGAAAAATTTGCTGCATAATCCGACGAGGCCATGATTGGAAAATCTTCCTTTGGCAAGGTGGCCAAAGAAAAGTTTGACCGACCTGCTTCCACCGTGAGGCGACCGGTGACGCCCTCGTCTTCCAAGGTCACCAAGGCACCATCGGGCAGTTTGCGCACGATCTCGTGCAGCATCACCGCCGAAACCGTCGACGCTCCAGAGCGCACGACCATGGCCGAAGCCTTGTCGACAACTTCGATATCAAGATCAGTGGCCCGAAACTGTACTGAGCTGCCATCGGCCTCAATCAACACATTTGCCAAAATAGGAATGGTATTGCGCCGTTCAACAACCGATTGCGCCTGTGCCAAAGCCTTCAGAAGAATGCCACGTTCAATGCTGAGTTTCATCGCCTCAATCCTCCCATAGAAAACCTGCAAGGCCGCATGCGCACCTTCTCAGGGTGGACGCTCTATGGTTCTCCGATGTAATGACATGGGCGTCAAGAGAAAGCGGACCACAAGGTCATAAAGTTCCACTAAAGTGAATAAAAAAGATGACTTTATGCTTCCAAAGCCCGCCGCAGAAGCTCAAGATCTTCTGCAATCTGACCATCCTGTAGTTTCAGCTCTTCAATCCGCTTCACGCCGTGCATCACCGTAGTGTGGTCTCGCCCGCCAAACCGTCGACCGATTTCTGGAAGCGAGCGGCTGGTCATATTCTTACTCAGGTACATTGCCACCTGTCGAGGACGCGCATAGGTCCGCACGCGTTTGGGACCAATCATATCCGACAGGCGGATGTTATAGTGCTCACTCACTTTGCGCTGAATTTCTTCGACAGTGATTTTACGCTCCGACGCGCGCAAAATATCAGACAGGCAATCTTGCGTCAGTTCCATATCAATTGGCCGCCCTACCAAAGACGCAAAGGCGAACAATCGGGTCAACGCGCCCTCAAGCACCCGCACGTTGGTAGATATGCGCAAGGCCAAAAACTGCAACACCCGTTCATCAAGCTTCAGATCAGCGTATTGGGCCCGATGCTGTTCAACTTTCGACTGCAAGATACCCAAACGCAATTCATAATCTGTGGGATGCAGATCCACCACCAGACCGCATTGCAAACGGCTTTTGATTCGGTCCTCTAAACCCTTAATTTCACCAGGGGCACGGTCAGCAGAAATAATAATCTGCTTGTTTTGATCCACCAGCGCATTGAACGTGTGAAAAAACTCTTCCTGTGTCGAATCCTTTCCGGCGATAAACTGCACGTCATCCACCATAAGCACATCAACCGACCGAAACAGTTCTTTAAAATCCATCATTTTACGGTCGCGCAATGCCTGAACAAAGCGATACATAAACTGCTCTGCCGATAAATAAAGGACGCTTAATTCGGTTTGACGACTTTGCATTTCCCACGCAATTGCATGCATCAGGTGGGTCTTACCAAGGCCAACTCCACCATAAAGAAACAACGGGTTAAAACTAACGGGACCGCCCTCAGCCACCCGCCGTGCGGCGGCATGTGCTAATTCATTGGGTTTGCCGACGATAAAATTGTCAAACGTAAAGCGCTTATCCAGCGGAGCGCTGGGCAATTTATCATCGCGCATCCCAGTCTGTGCCTGATTATCTGCAGCACCAACCAAACTGTTAGATCCGGAAACAGCGATTGCAGGTTTCTGTCCACCACTGGGCTTATAGCCCAAGGCTGGTACCTGAAACTTTATCCGCCTAATTTCAGGCGTTTCTGCTCCCAGCTGTGCAAGCAGAAGATCACCAAAATTTTGATCAACATAATTGCCAAGAAAATTGGTTGGAACATCAAACAGAGCCACGCCGTCAAAAACACCATTAAACCCTAGTGGACTAATCCAATTCACATAATTGTTCTGACCAATTAAGGATTTAATATTTTGTTGGATGTCATTCCATTTTTCATCTGTCATTCCAGTTTTCCATCCTACAGACATCACACAAAATAATAATTCACAGCCGAGACCGCATTTTTCAAAAGCTTTCCACAGCCTGAACATCATTTTTCATGATGATGCCCAGTTATTTCAGCTTTAAAATCACTCTAAAGGTGCAAATCGAAAAGGTATTTTTCAAACAAAAGCAATAACTTAAGCCTTTATAAATACCAATCATAACGATAGATTGCGACCTCCTTAACTGATTATCCCTCAGCGACCGATCTCAGAGCCGAGTCGCTCGGAAAAGTGATACCAAAACTCTGAGCGCCTGAGCAACTGATCTTCTAACTTGACTCTGTATTTTAAGAAAAAGAATCTCTAGAATAGAAAAATAGTGTTATAAATTAAAGAGGCGCGGCCAATAAGCCACGCCTCTCAAATTAAATAGTTGTAGAATGGATTAAGCGATTGCTTTGACGCGAGACGCCAATCTTGACATCTTACGAGCCGCGGTATTTTTGTGGTACACGCCATTCGACACGCCCCGCATCAATTCAGGTTGCGCGGCCTGCAAAGCCGCACTTGCCACGGCCTTATCACCCGTTTCAATAGCTTCTTCTACTTTGCGCAGGAAGGTTCTGATCCGTGAACGACGCGCCGTATTTACGGCATTGCGGCGCTCGTTCTGACGTGCGCGTTTTTTAGATTGGGGCGTATTAGCCATAAGGTGTCATCCCGTTTTGGGGTTCAATGAGAATTTGAAGGCTCTCACTAAGACCGACTCAATCTCAAGTCAACTGGTTTCAGTATTAATATCCAAATCAGCGCTGGAATTCGTGATCAACGGTCCCGGAACTGCGGTTGTCTTTTCTCAACAAAGGCGCTCATACCTTCGGTTTGATCGTCTGTTGCAAACAAGCTGTGGAACACGCGGCGTTCAAACAGTAAACCTTCGGCCAGCGTCGTCTCATAAGAGCGGTTGACCATTTCTTTCACAGCCATCACGCTGATCTTGGATTTTTCCGCAATCTTCAGCGCCGCCGAAGTCGCCTCTTTCATAAGATGTTTTACCGGCACCACCCGAGAGACCAACCCACAGCGCTCAGCCTCTTCGGCATCCATAAACCGGCCCGTCAGGTTCATATCCATTGACTTGGACTTGCCGATAAATCGGGTCAACCGCTGGGTTCCGCCAAGACCAGCAGAAACGCCCAGATTGATTTCTGGTTGACCAAATTTCGCCGTATCAGATGCTATGATGAAATCGCACATCATTGCCAGCTCGCATCCACCACCCAGTGCATAGCCTGAAACGGCTGCGATAATCGGCTTGCGAACGCGTTGGATTTGTTCGATTTCGGCTGTGAACATATCATTGTAAAACACATCCACAAAGTTTTTGTCGCGCATCGTGGTGATATCTGCGCCCGCTGCAAACGCCTTTTCCGATCCGGTCAGGATGATACAGCGGACCTTTTCGTTCGCCTGTGCAGCGGTCAGCGCGTCACCCAATTCGCTCAGCAGCGTGTCGTTTAGCGCATTCAATGCATCCGGGCGATTTAACTTAATTGTTTCAACGTGGTCTTCCCGCTCAACGATAATCGTTTCATAGGCCATGACGTTTGCTCTCGATTGTTACTCACCCAATCGCGCTTATCACGGTTGTTCCCGTTTTTAAACTATCTTTGGCATTGGTCACAATAGAAAGACGAGCGTCCCGATTGCACCACACGGCTGATCAGCCCCGCGCACCCATCACTGCTGCAAACCTCACCCTCACGGCCATAAACCGCAAAATTATGCTGAAAATATCCCAATTCTCCATCCGCCTGTCGGAAATCACGCAAACTCGAGCCACCCGCCTCAATGGCCTCATGCAGCACTTGGCGAATCACCGGCACAAGCGCTGCGACGCGCGCCTGAGATAAATCAGCAGCTCTGCAAAGTGGTGAGATGCCAGCCCGAAACAGCGCCTCACAGACATAAATATTGCCCAGGCCAGCGATTATTTTCTGATCAAGCAAGGCGGTTTTTATTGGCATTTTACGGCCCGTAAGCATTGCGCATAAATAAGTCTCATTGAACGCATTGCCAAAGGGCTCTGGTCCGATCTGTTTCAACAAAGGATGGTCCTCGCCCTGCGCTGTCGACATCAAATCCATAGCACCAAACCGACGCGGATCATTAAACGTAACCCGGGCTTTATTGGCCATGTCAAACACCACATGGTCATGTTTTGCAGGGGCTGGATGCGTGTGCACAAAGCGCCCCAACGGATCGCCCGAGATCAACATGCGGCCCGACATGCCCAAGTGTACCAATAAGGTTTCGCCACCTGACAGGTCCATCAGGATATATTTTGACCGTCGCCGCAGCTCTAAAACGGTCTGCCCCGTCAGCCGCTGGGCCATTTGAGGCGGGAAGGGCCAGCGCAAATCGGGCCGATTGACATGGGCTTGAGCAATCACTTGACCCTGCATCACCGGAGCAAGACCGCGCATGACCGTTTCTACCTCGGGTAATTCAGGCATCAAATAACCTTTCTAAACCGGCAGGTGCATTGTAACACCCCGTGAGCGCCCTATAAGAAGTGCATAGGATATAAACGGCAAGGCCCGATGAGCAACCAGAGCGACAAAACCACCCATTTCGGATTTGAAAATGTCCCCGAGTCCGAAAAAGCTGGACGCGTGCAAGGCGTCTTTTCCAGCGTGGCGTCAAAATACGATGTTATGAATGACGTTATGTCTGCCGGCATTCACCGTGTGTGGAAAGACGCGATGATGGATTGGCTGGCCCCATACGGCGGTCAGAGACTTCTTGATGTGGCTGGCGGCACTGGCGATATTGCCTTTCGTTTTCTTAAGCGCGCAGGCAGTGGCGATGCCACAGTGCTGGACTTAACCGAACCAATGCTGACCGAAGGCCGCAACCGTGCCGAAGCTGCCCAAATGGGAAACCAACTGGCCTGGGTGGTGGGCGACGCCATGGCGCTGCCATTCGAAGACAACAGTTTTGATGTCTATACAATCTCGTTTGGCATCCGCAACGTCACCAGACCCGAACAAGCACTACGCGAAGCGTTCCGGGTGCTGCGACCCGGTGGCCGGCTGATGGTGCTTGAATTCAGCCAATTGCCCACTCCGGCACTGCAATGGATCTATGATAAATATTCGTTTAACATGATACCAACCATGGGAAAGATGATAACAGGAGATCGCGATAGTTATCAGTATCTTGTGGAGTCTATTCGTAAATTTCCAGATCAGGACCATTTTCTGTCTATGATCCAGCACTCTGGTTTCGAGCAGGCAAAATATCGAAACCTCAGCCTAGGCATTGCCTGCCTGCATTCGGGTTGGAAGCTTTAAATGCGCGGGCCGCATAATATCTGGCGGCTGATCCGCACTGGGGCTACGCTAGAGCGTACTGGTGCAATGGGCGTGGTTCTAGATGCGTTTGACGCGCCGGCACATCTGCGCCTGACCGCACGCATTCTGGGGTGGCCGTTCAAATGGCTGGGGCTAAAAGGCGACTTAAATATGCCGCCAGCGCCCCGTGCCCTTACAGCATTGGGACCAGCTTATATCAAGTTTGGGCAGGTGCTATCGACCAGACCAGATGTGGTCGGCGATGAATTGGCATCGCAACTTACTGTCTTGCAAGATAAACTGCCGCCGTTCTCCACCGAAATTGCCAAACAAAACATTGCGCATGAACTCGGAGTAGATGCCGATGTGATTTTTTCCGCCTTTAGCCCCGCTGTGGCTGCGGCGTCAATCGCGCAGGTACATCGGGCGACCCTGCGACAGAACGGCGAAGAGGTTGCGGTCAAAGTCCTGCGACCAGAAATTGAGCGGGCGTTTCGCACAGACCTCGATGCCTTTTTTCTGGCAGCGCGGATTATCGAAGTGCTATCGCCTGCCTCACGCCGCTTGCGACCGTTGGATGTCATTAGCCATTTTGAAAGCGTTGTGTTGGGTGAATTAGACCTACGACTAGAAAGCTCAGCTGCGTCGGAATTTGCCGCCAATACAGCTCAGGATGAGGGGTTCACCCTACCCGTAATCAAATGGCCTCATTCTAGCCGACGGGTGATGACGATGAGCTGGGCCGAGGGTGTGCCGATGGGTGACAATGCTGCCATTGATGCCGCCGGCCACAATCGACAGGCACTTAGTACGCGGGTTTTACAGCTGTTTCTCAACCACGCGCTGCGTGATGGTTATTTCCATGCCGATATGCATCAGGGCAATATGAAAGTTGCGCCAAACGGTGATATCATTGCCTATGACTTTGGCATCATGGGCCATATCGATGAATATACCCGTCGGGTTTACGCTGAGATCCTCTTTGGCTTTATCCGCAAAGATTTCAAACGCGTAGCCGAAGTGCATTTTGAAGCAGGCTATGTCCCCGCGGATAAGGATGTTGACGAATTTGCCCGAGCGTTGCGGGCTGTTGGCGAGCCTATTTTCGGCATGGATGCTGATAAAATCTCAATGGCGCGACTGCTTAGCTATCTGTTCGAGGTTACCGAACGCTTTGGTATGGAAACCCGCACCGAGCTTATTTTGCTACAACGCACCATGGTGGTTGTGGAAGGGGTAGCACGTTCACTGGACCCGCAAATGAACATCTGGAAAACCGCGCAGCCTATTGTCGAGGATTATATCAAGAAAAGTATCGGACCACGGGCTGTTTTGCGCGATCTGTCCAATACAGCTCAGGTTCTGGCGCGCTTTGGGCCACGCCTTCCCGCGCTGGTCGAAGCAGCGCTTATCCGGCAATCAACACCAATACCACCGCCGTACCCAAGCCGACGAAGCGGCAAAATTATCTGGGGAGGGATCGGTTTTGTGGTTGGAATAGCGCTCTCATTGTTAATTCTTGATGGATTTTAGGGACCAGCAAACAGAACTGGCCAATTAGCCAATATTACGTCAAGAAAATATCGTGCTAATAAACGCGCAGAATCCGACTATATTTCTGACTGCAGCCGCCAGAATAGAAAGTATATTCGTCGTGATTTTCCTATCTGATCCAAAGGATCGCCGAACTGGTTGGAACGGGTTTGTAAACATGACATGGCCTCGGGCTCAGATGGTCTGTTAGCGGATCTCAAGACGGTTAAAAACTCTTGTACTTGGACGAACACGTTTATGAATTTGCACGCAGCCCCTTGATTTTATCAAGCAAAACAGTTTGACCACCGGCCAGCGTTAGAAGTGTCTTTTTATCCGCAAAATTAACTTCAGTGATTTCTGAATACGCCTCAACAACATTTTCTCCAATGGATTTACCATCTTTAAAACTCTCGACAGAAAATGAATAAACGCCAGCTTTCAAAACCTTTCCGTCCGTGCCTTTGCCCGACCAGTCAATCGCCTTTGACGCAAGCTCAATTTTCTTTTTTGCCACCTCTTTTCCATCCACATCTTTCACGATCAGATTTGCGCTGGTGGCAGCTTTGTCAGGATTAACCAACAGCCGGATTGATGTCCCATCAAAATATCCTTTTTCTTCAACCCACACATTTTTACCAATCAAACCCCCCGTGCCCTGCATCGCATTGTTGAACATTTTTTCCAAAAGCGTATTGGCCTTTATCTGCTGTTCAACCTGCGTAAACGTAGCCAATTGAGATGCAAAATCGGTGGGGTCTGACGGGTTCATCGGGTCTTGGTTTTTCGCCTGCGCCGTCATAAGTTTTAAAAACAAATTGAACTGCGCGTTTTCTTTCTTCGTTTCTGTCTGAGGATTAGATTTTACACCATTTGCGGCATTTTGAGTACCAACTTCCATTTATTTTCTCCCTAAAGCCTCATATCCAGACCCTCGGCCTGAATAAGAATGGTTGCACCATTGTCTGACGAAATCACAGGTCCCTCTGCATCACTGTCTTGATCGGTATCACTTTCTGCATCAGACAAAGCGCCCTCTGACTGAAACGAAAAATCAGCTGTCCCAAACCCCAATGTTTGAAAGTCCTGCTGTAACTGATCAATATTGCGACGCATCAAATCAAGCGTCTCTCCCCGTTCTGCAAGGATTGAAACGATAACTCCGGATTCTGATACCGACACGCTAAGCCTCACCCTGCCGAGTTCTTCAGGCTGCAACATAATCTGCACCGGCTTGCCCATCGCGGCGGGGATGTGATCTGCGATTTGTCGCGCGATTTGAGCCGGAGCGGCGAACTGAGGTGTGGCACTCTTTGCAGAGGACCCAGCAGAAATCCGCACCTCTGTTGTCAACTCGGTGGACGGGCGGGCCTCAGCCATGGACTCACCCCATTGAAATAACGTCTGCCCCTCAGCCATCACTCCAGGCACAATTACCACCTGTGCAACCGTCTGAGTGACCTTTGGTGAGCTCAGCTTGTCGATTGAAACCGGGTCGGATGCGGTTTTTGCCCTTGGAATCTCCGGGTCGGCGGGAATAGTCTGTGGTGGCAATATTTTGGGATCAGAGCGTGAACCAAGCACACGGTATTGCACCAATGACTGATCACCGCCCAAAAGTACTGTCGGGCCTGCCGCAGCCCCATGCCTGTCAGTTGCCACAGTTAACGCGTTGCGGTGGGTATCGCTCGCTTCGATTGACACATCCGGATCAATAATAGTTCCATTTGAAAAATTCTTCTGTGACGGGCTGATGGTGTTGGGCAATGTGAAATTTATTGGATCTACAAAATTGTCCAGAGCCTCAGGCCGCGCATCATGCGCTTGTGTCAAGTTAAATTCTGGTTGGTTCTGCAATTCGAACGGCTCAACAGCCTGCCAAAAATCAACGTCTGTATCCGGTATCTCACCGAGTGTGTGTTCAGGCGTTTTACCGGACATTTTGGGGTGGCTTTGCACCACATTTGAAACAGATTTTATCGGGGTTTGCGATTTGACGATCATTTCTGTTGACATTTATACTCCGCACGTTTGCTTGCCCCTGCAGTGATAATCTTTGGCTTTGGTTACGAAATCTTTACCGATTTACCGCAAAAATAAAAAAAATCTTAGAGAAAGGGTTGATGCAATGATTGCGAGCGATGTCCTCCAACGGGCCGTACCGTCTGGGCCGCATAAAATACCTAAAGCCAGTGCCTCAGATCCCTTGCGCGTCGTCGCTGAAAAACTCGAAGCGGGGTTCTGGGTCGAGATGTTGAAATTGGCGCAACCGGAAGAAAATAAAAATTCATTTTCCAGCGGTATCGGTGAAACCCAATTTTATTCTTTTTTACGAACAGCCCATGCTGATGCCTTGGTCAGAGGCGGCGGTCTTGGGCTGGCAGAAACGATTTACCAGTCCTTACTCAAGCAGAACAATGCGTGATCTCCCAAACTCCAAAGTAATCCAGCAAGTCGAAGATGTGCTGGTTGCCGAACGCGCCTTGCTGGTCTCTGGCGATTTTAAAGCACTGGAACGCTTGGAAGTTGACAAGGAAAAAGTCATTGCCGCCATTCGACCCATGTCTGAAAAAGACCTGCAGGAGCTAAGGCACCTGCGCGGTCTTGCCGAGCACAATCAACAGCTTTTTAAACAGGCGCTGAAGGGCATCCAAGACGTTTCAGACAGGTTAGAATCTATAAGAAAAGTCGGCGAGACTATCGATACCTATGATCATACTGGCCGCCGGGTTTCAGTTGAAACACAGCAATCAAAAGAGCTTGAAAAACGCGCTTAAGATCGGATTTAAAAAAAGTCTTACCGATCTTCATTGCGCCAATTAAGACCCCCTTAAGACATATTTTCACAATATCCCCTTGCATCCAGATCGGATGGCATGGGCAGTTTTGTTTGCTACTCCCATAAAAGTCAGAATGGCGAACGGACCGTTTATTAAAGCGGTTCAAACGTAAAAGCGGCTAAGTAAGGAATGGCAATGTCTAGTATTTTAACCAACAACAGCGCAATGGTTGCGCTGCAGAACCTCAAATCCATCAATATGGATTTGAGCAAAACCCAGAATGAAATTTCAACCGGCAAAAGTATTTCCAGCGTCTCGGATAATGCCTCGATGTGGGCAATTTCCAAAGTCATGGAAGCCGACGTCGCCGGCTTTTCAGCAATCTCTAAATCTCTTGCATTGGGTGAATCAACCGTCGCCGTGGCTGCGGCAGGCGCTGACAAGATTGTTGAGATCTTGAAAGAGATGAAGGAAAAAATAGTCACCGCAACAGGCGCTAATGTTGACCACTCAAAACTGTCAACTGACGTAAAAGCGCTTTCAGATCAGATCACATCAATTATCGGAGCCGCGCAGTTTAACGGCATGAACCTTTTGTCCGACACGGGCGCTGGTTCAGGCACGTCCTTGAAGGTTCTTGCTTCCCTAGATCGAACAAGTTCCGCAGTCACAGCGACAAGTATCACTGTCAAATCGGCTGAATTTTCCAATGAATTAACTGCTAAAGCAAGCTTGAGCGTCGCCTCTACTGCTGACGCAACTACAGCGCTGGGCACGATTGAGACACTGATCACAGCTGCCATTAAGGGCGCGGCTGCACTGGGGTCGTCTAAGGGTCATATCGAAGACCAACAAAAGTTCGTCAGTAAAATCATTGATTCAATGACATCTGGTATCGGGGCTTTGGTGGATGCGAATATGGAAGAGGCGTCCGCCCGTCTTCAAGCGCTGCAAGTTCAACAGCAACTTGGTACACAATCTTTGTCAATTGCCAATAAAGCACCACAAATGATCCTGCAATTGTTCAAGTAAAAAAAACACAATCTGAGCTGGTGGAAGAACGCAAACTTCCACAGATTTTTTACAGTAATCGCCCGATGATCGCGCAGTTTGCGACAATGATGGCGAGATGAAGGAATGGCAATGTCTAGTATTTTAACCAACAACAGCGCAATGGTTGCGCTGCAGAACCTCAAATCCATCAATATG
>ERZ802822.119-NODE-119-length-60170-cov-14.832110_pt1 | contig 60170 bp, 52 predicted proteins | sample MGYA00345649_ERZ802822 | MGnify/ENA primary metagenome ERZ802822 (study PRJEB30503, sample SAMEA104212359) | marine metagenome | biome: Westerlies Biome; feature: [SRF] surface water layer (ENVO:00010504) within the epipelagic zone...; material: water... | reverse complement strand
TGGCGGAGTAGCTCAGGTGGTTAGAGCAGCGGAATCATAATCCGCGTGTCGGGGGTTCAAGTCCCTCCTCCGCTACCAAAAACCAGCAGTATAAATAGTCACTTAGTAAACTGGGCCATAACTTGGTTAATATAACTATTTTGCCAGAATCAGCACATTTTTTCAAAATGTGTGTGACCAGCGAGTGACGGGGTTACCAATGCTAGACTGTATAGTTTCAACGTAATTGGATGTGTTGATGCCAGTTGATCGGGGTGCGAAACCGCAGTAAAATGCGTTCTACTTGGGAAAAGTCAGTTTACTTTCTCAAGAAATTTCGAACGCCTCGAACGGGGCTGGAAGGGTATGTCATGGACACGTATTTTGATTTGGGCGGTTACAGCTTTCCCGTTACAACGCAGTCGACCGAGGCGCAGACATGGTTCGACCGGGGGATTTTATGGACCTACGGCTATAACCACGAAGAGGCCGTCACGTGTTTCGAACGCGCCATCGATGCCGATCCGAAATGCGCCATGGCCCATTGGGGGGCAGGATACGCGGTGGGGCCAAATTACAACATGCCATGGGATTTGTTCGACTATGCCGGCCGTGCGGCAGCCGCGCGGGCCGGGTATGCTCATGCGCGCAAGGCGCTTGATCTGATCGATGGTGTGACGCGATGGGAGGCCGCACTGATCCACGCGCTGCCCGCGCGCCACCCTCAGCCGGACCCTTTGAATCACGAAGCGATGAAAGAGTGGAATGCCGATTTCGCGGATGCTATGCGCGACGTGTTTGCCGCCCATCCCGAAAACCATGAGGTGCGTACGGTCTTTGCCGAGTCGCTTTTGAACCTGACGCCTTGGAAAATGTGGGATTTGACCAGTGGCCAGCCTGCCGCGGGGGCGCGGACGGTCGAAGCGCAAACGGTTCTGGAAGAGGCGCTGGAGGGCGATCCGTCAGCCATGCATCATCCTGGCCTGCTGCATCTCTACGTTCACCTGATGGAAATGTCGCCCTTTCCGGAAAAGGCGCTGAAGGCCGGCGATGCATTACGCCGGTTGGTGCCGGATGCCGGGCATCTGATCCACATGCCAACGCACATAGATATTCTGTGCGGCCATTACCAGAACGTGGTGGACTGGAATGAGGCGGCGATCGAGGCTGACCTCAAGTTCTATGAGGAGCGGGGCGCGTTCAACATCTATACCGGCTACCGCCAGCACAATTACCATTTCGTGATCTATGGCGCGATGTTTCTGGGCCAGTTCGAGCCAGCCATGCGTGCTGTGGAGGGGATGGCCGAGACCACTCCCGAGGAGATGTTGCGCATGAAAAGTCCACCCATGGCGGATTACTTCGAAAGCTACCTGAGTTTTGGTCCACATGTTCTTGTCCGCTTCGGTCGCTGGCGGGAGGCGACCCAGCTGGAATTGCCCGATGATCCGGATCTTTACTGCACGAAGGCGGCGCATGTCCATTATGCCCGCGCTATTGGTCACGCTGCCCTGGGCGAGGTGGACGCGGCACTGGCAGAGGAGGCGCTTTATCACGCCGCGATCGAACGCGTGCCAGAAAGCCGTACATTGCACAATAACACAGTGGTAGATCTTCTGGCCATCGGGTCAGAGATGTTGCGCGGCGAGATCCTCTATCGTCAGGAAAAGTACGATGAGGCCTATGCCGCCTTGCGCCGGGCCATCGTGCTTGAGGACACCCTGCCTTATGACGAGCCTTGGGGCTGGATGCAGCCGGTCCGTCATGCACTTGGCGCGCTGCTGTTGGAACAGGGTCACACGGACGAGGCCGAGGTGGTGTTCCGCGAGGATCTCGGCCTTTGCAGTCAACTTGCACGTGCAATCGTGCACCCGGATAATGTCTGGGCGCTGAAGGGTCTGCATGACTGCCTGAAGGCGCGCGGCGAAACTGTCGAGATCGTGCAGGTGCGCCAGAGGCTGGATCTGGCGCAGGCGCGCGCCGATGGGGCCTTTGCGGCCTCCTGTTTCTGCGCGCAGGCCGCGATGCGTGCGGTCGAGTAACCCGATGGCACCCAGACCAATCCTTAAACGGTGTTAAAGTACGCGCTCATCTTTTACCGCGCCAGATCAGTGACTGGTTATTCAGCTGACGGAGGTCAGCATGACCTTCTGCAATCTCATGGCAAAGATTGGTCGCACGCTGCGCTTGGTCGTGTGTAAGGTTCTTGTAAGCGGGACGATCCAGGTGTTCGTACCAAACTCCACCACAAATTGTATCTAAAACGATGCGCTGAAAACAATGATCCTCGCGAATCGGCCAATCCTGTCCGTTACTTCGCGCCAACGACGGAAGTATTTCCTTCGTCAGGTGCATGTAAGCGTCGACTAAATCGCGCGTATTTTCCATTTTCAAGCTGGAAGTTACCTATCATCCGTCTATTTCATTCACTGGCTGATAGCTAGAACATCGTGGCGGAAGGTCAACACTCCAAAAGAGTGATTTGTCGCATCCTGCCCTGTTTCATGGATTGTCTTCCAATTTGACAAACCAGCATTTCAGCATACTTCTTGGTGCCAATGAGGAGGTAGGAGCCATGCTGCTTGAGCATTCCGACAAAAAACTGAATGCTCCAACACGAGCAACTGGAGAGGCTACCCTTCGGGCATTCGCTCCGCGCATGGGCAAACGGTATACCAACGGCCGCAATTATGATCGTGGGGCGTCTAACCATCGCGATGTGTCGATGCTCTCTCCATACCTAAGACGGCGTCTTGTGCTCGAACAAGATGCAATTGCAACTGCAGTGATTGAGCATGGCGTTGAGGGAGCTGATAAGTTCATTCAGGAGATTATTTGGCGTGCCTACTTCAAAGGATGGATGGAACGGCGTCCGGTTGTATGGGACCAGTACCGAGAGGGGTTGGTCAGAGATCTATCGGTTCTGGATCGGGATCGTGGCCTTCGCCGACGTGTAGAAGCAGCCGAAGCAGGACAATCAGGCCTCAACTATTTTGACAGCTGGGCCGAAGAATTGGTTGAGACCGGTTACCTTCATAACCATGCCCGAATGTGGTTCGCCTCAATTTGGATCTTCACGCTTGAACTACCATGGCGGTTGGGTGCGGACTTCTTCTTCAGACATCTCCTCGACGGCGATGCTGCATCAAATACGCTGGGATGGCGATGGGTGGCCGGCCTGCACACACGCGGTAAACCCTATCACGCCCAGGGCTGGAATATCGCTAAGTTCACCAACAACCGTTTTAATCCGCGCCCAGGAGAGCTTGCTGAAGTCGTCGTAGGTCTTGAAAATGAAGAACCTGAAGGTTTGCCGAGCGTAATACCACTCCGCAACGTGCAGGCCCCCGATCCAAACCGTCCGACGGTCCTACTCGTTACCGAAGAAGACTGCCGCCCAGAAGACTTCAACCTGGACTCACTAAACCTTGTCGGATGTGCTACACTTGCAGCTAGCCACCTGCGGTCGCCACAGCCCGTCGCCAAATTGATCGAGGAATTTGAGCAGCATGCGCTGCGGGACACTGCATTGCGGACCGGTTTGGAAGCAACAGAGTTCAGGGCTGGCGTGCCGAGTGATTTAGCTCGTTGGGCCTCTCGAGCAGGCGCGACGCAAATCGCTACCCCATACATTCCCACCGGTCCACTAGGGGATTGGATGCTCGACGCAAAGCGCGATTTGGATGACGCCGGAATAAACTTAGTTGAATGGCGGAGGGACTGGGACGGCGCAATTTGGCCCCACGCTACTGCTGGGTTCTTCAAAGTGAGAAAACAGATACCTGCTATTCTTCAAGACATAGGGTTGACATGAGTGACGTCGTTATTATTGGCGCAGGCATGTCAGGGATCGCTTGCGCCAGAGCACTGCATGCAGCAGGCGTGCCCGTGCGTTTGATCGACAAGGGGCGTGGTATTGGTGGGCGTGTTGCAACAAGGCGGATGGCTGTCGCTGGCAATACCATTACATTCGACCATGGTGCTCAATACCTCGATCAAAGTGAGGACGCCGCTGCTATCGCGGCGCTAGGAAAGGGAGCTGTGGATGTGTGGCACCTGGGAGATGGGACTAGCAGAATCGTTGGTATGCCTGGCATGGCGGCGTTGCCGAAGGCCTTGGCGAAGGGTCTAGACGTTACTTTGAACACACGCGTTACGACGGTAAGGGCGTGCGGTGGCTTTTGTGAGATCAATACAGATACTGGCAAAACGACGGCCTCCCATGTGGTCGTGACAGTCCCGGCACCTCAACTTTCAACTATTTTGGGTGAGACACACGCAATCGTTAAGCAGGCTTCACATGCTGTCATGCGTCCTTGCTTGACCCTGATGGCTGCTTTCAACCGTGACACACCTGCGCCCTTTATGACACGACGTGATGCGAACTCTTTGTTAACCTGGATTGCGCAAAACAATACGAAACCGGGTCGGTCTACGGCGTATCAAACATGGGTCGCCCAGGCAAATCCGGACTGGAGCGCCGCAAATATTGATGCTGACCGGTCAGAGACAAAAACGCGAATGGTGGAGCTACTTTGTTCAGGACTGGGCGTTGATCCTGCCAAACTTTGCCACGTGGGCTTACAAGGTTGGCGCTACGGACTGGTGGAGACACCCCTCGGTCAGTCATTTCTAACAGACGGAACGCTTTGGGCAGGCGGCGACTGGTGTTGTGGGCCCAAAGTGCAAGATGCTTGGCGGTCGGGTACGGACATCGCGGCAAATATCCTAAACGCCTTGGAGTCATCCTTGTCAGTGAGATCAGCGGTTGCAAACTAAAGTGGGTAATTCTCTCGCCTTGAAATCCAAAGTGATGAAACGTGGAACCGTAACGTTCAATAAACGCACTGACGACTTGGACCGTCAGGCTTGTTATGATGCTGTTACGGTTTAAGACGCAGGGTCGTTAAATCCTCCAATGCCAGACAACAAGCTGATCACTTTGTCCGCGCCAACGCCATTGCGCAGGCTTGTAAAAACAAAGGGCTTGTACCCGCGCATACGCTTGGCATCACGTTCCATCACATCAAGTGAGGCACCAACGTGGGGGGCAAGATCGGTTTTGTTGATGACCAATACATCTGACTTAGTAATCGCAGGCCCACCTTTACGCGGTATTTCTTCGCCCGCGGCAACGTCTATCACATAGACTGTGACATCTGCCAATTCTGGGCTGAAGGTGGCAGACAGGTTGTCACCGCCACTCTCGATCAGAACAATCTCGACATCGGGATGACGCCCGCGCATTTCGGCGATAGCGGCCAAATTGATTGAGGCATCCTCGCGGATGGCTGTATGTGGGCAGCCTCCTGTTTCGACACCAATCACACGGTCTTGGGGCAGGATTTGCATCCGCATCAAGGCTTCGGCGTCTTCTTGGGTGTAGATGTCATTAGTGATGACACCAATAGAAGACTTGGGATGTAGTATCTTGGCCAGTGCAGCTGTTAAAGTTGTTTTTCCTGCTCCAACAGGGCCACCGATACCGATGCGAAGGGGACCGTTTTTCGACGCCATGAATTGTCTCCTTATGTGCGAAAGACGCGTGAATATTGGGTTTCGTGGCGCATTGCTGTTATGTCGGACAGCCAGGCACTGTTGTGTAGGTCATCCAATGTAGCACTGCGCAACTGCTTGGCCATTTCTGTGCAATATGGCTTCAAAGCGATTTGTGTTTTCTGCCCATCCACTTGGCCCAATGGAAGCAAACGCATTGCGGCAGCCGTTAGGTTTGAGATGAATGATTGCAGATACATCGCGGTTGCCAGTTCATTATCAAGGGTAAGGGCTGCAGCCGCCCGACCAACAGCAAGAGGATAGCAAAGCCGTCCAAGTTCAATGCCCCAAACCGCCTCAACGGTCTCGCAAAAGGCAGCACCCTGCAGATCTATTTCTTTCAACCTCTCCGACGAGGCGGCAAAGGCCCTTGCATGGCTATTTATCATTGCAACCGCATCCTCAGTGGCACCAAAGGCTGCATTTAACAACACGGCGTCTGAACGGGCGCCACCATGTTCTAACAGGTCCAACAGCCAAGACTGCAGGGTAGACACACACACAATCCGCCCCTCGTTGATGGCAGTCTCAAGTCCATGTGAGTAGGCGAATGACCCCACTGGGAAACTAGGTGATAACAGCTGTGATAAAGTTAATACGTCAGTGGTCATGCGCTGTGGCACCGTGTTCATGCGAATGGGTGCGCCCATGACCATATGCACCACCTTCTGGCGTGAAGGGAGCATCAATCTGGTTCACGGTGGCCCCTAGATGCTCAAGCATATGACCAATGACGGCATCGTTCTGGATCAAGAGGCGATCACTCTCGATCTGGCAGGGGGTATGGCGATTGCCGATGTGCCACGCCAGTTGCACCAGATCGCCGGTGATCTGTAGCAATGGCTCAGCTGCGGCAACAACCGCGATTACTTGGCCGTCTGAGACAGAAAAGGCATCACCGTGGTCCAAAGACGTTGTGTGGGCAAGGTCTACCAAAAAAGAAGTACCCTTTACTGTAGTTAAAACCTTGCGACGCAAAAACCTATCCTCGTAGGAAAGAAGACAGCTGTCAGATGCGTTTGACCAAGCGCCGGTTTTTAGGATGGTTTGAGCAATATAATCAGTCATTAGAATAAGAAATACCTTTGGGCCATTGGAAGTTCCGTGGCGGGTTCACAATTTAGAAGTTCACCATCGGCGCGCACCTCATAGGTCTCTGAATTGACTTCCATATGTGGCGTGGTGGTGTTGTGGATTAGATGGGATTTGCCAATGTTGCGGGTGTTCTGAACAGCAACGGTTTGCTTGGACAAACCCAGCTTGTCACCAATCCCGTTGGCCTGCGCAGCGGCAGAAACGAAACAGACGGCTGAATGTTCAACAGACTTACCATAGGCCCCAAACATAGGGCGTGAATAGACAGGTTGTGGGGTGGGAATAGAGGCGTTCGGGTCGCCCATTTGTGCACAAACGATTGTGCCAGCCATCAACACCATCTCAGGTTTGACACCAAAGAACGCAGGGTTCCACAGCACTAGATCTGCACGTTTGCCCTCAGTGATACTGCCGATCTCATCACTGATCCCATGAGCAATCGCTGGATTAATCGTGTATTTAGCAATGTACCGTCGCACACGGAAGTTATCGTTTTCACCCTTTTCTTCAGGCAATCTGCCGCGCTGTTTTTTCATCTTGTCAGCCGTTTGCCATGTGCGGATCAATACCTCACCCACACGGCCCATCGCCTGACTGTCAGAGGCAATGATCGAAAATGCACCCATGTCGTGCAGGATATCTTCGGCTGCAATGGTTTCGCGACGAATCCGGCTTTCGGCAAAGGCGACATCCTCTGGGATTGTTTTGTCGAGGTGATGACAGACCATCAACATATCGAGATGCTCTTCCAACGTGTTCACCGTATAGGGCCGTGTTGGGTTGGTTGAAGAAGGCAATACATTTTCTTCACCACAAATCTTGATAATGTCGGGAGCATGTCCACCACCCGCACCCTCAGTATGGAAGGCGTGAATGGTCCGCCCCTTCATAGCTGCCACAGTGGTTTCAACGAAACCTGACTCATTGAGTGTATCGGTATGGATCATCACCTGCACGTCCATGTCATCTGCGACAGACAAACAACAATCAATCGCGGCGGGGGTGGTCCCCCAATCTTCATGCAATTTCAGCGCACAGGCACCACCTTTGATCATTTCAACCAAAGCATCAGGTTGACTGGCGTTGCCTTTGCCCGCAAAGGCAAGGTTCATGGGAAAGGCATCTGCGGCCTGCAACATACGCCCAATATGCCATGGCCCTGGTGTACAGGTTGTTGCCAAAGTGCCATGCGCTGGGCCAGTTCCCCCGCCCAACATTGTAGTCAGGCCAGAGTGCAGCGCATCTTCGATTTGTTGTGGGCAGATAAAGTGGATATGGCTGTCAAAACCACCCGCGGTGAGGATGCGGCCTTCACCAGCAATAATTTCGGTTCCTGGGCCTATGATAATATTCACACCCGGTTGTGTGTCGGGATTGCCAGCCTTGCCAGTCTTGTGAATGCGTCCGTCGTGCAAACCCACATCTGCTTTATAGATACCTTTGTGATCGATAATCAGCGCGTTAGTAATTACCGTGTCCACAGCACCCGCTGCTCGGGTCGTTTGGGATTGACCCATACCGTCACGGATGACTTTGCCACCCCCAAATTTTACTTCTTCCCCGTAGGTTATGCCATTGCCACCATTTGTACGTTCAGCCGTTAGATCGCGTTCCACTTCGACGATTAGATCAGTGTCGGCCAATCGGATTTTGTCGCCCACAGTTGGACCAAACATGGCAGCATAATCGGTGCGATTAATGGACGTGGCCATTAGAGGTCTCCCATAACTTTTTTGTTAAAACCAAAGATACGGCGCTCGCCTGATATCTCAATCAAATTTACTTCTCGCCGCTGTCCCGGCTCAAACCGCACGGCGGTGCCTGGCGCGATATCAAGGCGGCGGCCATAGGCAACTGTGCGGTCAAAATCTAACGCGGCGTTGCTTTCAAAAAAGTGATAGTGGCTACCGACCTGAACGGGGCGGTCGCCCGTATTTGCGACCATAAGGGTAATGGCCTCGCGGTCTGCATTTAGAATGAGGTCGCCAGTGGCGGGAAAAATTTCTCCAGGAATCATTGTGGGCTCCTACCGAATGGGGTTGTGAACGGTGACTAGCTTGGTCCCATCGGGAAAGGTGGCCTCGACTTGAACGTCGTGGATCATCTCAGGGATGCCTTCCATGCATTGGGCGCGAGTGATGACGTGAGCTCCAGCCTCCATCATATCGGCAACAGAGCGCCCATCGCGTGCCCCTTCAACGACGGCGTCAGAAATAAGGGCGATAGCTTCGGGATAATTCAGCTGCACGCCACGGGCGAGCCGCTTGCGTGCTACTTCGGCGGCCATAGCCACCAGCAGTTTGTCTTTTTCGCGTGGTGTTAATTGCATCGTTCATAGCCTCCAGTTTTTGGGAATAGCATTGTGGGTTAGGTGTTTCAGGATCGGGAGCAGTGCGTTGCGCAGTGCAAAACTGTCAGCGCAAAGCAGGCGGACAACAAGTATGTTGTCGGCCAAAAGGCTGGCACCCGCGGACGAGGGGAGCAGGGCGTTAATACCTGCAAGCGTCTCTTTGGCTCTAGGGTCGACAAGAACAATGCTTGCCATTGCGCGCCCACCATTCGCAACCGCTGGCCGTTTGAGGATCGAGGTGATGTCACCGCTGAGTTTTATACGATCGATATAAATTGGTTTTTTACCAGTGGTTATGCAAACACTATCATCAAGGTGACACGACTTAAGAGTCTCTCCAGAGGCTTCCCGCCCAAAAATCAATGGTTCGACCATCAAGAACTTTGAGTCCTCGGCGACTTCTGCCTCCAAACGCCTGTAAAGTCGTGAACCCTCAAACAGGATCGTTTCCTGAGGCAACCAATAAAGCCGTGCGTTTGGTTTAGTACAAAGACGTGTTTGCATTGAACCCAATGTGAAATCAGGCGATCTGTAAATGCGCTCAGCGGCTTGAGTCGTGACGCTGATTTTAGCGTGATCATTGGCCGTAATTTGAGTTGCGAATTCATCCCCGCCTGTGATGCCACCGGCTGTGTTGATAATTACCGCTTCCATAGTTCCCTGAGGAGGGCGTGGAAAAATTACACGATAGGAACCTTGCTGGCGAAGGTCTTTAAGTCGCGACTGGTTATCCGAACCGTGCATAGCGCTGATATTCAGCATGCCGCGGGCGCGCTGGAAGACGCCATCGCTTTTTATGCAGTGATGAGCTGTCATTTGATCCTCAACGCATTTTGTCAAGCGAGCATGGTGGGATTTTTTATACCTTACAAGCAAGGGATTGCGTATTGTGCGGATTTACAGAAATTTTGCCTGATTGATTAAAAGATAGGCGTAAGTGATTAAAAAATGCACATTATGAAAAGAGTGCTAAATGGACAATATCAGACGAAACTCGCTTGAAGCAGGCAGGGTGAATTGGGCGGAGCTGTATTTACCGTAGCCCCTTCCTTTCCTGTAAGGTGCTACCTGCAACCGCCACGTGGTATGGGAGTGGTAGATCCACTAAAGATATAGAATTACTGGAGTTAATTTGGCTAAAGCAGTGTAATCATAATCTGCATGTCAGGGTTCGAGCCCCTCCTCAAAAACCAAAAAACCTTTTAAAAACAGTACTGGGTTAAACTTATAGAAAAGAAGATACGTCAAATATTGAGTTAGGCAGTCGACAAGGGAGGAAATAGAAACACAAAATTTTTTTGTTTGAAAATATATTAGTTCATATAGAAAGAAATAATGGGCAATAAAGACTGGTTTTTAATTATATTGTTGGGGACATTGTGGGGTGCTAGTTTTTTATTCGTGGAAATTCTACTCGACTTGATTAACCCGTTTTTGATCGTTTATCTCAGAGTATCAATTGCATCAATATTATTGCTACTGTTTCTATATTTTTCAAAAATCAAATTTAAACTAAGCAAAAAAATTACTTTTAATCTTTTCATAATGGCATTGCTAAATAACATCATACCTTTTTTATTTATCGCTTATGGGCAAAAAACAACTACAGGTGGTTTGGCATCAATTTTAAATGCAAACACTTCTCTAATTACTATAATTTTAGCAGCTATGTTCATCCCTAATGAGAAGTTAACGTTAAATAGATTTGTGGGGGTGATTGTCGGCTTACTGGGAATAATAATAGCGGTTGATTATCAAAGTTTTCTCACAATTTATGATGAAAGTTTTGGTAAAATTTTAATCTTATTTGCTACTGTGTCCTATGCATTTGCGAGTATTTGGGCAAAATTAAAATTGAGTGAAGTACCGCCCTTAATTGCAGCAACTGGTATGCTAACATTTAGTACTTTAATATTGTCTCCATTTGCGGTGGGTTTTTATCTTGATGATTTATTAAAGCTTAATTTTTCGATTATTTTCTACTCTGGAATTTTTGCTTTCTTATGCTCGGTAGTTGCATATTTGTTGTACTTCAAAATTTTAGAGAATACTGGTGCCGGGAATTTACTGGTATGTACAATAATAATTCCTCCTGCATCAATTGTTCTTAATTCGATATTTTTAGGACAATTAATATCAATATCAGAACTAATCGGTTTATTAATTATTCTTTTTGGACTTGTAATCTTAGATGGTCGTTACAAAAATTTAGTGAAATAAATAATGATTTTCTTAAGTTCTGATTTATTTTGATATGATTACCCACCCATCAAGCTAGATTTCACTGTAATTTTGATTATTAAAATTAAAAGTTAGATAGTTTTATAGACAGAACCTTATAAGGTCTCGTAATCATAACTCACGTGTTGTGGTTGCAAGTCGCTCCTCCGCTACGAAAAATATAAATTATAATCAGCCATTTAATAAGCTGAGTCATAACTCAATTTATGCATTAAGCCTGCATGAACCTTCTTGCTTTCATAAAGTGTTCAAAGCTTGGTCTATATCAGCTATAATGTCGTCTATGTGCTCAATACCAACTGAAAGCCTGACGTAACCAGGAGTAACACCCGCTTTCAATTGTTCAGCAGCAGATAGCTGTGAATGAGTCGTTGAGGCTGGGTGGATTGCAAGTGTTCGTGCGTCACCAATATTTGCAACATGATATATTAACTTCAGTTTATCAATAAACTTGCGGCCAGCGTCGACACCACCCTTAAGTTCAATTCCAACCAATGCGCCGTGTCCGGAAGTAAAATATTTATCAACTAATATTTTCTCTGCGCCAGAAAAAAGACCTGGATAAATAACTGCTTCAATTTCTTTTTTGTCTTTTAGGTGATTTGCTAGTTTAGTGGCATTTTCCTGATGCTTACAAAACCGTAGATGCAATGTCTCTAAGCCCTGTATAAGTTGAAACGCATTAAATGGTGATAGTGCTGGTCCAATGTCACGTAATAGAACCACGCGGGCTCTTATGGCAAATGCAATGGGAGCACCCAGAGCTTCAGGAACTAACGATGCCCAAACTGCACCGTGATAACTGCCGTCAGGCAAGTTGAAGTTTGGTTGTTGTTCTGGGTTTTCCAACCAATTAAAGTTGCCGCCATCAACAATTATGCCACCAATGGATGTGCCGTGACCTCCAATAAACTTTGTTAGTGAATGGATAACTACTGCAGCACCGTGATCAAATGGACGACATGTTATTGGAGCCGCAGTATTATCAACAAGAAGGGGAATGCCCCTTTTTCGACCAATTTCTGCAACTTCAGAGATGGGAAATGGAACAAGCTTTGGATTAGGAAGTGTTTCGCCAAAATACGCTCGTGTTTTATCATCACTTAAATCATCAAAGCTATCTGGGTTTTTTGGGTCAGCAAACCGAACTTCAATACCCATCTTTGGCAAAGTGTTTACAAATAAATTGTACGTGCCTCCATAAAGATGTGGGGAGGAAACAATGTTATCACCAGCTGAAGCTACATTTTGAATTGCTAAACTTACTGCAGAAGAGCCGGAAGCAACCCCGACAGCGGCCGCACCACCCTCGAGCGCAGCAATCCTTTCCTCTAAGACTTGAGTGGTTGGGTTCGTAATGCGGGTATAAATGTTTCCCAGCTCTTGTAGTGCAAACAGTTTTCCCGCGTGTTCAGCATTATCAAATTCGTAACTTGTTGTTTGGTATATTGGCACCGCTACGGAATTTGTTGTCAAATCACGTCGATGACTTCCTGCATGTAACATTAGGGTTTCTATATTGTTAGATCCAGTTGCCATTTGCTTCTTCCTTTCAAATTATTTGAACGGTACCTAACAAAGATATGAATAGTATCAATATAAAAAGGGCTAATTATTGAACAAAATTCTTTTTATTTTTAAATAAAGGCTTAAAATAGAACAAAGTTCACAATTATAGGATATTAGAGAATGGATAGCATAAATATTAAACTAATAGAAAGGATGCAAGAAAATGCTGAATTATCACTCTTGGAACTTTCTAAGAGCGTTGGGATATCCAAAACTGCCTGCTGGAATCGCTTACAACGAATGGAAGAGGAAAACATTATTTTAGGTAAAAAAATACTTTTCAATAGGAATACGATAAATCTCCCAATAGTTGTTTTTCTATCGATAAGTGTGGGTAGACATTCTCTGGATTGGGTTGAAGAATTTTCTAAAATTATTGCAAGATTTCCAGAAATAACTGAGGCACATAGGCTAACAGGTGAGGGAGCAGATTATCAGTTAAAAATTATTTGCCCATCAATGGAAGCGTACGACGTTTTACAGCAAAAACTTATAAGTGAGATTGATTTCACTGCAATGTCTACAAAAATTTCCCTGAAAGAAATCAAGAATGACCTGTCCCTTCCGCTATCTCACTTAAAACAATTAGGGGACGCTCGGTAGAGGAGCTTACTGCATACAAAAACCGCGCTTATTAGGTTGGCTTAGCGCACTGTCAGGCGCATGAAATAAGGATAGCTTTAAAATTTGGTTAGAGCAGTCAAGGTATAAGTGATCTGTGTGACTAGGGCTTATTTATATGGACGCAGTAAAAAGGTTACTTTAATTAGTGGGTGCCGGTAAGGTAAAGTCCAAATGCTCCGACAAGTATAAGACTGGATGCCCAAATTTTATCCAAATTAAACCACGCTTTTGAGATAAATTTAAGTCCAAGCCAAAAGTAAACGAATACTGCCAGCAATGCGCCTGAAAGGCCCATGGAAATCGTATGCAGTAGAGATACACCAAGCGCAGTTAGCAAATCATTTGACATTAAATTTTGGACTGCAAGATGTCCAGAATCCTCTATACTGCTAGTATCTTCTGAAATCTGGCAAATCCCTAGATAAATTGGAACCAGCATGAGTGCAGCACCATGTGCGATGGCCGATAGAAATGACCATAAACCTAGCTTTGCTGGATGAATACGGGCTAGGTATTTTGGGTGTTTCGAGTTGATGAGCAAATAGATACCCATTCCTATTACTATAAAACTAGCACCTAACCTTATCTCATATTCTCTTTCTACTAGCCAAATCATCAGGGAGAATGGCAATAAAATCGCGATCATCGCCAACAAATGTCCTGTAGCTAATAGTAATAACGCTTTCGGCATAGCGGTAGCTTTGCGCTCCATTAGCGCAGCAGACACAGCAAGCGGCCAACCCATACCGGGATTTAGGCCATGATAAGCACCTGAAAGGATGACGGCCCACCAAAGGGCCGCCAATGAAGTAGTTTCCACTTCTTAAACTGATGGATAACAGAAGCTATCTGTGGAGCAGTCCCCGCCTTCTAATCGTATTTGGTGGGCACGCATGTTTTCAGGGAAATTGACATAGAAGTCTGGATCCAAAGTCATACCGCCATCTTCACCTACATTTGCCATAACCATTTGCCCACCCTCTTGGTGAGGATAGAATTGATCATCCCAAGTCGAATAAAGCGAGTTAGTCCAATAGACACGTTTACCATCTCGGCTGACTTCAACCATCTGTGGTCCATAGACAAAATCTTTGCCATTTGGATGTTTTGTTTCTTTGGCGATGCCACCCAACTCAACTTTTCCTGCCAGAACAGGATTAAATGGATCTGAAACATCGTATTGGTGCATTTCTCCAATCCCCCAGCATGCAACGTAGAGATATTTATCATCAAGGCTGAGATCGATATCTGTGACTAATACTGGTACTGCACCAAACCCTTTTATTAATTCTGGAAGATTTTCAGGATCTTCTGGTCTTGGGTCAATCGTAATGACTTTTTTTGCTTGCCATTTGCCGTCATCGTCACGCCACCAAGTAAAGACTGCACCTTGTAAGTTGGTATTATCAGCAACCACACCGCAGAAGCCATAAGATTTCGTTGGGTCGTGCGCAGGTCTGATTTCAAGAGCCATTTGGTAATTTTCACCCAAATCAATCGTTTGGATGTTCTTACGGGCTCTCAGATCCCAAAAATGGATTTTGTGTCCATATTTACCACCTACTAAGTCTTCTGGCACCACGCCATTTTCAAATTGTGGGGGAAGTCCCCACTCTGAACTTACCATGTAATCTTGTGGTATGTTCCACCAGAAGTCGTAATGTTTATCTTGCTCTCCACGGTCCAGCTCATAGATACCATTTATTTCAAAAGTTTCACAGTCCATTATGAAAATGCCAGGAGGCGAATCAGTTCCGTCTTCCCCAGATCCACCAAGAGTGGAGACATAGATACCTTCTGGGCCACAGTGTATCGTGTGTGGCCTTGAGTAACCGGTTTTTTCGAATACTTCCTCCGGCTCTATAACTTTATGAATTGTTGCGTTTAGCGGATCTTTGACATCAAAGATATAGATCCGGCTTGATCTTATTCCTGGTACTATCAGATAGCGTCGTTCCAGAAAAGCGTGTCCAGAAAGTGGATATAACGATGAAGAGCAGGCATTCCATCCAAAGTGATGAAATTCATCTCCAGTTGTTGGGGCTATTACTTGATGAACTATTTCACCATAGGTCTTTGAATCCTTTCTTAAATCAATTACTGCTAGGCCATCATGATGTGATGTGTCTTTACCAAGCATAATTGTAAATGCAAAATTTTCCACTGGTGCCCGCATAGCCAGTATAGGCGATGCGTGAAAAGTGGGGTCTGGTTTCATTGGTTTATTCATATTTTCCTCCCTAAGTTTCCCTTTAACAGGGTTCTACATTGCTACCGTGATTATCTATACCTCAGCAACATTGCATAATTTGATGGCGCCACTGACTTTTCTAGCCAAGTGCTTTAAATCTACGCCAATCTTTTGTCTGTAATCCTTATCGAAACGTCTTATTGGGCCAACAGCACCAACACTGAAAACTGCGCCAATGTTTCCCATGGTAACTGGTGCTGCAACACTCGCTATACCAACATCAATTTCCTGATCGCAATCTGCATATCCTTGATCTCGAATGAGTTCGAATTCAACCAACAACATCTCGCGCGTTGTTTTGGTGTGCGTGGTATAGGCCTTAAGTGTGGTTTTTAATATTTTTTCCATAAATGGTTCTTCTGAAAAAGCAGCAATGGCCTTCGAGCATGAGCACGCGTGCATGGGTCTCTCGCCTAATCCAGGATGTATGAACGCACGGTTGGGGTCTTCTGGTGTTTCGACATGAATAATTTCTACTCTACCATCTCGAAACCTTGCCAGAAATGTTGTTTCATTGAACTTGGTTGCTGCCGTTTTAAGCAGAGGAGCAGAAACGCGTCTGACATCTATATCGGATTTGCCCAACAGGGCGATCCGAATTAAACGCTCGCCAATTACATAGCGACCATCTTCTTCGCTATATTCCACTATTTTTTCTGAAAGCAAAGTTTGTAATAGTCTATAGCACGTTGGTTTTGGTACTCCTGTTACGCTATGAATTTCAGCGGCTGTAAGAGATCGCCCGGCGACCGACAAAATTTCCAGAATGTTTAGTACTCTTGCTAAATTCACACTATTTCTATTTTCTCATTAAATGATACTATTTCTCACATACTGAGACCGAATCACGATTTCAATCAAGAACTATTTTGGGAGAGTTATTATGCGTACACGGGCAGCAGTTGCTTTAGCAGCAGGTGAAGCACTTCAAGTAATGGATGTGAATTTAGACGGACCGAAAGATGGTGAAGTTTTAGTTGAGATAAAAGCGACAGGCATTTGTCACACCGATGAGTTCACTCGATCTGGTGATGACCCAGAAGGAATTTTTCCGGCCATTTTAGGGCACGAGGGTGCAGGCATAGTATTAGAGGTTGGTAACGGAGTGACTACTTTAAAGCCTGGAGATCACGTTATCCCGCTTTACACGCCTGAGTGTGGTAGCTGCTATTCATGTAAATCAGGTAAAACGAACCTGTGTACCGCAATTAGGGGAACACAGGGTCAAGGATTAATGCCAGATGGAACATCACGCTTTTCTATGTTGGATGGAACACCAATTTATCACTACATGGGCTGTTCGACATTTGCTAATCATACTGTGATGCCTGAAATTGCGCTAGCAAAGGTACGTGATGATGCTCCATTTGATAAAATTTGTTACATCGGGTGTGGTGTGACGACTGGCATTGGAGCCGTTATAAATACTGCTGGTGTCGAAGAAAAGGCGACGGCTGCAGTGTTTGGTTTAGGTGGTATAGGTCTAAATGTCATTCAAGGCCTTCGCATGGCGGGCGCAAGTAAAATAATCGGCGTAGACTTGAATGAGACAAAAGCTGAAATGGCAGCAAAATTTGGAATGACTGACTTTATTAATCCATCAAAGCTTGGTGAGAAAAGCGTTACTCAGGCTATCGTCGATATTACAAAGACAGAAGAGGATGCATTCGGTGGCGTAGACTATTCGTTTGACGCAACTGGTAATGTAAAAGTTATGCGAGATGCATTGGAGTGTTCTCACCGAGGTTGGGGTGTTTCTGTTATTATTGGTGTTGCACCGGCTGGGGCAGAAATTTCAACACGCCCGTTTCAACTGGTAACGGGACGAATTTGGAAAGGCACAGCTTTTGGTGGAGCGAAAGGTCGTACAGATGTACCAAAATTTGTCGATTGGTACATGGACGGAACTATTGAAATAGATCCTATGATTACACACAAGTTAAGCTTAGACGAAATCAATAAGGGATTTGAATTGATGCATGCAGGTGAATCAATTCGTGCGGTTGTTGAATTTTGACCCAAGTCAAACATCTTGCTTGATATGCTTAATAACGTTTTCTCATACTCACGAATATATTTAGTATTAAATAATGCTGTCTTATTTGCGAGCGAGTGCGTTCGCGTGAAATTCAATATGTTCGGGCATAAATGTGGATATAAAAAAGTAGCTGTGGTCGTACCCCTTTTGTAACCGAATAGATGCCTCGACTTTTTGATCTGCAACAGCAGATGCAAACGCTGATGTGCCAAGTAGATCATAGAATTGGTCATCAGTTCCAGTATCGATTAAAACTGGGCATTTAGTTCCGTTTGAGCGCATTAAGACTGTTGCATCATGTTTCTCCCATGCTGCGTGGTCATTGCCCAAATATGCTTCAAATTGTTTCTGTCCCCAATCAGATTTCATTGGATTACAAATTGGTGCAAAGGCAGAAACTGATTCAAAGTGACCTGGATTGCTTAAGGCCAGTGTCAATGCACCATGCCCACCCATCGAATGTCCAGAAATGGATTGACGCGTCATGTCGATATTGAAATTTTCTGCAATTAGCGATGGCAATTCAGCGCTAATATAGTCCCACATTTGGAAATGTTGTTTCCATGGGCTTTGGGTTGCATTCACGTAAAATCCAGCACCTTGGCCTAGATCAAAGGCGTCATCATCTCCGACATCTTCACCGCGTGGTGAAGTATCTGGAAAAACAAGTGCTATCCCAGCTTCTGCCGCCCAAGCCTGTGCTCCCGCTTTTACCATTGCGTTTTCGTGCGTACAGGTAAGACCAGAAAGGAACCACAAAACAGGAACGGGTTCTAATAAAGCTTCTTCTGGCAAGAAAACTGCAAAGGTCATATCACATTGGCACGTCTTAGACACATGACGATACACGCCTTGCGTTCCACCCCAACAACTATTTTTTGATAAAATTTCCATGATATCTACTTATTTCTATTGAAAAATGGGCTTATAAAAAACCCTCACATTACCGTTATCATATTGACTGAAATATTACACTACAATAGCAATGAGCTAAAATTAAACACTTTGAGTGAATAGCTATTTTCTGAATACACTTGAAATTTTAATACAAAGCGGGGCTATTAAACACTTTATTCTCTCCTCGTGTTTTCAAGAAGTTGATCTGCTGCAAAAAAATTATAAAATTCTGCTAAGTTTTAACACCACCAAAATCATAATTCTTATAAATTAATGTAATGATGTTACTTGTAATAAGTGTAATGTCATGGCTAGTGTTAACATATCGAAAATCTTTTCCTTATGCCTTAGCTTACGGAGCTCATAATGTTTCTTTGGGACGAATCTGACGACAAATTGCGTGAAGAGTGTGGTGTTTTTGGAATTGCAGGACATGAAGAAGCCGCAGCCGTAACGGCGCTAGGACTTCACGCTTTACAACACCGTGGTCAGGAAGCCGCAGGTATAGTCAGTTATGATGGAAAACATTTTCATTCAGAACGCCGCATTGGTCTAGTTAGTGATCACTTCACAAAAAAAACAACAATGGAAAGAATGCAGGGTCAGCTGGCCATGGGCCACGTAAGATATTCGACAACCGGAGAACCTGCCCTGAGAAATGTTCAACCTTTGTTTGCTGATCTTTCCGTGGGCGGATTTGCAATTGCACATAATGGAAATTTTACAAATGCTCTGACCTTGAGAAATGAGTTGGTAAAGAGTGGAGCAATTTTTCAATCTACGTCAGATACAGAAGTATTTCTACAACTGATAGCTCGGTCCAGAAATGAGGGCGTAATAGATCGTTTTGTTGATGCTTTGAGCCAAATTGAAGGTGCTTTTGCTTTAGTTGCATTGACCGATGGAAAATTGATAGGTGCCAGAGACACTTTGGGTATACGTCCACTATTAATTGGCAAGCTAGAAAACCAGTTCATTTTATCATCGGAAACATGTGCATTAGATATTATTGGCGCTCAGTTCGTAAGGGAAGTCGAAAACGGAGAGGTAGTTGTAATTTCTGGTGGAGAAATAGAAAGTATAAGACCCTTTCCCAATAGACAAAAGCGCCCCTGTATTTTTGAATACATATATTTTGCCCGACCAGACAGCGTTTTTGGAGAGAAAAGTATTTATAAATGTCGGAAAAATTTCGGTCAAGAATTGGCTTCGGAATCACCCTGCTCCGCTGATGTTGTAGTACCAGTGCCTGATAGTGGAGTTCCAGCTGCTTTGGGTTATGCTGAGGCGGCGGGGTTGCCTTTCGAATTAGGAATTATAAGAAATCATTACGTTGGTCGAACGTTTATCGAACCACAGCAATCAACGCGTGATTTTGGTGTTAAGCTCAAGCACAATATAAATAGAGACGCGGTGAATGGTAAAAGGGTAGTGCTAATAGACGACTCGATTGTTCGTGGCACAACATCCATAAAAATAGTGGAATTGATGCGGCAGGCTGGTGCTCGGGAAGTGCATATGAAAATAGCCTCTCCACCGATAAAATATCCAGACTTCTACGGAATTGATACACCAGACAAATCGCAATTATTAGCGTCATTTAAATCAGAAAAAGAAATGACAGAATATATTGGGGCGGATAGTTTATCGTTTTTGTCAGTCGATGGATTATACAGAGCTATGGGGCATAAACAGGGTAGAGATAACACCAATCCAGCATTTACTGATCATTGTTTTACAGGTGATTATCCAACGCCACTGAAAGACAACAACGTAGAATGGTTATTTGAAACATCGCAACTGTCAGTTCGTAACGAAAATTAAGAGTAATAAAAAATTCATAAAATTTTTACTGGTTGCGTTTACGTCAAACTCCAAACCATTCGTCGAATATCTCCAGAACTTTATTGGAGAAAGCCGCATCGTTGATATGGCTGTCGATTTCATAAAGTGTGGTTTTGTCAGGCATCGAAACTTTTAAGGCCTCTACAAATGCTTGGAGCCCACTGGGGTTATGTAGTGGTGCGCCTTCACGGTCCCACTCATGACAGCCTTTCAGAGGCATGATAAAAGCTGATTTTCTGGTGGCATAAGCAAGTCGCTCTGTATGGGCTTTGGCAACGTCTTCACGTTCCTTGTCTGATAAGACAATTGATGACAAAAGTCGATTGTGCGCATGTACTTCATGATTTTCCCATCGTGCATCTAAGTCTTGCCAGCCTGGAAAATCCACAAGGTCGTGACAACCGGGAGCCACGATTTGCGGCACACCAGCTATGGCTGCTGCCGTTAGTCGGTTTGGCCCTGCGGAAACTACTGATCCAAAAAGGTGATTACCAATTTCTTGGGTGGCAAAGTCCATTACGCAAACAAAGCGCCCTTGTGCAGCAAGATCTTCAAACGCCCGTCCACCCATGCCGGTAGGATGAAAAACCGCTACTTCATAACCACGTGCCTCTAAAGCTGGTTTCAAGGTTACCATGTATTGAAGAACAGTTTTTCCGAACGAAGTCATTCCTACCATTGGCTTGTTGGTGTCTTGTTTTTCTAATGATTTTGCTGCTCCCAAAACGGCACCTGCCGCTTGGCTGAGAGACGCTTTACAAATACTATTTAAACCATAAAGGCCACCCGCCCAAAGGATCATTTGTACATCGGCAGGGATACGCTCAGTGGGTAAAAGTGGCGAGAACGCAATTGTCGAGATAATGTATTTTGGAAACCCCAGGGGCAGTGAACCACAAACATCCAATGCCAGATCTGTTCCCATTGATCCGCCCAATATAACAACTCCATCAATCTTTCCATCACTATATGCTTGAGCTGTCAGTTGGCAGGCACCATTAGCCATAATTTGCATAGCCTCGTTTTCGTCATCCAGCGCTATTGTTTTTTCTATGGTACTGCCTGCAGCGTTTGCTACATCGTGTTTTGATATATCAGTGGGCTGTGTTGGTCCTTTAAGCACGCTGACATCCATGGCGAGGGTAGCACCGCCTTGTTCTATAATGATATGTTCCAGGTAACGAAGTTCGTCTTCTTTAGTGTCGTATGTACCAACGATAAGTATTCTCTTTTTCATGCTCTACTCACCTTTTGTTAGTAAAATGCGCATCCCGTCTTTTCCTACGGTAACTGGTCCGTCCCATTCTGATGCAATGGCCTCTTGCCAGTCTGCGTCTGTAAAGCTTGGGTCGTCGGCAGGAACTAAATGGTTTAGAACAAGTTTTCTCACTTTGGCAGCTTCGGCGATGCGGCCAACATCTTCGGCCATGGTGTGGCTCGCGATCAAATGTGCTCTCAGCCCCGGTGCGCCAGAAAGGCGTTCTACTAAAGCGTCGATTCCTTTGCTGAGCATGGCTTCATGTACCAAAAGATCTGCATTCGTTGCAAATTCGGCTAATGGTTGAAAATAGCAGGTGTCACCTGAAAAAACTACTGTTTGTGACCCTGTCTTAAACCGCAATGCAAAACAGTCTGTCACCGGTGGATGATCTACACGTAACGCACTTACCTCAATACCGGCAAAAGATGCTACGGTCCCCTCACCATACTCATGCACTTCGATAAGTTCATCTAGGGGTTTCCGTTTGTCGTCTACAATTCGGGTATTGTGGTCAAAATTCATCGCTTTCAGAAAATTTTGCCAATAATCACGCAATCCTGGTGGTCCATACAGTGGCAAACGTCGTGGAGGCCCTGATGTCCAGGCGGTATATATCAGTGGCCCAAGATCAAGAAGGTGGTCTGAATGTAAGTGGGTAATGATAATTGCGTCCAGATCGGACAGGGATATATCCGCTTCGACTAAAGCTCGCGTTGCACCAATTCCGCAATCAATTAAGATCGTTTGGCTATTAATTTGTAACACGGAAGAGGATGGAGATGGACTACCTTTACGCAACGAAGGACCACCCTTTGTGCCTAATAATGTTACAGCGTTGGTCACAGTGGGTTGGCCGCCATAGCGACATCAATTGCATCGATAATCATTGCCGTCTCTTTTTCAGATATAACGAGAGGTGGTGACAAGATAACATTAGGCCCCGAAACACGCACCATCACACCGTTTTGATATATCGCTTTATAGATAGCGTTAACTTTGTCCTTTTTAGGAGCTGCTTTGGTTGTTCGGTCAGATGTTAGTTCTAGTGCTGTCATTAACCCGTGCCCGCCGCGCACATCACCAATGATTTCATATTTTTCTGCTAACCTCTTCACACCGTCAAAGATTTGTATTCCGCGCACTGCTGCGTTCTCATTCACTTTCAAACGTAGAGTTTCTTTTACACATGCTATGGCTGCCGCGGCGCCTACTGGGTGTCCCGAGTAGGTATAGCCAGATCCGATTGAAGCTTGCCCAGTAGTATCGCTTTCAAAGACTTCAGCGATCTTTTGGTTCAACATCACAGCGCCAAATGGAAAATAGCCGTTGGTAATCGCCTTGGCTGTACACATCATATCAGACTGCACCTCCCAAAGGCGTGATCCAGACCATGCACCAGTACGCCCATAAGCGGTAATGACCTCATCTGCGATCAATAAAATCCCATATTTGTCACAGATGCTCCTAATAGCAGGCATGAAACTTTTGTGGGGTGGTATTACGCCGCCTGCACCAAGGATAGGTTCCATAATAAATGCAGCAACAGTACCAGCTCCTTGAAATGCAATTTCATCTTCAAATGCGGCTATGCAATGGTCCGCTAGCTTTTCTGGGTCAGTTTCATTGAAAGGATTTCGGTAGGGATACGGTGCTGGGATATGATAACAACCCGGCATCAATGGCTCGTATTGTGTCCGAAAGTTTGAGTTGCCGTTTACTGAAGCACAACTCGTGTGAGTGCCATGATAGCCTTTCTTTAGGCTAATGTATTTTACACGGCCACTTTCTCCTCGAAGTTTATAATATTGTCGGGCCAAGCGTAGTGCGATTTCGACACTGTCTGACCCACCAGATGTAAAAAAGGAGCGTACCATGCCATCGGGTGCAAAAAAGTCTCGCAACATTTCGCTTAACTCAATCACCTTATCATTTGTGGTGCCACGAAACGTTGAATAAAAAGGTAATTCATTAAGCTGCTCTGTGATGGCATTTTTTACTACGTCACAAGAATATCCAAGGTTCACATTCCATAATCCGCCTACGGCATCAATCATGGATGCACCATCAGCATCGCGGATAGTGCAACCCTCACCTGCGGTAATGATGGCAGGAGGATTAGCCTGCATTTCTGCAGGATGCGCCATCGGATGCCATAGATGCTTGGCGTTGTGTGCGGACAGAAAATTAGAATCTTTCATCGGCTATACCTCCAGCTTGGCCGCCCAAATCGTAGCGACATTTGTAGGGATTTGGCCACCCAAGTCCCTGCAAAGCTCAGTGCTGGCTACGATTAGTTGTTTGATTATGGTCTCATGAAAACTTTTATTTATACGTGACACTGGAATAGCGATAGCAAGAGTGCCAATGGCGTCTCCTTTGACTCCAAAAAACGGGACTGCGACTGAACCGACTTCGTCCTCATATGATTGATCTGTAAAGGCAAAACCGTGGGTACGTATTGTTTCTAAATTGGCTTTTATATCTGCCGCATCAGTTGGAGTACTATCAGTAAAGCTGAACAATTTTTTCGATAACACGTTTGCCACAAGGGTATCATCATTGAAAGCTAACAAGGCAAGCCCCGACGACGTAGCATGAAATGGTAAAATTTCTGCCTCATCAAAATTAACACGCACTCCATGATAGCCTCCGTCTTTGGCATAAATCGCCGACATACCATTTTTTTGTGGTAACGCGGCATGGACTAATTCGTGGATGTTATCGGCAATTCTGTCTACATAATACTGCACGGTTTTGACGATTGGTACTGTATTTTCTCGTACAGCCGCTAGCCGGATTACCGCTGGACCAAGGCGGTACGCTTTTGTCAAATAGTTTTGTTCGAGAAAGCCACTATTCTTAAGTGCTGTAAGGTGTCTGTGCAAGGTGCCTTTATCGATACTAGTTCGTGTTTTAAACTCAGTCAGTCCAATTTCGGGACGGTTGCTAGAGAAATGTTCTAATAGCATAAGTGCCTTCTCGATTGTCGACATTTTTGTAAGACCTCCACCCTTACACTTGACAGCCAAAAAATCATTCGTCAATATCAAATAGTGTTCCACCGGTTCATTATTTGAACCATTAATCTGTTAGGAGGCAGAATGCGACAGGAGGATTTAGATATGCTCCGGGCAATGCCTGTTGCAGCGCCTGCGATGATGATCAACGGTAAATCTGTCATGGCAGAGACTGGCGAGACATTAGACGTCGTGTCGCCGATTGATGGCGCTTTGTTGACGCAAATACCTAATGCGAGTGAGGCCGACGTTACCATTGCAGTAACATCAGCGCGACGTAGCTTTGATTCTGGTGTGTGGTCGCGCACTCATCCCATGGTGCGTAAAAAAGTAATGCTTGCCTGGGCTGACTTGATCGAAAAACATGCGATTGATCTTGCAGTGCTTGGCGTTCGGGACAATGGCACTGAAATTTCAATGGCTTTTAAAGCAGAACCAATGTCCGCAGCCAATACGATCCGTTATTATGCGGAGGCAATTGACAAGATTTATGGTGAAGTTGCCCCCACTGATCCATCTACACTGGCCATGATCTTAAAAGAACCCATTGGGGTTGTAGGCGCAATCGTGCCGTGGAATTTCCCACTAATGATATCTGCTTGGAAGATTGCGCCTGCAATCGCGATGGGCAATTCCCTTGTTCTAAAGCCTTCTGAAGTTGCATCATTGTCTGTTTTGCGAATGGTGGCTTTAGCTCATGAGGCTGGGCTACCTGAGGGTGTACTGAACGTTTTAACTGGAGCAGGGCCTGTATCGGGACACGCATTGGCAATGTCGATGGATGTTGATGCTCTAGCTTTTACTGGATCTGGCCCTGTTGGTCGACAATTGATGGAAGCGGCTGCTAAATCCAACCTGAAGCGCATATTCCTAGAATTAGGGGGTAAATCCCCACATATTGTGTTTGACGACACAGCTGACCTTGATACCGCTGCTGAGGCGGTGGTCACAGGAATTTTTCGCAATTCTGGTCAGGTATGCGTCGCGGGATCAAGGTTACTGGTTCATGACACTATTCATGATGCCTTTGTTGAGAAAATTGTTGGGCTGACGGAGAAATTGCGAGTGGGTGATCCATTGGATTTGAGCACTCAAATTGGTGCGCTCAGTTCTGAAGGTCACATGCACCGTATTCAAAAAGCGCTTGAAGGTGCGAACTCAGTCGTTTCTGGTGGCATTCAAATTCTTTCAGAGACTGGAGGTTTTTATATGGCCCCAACTATCGTGACGGATATTGATGTCGATGACAGACTCTTCAGTGAGGAGGTTTTTGGTCCAGTCCTAACCGTGAGCCAGTTTACAGATGAAATTGATGCGATTAGCCAGGCAAACGCTTCAGAGCTTGGACTAGCATCTGGGGTCTGGACTTCAAATCTGGGTAGAGCTCACAGAATGGTCGCAAACCTTCATACTGGTGTTGTACATGTAAATACCTATGGTGGCTCCGACAATACCGTACCCTTGGGCGGCTACAAACAATCTGGTAATGGTCATGATAAATCGCTACACGCGATTGAAAAATTCATTAACAAGAAAACGGCATGGATCAAACTATGATCGAAACCCAAAATACCACCTTAAAATTTGTGCTGTTTGAAGACTGCGTAACTTTGGACAAAGATTAATAGCTTAAGTATAATGGTGAAGCCGACTGTGACTCTCTAATTTAAGTAAAGAGGGATTATTGTAAGCAACTAAGTGGTGAAAGTGTCGATGGGGTCTGTGATTTTTATTTGCCGTTCATTCAAGGAAAATGCATGAAATGACTGGTGTTATTATTATTGGGGCTGGTCAAGCGGCAGCCTCTTTTGTTGCAAAATTCAGGACTTTGGACCAAAAAACAGCATTGACCATATACGGGGATGAGCCTGAGATCCCCTATCAGAGGCCTCCCTTGTCTAAGAAATATGCGACAGGCGACATGGTTAAGGCACAGCTATACCTACGTCCTGAAACTTGGTACAGCGATCAAAATATTAGACTCAAGACCAGCGTGAAAGTTACATCCATCGATCGTACGAAACGTACGGTGCATCTGTCTGATGGTACCACAGATAAGTGGACAAAGCTTATGATTGCCACGGGCTCTAGGGTGCGAGAATTGCCTCAATCTGTAACCAACAATTTGTCCGGTTTACACTATGTCCGCACCTTAGAGGATGCTGATCATTTCGGAGAAGTATTGAAACCGGGACGTCGCATTGTGATCGTGGGTGGAGGTTATATTGGGCTCGAGGCTGCAGCAGTATGTGCGCAGAAGGGAATGAAAGTGACCTTGGTTGAAGCAGCTGCGCGCATATTGCAGCGTGTCGCTTGTGAGGAAACCTCGGCATGGTTCAAGCGACTGCACTTAGAAGAAGGGGTCGATATAATAGAAGGCGTTGGCCTCTCTCATTTTGAAGGGCAAGGTGGTAAACTAACCCGAGCAGTTCTTTCCGACAAATCAGTCATAGATGCTGAGGTGGCTGTCGTCGGAATTGGTATTTTGCCCAACACTGAGTTGGCGGAAGCGTGTGAATTAGTGGTTGAAAATGGGATCGTTGTGAATGGGGTTTGTCAGACGAATGACCCTGATATTTACGCAGCGGGTGATTGTGCAGTGACCGATTATAATGGCATTTCAACAAGGTTGGAGTCGGTGCCTAATGCAATTGATCAAGCGACAGTTGCGGGCATACATGCAGCAACGGGGGCAGCGCCCAATTACGTTGCAAAGCCTTGGTTTTGGTCAGATCAATTTGACGTAAAACTGCAAATTGCAGGGCTTAATCGTAGATATACTTCTGTAGTAACAAGGCCAGGAAAAACGTCCAGATCAATGGCGCATTTTTATTATCATGGTGATACGCTTTTGGCGATTGATGCTATGAACGCTCCTAGTGTCTATATGATCGGAAAGCGGTTGCTCGAGGCCGGTAAAACGATACCGCCGGAACATGCAGCTGATGTTGAGTTCAATCTGAAGTCGTTGCTTTAAAATGATGGGTTTGCAAGTTCAATATAGATTTCTTAAATTGGAAAAAATCAACACTTTAAGGGTATGCGATGCCGCACTTTCAAATTGAATATTCTGCTAATATCGAAGATTTGGTAGATATAAGTGCTTTGTGTGATGCTATTCGGGCTGCCGCAGCCAAAGTCCAAACATTTCCTTTAGCTGGAATTCGGGTCCGCGCAGTGCGAGTGGAGCATTTTGCAATAGCCGATGGCAACCCGAAGCACGGGTTTATTGACCTAAGTATTCGCCTGCGCGAAGGGCGGCCTGATGATGTTAAGCTTGACGCTATCACCGTAATTTTTGCAGCCCTCAAGGAATTTACTGCTGAGGCTATGGAAACCAGGTCCATCGCTTTGTCTGCCGAGATGCGCGATATTGATAATGTCTTTTCGGCTAAATTTGGAAACATCCGAGACCATATAGAGGATAGAGCATGAGCGTGCTTGAAGACAATATCGCAAAACTTGATAACCACCTCATGCGATTTCGTGAAACAGGCATCTTGAATTGTATTGCGGGAAAAGATGTGGCTGGATCGGAGGGTACTTTCCAAACTCATTCGCCAGTTGATAAATCAGTCATCTGCAATGTTGCCCAGGGCTCAACTGTAGACATTAACTGTGCAGCAGATGCTGCACATGAGGCATTTTATGCCTGGCGTGCAATGCCTGCGCTGGAACGTAAAAAAATCTTGATCCGGATTGCGGATGGGATCGAAGAGCGGGCTGAGGAAATTGCGTTATGTGAATGCTGGGATACTGGGCAGGCCTATAAATTCATGTCTAAAGCGGCCTTGCGGGGAGCTGAAAACTTCCGTTATTTCGCAGATCAGGTTGTGCAAGCCCGCGATGGTCAACACTTGAAATCACCAACGCTAATGAATGTCACTACCCGCGTGCCAATTGGCCCAGTTGGTGTCATCACGCCTTGGAATACGCCGTTTATGCTTTCCACTTGGAAAATTGCACCTGCTCTGGCAGCGGGTTGTACTGTGGTGCACAAGCCCGCTGAAGCGTCACCGTTAACGGCCCGTTTATTAGTCGAAATTGCTCAAGAGGCTGGGCTTCCCGCCGGTGTCTTGAACACTGTAAATGGATTTGGAGAGGTTGCAGGAAAAGCCTTGTGCCAAAATCCTAAAATTAAGGCGATTGCATTTGTAGGGGAAAGCCAAACAGGCAGTCTGATCATCAAACAAGGGGCCGATACCCTGAAGCGCAACCACTTAGAGCTTGGTGGTAAAAACCCAGTTATTGTTTTTGATGACGCCGATTTAGATCGTGCATTGGATGCTGCAATTTTCATGATCTATTCGATCAATGGGGAGCGATGTACTTCTTCATCTCGGTTGTTGTTACAAGATACAATTCGTGATGATTTCGAGGCTAAATTAATTGACCGAGTGAACAAAATCCAAGTTGGGCATCCGCTGGACCCCAAGACCGAAATTGGCCCACTTATCAGTGAAGAACACTTTAACAAAGTTACTAGTTATTTCGATATTGCTAGGGCAGATGGCGCAACCGTTGCCGCTGGTGGAAAAGTTGTGGGCAGTGAAGGCTATTTTGTGCGGCCAACTTTGTTCACAAAGGCAAACACCAAAATGCGCATCTCTCAAGAAGAAATTTTCGGTCCTGTTCTTACATCAATTTCTTTCTCGACTGAAGACGAGGCATTAGAAATAGCAAATGATACTGACTATGGTTTGACAGGTTACGTTTGGACCAATGACCTAACTCGCGCCCTGCGGTTTACAGAAAAACTGGAGGCTGGGATGATTTGGGTGAACTCTGAGAACGTTCGCCACCTTCCAACACCGTTTGGTGGTGTAAAAGCCAGTGGTATCGGCCGCGATGGCGGGGATTGGTCTTTTGAATTCTACATGGAGCAGAAGCACATTGGATTTGCGACTGGTCAGCACAAAATTACAAAACTAGGAGCGCTCTAGATGTCTGTACCCGCCCCTAATCTATATCCTGATTTCAATATTATACGCCTCAGTCATGTATGTCTTAATGTAAAAGACCTTGTCGCATCACGTAAGTTCTACTCAGAAATTCTTGGTCTTCAGATCACTGATGAAAGTGACAGTCATATATACTTGCGTGCCATGGAAGAACGCGGGCACCATTGCGTAATTCTGCAAAAATCCGATCAACCTGGTACTGTAGAGGTGATGGGATTTAAGACTTTCGATGAAGCCGACCTTGATCGTGCCGAAGCATATTTTAAACTTAAAGGTCGGCCCGTATCATGGGTGAACCGCCCATATCAGGGTAGAACACTTCTCACTTCCGACAATATTGGTATCCCACTTGAATTTTACCATAAAATGGAAAGGTTGGCGCCAATCCATCAGAAATATGAGCTTTATCGTGGTGTCAAACCATTGCGGATTGACCATTTCAATTGCTTTAGTCACGACGTAGATGCTTCCGTGCAATTTTATTCTGACTTCGGCTTCAGAGTTACAGAATATACAGAAGACGAAGAAAGTAATAAGCTGTGGGCGGCATGGATGCATCGAAAAGGTGGTGTTCATGATATGGCTTTCACCAGTGGTATGGGGCCGCGCATGCATCATGTGGCCTTTTGGGTGCCAACGCCGTTAAATATCATTGATTTACTCGATTTGATGGCCACAACTGGCTACGTTGAAAATATCGAACGCGGACCCGGAAGGCATGGCATATCCAATGCGTTCTTTTTATATATACTGGATCCTGACGGTCATCGAATTGAAATTTATTGCTCCGACTATCAAACGGTTGATCCTGATTTAGAGCCAATAAAATGGGATCTTAAAGACCCACAGCGTCAAACCTTGTGGGGAGCAGCGGCACCTGAAAGTTGGTTTAAGCACGGCACGACATTTATGGGCGTAGACACTCAGAATTCTAAAATCAAATCAAGCCCGATTATTGCACCATGATGGTTAAGCTAAAAGGCCATGACGCTTCCTTCAAAGAGATGTTGCAATGGTTCGATGACTTCATGGACATAAATTATTTTTGCTCAGGTTGGTGTAAGGAGAAATAGAGCATGGATTGGGATGAATTCTCCGACTGGAGCAAACGGATCGCAGAATGGGGGTCGCAGTATCATAAGACGCTGCGAGACCGTCCAGTGCGTGCTCAGACCAAGCCAGGTGAGATTGCTGCCCAATTACCAGATACGCCCCCCGAGAAGCCTGAGGACATGGAGCAAATATTACGTGATTTTGAGAACATTGTGATGCCTGGCATAACCCATTGGCAGCACCCCCGTTTTTTTGCCTATTTTCCTGCAAATGCCGCCCCACCATCAATGCTGGCAGAACAGTTAGTTAACATGGTTGCGGCCCAGTGTATGCTTTGGCAGACTTCGCCCGCCGCGACTGAAGTTGAGGGCAAGATGGTGGATTGGATGCGTCAGGCCCTTGGTCTAGTTGATGAATTTACTGGTGTCATACAAGACAGTGCGTCTTCTGCCACCCTGTCGGCTGTGCTTACCATGAGAGAAAGGGCAACAGGCTTTACTGGCAACCGCGATGGTTTGGCAGGTAAGGGAGCTCTAAGGATTTACTGCTCTGATCAGGTGCATTCATCTATCGATCGTGCTTGCTGGGTGGCGGGTATTGGGCAGGCTAATTTGGTAAAAATTCCAGTCACGGGGTCCCGGTTTGGAATGGATGAAGAGGCATTGGACGCGGCGATCCGTGCTGATATTAAAGAAGGCCACAGACCATCCGGCATAATAGCTATCACAGGCGGTACCGGTGTAGGTGCTTGTGATGACTTGAAAGCGATTGCAAAGGTCGCGAAAATCCATGATCTCTATACACATCTCGATGCAGCATGGGCGGGATCGGCTATGATATGTCCTGAATACTGTGATGCCTTCTGGAAGGGCGCTAATGCCTACGACAGCATAGTTTTCAATCCACACAAGTGGCTTGGAGCACAATTCGATTGCTCAATACAATTTCTGAAGGATGCCGAACCGCAATTGAATACTCTGAAGATTGAACCGGAGTACTTGAAGACGACGGGTGAGGCCGTTACCAATTATTCAGAATGGACAATTCCGCTAGGGCGCAGGTTCCGTGCCTTGAAACTTTGGTTCTTGATACGGTCTTACGGTTTAGTGGGACTGCAAACGCGTATTCGGAATCATGTTTTTTGGGCTGAAGAGTTGTGCGAGAAAATCCGCACCCTCGAAGGGTTTGAGATCACGACCGAGCCCATCCTCAGTTTATTTTCTTTTCGATGTCCAGGAGATGATCCGGCACAACAGCGGTTGGTAGACGCAATTAATGATGATGGACGCATCTATCTGACGCAAGGGGCTTTTGCAGGCCAGAAAATCATTCGCGTACAAGTTGGCCAATTTGATACAACACGTGACGACGTTATGTCTGTGGCTACGGTCGTCTCAGAGGTCTGGGAGGTTGTAAAATGAAATTTGCTAGCTATGCAACTGGTGGTAAAAACTACTACGGAGCTATGACGGATGGGGGAATGGTTCCCCTAAATGATACTTTTCCACAATGGCCATCACTGTTTGATGCCGTTCAGGCAGACGGTTTGAGCGATCTAGCTAAAGTGAGTGAAGGTAAAGTCGCTACTCACAGGGAATTTGAATATCAGATGGTCCTCCCCAACGCCCGTCGGATCTTGTGCGTAGGGGTAAATTTTCCCGACCGCAATGCCGAATATAAAGATGGGTCTGAACAGGCAAAATATATGTCTTTATTCCCGCGCTTTGCATCTGGTTTTACGGGTCATGAATGTCCTTTGATCCGTCCACCTGAAAGCCTGAAATTAGACTATGAGGGCGAAGTAGCGATTGTGATTGGTAAAGGTGGACGTCGTATCGCGCAAGCTGATGCCTATAAACATATAGCGGCATTGACACTTTGCAACGAAGGCACAATTCGTGATTGGGTCCGACACGCGAAGTTTAATGTCACTCAAGGTAAAAATTGGGATAACTCTGGCGCAATTGGTCCGTGGATAGTGCCGTTTACCCATGACTCACAGCTTGATAATGCTCGCATAATTACGCGAGTGAACGGTGAGATCCGTCAGGATGATATGCTGAGTAATATGATTTACCCAGTTCGGCGTGAGATTGAGTACATCTCTACCTTCATGACACTGGAACCAGGCGACATCATTGTTACAGGAACACCAACGGGGTCTGGCGCACGACTCGATCCCCCGCAATATCTAAAACCTGGGGATGTGATCGAGGTGGAGGTCGATGGCATTGGTATCTTGCGCAACACTGTAGAGGACGAACAGATATGACCCCTGAAAACCATATAGAGGCTGCTAATGACCTTTTGAATGCCGAGGAAAAGGGTGAACAAATAAGATTGTTGACCCAGCGCTATCCTGAGATGGGTATGGATGATGCTTACGCGGTGCAAAATGCAATTTACCTTGCTAAGCTTCAGCAAGGTCGCACTGTGGTGGGCTGGAAAATTGGGCTCACATCTAAGGCGATGCAATATGCTCTGAATATCAACATTCCCGATAGTGGGATTTTGTTTGACGACATGATTTTCTCCAATGGTGCTATTGTGCCCAAGAAGCGGTTCATCGAACCAAGGGTAGAGGCGGAAATTGCGTTTATTATGAAATCTTCTGTTGGTGGTGCAAATGTGACGCGGCAAGAAGTAATCGAAGCGACAGATTACGTAGCACCATCCCTTGAAATTCTTGATACCCGTATCTTGCGTGTTGATCCTGAAACAAAAGCTACTCGTAAGATTTTTGATACTATAAGTGACAACGCTGCCAATGCTGGGATTGTTTTAGGCATGAAGCGGCATGCAGTTGATGCGATTGATATGCGCTGGGTAGGGGTAATCACGTCGCGTGATGGGGAAGTTGAGGAAACTGGGCTAGGCGCTGGGGTGCTCAATGATCCGATTGAGAGCGTGGTGTGGCTAGCTCGACGCATGGCAAAATACAAACAAAGTATCCAACCTGGTCAAATCATCCTATCGGGCAGTTTTATCCGCCCAATCGAATGCCCACCTGGAACAGCCATCCATGCCGATTTTGGTTCGTTTGGGTTTGTAGATGTCAAATTTGCTTAGAGCCCTATCCTATCAGCTATACTTACGATCCGGTGCATTTCCCGCAATACTGGCTTTTCAATCGGTTTTCCGTCTATAACTACAAATTCAGTATCTGCTTTTTCAAACTCTGCAATGGTGTGTCTCGCTCGGTTAATCTGGTTGTTCCTTTTATAGTGCTATGATCTAAAGTAATTTTCCAGAAGTTTGCAGCAATATTTCACAGTCCCGCTTAGTAAATGATATTAAACATTATCACTATTTTATGAGGGTCGATTGAAAGCAGATAAGACCTGTGCAGCAAGTGCCTTGGTATTTTCGCTTGGATTAACTGCGGTACGAAGTACTATTTGGGTGTAGGGAAGCTTGGGTAGCTCATCATTTATACAAATTGGTTGGTTGGCACTTCTAATGCGGCTGAATGGTAAAGCTGCTATCGCCAAATCTGCGCGAACGGCTGCAAGCTGTGATTCTGAAACATTCGAGAGATAAGCTATTTGATATGGAATCCCAGCGTATTTCAATGCATCCAGTGCTGCTAGTCGCCACGGACATCCAACACGTGCCACAGCTAAGCGCAATGGGCGCTCCTTTAGGCATTGTCCGTTTTTATGAACTGCCCATGCTAAGGGTTGCTCAAAGAGCAGCCTATCTCTTTCTTCAAGAGGTGCGCCGCCGCCCGTGGTCAGAATCGCAATGTCTAATTCACCGTTCGCGAGCATCAGAGCCAGGTCCTGAGCATCGCCAGACACTATTTCAACGGTCACACGTGCGTGCGCTTTAGAAAATCCGGACAATATCTCTGGCATACGTGTTTCTGAATTTTCAAGACATAGACCTACCCGTACCAGACCTTCAATATTTGGGCTTTGCAGTTCGGCAACGGCGGTATCATGGGCTTGGACTATACGATGTGCGTGAGGCATCAAACGCTCTCCCGCATCAGACATACGCATCGTACCAGCTACCCTTTGAAAAATAGGGGAGCCGACAAGCTGCTCTAGTTTCTTCATCTGCATTGACACTGCGGCAGACGACCGAGCAACACGCTCTGATGCTAATTTTACTGAACCCGTGTCGGCAACAGCAATGAACGTTTTCAACAAGTCAATGTCAAATCTCATCGAGTTGGATGTCAAATGTAAGTTCATTAGTATATATTAAGAAATACTGAATATAGCTGTCAACAGATTTTGATTTACTGAATGATAGGTATTGAATTAGGCTTGTAAAAGATTCTTAAAACTCATGCTTTAAAATTGCTGAAGTAAGGGCTTATGAAACTTATTTGTGGTTAAGGAAAAAAGAAGCTCATGAGATATGCCAATGAATATTACTGGCTAAAAATTAATCGCAATAACTTTATTTGTGGCATTACAGAATATACAAAATAAAATTGAATAGCAGCTTGCTGAATGAAATCGAAATGACAACAATCGACACGCCTAAAAAAATTCCATCTGTGAACATTCTTCTGAATAATCGATCTGTGCAGAAACTGGTTAGCATGCACGGTGTGGTTTTGGTTACGCGATGCGTTCAAAGCATCTTGATAAATGTACGCCAGAGTGTACTAGATGGCGAGTCTACGAATATGGCTGCGCTGGTCCAATCAGTTTTGGAGGAGACAGAGCGTGTTTTGCTCCCATCGATCCGACCAGTTTATAATCTAACCGGCACCGTACTGCATACTAATCTTGGCCGCGCCCCTCTGCCTGAATCTGCAATAAGGGCAATGGTTAATGTTGCCCGAGGAGCGAGCAATGTAGAATTTGATCTAAAAACAGGCAAACGTGGTGATCGACATAAGCATGCCGAGATTTTGATATGCCAATTGACTGGGGCAGATGCTGCGCTCGTTGTTAACAATAACGCTGCTGCTGTTTTGCTGATGCTAAACTGCTTAGCGCGTCGCAAGGAAGTTCCTGTTTCACGGGGTGAGCTGATTGAGATTGGTGGATCTTTCCGAATGCCGGATATCATGGCCCGCGCAGGTTGTAAGCTTGTGGAAGTTGGTACAACCAATCGTACGAATGAAGAAGATTTCGAGTCAGTAATTAGTTCTAGGACTGCATTAATAATGAAGGTTCATACTAGTAATTTTGAGATTAAAGGGTTCACCAAAAGTGTTTCAGAGAGAGAGCTCTCTAGGATTGCGCATAATCACGATTTGCCCTTCGTTATAGATTTGGGCAGTGGCACACTTGTTGACCTAGAGTCTTATAACCTTCCTCATGAAACAACTGTCTCTGATGCATTGAAATCTGGTGCGGATCTGGTGACCTTTAGTGGTGACAAGCTTCTTGGTGGACCACAATCAGGGATAATTGCTGGTCGTCTTGATTTGATAGAAAAGATCAAGCGAAGCCCAATGACTCGGGCTATGCGGCCTGACAAAGTTACTTTGGCTGCCCTACAGGCCGTTCTTTGCCTGTATACTGACACTAAACGTTTGGTTAAAGAGTTACCGACTTTGCGCCTACTTACCCGTGACCCTGTCGAAATTGAAAAGCTGGCGTACCGTCTGGCTAAGGTGCTTCAGGAGTGCTTGGAGCTATGTGAAGTTACAGTTGAACAAACATATAGCCAGGTGGGCAGTGGAGCATTGCCGGTCGACAAGCTACAAAGCGCAGCGCTTAAGATATCACGGCCTGATCTTCGACGTCCCGGTAAAACTCTGGAAAAGCTTGCTCTGGCCTTTCGGAAACTACAAATTCCAGTGATTGGCCGTATTTCTGGTGATGCGCTTTGGTTCGACCTTAGGTGTCTCGAAGACGAAAAGGGCTTTGTTGAAAACTTGAAGAGTTTAAAAGTGGGATGATCGTTGCAACATCTGGGCATGTGGACCACGGTAAGACTGAATTAATAAAAGCATTGACGGGTACCAATACAGATCGTTTACCAGAAGAAAAGGCGCGTGGGCTGACAGTAGATCTTGGGTTCGCCTACAATATTCTGCCAGACGGTGAGGTCCTAGGGTTTGTTGATGTCCCCGGACACGAGAAGTTTATTCGCAATATGTTGGCGGGTGTAGCCGGAATTGATCTGGGTCTTTTGGTTATAGCAGCAGACGATGGCGTCATGCCTCAAACGCGTGAGCATCTTGCTATACTTGATCTACTTGGCATCAGAAACATATTAATTGTATTGACTAAGATTGATCGTGTGGCACCAGATGACCTGTCAGAGGTTAGTAAGCAGGTCAACAACTTTCTTAAAGAACAAGGACATCGGGACCATGCACTTTATCCCGTTTGTGCTCCTAAAGGAATTGGTATTGAAGCTCTGAAAGAAGAGCTAACGTTCCGTGCTAAATCTCAAAAACCTAAGGTGGTTCGCGGTTACTTCAGAATGGCCATTGATCGAGCTTTTAATCTAAAAGGAGTGGGTTTGATTGTGACTGGGATGATATTCTCGGGAACCGTTCATAAGGCGGAGAGCTTGACGCTCTTATCACATGGGGCTTCTGTCCGTGTGCGTGAGATACGGGTTCACAACCAAATACGTGCCAGCGCAAAGGCTGGTGAACGCTGCGCGCTGAGTATCGTTGGGCGTGGTGTAGGTGAAAAATCCATAAAGCGTGGCACATGGCTAGCGCATTCCGACCTATATGTCCCTACAAAACGTATGGATGCTAACTTGCAAGTGTTAAAAACCGAAACTAATCCCCTAAAACATTGGACCCCAACACACTTGCATATTGGATCAGATCATTTGCCAGCAAGGGTTGCAGTTTTGTCAGGTGGAAACATTTCCCCAGGAGAAATTGGCTTAGCCCAACTGGTCCTACCTCATGATGCATTTGCTCTTTATGGAGACCGCTTTGTTCTGCGCGATCAATCTGCGCAACGTACAATTGCAGGTGGGCGTATAATCGACCCATTCTCATCTAAACGGGGCCGTGCGAAACCGAACCGCATTGCTATCTTAAAAGCCATGAGTAAAGAAAACACAGCAGCTGTCCTTCAAGCATTGGCAACGCGTAGCGAAAGTGGTGTGCAGCTGCAGCCATTTGCAGTATCGCATAACCTCCCATCTGATCAAATAGATGCAATCATTGTTTCATTGGGATTACTGCGGGTCGGGGATGCTCCAAAAGAACGAATTTTTTGTGAGTCTCGGTGGCGCGGATTAATGGCCTTAATTCTGAATGCGGTAGCTAGTATTCATAAGAGTAAGCCAAAATCCATTGGGGCAAGTATTAAGGACATACAAGTACAACTTGGTGTCTTTTTTGAGGAAGATAGCCTGAAGCTGGCGCTAAAAATAATGATTTCTGAAAAGCGAATGTGCGTAAATGGTAGCCGGTTTTATTTGCCATCTCATAATATTCACATTCCTGAGCAAGAAACAGCTATTCTGACAATTGCGGCAAATATTCTAGCGCCAGATGGTGGCACGCCTCCAAGTCTACATCAGGCAGCTCAACAAATTGGAACGGAAGTTCCTGTGCTCGAAAAGGCCTTGAAAATTGGTATAAAGCTTGGTGATATTATCCTAGTGGGAAAAAATCGCTACGTGCCTTCAACCTTAGTAATAAATCTTAAAATCAGTGTGGAGAAATTAGCATCCAAATCAGTGGATGGGCTATTTTCAACAAGCGATTTTCGAAAAGAGGTAAGTATGGGCAGAAATTTTATTATAGATGTGCTAGAATATTTTGATCAGGTGGGCTTTACTACACGTGTGGGTGACTTGCGTCGCTTGCGGCAACCCATCTCAAATGTTTCGGGTAAGAAATAAAAATATGTGGAAGAGGATCGCACCCTGGTGGGGCGCCTAGACTTCAAATCTAGTGAGAGGCGTACCACGTCTCTGGTGGGTTCGACTCCCACGCTCTTTCGCCAAATATTTTTTATAGATTTGCAGTCAAAAACTTAACTTAAGAAGAAATTGGTTACTAGCCTTTTAATAGCCTTTATAATGCTAGCTTTCGACCTGTATCTGCGCTGGTTCGTTAGTCTCTATAACTTGGCCAATTACTGCGCAAGGTACAACACTATTTTTTTTAAGGTCGGTCAAAAGTGTCTTGAGCTGGGCTTCTGGTACCGACATCAGTAAGCCACCAGAGGTCTGCGCATCTGCTAACAAGAGTTGATAGTTGCGGCTTATATCAGTTGAAAATATTGTTAGTGGTGCTGCAGTTTTGAGATTTCGCTCGGTGCCTGATGGGCAGAGGCCTTTATTAAGGAGGCTCTCTACACCGTCGAAAAGGGGTATTTTAGAATAGAACAGTTTGGCACCAAGTTTTTTTTGATTGGTAATTGAGGATGCTTTAAGCATATTACCAAGATGCCCAAGCAAACCGAATCCAGTTACATCAGTAGCAGAGACTATATTATTGTCCATCATCACTGAGGCTGCAGTATTATTGAGAGTGGTCATCGACAGGATGGCCTCATCTAATCTGCTAGAGGATAAGTATCCTTTTTTGGCGGCTGTAGTTAATACACCTGTGCCAATCTTTTTGGTTAAGACCAAATAATCACCTACTTTTACGCCAGTATTATTGATGATTTTGTCTGGATGTACTAAGCCCGTCACAAATAGGCCAAATTTTGGCTCATTATCAACAATTGAATGGCCACCAGCAATCGAAATTCCAGCTTTGCTACAAATACTGGCTGCACCTTTCAAAACGGCACCAAGCCGATCTACGCCTAATACTTCAACCGGCCAACTAACAAAGCTGAGGGCACTAATCGGCTTTGCACCCATAGCATAGATATCACTAAGGGCATTAGTGGCCGCAATCCGTCCGTAATCAAATGGATCATCAACAATTGGTGGGAAAATATCGACGGTCTCTACCAGTGCCAGTTCAGCGGAAAGTCGGTAAACTGCAGCGTCATCAGATCCAGCGTGGTCCACTAATAAATTAGGGTCATCCGCCATGGGAAGATGGGCCAGCGCTTGGGTGAGATCAGCTTGTGCAATCTTTGCAGCGCAACCCGCCGATTTTGCCATGCTGGTCAGAGAAGGTATGGTGGACATTGTCTTTAACCTTTCGTAGCGCCTAAAAACCAAATTAATTCTGCATCATAACCGTTGAAATCGCCTATCTTTGCAATCCTGTATCATAGGAATGTAGACATTTTGCCAGTGTGTTGCAGTAATACGCAAAAGTAAAAGTGCGTCTATTAAATAAAGTTAAGATATTTTTAGACCGGTCATTCTTGATCTGCTATTCATTTTTGGCAATGTCGTTTTGGCCTCACCAACCTGCCGCCGACGTTCCTGGCAACGGACCCTCAGACCAAAAACGAGGGGCCATCAGGGACATCTCGACAATCTGAAGCATAACCTTGTTTTCAGAGGCGATAGATACAGCTTCCAGCAACAGAAGAAGCCGCCCGGCTTTGGTTTTTTCCCAAAACCACTCTCCCATTAATTCTAAGTCGTCAATACTATCGCGGTGGGTGCGTGTCTCGGTGTAGTAGGCCTCCAGATCCTCGACTACTAGTTTCAGCAGTGGAATTGGAGGTATGCCTTTTCTAGGGCTTTTTGGAATTTCTCCGTCGAGAAAACTGACGATGAAGGGCGCTAACTCTTCAATCGCAAGCCCGCTGGCCCCAACTGTTGTGCGCCCCCGCGCTGCAATTGCGGTGGCGTAATCTGGTCTTAGAGCCTCCATTTCGTTTCTAACCTCGGATAGAATAACATCTACATCGCCAATGTCATTGACACTCAGAACCAGTTGGGGCGGTAGCGCATAGCCCATGCGTCCTTCCCTTACAGGAATAATTTCGGGGAAATCTTCGATGATAGGGCCGCTGCTTGCCTCTAGTAATTCGAACGCTGCACGAATTACTTTTTTCTGAAACTCTGGGTCGTTAGGTTTACCCATGCCCCTTCCCATTGGGAAATCTAAGAATAAAGAACGAGGGGGGCGAATTACCTCAATGTGTTCGCGTACAAAACCTACTAGTATTGTCGACAAACCCTCTGATTCAAAATAATGAGCCAGCCCGCACACGGCGCGCGTGCAAAACGGTCATATAGGTATTAGAAAAACCGTGTTCACACCTTCCTGCTTCATTTTAGCAGCAACTGCTCGCGCTGATTTTTCCATCGTCACAGGATCTGCTGCACCCATGAAAGAATAATGCTCGTCTGCAACTGAAGCAATTTCTCCATCTGCTGCCATTTCTTCTAGTCTGTCGAGTGGTATAATTGTATTTAGGTCTTGTTGCCATGCAGATCTGTCAAACTCTACAGCAACGTGTGTCATTACCAAGTCACGGTCAGTTTTGTGAAAAGTCCTGGAATCCTTTGCAAGCCAAGAAAATGGCTTGTCTCCCCGTCTTGAAACGGCTGCTGTCGAAACGATGGATACACGCCGCTCATTGGCTGGAACTGGTTCTGTCCATGAATCATTAGTTGGAACTGTAAGCTCAAGATTTGATATAAAGTGTCGGCCGACAGCGGGCATTTCGGATATTTTGGTCAACTGATATTTCCCATGTTGGAATAGCAATATGCTATTGTCACAGTGAATTATTTAGGCGTATTCAGCAACTAAAATCTACTTAATTGTAAATTCAGTTTACCTGAATAGTTAGTAAAAGAGGATTAAAGCCCCATCCTATCAGCTATACTTACGATCCGGTACATTTCCCGTAATACTGGCTTTTCGATCAGCTTTCCGTCAATCACAACAAGACCTGTATCTGCTTTTTCAAATTCAGCTATGGTGCGTCTCGCTCGGTTAATCTGGTCTGGCGAAGGCGTGAATACTTCATTGAGGATAGGGATCTGCTTGGGATGTATTGACCCCTTCCCAGAAAAACCTAGCATCCTCGCTTGCTCAGCAGCAACTCTCATTCCATCAAGATCATCTAAATCGAGATAAGGCACGTCTATAACGTCAAGACCGGCACTAGCGGCCGCGTGAACCACTTTAGAGCGTGCATACAGCAAAGGTTCCCAGGCCATGTCACAACGTAATTCAGGCGCCATATCGATAGCACCAAAAAACATCGCATCCATCCTATCACTTGAGTGGGCGATTTCATAAGCGGCTTCTAAGCCCTCATTGGTCTCAATGATTACATGCAGGCGGGTATCATGCCCTGCTTCCGATAGCAGTTGATCCAATATTATAACTTCATCTGGGCTGCGCACCTTTGGCATCATTAAAGCGGGAGGTGGTGTTTGGGTTGATAGGATGGCACTAACATCCTCAATGCCAAATTTTTCACGCATTGAATTGATGCGTACAATTCGCTCAACACCATCATCAGAATGTGGTTTATCAAAAAGTGCTAATGCTTTTTTTCGTGCCTCTGCCTTATCTTTTGGCGCGATGCCATCTTCCAACTCCACACAAACCATATCAACTCCACTGGCAACAGCTTTGGGAAACATGTCGGGCCTAAGTCCCGGTACAAAAATGAAGCTTCGACGTGGTTGCATGGAAGTATTTTCAGTCATTAGTGTTTCCTATTCCTTTTGAATAATTTCTGGTGGGTTAAAGGCACTTATATTTTGAGCAGAGCCGTCATATAACTCAATTTTGGCAAGATGGCTTTGAGCAGCAGAACCTTGGCCCAGTTTTGAGGTTCCGATATCAGGTGAAAGTACGTTAGGTTTACCATACTTAATTCATCCCAGCTTTTTTGTTATTAGCAAGAGTTATACTCTCATGTAAGTCAAGGTTTGACATTTTAGGTATTCGCTTATTCTTGTCATAAAAAGGTAAAGCAACAATCTTACAAGGATGCTTTGAACTATCCAAAGTACCAATAAAATAATCTTGTCCTATCCAGTCTGCTGCGGTGTCAAATCTTACATAACCAATTCCGGCCTCAAACTCTGGCGAATAGGCGCCCGTGGTTACATACCCTAATAGGTTTTTCTGATCATGAACAAGATCACCACTTCTAGGTATATAGTTTCTAGCCACAACGCCATGAATTCGGTTGCCCTGCTTCCTTTTTTTAATGGCTTCATAACCTATAAAACATTTTTTATCTCTATCGATAAATCTTGAAAGTCCTGCTTCATCAGGTGCCATGCTCGTATCGAAATCGCTGCCACTATCAAGAATACCTGCTTCTATTCTGCGGATATTCATTGCCTGCATGCTACTGAAAACCATACCATATTTTCTACCAGAATTGGTGAGGTCGTTCCATAGACGTTTGTAGTCTGTATTCCGGCCAAGAGTGTATATTTCATATCCTAATTCACCAGTCCATCCTGTTCTAGATATCAATACAGCCTGTCCCCCAATTGAATATAACCCAGTTTTAAAATAACCCATGTTCTGGTCGACATTACCGTCTGTGGCTGAATTTATGATAGCAAGAGATATTGGTCCTTGGAGCTGAAGAACTCGCGATTGTGGATCAGAAATCGACACGTCATAGTTATGGCTATGAGCTAGAAACCAGGTGTCGAGATCTCCATCAGGATGTACGAACCAAAATTTTTTCTCATCGAGGCGAAACAAAACACCGTCCATAAATAGGCCGCCTTTGTAAGTGCAGGCTAATGTATAATGCCCACTACCAACTTTAAGCTGGTTACTCCGGCGAGTAAAAATTTGATCTAGAAATTCAATCACATCTGGTCCGCTAATCTCCACTGGTCTTTCAGGAACATCAAACAGTGCGGCTCTATTGCGTAATGCCCAATAGGCTTCCTCGATGTCTTCACCATTATAGTGGGCAAAAAAGCGACCAGCCGCTAGTCTCAGGATGGTATTTTCATTCGCATAGCATTCATGGAAAGGTGATAACGCCTTACTACCTGTATAAACGGGATGTACATTGTCGAACTTAAGTAATGGCAGCTCAGGCATACTCATCACGGAAACTCTTTTTCATGCAAGAAACAAAGTTTGTTTCCGTCAAGATCTCGAACATAGGCGTAGTATATGTTTCCATGCTCAGGCCGGAAACCTGGAGCTCCCTCGTCCTGTCCTCCGGCATCGATACCAACCCTATGGCAGTCAGCAACAATTTGTATAGTTTCTACTGCCAGTGCAATCATAGTGCCGTTTCCCGAGTTTGCGTGGTAACCATCAAAGGGTTTTGTAATATAAAATTCAATATTTTCTGGAGTGCTTAGGGGAGCGTAAGCAGCAAAATCTTTATTGGTTTCTACACGAACCATATTCATTTTTGGCATTAGTCGATCGTAAAATTTGACTGCACTATCTAGATCGTTTGTCCCAACCATTACATACGCAATCATTACATCATTCCTTAATTAAGCATCAACGCTGGCAAGTTTCATAATCTTTGTTTTGCCATACTGGGACCTCTATGCGCGCCAATGGAGTTTTGCCAAGAATAGAGTCGCTGAGTTTCTCGGCGATCATTATGGTCGGACTATTAGTGTTTCCATTGGTTGCCGCAGGCATAATAGATGCGTCTACTATCCGTAACCCTGATAGACCATGGACCCTCCCTTGAGGGTCGACAACTGCTTCGTGGTTGTTGCTGGATCCCATGCGTGCAGTGCCAGAGAGATGCCACTGCGTGTTTATTTTTTCTTCAAGACAAGCATCTAACTCATTATCGGATTGAACCGCAGTGCCAGGGTAAATCTCTTCTCCACACAGCGGCTTAAAGGAGGGTTGGTCCGCAAGCTCACGAACGATTCTAATGCCTTTGCGTAGCAGATCGCGATCCCGAGGATCCTTTAAATAATTTGCTAGAATTCGTGGGGCGGTTGCAGGATTAGCATCACGTAGTGTGATGCTGCCACGACTGAAATTTCGCATTAGTCCAACATGTATTTGAAAAGCATGCTCTTGTAACGGCTCCCATGTTTGATCATCTACCGCTGCGGGGGAGACTGTTAATTGAATATCAGGATATTCGACGCCAGCGGCTGATCGTACACACGCTACAGTTTCAAATTGGTTTGAAGCACAGATGCCATCACGCCGTAAGAGCCAGCGTATTCCTGCCATATTCCGCCCGATGAACCGTGTTTGAGGCCAAATAGAAACAGGCTGGAGGCATCGAAATTTTAGGACAAAATCAGGATGGTCATTTAGATTTTGGCCCACACCTGGCATATCAGTGATGACAGGGATGCCAATTTCTTTCAGGTGTGAGGCTGGGCCCACACCAGACAGCATCAACAATTGTGGACTGCCAACTGCACCAGCACTGAGGATCACTTCTTTGGAGGCATAGGCTTTGGTAATATCATCGTTTCCTCTGTGGTAGCTGATACCCCTGGCCTCTATGCCGTCAAAAAGAATTTTCTGAACCTGGGTATCGGTTATAACGGTAAGATTTTGTCTTGATCTAACGGGCTCAAGGTAAGCCTTAGCTGTGCTGTTGCGCTCACCTTTATCGATGCTCATGTCAAAAACGCCAAACCCTTCCTGGCGATAACCACAGATATCATCAGTAATCGGATAGCCAGCGTCTCGGCCAGCATCTACAAAGGCCTTATATATTGGGTTTTGAGGTGCTGGCCGATGGACTCCTAGGGGGCCGTCCCCACCACGATATTCGTCCCCACCACCTGAGTAATTTTCGATACGCTTGAAATATGGCAATACATCTGCGTAGCCCCAGCCTTCGCACCCGGCTTGTCGCCATCCCTCAAAATCTAAGGCATGACCCCGAATAAAGCATAGACCATTTATAGAGGAAGATCCTCCCAAGGTTTTACCACGATCATGGGTGATCGTACGTCCCCCTAAACCGGGCTCAGGCTCACCCTGATAAGCCCAGTTGTGTTTAGTGCTTTGGAGATTTTTTAAAATTGCTGCCGGAATTTTAAGAGATAGGCCCTTATTTTTTGGTCCTGCCTCAACGAGAAGAACACGGTGGTTGGCATCTTTAGTCAAACGATTTGCGAGCACACATCCTGCTGATCCAGCACCAACAATTATATAGTCATAATCCATTGATGCATTTCCAACTTATCATAAAACTTGCCATTTCTATCACCATTTTTCATAACATTATTAATACGTTTTATAATTTTATAAGATTAGCCTAAAACAAAACTGACTATTTGACAATAAACTTACCATTAGTTAGTAAAAATAAGGTTAGCAGACAGGCATGAATACTTGATGAACAAATGGTCGACGATAGCACTGGCTCGCTTTGCTTGTCTCTACGCAGGGGCTATCTGGGGAATATTCTGGATACCGGTGAGAGCAATAAATGATGCTGGTATCCATGGGTTATGGAGTTCGGCGATTTGGTTTGCTGCTCCTACGATACTTCTTTTGCCAGTAACGATCCTGCGGTTTAAATCAATAAAAACTGGAGGCATTAGCCTTCAAATTACTGCTATTCTTTCCGGTGTTGCTTTACTCTGTTACACGCTTGCATTTCTTTACACTGACGTTGTTCGTGCAATGCTCCTTTTCTATTTAACGCCCGTTTGGAGCACATTATTGGCGGCCATAATTCTTAATGAAACCATTACATGGCAGCGCATTCTCGCCATAATTCTTGCATTGATGGGAATGTTGATCATTTTTGGTTTGGGGCGGAATTTTCCCATCCCTAAAAATGTTGGTGATTGGTTAGGTATTCTTTCTGGGATTATATGGGCGATTGCTACCATTCGTATACGCAAGCATGAAGGGCATTCAGCAGTGGACATGACAATCGGATTTTTTTTCTGGAGCATGATTGCTTCTCTCATTTTGTGTTATTTTTTGGCATCAAATCAACTTCCGTCAATTGAAAAGATAATTGGTGTTCTCCCCTGGCTTTTTACTTTTATGGCTGTTTTTGTTATCCCTGGAGCGTTTGCATCATTGTGGGGGCCCAAGTATATCAGCCCTGGCCTTGTTGGTTTATTGATGATGACTGAGATAATCTTTGGGTCTATCACAGCCGCCCTATTTGCTAATGAACCGTTTGGTATAAGAGAGAGCCTTGGTATTATCTTAATAATATCTGCAAGTGTGCTTGAACCGTTGTCTGAGATTATTAAATCTCGCTCTGGTCAGCGTAGTTCTGCTGACTAACAAAACAATTATTTAGGTTGAAATAGCTCCGGACTGAGGGCGATCTTAGCGATGGTTTTGATTTTCGCGCGAGCGTCTCTGTGACGTTTTTGTTCTTCTAAAGATGCTCCCAAAAGATAGAGTGTAGTAAACTCAAATTCATCGAGTGCCTTGTCACAATCAGGAATAATAGCAAATAATCCAGCGCGTACCCATATCCCGTCAATCAAGATTCCTAGAAGATTGGCAATTTCTGATACCTTTTTTTTGGCAACGAAATGTTTCAACTCATGTGATAGATTACTTTTGATACGAGAGTTATTAGCCGCCTGTACCCGCTGACACATCGCATTGTGAGGGACTTCTGCTAGTAGCGACACCCAGGCCTGACAAACCTCTCGATTGTAAATGGTTTCCGAAAAATTTGCATAGGCTATAGCCCAAAACCTCTCATGTGGAGTTTCCGCGTGGCGATAAAGGCGCAAAAGAGACATGCTCAGTACTGAGTTGGAGCGACGAAAGACGGCTTCAAGTAAAGTACTTTTGTCCTTAAAGTGATGAAGGACAACGCCTTTAGATACACCAGCTATCTCTCCGACTTTTTCAAGTGTTGTGCCACGCAAACCGTATCTGATTACCGCCTCAAATGCCGCTTGTGAAAGCTCTGATCGCCTTATTGAACGAATTGATCGCGCTTGCATTTCCTGAATATCACACAAATTAGGATCTTCTAGGGTAAGGGATAAACCTACTTCAGTGAGAGGTCAACTCAACACTATTGACTCACAAAACCTTCTAAGAGTAAGTTTATATACCGGAGGAAAGTGTTGCATTATTTGACGATGTAGCATTTTATTGTGCTAAAAGGGAGAAATAATGTTTAGAAAATTTAAAATTGCGGCGCTTGCTGCATCAATGGTGGTTTTTGCAAATGGGGTTGCTCTGGCAGGTAATGTTCCAGAATCATCTGATCCAATCAAAGTAATCAAAAATGACTGGACAGGCCAGCTATTTTCTACAGAGGTCGTAGGCGGACTACTGAAGGAAATGGGATACAACATAGAGTATGTAAGTGCTGGAGCATTGCCGCAGCACCCTGGAATTGCTCAAGGTAATCTTCATCTTCAAACTGAGGTTTGGACAAACAATGTGGGTGATCTATACCCGAATTTTGTCGATAAAGGCGATATTGTGGTTGTTGGTGATCTTGGCCTCGATCCAAAAGAGGGTTGGGTATATCCGCCATACATGGAAGAAAAATGTCCAGGCTTGCCAAATTACATGGCGCTATATGAGTGTCAGCAAGCGTTTGCCACAGCCGCAACGTTTCCAAATGGCCGGGTTATTACTTATCCTGCAGACTGGGGGACTCGCTCACGTGATCTAGTAGCAAGCCTTGAGATGCCTTTAGAGCCGATTCCCGGTGGTAGTGAGGGCGCTATGATGGCTGAATTAAAATCAGCCTATGCCACAAAGGATCCGATCCTAATGATGATCTGGCAGCCGCATTGGATTTTTGCAGATCTTGATCTTAATTTCGTTGAATGGAACCCGGCCGAGGGTGAATGTATTGAGGAAACTCAAGTTAAGGAATCTGCTTGTGGTTTTCAACAGGCTGCTGTGCACAAGGTTGTTTGGGGTGGATTTGAGGATAAATGGCCAGGAGCTTTCAAAATGGTTTCAACTTTCAAACTAACAAATGAGGATGAGAACTGGGCTATTTTTGAGGTTGATAACAATGGCCGTGATGTTGAGGATGTCGCCAAGGAATGGCTGAATAAAAACGAGGCACTATGGAGGCCTTGGATCGAAGCTGCGATGTAGGATATACATAGTATAATTTTTTCGAACGGCAGGTTATTCTGCCGTTCGCTGCATCTGATATATAATTTTTCTTTTATTTTTTAAATTGCATTATTGGTTTGATTTATGTGAAATCAGACCCAGGAACTTCTATTAAACTGGCAATAATTTTTTGGGGAGGATGCGGAGGTGGAAAAGCTTGATGGCAGTCAAGATATAAAGCTCTCGTGCCGCAATGTATGGAAAATTTATGGTGATAATTCTGATTCATTTTTCATAAATGGAAGCGGTAAGATTGATGACCCGCAAGGACACACTAATACGATCCTGAAAAGCGATCATATAGTGGCTAATGCTGATGTAAGCTTTGACGTATATGCTGGAGAAATTTTTGTAATCATGGGCCTTTCTGGCTCTGGTAAATCGACAATTGTGCGCTGTCTTTCGCGTTTAGTTGAGCCAACCGCAGGTGATATAATTCTTGATGGTGAGAACCTATTGGAAAAAACTCCCGAAGAATTGATCGAAATTCGCCGTCATAAAATGGGTATGGTCTTTCAAAGCTTTGGTCTCATGCCACATCTCAACGTAATAGATAATATAGCATTTCCTCTCAAACTTCAGGGTATTGAAAAGGCAGACCGTTATGCGCAAGCTGAACGCGTTATTGACCTCGTTGGGTTGCAAGGCCGAGAAAGTAATTTTCCTAATGAATTATCTGGTGGTCAGCAGCAGCGAGTAGGTATCGCAAGGTCTCTTGCCGTTGAACCAGACGTTTGGTTGCTTGATGAACCTTTTTCAGCCCTTGACCCTTTGATCCGCAAGCGAATGCAGGATGAGTTTCTCCGCATCCAATCAAAATTACAAAAATCAATTGTTTTTATAACTCATGATTTTCAGGAGGCGCTGCGTTTAGCCGATAGGATGGCAATCATGCGCGATGGGATGATTGTTCAAATTGGTCGTCCCGTTGACTTAATTCTTAATCCTGTTGATGATTATGTAAAAGAATTTACCACTGATGTTCCTTGGGAGTCTGTCCTTTGTGCTTCAGATGTTTGCCAGAAAGCTTCTGGGTCGGTTAGAGGCATGGGGCGAGTATCTGCAGACACGCAGATTGGTAGTTTGCTTGGATATCTAGCCAAAAACCCAAAAGGGGTTGTAGTGGAGGCTGAAGATGGTTCTGTGGTTGGTATTGCCACAGCAAGCGGGGTTTTGGAAGCACTTGCAAATAGCAGCAATGTCCTGCCGGCAGAGGTCAAGGCAACAAAATGAACAGATTTAAATTTGAAGATGGTTTTTTCTTTTGGCTAGGTATTATTCTGATCACGCTTTCATTAATTATCATACAGGATAATTATAAATGGCTATCAATATATCCAAAAGAGCTGATTATTCCATTTGATAAATGGCTCAATGCTGGGATGGGTTTTTTGATTACCTATTTCGGTTGGTTCTTCATGGGTATGTCATGGCTTCTTGAATGGCCTATTGATGGCGTCCGCCTTGTGCTACAAGCTCTCCCCTGGAGCGTTATTAGTTTTATAGTCTGTTTATTTGCTTTTATTGCAGCAGGATGGAGGCTTGCTTTATTCGCCCTCGTATCGTGCCTGTATATGGTGGTCATAGGTTATTGGTCTGAAAGTATGAATACACTCTCGCTAGTGGCCATTTCAGTTCCCCTTGCTGTGCTAATTGGATTTGGTTTTGGCGTTTGGGCATTCCAGTCAAAGGCTGCCAAAAGAATAATTATGCCAATGCTGGATATACTACAAACTGTTCCAGCCTTTGCCTATCTCTTGTTGATTCTAATGCTGTTTGGTTTTGGTACAGTAGTTGGACTTATTGCCAGTATTCTTTATTCTTTCCCCCCAATGGCGCGAAATGTGATTGTAGGACTTCGGCGGGTTCCTCCTGAGGTTATTGAATCGGGGCTTATGTCAGGTGCAACGCAACGCCAGTTATTTTGGCAGGTTCGCATCCCAAGTACAAAAAAGCAGCTTCTCCTGGGCGTAAATCAGACGACGATGGCCTCGCTAAGTATGGTAATTATTGCATCAATTATAGGTGGTACTGCAGATATTGGATGGGAAGTTCTATCACAAATTCGTAAAGCCCAATTTGGTGAAAGTCTGCTTGCTGGACTAGTTATTGCTTTAATGGCTATACTGATCGATCGCGCTACCTACGGCTTTGCAAAAAATTCAAGTAATTATAAGGCGAAATATGGCCTATCTTCGTGGCAATATGCGCTTATGGCTATTGGAGGAATTCTTGTTTTATTCTCTCTTTCTAGATTAATACCTGCGCTTGATATCTGGCCACGTGAGCTGGAAATAAATCCAGCACGTACCATGAATGAGGGCCTTGAGTACATCATTATCAATTACCGCGCAGCGATAGAGACCATTAAGACCATGGCTTTTTTCTTTGTTATGCTTCCAGCAAAAATTGGCCTTCAGGGCTCTGTTAGTCCATTCACCTGGGGCTTCGAATTGCAGACATGGCATTCAGTTAGTTATGCGGTTGTAATGACCGGTCTAGCGATTTGGTGTGGTATGCGTTTCAACATGCAGCTTGGCTTCATGATTTTACTTTTTGCAATTTTCTTTTTTGTTGGTCTGACCAAAATGCCGTGGCCTGCAATTCTTTTAATCTACACATTTATAGCATGGCAACTTGGTGGCTTCACCCTAGGCCTTGGTACTTTTCTTGGCCTTGGTTTTCTTGTCGTGAGCGGTATATGGCCTGAGGCCATGTTATCTCTCTATTTGTGTGGTATCGCCGTAATACTCTCGTTTCTTCTTGGTTCTGGGCTTGGCATTTGGGCTGCACATAACTCAACCGTCTCGGCGATCTTGCGCCCTATCAATGATACACTTCAAACTATGCCGTTGTTTGTAATCCTGATCCCTTTTGTGATGATCTTTAAAATCGGTGAATTTACCGCTCTGCTTGCTATTATTGCTTACGCGATCGTCCCGGCGATCCGGTACACTGAACATGGTTTGCGTAACCTTCCGCAAGGTGTGATTGAGGCAGCTAAAATGATGGGTTGTTCAAAGCATCAGTTGCTTTGGACTGTTAAGATACCATTGGCATTACCGGTGATGATGCTTGGGTTAAATCAGACCATAATGTACGGAATCGCAATGCTTGTTATTGCTGCACTGGTTGGAACGAATGGACTTGAGCAGATTGTTTATATTGGGTTGAGTGATGGAAATTTTGGATTGGGCCTTATTGCTGGAATCGGACTTGCAATTATTGCAATGACTGCTGATAGGATGACACAGGCTTGGAGCCATAAACGGCAAAAAGATCTAGACCTTCAAATTGAATAATTTAGGAAAAGCTATCATGGCTTTTATGCAAATAAGCAGTTTTCAGGGGATGTCGCGGTCGATACCTCGAACAATTTTGTGATCTCTGTCAAAGAATGGGATTTCTACGATTTGACAAGCATGCCTACTTCCATCTGATAGTTGTAGGGTCAGGGTACGGTACGGCCATTCACCAGGAGTGTGAAAGCGAGCATAACCGATACCTAAGCCTAGTGTCGGCGATGAGACGCCCGCGGTGATATGGCCGACTTGATTTTCGCCATCAAGAATTTGGCTACCGGATGTTGGAGTTGCCGTTCTGCAGGTTAGTCCCATTAAAATAGTGCGTTTGTCTGCATTTAGTAAAGCAGAAAGACCTATAAAGTCATCCTTTCCCAAATCCACAAAATTCCCTAGACCTGCTTCGAAAGGGGTCATGTTCGTATCCATATCAGTGGTATTGCCAAGTATACCCCCTTCAATCCGACGGATTGTCATGGCACGGGTAGATGAAAACTCCATCCCCAAAGGGCCACCTATTTTCATCAGATGGTCCCAAAGGCTGAGGTGATCTATACTCAGGCTATTACAGTAAATTTCAAAACCTAATTCGTTGGTAAAGCCAGAACGTGACACGTACAGTTTTTGTCCACCTAGGTCGTAATATCCAGAATGAAAATATTTCATTTTGTTGTCGATCTGTCCTGCTGATGCGGAGTGCATAATATCGATTGAGGCTGGACCCTGGATTTGTAGTACGCGGGAATGGGGGTCGGAGATTTTGACATCAAAGCCATTGCTATGTGCCATTAGCCAAGTTTCAAATGGTCCATCCGCCTGGACATACCAAAAGCGATTTTCACCTAGCTTGAACACCACGCCATCCATAAAAATACCACCCTGAGGTGTACAGGCTAGAGCGTAATAGCCGCGTCCTTCCTTCATGGTAGTAACTTTACGGGTTAGCACTTTATCAAGAAATGGAATGGCATCTGGGCCAGAAATTTCAATTGGCTTTTCAGGAACGTCAAATATTAACGCTTTGCGGCGCAATGTCCAATATTTGGCTAAATAATCTTCGCCGTTGTAGACAGCGAAGAACCTTCCTGCATATACACCCCGGACCATATTTTTGGTATCATGGCGATCTATGAATGGTGATTCCTCATATCGCCTTGCGCTGATTGAAACATTATTCACTAGATCCTTTTCTTCCTGCAAATTAACCATTTTTGTTTCTCCCTATCACTAATACTTCTCGGGTGGTTGAGTATGTTTCATTCAAAAATTTACAATGGACTAAAAACTTACCATTGAACAGTAAAAATTAGAATCGTCCAGTAAATTATGATATGTGACCACAAATATTTTATATATGTAAAATTTGGTTATGATTTTAGGTGGCGGGACATAGCATACTTCTTTTACCGTCCAAATATTCACGAGTAATAATCTCCGCTCGTGCTCTATCAAAACTGTCGAAGTGTCCCGCATGGACGACACTTAAATCCAGTGAAAGTATTTTGTGCAGGCTGTGTACTAGATGATCTGGAACGGAATGAAAGAGATGATCATAAAGCACGCCATCATAGATGGCATCCCCAGTTAGAATGATCCCAGTTTTAGGTTCAAAAATAGCAACTGAGCCGGGCGAATGCCCGGGTACATGAACAATATGAAAATAGCGATCACCAAGATCTATTGCATCACCGTCATCAACCTGTCCTGTCAACGGAGCAGGTTGATAGCACCATGTATTAACGTCGAAACCTTCATAGGGTGATTTACGAATTACTGATGCATCAAGTAAGTCGGCAACAATAGTTTTTCTTGATGGCTCGGCGAAGATTTTTGCTTCTGCCGAGTGACCTATTCTTATGTCAAACTGGCATAATCCTCCAGCATGATCATGATGGCTGTGGGTGCAAAGTGCAATGATTGGTCGGTCAGATATTTCCGCAATAGCAGCTGTAAGGGATGTTAAGCCAAAACCTGTATCAATCACTAAATCTTTGTCACGACCCTGAATATGCCAGATATTACACCGCCACTCAGCTGAGATGATTTTCTCTCTAATTCGAGTTACTCCGTCACCAAAGCTTTTAATTTCATAATTTTCCAACATTAGAGCAAACTTATTTAGACCACATTATTTTATACAAGTAGTAATTTTGTATTATTCGTTTAACGGAGTATTTTCCACAATAGAAAAATATTGATTTTACGATTTTAAAGATGCAGCCCAGTCATGGTAAGATGATTTTGGTGTTCGTTTTTGTGTTTCATAGTCTACATGAACCAGTCCAAAGCGTTTCCCGTACCCGAAGGCCCATTCGAAATTATCAAGAAGTGACCAATAGAAGAAGCCTTTCAAATTCACTCCTGCATCAATTGCTGCTTTTGCGGCTCCCAGATGGGCAGAAATATAATCAGAGCGAGCGCCGTCGCATACGGACCCATTTTTTACTTGATCGGCCGATGCCATTCCGTTTTCAGTGATCATTAGTGGAAGTTTCCCAGTATAATCGCGACTAAGGCGTACTAGTAAGTTTTTAAGGCCATCAGGATAGATTTCCCAACCCATCTGCGTCTTTTCCAATGGTCCATCGATATTTTTTATTGATGGCCAAGGTGCGCCAGGATCAAAAGCAACTATCCCGCGTGTGTAATAATTTATCCCAAGCCAATCGATTGGCGCAGAAATTAACTTCATATCTTCTTCAAAATCTGCTGGCATATATTTACCCAGTTCTTTGAGAATATCTTCAGGATATAGGCCTTTAATTATGGCATCCAAAAACCAACGGTTATGGATCCCATCCAGTCGTTCCTGTGCGACTAGATCTGATGGGTCAGTACTAACGGATTGAGCTTCAGTTAGATTTAGGACAATTCCAAGCTTTGAGTCTCCCGCTGACCTTATTGCCTCAGCTGATAGCCCGTGAGCTAATAAGACATGATGCATAGCACGCGCTGCTGCGCGGATATCTTGTAAGCCTGGCGCGTGATGTCCAAGAAAATAACTTAACCAGGCGACACACCATGGCTCATTAATTGTTGCAACAGCTTCCATTCGATCGCCAATGCGTTGAATTACGGCATTGGTATGATCGACAAACCGTTCTGGTGTATCTCGATTTGCCCACCCGCCAATATCAGCCAATGCAGATGGTAAATCCCAATGATAAAGCGTTAGGTTTGGTTCTAAATTTCTTGCGCAAATTGCATCCGCTAAACGATCGTAAAAATCTAAACCTTCTTCATTTATGTTCCGCCCGTCAGGCATTATCCGCGCCCACGAAGTGGAAAATCTATAGGAGTCAAAACCACATGCTTGGACTAGATCGAGATCTTGTTCAAAACGATGAAAATGATCGCATGCTATTGAGCCACTTTCTCCATTAGCTACATTACCAGGTGTTGCTGCGAAGGTATCCCAATGTGATGGCCCACACTGACCATATGCAGAGCCTTCAATTTGATAAGCGGCTGTCGCTGTTCCAAATACAAACCCTTCAGGGAAGTCACTTCGCGAAAAGTTAATTGCCATTTCTAATCTTACTCTTCAGCTATATCAAAAAAATAAATTTGCATTTAATTCTAGGATTATTCAGCATAAGGAATAGACGAATGATGGAGAACTATTTTAAGTTTGCCACTATTATCTTGTTTGTATCCCCAGCTCTTATCAACTTTCGTAATATCACCATTTTTATCAATTAAAGTTACCCAGCCCATCCACATACCGACAGAGCCATCAATATATGAATTACTAGTATTGAAGTGAACTTCTCTCCAATACTTAATTCCAAACCCTGTATCGTTAGGGAAGTCAGGATTTTGTCCAACAAAGTAGGATAAAGCTCCCTCTCTATCATTACGGAACGTTTTTGCGCCGCCGCTTAAAGTTGGCTTGAACAGTATTGGTCCGAGATCAAAACCATATAATTTGTCTAAAAGTTCGTTTGCGAAGGATCGAGCTTTTTCTATACCATTAAATTCAAATACCCTCGAAATTTCGATTAGACCATCACCCCAGGCTTGTCTTGCGTCGGCAAGATCGTTCTCTGATATTGGCATGTTTCCCTCATTATTATCTAGAAATAGTCACGATACGACCATGGAAGTATCCGTCTGTAAACAAACATGCAATATATACCATGGCGCCAAACTCTAAAAAAATATCGAGTGTGGGTGGACTTTATAAAGCTTTTAGCAAACCTAATCGAGCCCTTAACCCCACTTTTACTTTATCCAGTGAGTGATGAAACATATCCCTCACGAATGATCTTTGGATCGTAGGCTTTCCTATTGAAGATTTCTTTGACCATTGGCTCAAAAGTGTCCAGTGGTTCCATTGGATATTCTGGATCAAAGCTTGACTGGTCCCAGCGTTCACAGAACTGTTCGCAGTTTTTAAATACTGGGTGGTCACGAAATCTGTCCCGTGCATTGCGATCCCAGTTATAATGGTGAGCGTAGTACAACATCTGAAATATACCATGATGTTCAACTGTCCACGCTACATCCCACCTAACAAATGGTCTGATTACCTCTGCCGACATACGATCATGGTTTTGTGGTGCTAGACCGTCACCAATATCATGAAGCAGAGCGCCAACAATCCAATCTATATCGGCACCATCGCGCATTGCTCGGGTGCCTGACTGCAAAGCATGCTCTAGCCTGGTAATCTGATATCCCTCTAGAGTAGTCTCTCCCGATTGACGTAATTCCGTCAAAATTCGATCTGCAGTCAGGGCTAAAAATGGTTTTTCTAATTTTGCTAAGATCTCGTAATCTTCACGAGTACCATCCTTCATTGCTGTGAAACTTACTTTGGGCATTGTGATTTACCGTTTGTTGTAATTTGTAAATAATGTCTACTGGTATGTTGTTATAATCTCTTCGAATTGCGACCTTTAATGTCGTTGCGCAGATGAATATTCTATTAAGTTCAATAGCCCGTCATTTCCAAATAACCTCTTCCTGTATGGCTCCCAGTAATATCGACTGGGCCCTCCCAATATGGGACTGAAAGATTCATCCAAGAATCTGGATTGATTGCTTGAACTATCACATCAACTTTTTTCTCTTTTAGTGACAAGTGCCACTCAGTTGGTAGTTTTGTTGAACCCACAGTATGTAAATTCAGTGGCAGGGCGACAAATTCGTTGTTACCGTATGAGACCTTTGATCCGTCGGGCTCTATCCAGGATGAGGAGCTAAACGTTGATCCATCAACTTGGCGAAGTTGAAAACCCATTAATTTTGCCCCATTGTTTAATGACAGCGAAAACCAATCCCAACCCGTTTGATTTTCAGAAAGGGGCTGTGATGACCACTCACGATCAAGCCAAGCATCTCCCTCTACGTATATATCTCCTTCTGGAAGAGTGAGATTACCTTTTATTTTGAAAAAAGGCTGAGAATAGTAGTAACTGGCTTGCCCCTCAGACGATTTGACGGAGTAACCATTCTCGCCGTGAAATACTAAAGGACCTTCTGCCTCTAGAGACATATTATAAGCGAAATTTGGTCCTGCAGCACTTAAATTCAATTTTTCAAAATTTTCACCACTCAAACTCCACTCATCAATCCATGCCTCAAATGGGTCGACCCTTACGCCAGCTTGGCCGATACCACCGCGGGCAAATCGCTCTGTTGTGAAATGTTCCTTAGGAGTAGTTATTGCGGCATGAGCAAACCATATTTGATTAGATCTCCAGCCATTTTCTTTATCTGGTGAACGTGCTGTGCGAAAAAGGGTCCACTGTATTCCAAATGGAGTTTGGTCCTCACTTAATAAATTTGCCGTCAGATACCACCACTCGATCCGATATTCGTCATGTGGCCCATGATCTAGAGGAAAGTTAAAGTTCGGATTAGGTGTGGGATTAGCAAAACCATCTGCAGTACTTCCCAAACCTGAAAAGCTTTGAGCTGAAAGATTGAAAGGTAAAAAAACTAATAAAAATAAAACCTTAACGTTCACTGGCGAAAACCTTTAATAAATCACTTGGAGGTGTTCTAATCAGCCTGAAGCTAGGCCATGATGCAGCAAGGAATGCAGCAACAACTGCATAAAAACCTAACTTAAAGTATTCAGCCGGAAATAGAAACATTGGTAATTGCCAGCCGAACGCTTTGACATTGATCACGTTCAATAACACCCATGCAAGTATTAAACCGGTTGGTAGAGAAAAAATCACAACAAATGACGCTAATAGTACCGCCCTCAATAGCTCTAATTTTCCAATTTGTGAACGAGTAAGACCAAGTGCCCAAACTGGTGCAAGCTGTGGTATTCGTCTATCTGCGAGTGTAAGCAAACTCATTAAAATAGCAAAACTAGCTACTCCAAGTGTCAGGATATTTAAGGCAGATGTCACAAGAAACGTTCTTTCAAATACTTCCATAGAAAATGCTTTCAGTGATTTTTGATCTATTATTGAATCGCTATCGATACCGATTTGGGTGATGATTTGATATTGAAGTTCAGTTGGTTCATTAGTGCGGATACCAAATCTGGCTGGATATAATTTAGGGTATAAAGTACTAAAAATTTCTTCAGTAATGATGACCTGTCCCTTAGGATTACCGTAGTCCCCTACAACGGCCGCTATTGGAAGTGTAAAGTTAAGATCTATCGCTACTTGATCACCCACCCAGAGGTTTGTGCGGCGTGCAAATTGTTCATTAACAATGATCCCTTTTCCTAACAGTATGGTATTCCATGGACTTTCAATTGCCTCAAGAAAACGCCAATTATTTCTATAGGTATCTCCAATTTTAATGCCAAACAGTTCAACAGGTTGTTGGGATATAGTCGTCTCAGTAGACATGAGTGGTAATACCTCAACTCCTTTTTCAGAAAGAAAATTGGTTAATTTGATACTTTGATCTTCATTAGCCACTTGTAGAAAAAGCTCTGGTGCGAGCCGTTGATCTAAAAAACTTGTAAATGTTAATCTGAAACTCGATACCATAGTTGAGACACCTATGTTAGCTGATACAGCAAGTAATAGCGCCATTAGTGCAAGGCTTAAGCCCGGTAACTGCTGTCTTGTGTCAGCCCAAAACCAGCTCCATAGGGGTGCTTTGGCATATTTTTGAAGTTGTCTTAGGCACCATGCTAATAGACCTGGTAGAGCTACTGCAGCAGCGATTAGCAAAGCGCCAAGAAGAGCAAATCCAGCTATTAATCCATCAAATAGTATCGCACAAAAGCCACCTAGCGTAAGTAATACAACTGCAATTTTCATCTGAAAATTAAAATATGATGTCGTGACAAGCATCCAAGCTCTAGGTTTTGAGCTAGCTAAAATAGGTAACTTAGTTATTTGCCAAATCTGTGACGATATGGCTAATGCAGTTCCGAGTAGGGCAATTAGCAAACCTGAAACCCACCAATCTAGTCTCAATTGTAATGTTCCAGAAATGTTTGCACCATACAGGCCGCGCAAAGTTGCTGCGACATCTGGCAGCAAAAGGCCTGCCATTAAATACCCTAAAATTATCCCAATAACGGCACCGATCGTGGCAAAGAATATCATTTCAATTGTCACTAAAATAATAAGTGTTCGTAGCGATAGCCCCATAGATCTCATTGAGCGTATCATCGCTCGTCGTTGCTCAAATGCCAGGCCAATTGTGCTATGAACGATAAATAAACCAACTGCAAAACTCAGCAAGCCAAATGCTGACAGGTTCAAATGGAAACTGTCAGTAAGTTGAGAGACATCTGTCATCTGTTTGATGCTCTGTATATTCAAATGTGGCGTTATTTCTTTTAGTTTTCTTCGCACCAATGGCTTTTCTGGATTTATGATCAGGTAACTAATCTCGTCATATTTTAACAGTTTTTGGACTAAACTTACATCTCCAACTGCGATGCCTGGGGCAACATTTTGATCAAATATTACCTGTGTATATGACACTAAGTTTTTTGCTGTATTTTTGTTTGTTATTAATGATTCAAGTAAATCATTGTTGCTAATGGAGTTAGTCAGGTTTGAATTTGCGAATAGAAAAGATGAGGGTAACGTGAGCGGATCCATGCCTATAAGTCGGACATTATCAAAATATCCATCAATTACTGGAGATACTAACCATCCCGATTTTCTAAGTGCAATATAATCGGCCATCGAAATGGTTTTACCTTGCTTTGGCCGAATTAAATCATATTGACCTTCACCTAAGGTCTGAGCTGCAGCTTTATAGCTCGCTTTTGCCTCGAGATTGATTGCTTGTACTCCGGACCAGAGAGCAGTAGCGAGTGCGACACCTGATAAATACGCAAACAGTTGCAGTGGGTTT
>ERZ802822.118-NODE-118-length-60566-cov-40.270595_pt1 | contig 60566 bp, 67 predicted proteins | sample MGYA00345649_ERZ802822 | MGnify/ENA primary metagenome ERZ802822 (study PRJEB30503, sample SAMEA104212359) | marine metagenome | biome: Westerlies Biome; feature: [SRF] surface water layer (ENVO:00010504) within the epipelagic zone...; material: water... | reverse complement strand
TCGGTCGCGTTTGAGCCAGTCATCGAGGACGTCGAACCATCCCCGCTGCGGCATGCGACCTGCAGCGATCGTCATGAATTGAACGGTGCGGTTAACCCGCATGCATTGGGTTCCTGGGGACCTTAACAATCTTGTTGGGTCATTCGGGGCTTAGATGGCCCAGCTGAAACCCGTTGTATCGGAATGCATCTTCTGGGTTTCTTTCGATTTGCGTCCTCGTTTCGTGGCAATGCTTTGTAGCGGGCTCAGCTGAATGGCTTCGCAGTCCAAAATGACCTTTGATTTTGGGCTTTGATGGCCGCTGAACTGCTCGAACAACCCGTCCTCGGCTCGCGCCGGCTTTCGAACATTCTCGTTGCCTTGATGGTGACGATTGGCGGTATTGGTTTTCTGTTTGCTTCTCTTTCCAGCTACTTGGGTAGGGATCTCCTGCCACTGGGCCATCCCGCTGGCTTGGTGTTTGTTCCTCAGGGATTGATCATGGGGCTGTATAGCCTTGCGGCAGCCCTTCTCGCCACCTATCTCTGGGCCGTGATCACGATCAACGTTGGCTCGGGTAGCAACCGTTTTGATCGCTCCGCTGGTGTGGTGACAATCTCGAGGCGTGGATTTCGTCAGCCGATCAGCGTTGAAATTCCCATCAAGGACATTCAGGCGGTGAAAGTTGAGGTGAGGGATGGCTTCAATACGCGACGCCGGGTTTCGCTTCGTGTTCGCGGAAGACGAGACATGCCCCTCACCCGTGTTGGCGAACCCCTTCCCCTGGCCCAGTTGGAACAGGACGGAGCCGAGTTGGCACGTTTTTTAGGCGTGAATCTCGAAGGACTTTGATCTTCTTTCCTCTTATGCAGCGCTCAATCCTGCGGACGCTTTTATCTCTTGCCGTCTGCTTGCCCCTTCTCGTTGGTTGCTCTCAGTCCAATAAAGCGTCAACAGCTTCAGTCCCTATGGGCTGCAGCCAGGCCAGTAGTCCCTGTCTTCAAGGGAAGGCCAAGGTGGAGCTCACGACCACCCGTGGGGTGGTCAAGCTTGAACTCGATGGTGACGCGGCACCTGTGACCGCTGGGAATTTTGTGGACCTTGTTAAAAGAGGTGCTTACGACGGCACCGTGTTCCACAGAGTGATTCGTGAGCCTGTGCCTTTTGTGGTGCAGGGTGGTGACCCCACATCCAGTGATCCGAACACCTCGAAATCTCAGTACGGAACGGGAAGTTTCGTTGACCCAGACAGTGGGCAGGCGCGATTCATTCCCCTTGAGCTGTCCTATCAAAATGAAGATCAGCCGCGTTATAGCCGCCAGAGCACCAATCCCAGTGATCTGCAGCAGCTCAAGCTGAGTCATGAACGTGGAGCCCTTGCCATGGCTCGCTCCCAATCTCCTGATTCGGCCAGCGCTCAGTTTTATATCGCCCTAAAGCCTCTGCCTGAGCTGGATGGCAGGTATGCCGTGTTCGGTCGTGTGACCGACGGCTTGGATGTGGTGGACACGATCGAACAGGACGACAAATTGCTTAAGGCGAAGCTGCTCACCCCAGGGCTTTGAAAGCAGCCATCAAGCGAGAACTCTCTCGCCGCTGATGGCTGCTTTCAGCAATTCGGTGTTCACCCCTGATGCCCGTTCCAGGGCCACCTTTCCTGTTCGGGCAATTTCCAGGATTCCGTAAGGAGCCATCAAGCGTTCCAGTGCCACCAATTTGCCTGGATCTCCCACCACTTCCAGGGTGAGAGCGTCATCGGCAACGTCCACCACCTTGGCGCGGAAGACCTGTACCAATTCAAGAATGGCGCTGCGTTGTTCCGCCGGTGCTGACACCTTCATCAGCATCAGCTCCCTTTCCACCGCAGGCAATTGCGAGAGATCGAGTACCTGAAGCACGTTCACCAGCTTGTCGAGCTGCTTGCTCATTTGCTGCAGGGTGTGTTCATCGCCTTCCACCACCATGGTGAGCCGAGATTGGCCGTTGGTTTCAGCAGGACCTACAGCCAGGCTGTCGATGTTGAAGCCTCGTCTAGCGAAGAGTCCGGCGATACGGCTCAGTGCGCCGGATTCGTCCTCCACCAGGACGGACAGGGTGTGCTTCATGCCCGTTGCTGTGCTTCCAGCGCGCTTGTTCTTCCTAAATTAAGGTCCAGCCAGCGCAAAAGCTCTTGATGGAAGTGTTCGGGGCTTTCATCGTGGGGGCAATGCCCACTGCCGTCGAGGATGCGTAGCTTCAGCCAGGAATGCTGTTGCTGCAGTTTTTCACCGATGAGTAAGGGCACAAATCGGTCCTGTCGGCCCCAGATCAGCAGGAGGGGCTTGGGCTGATCATGCTTGGCTAAGCGCTCCAGCAGCGCGGGTGCTGTGGCCCCCCGTGGACGTAAGGCCATGCCAATGCTCATGGCACGGAGGCTGCGTGCGGCGGTAGGGCGACGGGCTGGGCTGGCAATCAGCTGATGTAGTTCCCGGTCGTGGCGGATGGAGCGTGAATAGGCCCCTTGGAGCCCTATGCGCAGCAGAGCCGTGCGGCTGATCAAGGGGACAAGAAGTTCTAGAGGTAGCAATCGGCAGAGCAGCTCTACCGTGCGCCTTTTGAGTTGGCGCAGTCGGCGTGGTTGTCGTCTCGGCAGTGGCTGCATCAATGCGGGGTCCGGCAGCGGTGCCGCAACCACTGCTGTGACCCATTCAGGACGAAAGGCCGCGGTGGTGAGCGCGGTGAGGCCTCCCAAGGAATTGCCTACCAACACAGCGGGTTGTTGAACCACCTGCTCGAGAAAGCCTGCTACCTGCCGCGCCCAAAGACGATTGTCCAAGCGGATATGGGGATGAAGGCCTGGTTGTTCAGAGCGGCCGAAACCGATCAAATCAAGTCCGTAGACCCGGTATCCAGCCTTCGTGAGAGGCGCTGCGTTATGACGCCAATGGCTGCTGCTGGCACCGAACCCATGCAGCAGAACCATCGCGGGAGCTTTGGGATCCCCGAGCACGCGCCAGTGACAGCGATATCCCTTCCAGATCCATACCGCGCTTTCGCCCCAATCGGCACCGTTGGAGGCAGGCTGAAGAGCAGTTGCTTGCACGTGCCTGACGGAGTTGAACGCTCACTATCGCGAAGGGATGGCGTCGGTGCGGACCGGGGCTGGTTTCTTTCGTCCCGACTCCCGACCGGCGAGAGATCTCTCCGTGTTGGTCGCCGCCTCAACCTTGGAGGGCGCTTCCAGGGAAGGTCCCCTGCGCTGGCTGGACCTTATGGCTGGCTGCGGGATCCGTTCTCTGCGCTGGGGACTGGAGGCGAGGGGCGCGTCCCACCAGCCTGTGGAACTTTGGGCGAATGATGCGGATCAGGAGCGTGGGCCCCTTCTAGCCGCCAATCTCGAACCGTTGCACGCCTGTGATGGGGTCTCGCTCAACCTGAGCCATCAACCGGCGGAGCGGCTGCTGCGCGAGGCCTATCTCGAGCATCGTTTTTTTGATCTGATCGATCTCGATCCTTTTGGCTGCCCGAATGTTTTGCTCCAGTCCACGCTCCAGGCGATGCGGTTTGGAGGTGTGCTGTTGCTTGCGAGCACCGACGGTCGATCACCCACGGGGCATGACCGGTTTGCGGCCGTGCGTCGGTTTGGAGCAGCGGCTCGTGCCCACCCATCGAGTTGGGAGTTGGCGCTGCGTCTGCAATTGGCTGCTGTCGCCCGTGAGGCTTGGCTGCTGGGAAGGGGTCTTGAGCCCTTGTTCAGCTTCAGCGATGGCCGCACGTTTCGTGTAGCGGTGCGCATGCGCCAACGGATCCGTTCGGGTGAGGAGCAGCAGCTGGGCTTTTTAGCCCGTTGTGAGCGCTGCGGGGATCAGGCGGTGCAAGCGATGTTGGACCTGCAGGGCTGGAGACCCTGTGCCTGTACCGATGGCTGCGGACGCTGGGCGGTGAGTGGTCCGCTCTGGATTGGTCCACTCCAAGATGTTTCCCAGATCAATGGGCTCTTGGAGATCAGTAACAGCTTGGATGCAGCGTTGAGCATGGGGTTGCGTGAGGGGCAAGACCTCACCCTTTCCCCTCGCAGCAGGCGGATGCTCGACGGTTTGATAGCGGATCCCGGTCAACCGGCCTGTTGCTGGTCAACGGCTGAATTATCCCGACGGCTACAGCTCAAAGGGCCGCCGGCGATCGAGCCTTTGGTTGCAGCTCTTCGGGCCTGCGGGCATAGCGCCTCGGTGAGTGGTGTGATGGCTGGGCAGGTGCGAACCAATGCGCCTCTCGGCATCTTGTTACGACGATGCACCGAATTTGGCGGGAAAGATCGTTAAATAGATGCTGATTGTGAATCCCGCTTCATGGCTTCGGAAATTTTCGGAATTGCTGTCGTGTTCTGGGTGTTGATTCCCGTGGGCCTCGCTGGTGGTGCCTTGCTTTTGAAACTTCAAGGCGATTGATCGGCGCGGCTGGCCTTTGCTCCCTTTAGGCTCCACGCTTGCAATGACTGACCCGATGCAGGTTCTGGTGGTTGGTGGGACAGGAACGCTTGGTCGTCAAATCGCAAAACAAGCGATTGATGCTGGCCACAAAGTGCGTTGCGTAGTGCGCTCACCTCGAAAGGCAGCCTTTTTACAGGAATGGGGTTGTGAGCTCACGCGGGGTGATCTTCTTGAGCCGGCCAGCCTTGATTACGCACTTGATGGCATGGATGTGGTCATCGATGCCGCCACCAGCCGGCCAACGGACCCCAACAGCATTTACGTGACTGATTGGGAAGGAAAGCTCAATCTGCTCAGGGCTTGCGACAGAGCCGATGTGAAGCGGTTCGTGTTTCTCTCCCTCCTGGGTGCTTCCAATCACCGCAATGTCCCTTTGATGGACATCAAGCACTGCACCGAGCGCTTGCTCGAAGAGTCGGATTTTGATTACACAATCCTGCAAGGAGCGGCGTTCATGCAGGGCGTGATCAGTCAATTTGCGATTCCGATTTTGGAAAGCCAAACGGTTTGGGTGAGTGGAAGTCCAACCCCGATCGCTTATATGAACACGCAAGACATGGCTCGTTTTGCTGTTGCGGCTGTCGAACATCCAGAAACGATTCGTTGTTCATACCCCGTCGTAGGACCCAAGGCCTGGAACACCGGAGAAGTGATTCAACTCTGTGAGCTGGCGAGTTCTAGGTCGGCAAGGGTGTTTCGCGTGCCTGGAGCCTTGCTCAATCTGATGCAAGGCATCTGTTCGTTTTTTGAGCCAGCCGTGAACGTGGCAGAGCGCCTCGCCTTTGCTGAAGTCACAGGTGGAGGTGGCTCTCTTGATGCACCGATGGAGGCCAGTTATCGCGCCTTTGGCCTTGACCTCGATGAAACCACGCAGATGGAGACCTACATCCGTGAGTACTACGACACGATCTTGAAGCGCCTCAGGGATATGGAGGCCGATCTGGACAAGAACGCCAAGAAAAAGCTGCCCTTCTAGGCGCCTTGACGGAACGAGTGGTGTATTTGTACTATTCACTCGCTAGGATTGGTTTGTTTTTGGATCGTCGTTATGTCTGTCGCCCAAGTCAAAAATCTTCAGCGACGGCTCGACAATCTCGCCAGAGAAGCGGAAACCGAGCTCAATCGTGCCTGTGGTCATGAGCTCTGGCAAAGCGTTGGCTTTGATGCCTTTGATGGCATCGAGGACATCGATCGCCGTGCCAGTGCGAATTATTACTACGGTCAGTGGCAAACTGTTCGTGAGCTACAGGATGTTTTGGGCTAAGCCTGGTTAAGTATTTGATTCGGCCTTAAATCTTGCCTATGGCGTCTTGTTGCGGAGATAACTCATTGTCACTGGATCAAACGCAGGCGGTAGAGGACCGGTATGGCGCTGCTGCAGCGGCACAAGAAGCTTGCCTCTGCACTCCAGTGGCGTTTGATCCCTCCTTGCTGAAACCCATCCCCCAAGAAGTGGTGGACAGGGATTATGGCTGTGGTGACCCCACCCGTTGGGTGCGGTCTGGAGATGCGGTGTTGGACCTCGGAAGTGGAAGCGGAAAAAATGCCTTTATTTGTTCCCAGGTGGTCGGGGCAACAGGTCGAGTGATTGGTGTTGACCGCAACGCGGACATGCTGGCCCTCTCGCGTTCTGCAGCACCCGTCTTGGCAGAGCGGATTGGTTACGCCAATGTTTGCTTTCTTGAGGGTGCGATTGAGGCGCTTGATGCCAATGATGCTGAGGGAGAGCCCCTGGTGGCTGATGCCAGCGTTGATGTGGTGCTCAGCAACTGCGTGCTGAATCTGGTGAATCCATCCGCGCGTCAGCAGCTGTTGCAGAACATTCGGCGCGTGCTTCGGCCTGCTGGTCGCGTTGCAATCAGCGACATCGTGTGTGATCGCCCGGTGCCGATGGCTCTTCAGCAGGACGCCGAGCTTTGGAGTGGCTGCATTAGCGGGGCCTGGTTAGAGGAGGATTTTCTGGAGGATTTCCGAGCGCTGGGGTTTGAGCAGGTTCAGTACGCCGAGCGCTCTGAGACTCCTTGGAGAGTTGTTGAGGGCATTGAATTTCGCGCTGTCACCCTGACTGGTGCGTTGTCGAACGGCTAAGCAGCCGCTGCAAGCGCTGATCTTCTGCGCTGGTGACCTCGCGCCACATCCCTGCACTGAGGCCTTTGAGGCTCAACGTCGTGTCTCCATCCATCAAGTCGATGGAGTGACGAATCAGCCTGAGTGTGGGCAGGCCCACGGCTGCGGTCATCCGACGCACTTGGCGGTTGCGTCCTTCGCGAAGTTCAAGACAGAGCCAGCAGGTTGGAATCGAGCGACGTTCCCGAATCGGCGGATTGCGATCGCCGATGGTTTGTCTCTCGTGATCCGACAGGATCCTTGCTTTGGCAGGTCTGGACAGGCGCCCTTGAATCATTACTCCGCGCTGGAGTTGATCCAGTTGGTTGTCGTTCGCGCAACCCTCCACTTGAACCCAGTACTGCCGCCAGTGCCCAAAGCGAGGATCGGTGAGACGTTGTTGCAGACGACCGTTATCGGTGAGCAATAACAGCCCCTCACTGTCGGCATCGAGACGCCCAGCAGCGTAAACATTTGGAATTGGCACCCACTCCGCTAGGCATCCCCAGCGGCTCTGAGGTTCAGGTGTGAACTGACTCAGAACCCCATAGGGCTTGTGCAGAAGAAGGGTCAGTTGTGAGCTCCATAGCAGAGCAACCGTGCATCTCCCCAACGAAACGCGTTGTTGAGATGGTCGTTATGCAGATGCTTGATGTTGTCTGCTTGCATCTTCATCAGAGAGGCTTGGTTGAAACGTGCCCTTTCTCAGAAGCAAGTTTCAAAATGTGGGCTGGTGTGGGTGCCTGGCGCACCTGTTCCCGCAGCTCACAATCGGATTGAATCAGAGAAGTGAAAGCAGCCAGAGCTGATTCAGACACAGAAGCACTCCAGAACTTGCAAACAAGCTAATTCGCATTTTGACGGTTACGCCAGAGATTTACTGCCCCGATAGAAATAAGCAACAGGCCCAGGTCGAGGGAAAGCGGGGGGAGCATCAAAGGGCTGTTAGTAGAGGCGCTGACCCTAAAGAGAGTGACGGCGTAATGGTGGAAATGCGTTGGAGGTGGCCTCCTAAACTGATTTCAATGAAGACGATGACCCTGGCGCATGATTGAGACCTCGGGTGTGATTGAAAAAGAGCAGGGGAACGGGTTTTACCTCGTAACCCTGGAGCAGCCCGCTGGTCACCAGTGCTTGTGCCGCGCCGCTGGAAAGCTCACGAAATTCCGCATCAAATTGCTCGCAGGTGACAAGGTTCTGGTGGAAATCAGTCCCTATGACCTGACCCGTGGCCGGATCACTTACCGCGAGCGCAATGCGGGTGCACCGGGTGGACGTCCAGGCGGGAATCGTCCTGGTGGCCCACGCCGCCGTTAAGTCATCGGTTCTGGAGTTAGTGGCTCTTAAGAAGGGCCTCGATCGCACCTTTGAATTCACTGCGCTGTTTCACGCCGCGCCATTGCTGTTGGAGGGACTTGTCATAAAACAACTGGACCGTTGGGGTGCCGTTAACGCCTGCCTGTTCGGCAATGTCTTGATCGGCTTCGATGTCAATTTCGATGCCTTGAGCCTGTCCATTCAGTTCTGAAAGCACCCGTTTGAGCTGCGGCTTCAGCACATGACAGGGGCCACAGCTTGGGGAGCTGTAAATCACGAGCAGGGGCTTGTTGCTGTCGTGATACAGCTTGCGCAGGGCATAACTGCCCTTTTGCCATTCAGCATTGGCGTCGTAGGTGGCTTCCGTGGTCGCTTCTATGGCTTGTGGCGCCTTGGCTTTTTGAGGTTCAACCACCTCACGACTCACAAGCGTGGCCAAATCGTGATGGCTTAACCAGCGTTCTGCGGCAAGGGCCGCTTGGCAACCACTGCCTGCGGCAGTAATCCCCTGGCGCCACTCCGCATCGGCGACATCACCCGCTGCAAACACGCCTTCCAAGGAGGTCTCTGGCCTGCCGGGTTGGGTGACGAGGTAACCGCTGCGATCGCAATCCAGTTGGTCTTTCAACAGGTCTGTATTCGGAGTGTGGCCAATGGCGTAAAACATCCCCCGCACGGCCAATGATTCCTCCTTGCCGCTGTCTCGGTTACGCAGTCGTAAGCCGTTCATCCAGTCCGTTCCCTCGACGTCGAGCACCTCGGTGTTCCAGTGCACCGTGATTTGGGGATTGGCTTCAACGCGGTCAGTCATGGCCGCACTGGCGCGCAAGCGGTCTGAGCGCACCAACAGGTGCACATGACTGCCGTACTTGGTGAGATACACCGCTTCCTCGCAAGCGGAATCTCCTCCTCCGACCACTGCTAACTCCTCATTGCGGAACTGGGGAGTTGCACCATCGCAAATGGCGCAAGCGCTGATTCCCTGGCTCCAGAAGCGATCTTCGTTGGGTAAGCCCAAGCGGTTGGCGCTGGCGCCAGTGGCGATGATGATCGATTGGGTTTGGATCGTCTTGCCGTCCGCCTGAATCCTGTAGGGGCGTTGGCTCAAGTCGATCACGTCAGCGTCGGCTTCGAGCAGCTGAGTGCCCCAGCGCTCCGCCTGCGCCTTCATGAGATCCATTAGATCGGGGCCAAGGACCCCATCTGGAAAGCCGGGGAAATTTTCAACATGGGTGGTGGTCATCAGTTGACCACCAGGGATCCCGCCGCGCTGAAAACCCGTGATCAAGAGTGGGTTGAGGTTGGCTCTGGCCGCATAAATGGCTGCCGTATACCCAGCCGGGCCAGATCCGACGATCACTAGGTTCTCGCTTGCGCCCATGGCTTATGCGTATTGACTATGACTTGAATCTAAACGGATCCTGTTAGCGATCGCTTTGTTTTTAATGCTCAGCGTTTGTGAGATTTGGACAGAAAGATGTGTCGCAAAAGCAAGATTTAATAATTTGTTCAGATTCCGACCGAATCTTCCGCCCCTTCTTCGAGATCAAGGCCTTGTCGGTTTTCTGAAATTTGTCCCACGCTCATCACAGATTCAGCAAAAAGTTCCGGACTTTCGCCGATACATGTGATCCATTCCCTGAATTCTTGGGTCAATGCGTAGCTGTCTTCATAGCGCTCAGCGCTGTCCAGGGCTTTGATTCTGGTTGTTGCCCAGCAGGTGGCAACACTGACTCGGCGTTCAAGTGCTGCGTCCATGACTGACTCCCAGATTGAGACCACACTGCCTGTTGGAGTGCCAACTTCGTGTGTGATTTCGCACAACGTCGCATTTTTATTTCTACAGAGAAGTTTCTAATGATGCAAAAACTTGGGTAATTCGGGAGTTTTGAGTCGAATGACGGCACCGGCTCCATCGTTGACGGCTTCCAAGGGCAGGCTTGGACCCCTCCATGAGCTGGACTGCAGTGGGTCATCGGAATCCGCCTCCTGCGGTTGGGCTTGAATCCGATAGGGCTCTGAAAGCGACCAACTGCGCGCGTAGCTCATCAGCAACGGGTCCGCTGGAGCAAACACATAGGACGGGTCTCTTGGCACTGTTTCAGTTGCTGCCCTCGTGCTGCACATCCGCACGGCGCGGGTGATGCCTTGCACGAAGCGACTGCGGGTCACGACAGTGGTGAGGTAGGCGACAACACGCAACCTTGGGGCGTCGAAGCCTTCGGCGCACATGTCGATGCTCACAAGCCAGTCGGCACCCCCCTCTTGAAAGCTGCTGAGTCGTTCAGCAGCCTCTGGATCTTGCGAGTGGACGAGGTCCACCCGATCGCCCTGTTCCCTCAGCAGGGAGCTGATCGATCGGGCGTGAGCAATGTCTTTGGCGATCACAAGACCGCCAGCACTCGGGTGTTGTTCACGCACCTGATCCAGCTTGCGTCTGGCCCTAATCAAGAGTTGCTGCGCAATGCTGCTGCTATCGGAAAGACGGATTGCCCGACGCAAATTGCGTGCTCTCCAACTTTCACGCACCTCTTCAGAGAGTGGCGACACATCGCGATCAGGCTTCCCTGGATGGCTGTGCTCCACCCAACCGTCTTGGAAGCGAAATTCCAGTGGTCGCACATCGCCCGCCGCAATCAGCTCTCGGGGTTCAACGCAGAGGTCAGGGCTGATCTGTTCCACCAGCTGACCACCCTCCTGGATACGGATCCGTCTCGCGGCACAAAAGGCGAGATTGTCGGCCCTAAAGGGTGTCCCTGTGAGTCCCAGCCTCAGTCGAGCCTGGCTGCTGAGTTCTAAAAACGTGCGTCCCCAGACGGGACCATCTGGCTCGTCCGGGTCCACACCGAGGTGATGCGCTTCGTCCGCAATCGCTAAGAGTTGATCACCAGCCCATGACTCGAGCGCCTGTTTGAGCCCCTCGATCTGGCTCGCTGCCCCTTGGTAGGTGATCAGCCAACCATCGGCGTTCTGGATGGTTTGGCTCTGGATGTTGGGGGTCGATTCATTCCAGTGCTCGAGGCGTAGCCCCAGCCGTTCGGCTGATGTGCGCCATTGGCTGAGGATCGATGTGCGGTGACACATCACCAAAAAGCACTTCAGCTTGCCCTCTTGCTGCATGGCCTGGAATCCGAGCAGGGCCCCCAGGGTCTTGCCCGCACCAGGTCCTGCATGGATCAGCACATCGCGCCCGTGGTTTGCTTCTGGCTCCAGTCGTCTGCGCAGCAGCTGGACGAGTTGCTGTTGCCACTGACGGGGTTGGATCTTGCCTCGCGGGCCGTCTCCTGGGAGCTGAAACGAGGGAAGTGCGATCGGTCAGCCGCGAAAGTTAGGTCTTTCTAACCATTCCATCCGTTGATGCCACCCTTAGCTTCCAGCCAACAGCTCTTGGGGTTTCCGGCCCCCTGCCGCCATGGCCAAAAGCCGTCCTCGTTACCGATCCAATCCTGATCAGCGCCAACAGCTCGAGCATTGCTGGCCCCTGGAATGCGACATCGATCCTTTGATCTTGAGGCTGCGTTGGTTGCAGCACCAGAGGCAATGGCCCCTGGTGCAGGCGGTTGAGCAGGAGCTCCTTCCGCTGGTTTAGCCGGGGTTGAGGCCCTGCTTTAAAGCGATTCGCTGTGGTTGCAGAGCAAGCGCTCTACTTCCATTAATCCTTCTTCTGCAGCGGTTTGAGCCCGTTGCTGATTGCCGCCAGCCGCACTGGTGAGCTGGGCGACCACTCGCTCCAACATGGCGGTTTTCTTGTCTTGGAGCATGGTCAGGATTTCGTCTTCGATCAGCTGACGCACGGCGTTGCTGCGCAGGTGATCATCTGAGGCTTCGTCAAAGGTTCCCTGAACGAGTTCTTGAATGAACAGACGGTGCACTTCGCTGCTACGCAGGAAGCTTTCGGTGGCGTTGATCATTCCATCCACCAGCGTCCGATCCGGCTCGGCCTCTGTCTCGGACTGTTTGTTTTGCAATTTGAATTCCCAATCCAGGTGGCGTCGTTGCCAGCCCGCTGAGTGCAGGCTGGGCATCACCGATTGAGAAAAGGTGTCCACGGACATTTCGTAGATCCGTTCCGCAAGTCGCTCGCACCATTCCCGGCCATGTTCGGCGAGAAGTTCTTCCATGGTGTGGCGATTGACAGCATGCCCGCCGTGATGGCTATGGCAAACGCCATCGGGACATTCGATTGCGGAGAGACCCATGCGCTTATAGACAGAATCCTCTGATTAGCCACAGCTGCTTCACTAAGTCAGCTATTACAGAAAAGATGCGGTTTGGGAGCGACGACCCCGTAATCTCAGCTGGGTGGCGGCACAACGAACTTGCCCAGACTCCTTATCCCGATTGAAAGCGCAGCGGCTGAAACCCGTGTAGCTGCTTCACCCGAGACCCTTAAAAAATTCATTGCCCTCGGCTGCTCCGTAGCCGTTGAGCGTGGTGCCGGAGTGTCCTCCGGTTTTCTTGACGAGACTTACGCCAGTGCTGGAGCCGATTTGGTTGCTCCAGGAGAGGCTCAAGCCTGGGGTCAGGCCGACGTTTTGCTTTGTGTGCAAACCCCTAGTCCGGCAGCGCTCACTCGCTTGCGACGGGGTGCCCTGGTGGTGGGGATGTTGGCCCCCTATGGCAATCACGAGCTATCAGAAGCGTTGAAGGCTTGTGGCCTGTCGGCCATGGCCCTTGAACTTCTGCCTCGTATCAGTCGTGCCCAGTCTGCAGATGTTCTCTCGTCCCAGGCCAACATCGCTGGCTACAAGGCCGTGCTGCTTGGCGCTGCGGCTTTGGATCGCTATTTCCCGATGCTGATGACGGCAGCAGGCACCGTCCAACCCGCAAGGGTTGTGGTGCTGGGGGCTGGTGTTGCAGGTCTCCAGGCAGTTGCAACCGCTCGCCGTTTGGGTGCAGTGGTCTATGTGAGCGACATTCGCCCTGCCGTGAAAGAGCAGGTGGAGTCGCTTGGAGCCCGTTTCATCGATCCTCCGGAGATGGATGACAAGCCAGCCGAGTCGGGCGGTTACGCCAAGCAAGCGTCGGATGCGTTTCTGGCCGCGCAGCGACAACAGCTGTCCGACCAGCTCGCTCAGGCTGACGTGGCGATTTGTACGGCCCAAGTGCCCGGCAGGCGAGCCCCACGCTTGATCAGTGAGGACATGCTTGATCGCATGCGCCCCGGATCGGTGGTGGTGGACTTGGCCGTGGCTCAAGGCGGAAACTGTGCCGATACCGTGCCGTCCCAAACCGTGAACCGCAAAGGCGTGAAGCTGATTGGTGCGAACGAACTTCCCTGCAGCGTCCCGAATCACGCCAGCTCGTTGTACGCCCGAAATCTTTTGGCCTTGCTGCAACCCACTCTTCAAGACGGCCAGCTCACTCTCGACATCGAAGACGAGCTGATTGCTGGTTGTTTGATCGCTCATGACGGCAGCATTCGCCGTGGCGATGTTCTTACTCCTGGAGCTAACTAATGGATGCGAATTTCGTTGAATTCCTCTGGGTGCTGCTGTTAGGCAGCCTCTTAGGGCTTGAACTGATCGGCAAAGTGCCCCCCACGCTGCACACGCCGCTGATGAGCGGTGCGAATGCGATTTCGGGCATCACGGTGCTGGCCGCACTCACGGCAATTATCAAGGCGGATGGCAATCAGGCACTGCTCGTGCTCGGTTCGATCTCCCTTGGTTTTGCTCTGTTCAATGTGATTGGCGGATTCCTCGTCACCGATCGAATGCTGGCCATGTTTAGCCGCAAGCCTGCCCGTAAGGAGAACCGCTGATGTCTGATTTCTTGAAATACGCGATCGATCTGGTTGCGGTTCTGCTGCTGGCCCTCGGCATCAAGGGGCTGTCCAAGGTGCGTTCTGCGCGTGGAGCCAATCAATTGGCTGCGGTGGCGATGGGTCTGGCAGTGATCGGACTGCTCGGCAACTATCTCGGAACACCCAGCCTTAATGCCCAGGCTTGGGTCTGGATTATTGCCGGTACGGCCGTTGGTGGTGTGCTCGGTGCGATCACCGCTCAGCGCGTACCGATGACCTCCATGCCGGAGGTGGTGGCCTTGTTCAACGGTTGTGGCGGCATGTCGTCGTTGCTTGTGGCCCTGGCTGCGGCTCTTTATCCAGCGGCGCTGGATGCCACCGGGATCGTGGCATTGGTCTCGATTGTGATCTCTGTGTTTGTCGGTTCGATCACCTTTACCGGTTCGATCGTGGCGATGGCCAAGCTCCAGGGCTGGTTGTCCACACCGCCATGGATGCAGAGCAAGGCACGACATGTCGTGAACATTGCTTTGGCAGTGGTGGCGTTGATCGCTGCGGTGGAGATGATCCGCACCGGTGGAAGCGGTCTTTGGCTGCTGGTTGTGGCCTCTGCGCTACTGGGAATCGGCGTCACCCTGCCGATCGGTGGAGCCGATATGCCCGTGGTGATTTCGCTTCTGAACAGCTATTCCGGTGTGGCTGCTGCTGCTGCTGGCTTCGTTGTGGGAAGTCAGCTGCTGATCGTGGCTGGCGCCATGGTGGGCGCTGCCGGTTTGATCCTCACCCAGGTGATGTGCAACGGCATGAATCGCTCGCTGGTGTCGGTGCTGTTTGGTGGAGCGCTTGGTGCTTCGGCGGCAGCCTCCGGTGGTGGTGGCGAATACACCAACATCACCAGTTGCAGTGTTGAAGAGTGCGCCCTCACCCTTGAAGCGGCAGAACGGGTGATCATCGTTCCCGGTTATGGCCTCGCGGTGGCCCAAGCCCAGCACACCCTGCGAGAGGTGACCCGCTCCCTCGAAGCTGCTGGGATTGAAGTGGCCTACGCCATTCACCCTGTTGCGGGACGGATGCCCGGTCATATGAATGTGCTTCTTGCTGAAGCCGATGTGCCTTATGAGCAGCTCAAAGAGATGGATGTGATCAATCCTGAATTCCCTGCCACCGATGTGGTGCTGGTGCTGGGTGCCAACGATGTGGTCAACCCTCAGGCCAAGACCGATCCCAATTCACCGCTCTACGGCATGCCAGTGCTGGATGTGCAGCAGGCGCGCACCGTGTTTGTGGTGAAGCGCGGCATGAGTGCTGGATATTCCGGCATTAAAAATGACCTGTTTGAACTCTCCAACACCTCCATGGTGTTTGGCGATGCCAAGAAGGTGCTTGGAGATCTGCTGGGAGAGCTCAAGGAGCTCGGTGTTGGTAAGAAATAGATTCGCCTGTGAGCTGGCCTGATCCAAACCCAGACCCCCAGCTGCTGAAGCAACTGGGGGTTGCTCCATTTCAACAGCGTCTTCCCTGGTGGGGTGGCGACCTCCAGACGTTGAGGGACACGCTCCGTCCCGTGGATTTGCCGATCGATCAGGGGCAACCCCTAGAGATCCAAGTGCCTGCCCTGAGCAGTGGTGCAGCAGGATCTGGTGCGTTGCTCGCTTTCCTTGATTGCCCGCCAGAGCCAAAGGCAGTGGTGGTCATACTCCATGGTCTTGGTGGATCCAGTCGTCGCGAAGGCGTGCGCAGGCTTGGTGTAGCCCTTGGTAGAGAGGGTTATGCGGTGTTGCGCCTCAACATGCGCGGAGCTGATCCCGGCCGACATCTGGCGGGTGGCACCTATGCAGCTCAGTGCAACAGCGACCTGCTTCCTGTGTTGCATCGGGCGCGACAGCTCTGCCGCACCCTGACCCCAGAAGGGGCACCACTGCCCTTGTTTGGAGCTGGGCTTTCCCTGGGCGGAACCATGCTTCTCAATGCTTGCCTCTCAACGCAAGTTGAACGCGTTGCCGCCGGACTCGACCCAGCACGTCAGCCCCTGGATGGATTGTTCTGTGCCAGCAGCCCCTTGGATCTGGCGGCCTGCAGTGCCTCGATTGAACGCCCTCGAAATCGTGTGTACCAACGCTGGTTGCTGCAGCGCTTGGTGCGTCAGACGCTGGCTGATCCGTTTGGCGTGAGCGATCTGGACCTTGGACGATTGAGTGGTGCTGAGCAACCACGCACGATTCGTGCTTTCGATAGCAGCGTGACTGCTCCGCGTTGGGGATTTGTTGATGTGGATGCTTACTACCGGGAGGCTTCACCGCTCCAGCATTTGATCCAATCACCCCAGCATTTGCCTCCCACCCTGATGCTTCAGGCTCTGGATGATCCATGGGTGCCCGCGCGGTCGGCCCTCGATCTACGAGAGGCTGTCTCCACTCATCAGACCATTCAATTGATCTTCACGCGCGAAGGCGGTCACAACGGTTTTCATGGACGGGCTGGCTGTTGGGCCGATGCTCTGGCTGCGTCTTGGTTGCAAACGCTCATCTGAAGGTGCTGGTTTTCAGGACCCACTCTTCAATCGGTTGTCCTTGGATGATGTGTTGCTGAAGAATGCTGCTGATCCGGTCCGGCGTGACACCTCCGTACCAGGTGCCATCGGGCCAGACCAACAAGATGGGGCCTCGTTCGCAGATGCGTAAGCAATCGGCTTTGCTGCGCAGCACAATTCCTTGAGCGCGGCTTGGATTCTCAAGGTCCAACTCACGCACCTGTCGCTTGAGAGCCTCCCAACTGGCGGCACCGATCTCTGGATCACAGCACTTGGCTTTCGTTGGTGTGGCGCAGAGCAACAAGTGATGGCTTATCCGCTGGCTCATCCCCTGGCTCATGCGGCCAGCGATGCGCTCGCCATGCGTTTCGTGCCCCGGTTCACCTGCTCGCGCACGGCCTGGCGTGCCCATTGATCCACCGCCAACACATCATCAAGGCAAGGGTTGGCGGCGAGATCGGGTTTGTGTTGCTCACAGGCTCCCTCGATCATCTTGGGGATGTCGAGAAAGTGAATCTTCTCCTCGAGGAATTGGGCAACGGCCTCTTCATTGGCTGCATTGAGTACAGCGGGCATGGTGCCGCCGGCACGCCCTGCGGCGTAGGCCAGGTCCATGCAGGGATATTTGGCTGGATCCGGTGCGCGGAAACTCAATTGCCCCACTTCGGTGAGATCGAGACGTCGCCACGGGGTCTCAAGCCTTGAAGGCCAACTCATGCAGTAGAGGATCGGCAGCTTCATATCGGGCCAGCCGAGCTGGGCTAACACCGACGAATCGGCAAGCTCCACCATCGAATGGATGATGCTTTGAGGATGAATCACGATCTCGATGTGGTCGTAATCCAGCCCGAATAGATAGTGAGCCTCAATCACCTCCAACCCTTTGTTCATCAACGAGGCTGAATCCACGGTGATTTTTTTTCCCATGCTCCAGTTGGGATGGGAGGTGGCATCGGCCACCGTTGCTTTTTCAAGATCAGCGGCTGACCAATCGCGAAAGGCGCCGCCGGAGGCGGTGAGTTGAATGCGGCGCAGGCCAGGCGTTGGAACCCCAGTGGAGAGACGGGCGGTGTCGCTCCAAGGTGTTCCTTGCAGGCATTGGAAGATGGCGGAGTGTTCCGAGTCGGCAGGAAGCAGGCGACTGCCGCTTTTCTTCAGCTCAGGAAGGACCACTGGACCAGCGGCAATCAGCGTTTCCTTGTTGGCAACGGCGAGGTCTTTGCCCGCTCGAATCGCCGCCAGGGTGGGCAACAGTCCGGCGCAGCCCACGATTCCGGTGACGACGAGATCAGCCGAATCCCAGGACGCCACCACATCAAGGCCTTCAGGCCCTCCCACCAAGTGCGGCAAGGGTTCCGGGCGTGTGTCTGCTGGCAGGGCCATCAGCCTGTCTTTGAGCTCAGCAAGCAGCGCTGGATCCGCTAGGGCCACAACATCAGGGCGATGCCTCTGGATTTGAGACACAAGCAGGCTGAGATTGCGCCCAGCGCTGAGCGCCACCACCCGAAATTGATCGGGGAAATCCTCAACGATCTCCAGCGTCTGCGTGCCAATGGAGCCAGTGGAGCCCAGAACGCTGATGGCTTTCACAGGGATCCAGGCAATTGATCACAGTTTCCCACCTCAATGCCTGCGCCTGGCAAACTTCGCAGCATTACGGATGAACTCAGGCTGATGGCGCTGAAGGAGCACTGGCGGTCCGGATTTGGATTTGTGTTGGCCGCGGCTGGTAGCGCCGTGGGGTTGGGCAACCTCTGGGGTTTTGCCTATCGCGCCTCCCAGGGAGGTGGAGGCGCCTTCCTGCTGCTCTACGTGCTGATCGTGTTGTTGGTCTGCTTGCCCGTGTTGGTGGCGGAGATGGTGCTGGGTCGGAGTACGGCCCAAAGCCCGTTGTTGGCTCCTGTGGCGGCGGCGGGAGAGGCTTGGCGGCCGCTGGGATGGCTGTTTGTAATGGCTTCCTGCGGGATTTTGGCGTTCTATGCGGTGCTGATGGGGTGGACGGCTCACACCCTCGTTCATGCCCTATGGGTGGGGTTGCCAGAAGATATGGACACCGCTAAATCGCTGTTTGCATCGGTGAGTACGGGCAATAGCGCCCTGCTTGGCCAAGGGGGAAGTCTTGCCTTAACCGCTGCGGTGGTGGCTGCTGGCGTGCAGGGAGGAATCGAGCGTCTGTCGCGTTGGGCGCTGCCTCTGTTGTTTGTGTTGTTGGTTGGCTTGGCCCTTTGGGCCGCCACGTTGTCTGGAGCTGTGGGCGGATACCAAACCTTTTTGGTGCGTTGGGATTCAACGCAGCTGCTCAACCCCACCACCATTCGCAATGCCTTTACCCAGGCCTTTTTCTCGATCGGCACTGGAATCGGGTGCATCCTTGCCTATTCGGCCTATCTGAAAAGCAGTGCGCGTCTGCCCAGAGAAGCGATCGCGGTGGTGGGTTTGGATACGGCCGTGGGGCTGTTGGCTGGCCTGATCACATTTCCGGTGGTGATCAGCTTTGGTCTGCAGGAAACAGTGAGTGAGTCCACTGTTGGGGCCTTGTTTTTAGCGATACCCACCGGACTTGCTTCCCTTGGCCCCGCAGGGCGCTTGGTGGCCGTGCTCTTCTTTTCACTGGCCTATCTCGCAGCGATTACCTCATCGGTGTCGCTGCTAGAAGTCCCCGTGGCTTCCTTGATGGATCGCTTGGGCTGGTCCCGCAGGCGATCGGCATGGCTGATGGCGGTGCTGATTTTTATTGCAGGCCTTCCGGCTGCAATGTCGATTCCGGTGTTGGAGGTGATGGATTCGATCTTTGGCGGTGTGCTGCTGATTTTGGGAGGACTGTTAATCGCCCTGCTTGTGGGCTGGGTGGTTCCGAAACGGTTCCAGAAGGATCTCCAGGGCTCCCAGACGTCTGCGGGTTTAATCCGCTTGATGCTGTTTTTTCTGCGCTGGGTGTCTCCTGCGGTGATCACTGCTGGGTTATTAATCAGTGTTGTTGATTTATGGCGTCAATGGTTCCCGGCGGCTTGATTGCTCACAGCATGCGACGGAGTTTTTAAAACTTTCTCTGTACAAATTCAGTGGCAAGGCGAACCTCTAGGAGGAAGGAGATCGAGGCCAGCGTTAACATTCCCATGGTGGTGATGAATAGAGGCGCAACAATTGCGGTTAAGTCAACTTGAGCGATAACGCCCATAAATATTGCTGAAACAACAATCGAAAGTAAAAGGGTTGCGCAGGTGAGGAGCGAGATCGCCCGCAGAATGTGTTGCATGCGCCGCTTGCAATACCTGCGGTCAAAGTCGTCTCCGCTGGCATCCGATTCGCTGAGTCGGCGAGCTTGATCAGCAACGCGGGCGAGCCTGGCGGAAAGAACGTTGAGAAGGGCCCCGATCCCGGCGAGCAAAAACACCGGTGAAACCGAAAGCTGAATCGCCTTGGACAGGCTTTCAGGTTGCAAGGTTGTGAATTCCAAGAAATGGAGCGTAAGTCAAATGGTGTCAGCAATCCGGTAGACAGGAGCCTCTGTGGACGCGGTTCAATGTTGTGGCTCAAGCGTTGGAATTTTATTGAGCGGGCCCGATTGGAACGGGAGCTTTGGGATGCATTCGAGGCCAAGGACGATATTGAAGCCATGGTGAATGGGCTCAAGGCTCGTATCGAAGCGATGGATCCGACTGACCCTGAGCTCGGCGATCAAAACTTCCGTCTGGAGGTCTGGATGACCACCATGGAACGCATTCGCAAGATTGAAGCGATGATGGCTGGGAAGCAGCGTTAGAGCATTCTCCAATCGGTGAGTCCACCTGGCTTATCGATGAGCTCAATGCCTTGGTCACTGAGGGTCTTGCGGATGCGATCCGCTTCTAGATAATTTTTCGCTTGTTTCGCTGCTTTGCGATCGGCAATCGCCTGTTCAATCGCTTGCGCATCGACGGAATCATTGTCTGATGGTTTGGAGTCGTTGGTTTCGCTGCGTAAACCAAGAACGGCAGCCAGTTCGCGCAACACCATCCAGCGTGTGTGCTGTTCGCTCAGCTCGTTGGCTGGCTGGTCAGGCTGGTCGCCTCGATCCAGGCGATTGGCTAATCCGCGGAGTGGACGGGCGAGATCAAACAGCACGGCTAGGGCACCAGAGCTGTTGAGGTCATCATCCATGGCGGCGATGAACCGTTGCTCAAGCTCTTCAAAGGGGCCATTGGCGCTCAGTCCAGCGCTGACTGCTTCCACGCTGAGGGCCGTTTGATCGCCCCATCCCAAAGCGGCGGCGTGGTTTTCCCCCAATTTGAGCGCTGCATTTAATCCTTTCCAGCCTGTGGTGGCTGCTTCCAGTGCTTCGGGAGTGAAGTCCAGGGGCTTGCGGTAGTGGGCTTGCAGCACAAACAGGCGCAGGGCCATCGCGGAGAGTCCGCTTTGTAGGAGTGCGCGGATTGTGGTGAAGTTGCCGAGTGATTTGCTCATCTTTTCTCCACCCACATTCACCATGCCGTTGTGCAGCCAAACCCGCGCTAGTTCGGATCCTGTGGCTGCTTCCGACTGGGCGATTTCATTTTCATGATGGGGAAAGACCAAATCAGCTCCGCCGAGATGGATGTCGATGGTGTCGCCGAGTTCTTCACGAACCATCGCCGAACATTCGATGTGCCATCCGGGGCGTCCGTCGCCCCAGGGAGATGGAAAGCTTGGCTCATCGACTTTTGCGCGTTTCCAAAGGGCGAAATCAAAGGGGTGCCGCTTGCGTGCTTCTTCCGCATCGGCGACGCGGCCCGCAGCATTCTCCTGTTGCTCATTGAGGTCTCGACCGCTGAGCTTCCCGTAGCCCGCGTGCTTCATCACGGCGAAATAGACATCGCCATCTGCGGAGTAGGCCGCACCTTTGGCTTCAAGCTCTGCGATTAAGCCACGGATGCTGTCGAGACAACGGGTGGCGCGGGGCATGCGGTCAGGGCGCAAGATCCCAAGAGCATCCATGTCCTGATGAAAGGCATCGATGTTTCGCTCGCTCACCTCATCCATGGATGAGGATTCTTCAGCAGCACGTTTGAGGATCTTGTCGTCAATGTCGGTGAAATTTTGAACGAACGTCACCGCGTAGCCGCGCCAGATCAAGTAGCGACGCAACACATCCCAGTTGATGTAGCTGCGGGCATGACCGAGATGGCAGAGGTCATAGACCGTGACCCCACAGCAATAAATGCTCACCTCTCCTGGTTTAAGTGGGAGAAAGGGTTCCGTGCGGCGGGTGATGGTGTTGGTAAACCGCAGGGAAGACATCAGGCTCAAAAAGGGGAATCAAATCACGGTTGATGCCTGGCAGCGCAGACCAAAAACCAGTACTGGATGGTAGATCCGAGCTGGTGTTGCCCCTTTGGATGCGCTCGCCACAATCGCCAAAGCTGTGTTGAGCTCAGAGCCTTGACATTCCAGCTCAGACGGATGGATATGGTTGCGTGGCTGGACGTATTGCCTTGTTCTGATCGATTCGCTTTGAGGCGCCCCATCGATTCCTCGGGGTAGTGCAATCGCTCACATGGGAAAAGTAGATTTAGAGGGTCCCTCAGCGAATAAATGCCTTGAGATTGATTGAAAATTTAAATACTTGAACGCTAGGATTAAGGCAATTCATATAATCGTCAACATATTGTTGTTGGTCATAGGGAATAGGCAGAAAATATTCATTGTGAATCTAAGGCTTAGGGATAAATTGTGCTGCTGCTGAGGCAACGGTTTATGTCAGTGAGCTGGTTGGTTGGGAGTGCTGAATCAAGCGTTGCTAACTTTTAGATAGGAAATGCGTTGCCTGGAGGAAGCTTCAATGTCACTTGCGATTTTCGCATTGATGTTTACTTGTTTTGTTGATGTGATGGGTCAAGGCCTTGCCTTTCCTATCTTTGCTGCTTTGTTGATGCAGCCGAATGGTGGCTTTCTTCAGGCTGGCGTTTCTCAATCACAGGGTGCTCTTCTTTATGGAATTGCAATTGGAACATTCTTCCTGACGTGGTTTTTCGGATCGCTTTATATTTCAAAGCTGTCAGACAGTATTGGACGCAAGCCGGGAATACTGATTTGTTTGGTTGGCGCGATTGTGGGCTATGCAATCGCAGCGGTGGCACTAATTTCTCATAATTACATCCTATTGGTGGTCTCTAGGGGGATTACCGGTTTTACGGCTGGGGCTCAGCCCATTGCTGCTGCTGCGATGATTGACCTTGCTAAAAGTGATCGTGAAAGCTCACGAAATTTAGGATTGGCCACCGTTGGGATGAGTTTTGGCCTTGTGGTGGGTCCCATCATTGGTGGATTGTTTTCCGATAAGGATCTTCTTGGTTCTCTCGCCTCCTCACACTTGCCATTTCTGATTGGTGGTTTGTTGTGCATTGTGGGATTGCTACTTGTCTTCTTTGGATTTGAGGATGTGAAGACGGAGGTGAGTCCAATGGAAGCGAATCCATTGGTGGTGTTCAGGTTGCTGACTGATGCTCTTAATCGAGAGTCGGTTCGGCGTGTCTCCTCGGCATTCTTTCCATACATGCTTTGTGTTTTGGGTCTCTATGTGTTTGTTTCAGCCAATCTTTCAACCCGATTTGGCTATGGAGCGACAGGCTCAAGTGTTGGAATGTTTTTGATGGGTGTTGGACTGATTGCATCGAGCAGCTTTCTTGTTGAGCCCCTCAATGCTCGATTTTCGAAACGCACCATCATGGCCAGCTGCACGCTGCTGTTTTGTGGATGCGTGGCTGCGTTCCTACTCGTTCCTTCAGGGCCCTTGGCCTTAGCAATCATGCTGCCTTCCGGCCTCATGCATGGGATTGGTTATCCAACCATGCTTACAGGATTTTCCGAATCGGTGTCCAAAGAAGAGCAGGGATGGGTGATGGGTTTTGCTATCTCACTGTTTACATTGGCTGCCGCAATTGTTTCCTTCTTTGGTGGTCAGTTAATCGCTTCGATTGGAGCGCAAGCGCCGTTTCAATTTTCGATTGCTTGCGGTGGCGTTGCACTCTTGGCATTAGCCCTGAGCTGGAAACACTCCCCTTATTTGAACAAACTCATGTCATGAGCAATCGCAATGGTTGATAGTTTTTGTTCACTTGCACTCCATCCAGTTGGCTCCGCTTCCGGTTTCAACCTCTAAGGGAACAGACAGCTGGATCGCGTTTTTCATGGTTTGCACCACGAGTTGCTCAACAACGGCAAGTGCCTCCGGTTCCGCTTCCAGAACAAGTTCGTCATGCACTTGTAAAAGAAGCCTGGCTGGCAAATTTTTGCTTTCAAGTTCTGCTTGAAGCTGCACCATCGCCAGCTTGATGATGTCGGCACTGGAACCCTGGATGGGAGCATTGGCCGCGGCGCGAAGTTGCTGCGCCTCCATTCCGCCGCGTCGCGCCACGTCCAAATTGATCTCGAGTGGATCCATGCCGCTGAGGCGGCCCAGACCATTGCGATCGAAGTGGAAAGGACGCCTGCGCCCCAAAATGGTTTCCACATAGCCTTGGCTGAGGGCGAGACGTTCTTGAAGTTCAAGAAAAGCGAACACCTTGGGATAGCGCTGTTTGTATTTGCTTAAAAAGTCTTTTGCTTCGCTTTGGCTGACACCTGTTTCGCGCGCGAATCGCTGGGCACCCATGCCATAAATCACGCCGAAATTGATCGTTTTGCCTAAGCGTCGTTCGTCGGCCGACACCTCGTCTTTGTCGAGAAGCAAGCGAGCGGTGAGGGCATGCACATCGTCTCCATCGCGATAAGCCTGTTGCAGGACTTCTTCTCCGGATAGATGCGTGAGGATGCGTAGTTCGATTTGGGAATAATCGGCGCTGAGCAATTGCCAGCCCTGTTGGGGCAGAAACGCCTTGCGAATTCTTCTGGAAAATTGGGTCCGAATAGGAATGTTCTGCAGGTTGGGGTTGCTGCTGCTTAGCCGGCCTGTGGCGGTCACAGCCTGATTGAAGTCGGTGTGGACCCGTCCGGTTTCAGCTTCCACCAGTTGCGGCAAGGCATCCACATAGGTGCTCTTCAATTTGCTCAGCACCCGATGTTCAAGCACCAGGGGCACAACGGGGTGATCGTGTTCCAGCTTCTCGAGCACGGTGGCATCAGTGCTGTATCCGGTTTTGGTGCGACGTGATTTTTTGCGGTCCAGTCCGAGGGTGTTGAACAGCAATTCACCGAGTTGCTTCGGGGACGCGAGGTTGAAATCCACCTCTGCAACTTGTTTTGCTTTCGATTCCAGTTGTTCGAGAGTGGCTCCGATTTCTGAGGAGAGCCCCGCTAGGTAGGGCACATCGATGCGAATACCGGTGGCCTCCATCACGGCCAGCACGGGCTCAAGGGGCAGCTCCACTTTGCTGAGCAAGTCCGGAAGCTGGGGGCCTAATTCCTCCAGTTGCTTGTTGAGGTCGATCGCGAGTTTGCGGGTGAGATGCACATCCATGCCGCAGTACTGAGCGGCTTGTTCCAGGGGCACCTCGGAGAAATTGCTGGCCTTGCCGTCTTTGGCTTTGCCCACCAGATCACTAAACAGGGTGGGACGAATGCCGTAATCCCGCTCGGCCATCACATCCAGGCCATGTTTCGCTGCCGCATCCCTGAGGTAATCAGCCAGCAGGGTGTCCATGACGACGCCGGCAAGGGGGAGGCCGTGTCTCAACAAAATCAGGCGATCGTATTTGGCGTTCTGGAGCGCCTTGGGGTGCTCGTTACTGGCCAACCAAGGAGCAAAGGCTTGCAGCACCGTTTCCAGTGGCAATTGCTCTGGATCAGGGTCTCCGCGATGACTCACTGGGATGTAAGCCAAATCGCTAGCTGCTGCTCCCCAGCAGACGCCAATCCCTACGAGTTGAGCGCGGAATGGATTGAGGTCGGTGGTTTCCGTGTCGAGGGCAACGGGGGCCAGGGGATCACGGCAGCTCATTAACTGCTTCAGCAGCGCCTTGAGTTGATCAAGGTTTTGAACGAGTCCAGGTTGTAAGAGCGGTTGGGTTTGGCTGGAAGCGGCGGCGGATGTCTCTTCGGCTGGCGCATCGAGTCCTGATGGTTCAGCTGATTTTGTGGCCTCAGCCTTGATGGTTCGTGGCTCCTCCGCTGTGGCAAGGAGATGGGCATTGGCCGCTAATCCACCACTGGAAAAGGTGGCCACAAAGTTGGGGACCTGACGGATCAGGCTGTTCAGCTCGAGCTCCTGCAGACGCTGACTCAGGCCCTCACCGTCAACACTGCCCAGGTCGAGTTTGGGCTCCTCTGGCAAGGGAATGTCCACCAGGATTTCAGCCAGGTGCCGTGACAGGTAGGCATTGTCTTTGTCGTTGGCAAGTTTGGCTTTCAGTGCCCCTTTAATGGCGCCTCGACTCGCGTTTGGCCCCTCCTCTTCCACTTCGGCCAGGGCCCGATACACCCCATCGAGATCGTCGTTGTCTTTCAGCAGGCTGATCGCTGTTTTTGGACCCACTCCCTTCACGCCAGGAATGTTGTCGGAGCTATCTCCAGTAAGAGCCTTGAGTTCAACCACCTTGGTGGGAGCCACGCCGAGCTTGGCTTGTACGCCAGCTTCATCGATCAAGGTGGGACCGCTGCTTTTGGCATAGGGCCCGCCGCCCATGTAAAGGACAGCGATGTTGCGACTGTCGTCCACCAGTTGGAAGAGGTCGCGATCGCCGCTCAGAATGCGCACGCTCCAGCCATCGGCCGCGGCGCGGTTGGCCAGGGTGCCGAGCACATCGTCGGCTTCAAAGCCCGGGGCCAGGCAGAGCGGCAGTTGCAGCTGGGTCTTCAGAATCTCTTGGAGCTGCTCAAGGTCTTGGAAGAAGTGAGCGGGTGCGACGTCGCGATGAGCTTTGTAGTTGGGATCTGCCTTATGGCGGAAGGTGGGTTCAGCCGTATCGAAGGCGATCGTCACACTGTTGGGCTTCAGCCCTTTGCAGTTATCGAGCAGAGCCTTGAGAAATCCATAGGTCACGCTCGTTGGAATTCCATCTTTGGTGGCCAGTCCACCCTCACCGCCTTTGCTGAAGGCATAAAAACTGCGGAACGCCAGTGAGTGTCCGTCCACCAGCAGAAGCAGGGGTTGATCGGAGGTGGGGCTCATGGGTTTCGGCAGGGGTGGGCTGAATTAGTCGCGTTGTTTCGCCCAGGGCGGCAAATCGATGAACACCGGGGTTCCAGGTTTCACTCCGGAGAGAATCGCACTCTGGCTGCCGCCGCTAGAGCCAAGTTCGATGGCCTGGAATGTGGGTTGATCGTTCTTGCCCACCAACAACACGCCTGGTTTGCCATCCTCCGTCACGATCGCCACGGTTGGCACCAAGGTGCTTGCTGCGGTGCGTCCGGTTTGAAAGTTCACGTCTGCCGTCATGCCGATGCGCAGGATCGGAGGTGGATTCAGAAGGGTGAGTTCCACTTCAAACGAGATCACATTGTTGGTTTTCTCGGCGCGCGGTGCGATGTCGCGAACTTCAGCGGCAAAACTTTGATCAGGGAACGCATCAACGCGGACGTTTGCAACCTGGCCGATTTTGATACGACCGATATCACTTTCTGGAACTTTTGCTGTGACTTCAAGGCCCTGGGAGAGCTCAACAATCGAGGAGCTGGTGGCGCCTGCTGATGAGGATGCTGCGGTGGTGGGTGTCACAAAGGAGCCGGGTTCGGCATAGCGCTCTGTAATCACCCCGCTGAATGGGGCCCTGATTAAGAGTTCACCACCCTCCACATCTCGCTGCTGAATCCTTTCTTGTGTCGCTTCAAAATTGGCTTTGCTACTGAGGTAGCGGGCTCGATAATCATCTCTATCTGCTGCGCTAATCGCACCACTAGCAAATAACGTCTGACGGCGTTTGTAGTCAGAGGCTTTGGCTTCATAGTCGGCTTTGGCTTGACGCGCCAAAGCCAGGAATTCATCCATACGGTCTTGAAAGTCTCCCCGATCCATGCGAGCAAGCACCTGCCCTTTCTCAACGCGGACTCCTTCATCAACGAGCAAGGCATCGAGTAATCCCTGCCGTTTTGGGCTCACGTTGACGCGGCGAATCGCCTCTAGCTCGCCGCTAGCGGTGACCACACCAGGAAGGGAGCCACGGGTGGCTTCAACGGTGTAGTCGGATAGGTCGCGACTTCCGCTGCGGTTGCTGGTCAGCATCCAAACCAAACTGCCACCGCCCACAACTGCTGCAGCTACGCCAGCCATGACCAGGCGTTTGCGTCGTCTTCGATTTCCGCTGAGGCGAGTAAGAGAGGTCAAGTCATGGTCCTTGGCGAGTAATGGGGTTTGCCGTTGTTGGCTGACCATGACTGCGCCTGTATCAGAACTTCACACATAGTCTCGCTTGTGTCCTGATGAATTGACACGTCAGTTTGAAATTTGCACGCTCTAGTTACGTGTTCGTGCTTGTGACGTGTCTTTACTGCGGTTTGTGGGCGCAAAAGCTGCTGAGGGCAGGTGGATAGATTTGACCACATGCTTAAAGCTGGAATCGTCGGATTGCCCAACGTTGGCAAATCCACCTTGTTCAATGCCCTGGTGGCCAATGCGCAGGCTCAGGCTGCCAATTTTCCGTTCTGCACGATTGAGCCGAATGTGGGCACAGTGGCGGTTCCCGATGACCGCCTCCAAAAGCTCTCCGACCTCAGCAAGAGCAAAGAGCTGATCCCCACGCGGATGGAGTTTGTGGATATCGCCGGTTTGGTGAAGGGTGCCAGTCAAGGCGAAGGCTTGGGCAATAAGTTCCTGTCCAATATTCGTGAGGTCGACGCGATTGTTCATGTGGTGCGTTGCTTTGAAGACGACGATGTGATTCACGTGTCTGGATCGGTGGGACCTGCTCGCGATGCAGAGGTGATCAATCTTGAGCTTGGCTTGGCCGATCTCTCTCAGATCGAAAAGCGGCGGGAGCGGCTGAAGAAGCAAATGCGCACGAGTAAAGAAGCGCAGGTGGAAGATGAGGCGCTTGCACGCATCCAAGAGGTGCTCGAAGCCGGTGGCGCCGCACGCAGCATTGAGCTGAGCGATGAAGAAGCTCTGATGATCAAGCCGCTCGGACTGCTCACCGCCAAGCCAATCATTTACGCCACCAATGTGAGCGAAGACGACTTGGCTGCGGGCAATAGCTACTGCGAAGAGGTTGCGGCCCTTGCAGAGAAAGAAGGTGCTGAGTCCGTCCGCATTTCAGCTCAGGTGGAAGCCGAGTTGGTTGAGTTGGGTGCTGAAGAATGCGCTGATTATTTGCAAGGGCTGGGCGTAAGTGAAGGAGGGTTGCGCAGTCTCATTCGTGCCACCTATCGCTTGTTGGGTTTACGCACCTATTTCACAACTGGTGAAAAGGAAACACGGGCTTGGACCTTCCGTGCCGGGATGACCGCACCGCAAACAGCAGGGGTGATTCACACTGATTTTGAACGTGGATTCATCCGTGCTCAAACCATCGGTTGGGAGAAGTTGCTGGAGGCTGGCTCACTTTCTGAAGCTCGAAATAAGGGCTGGTTGCGCAGTGAAGGGAAGGACTATCTCGTGGCCGAGGGTGATGTGATGGAATTTTTGTTTAATGTTTAATCGGCTCTCTGATTTCTTCAATAGAATTGCTAATCCCATAAGGCCTGAAACAAAGTAATTCGCTTGCCTTTTTGCATCAACTTGTCTATAGGGCTGCGGTAGGAATGGGCCGCAAGCAAGAGTCGTCTTATCGCTACTAGTTACTGTGACTTGCTAAACAATAACTGTTAGGAGTAGTAGCCATCCGAGCTTATTCTTCATTGCTTAGTTAGTCAGTTGAATTCAGAGAAACCATCTTCTAAATCCCACATCCAGAGGAGTTCCAAGCTGCCTTCAATTTCTTCCTGCGCCTCATCATCATTGACAAGATTGCAGGAGTAGAGTTTTGCGTAGTTGAATTTCTCAGGATTATCTTTGTAGGCCTCCTTTATTTGTTTGACCATCAGCTTGAGAGCAACCAATGCTTTCTTTTTGTTGGTGAATGTTTCCCAAGCACTTTCAGCGACAGTTGTAATGCAGACAATCCTGTAGAACTTAATTGGTTTGGTCATCAGCGTCATTGGCTCGTAGTTCGATCAGCAGCTCCTGAAGCCGAGCCAGCGTCATCTGAATGTCGAATGTCATCGGTTGACGGTAACTGCTTAAAGCATGCCTGTGGCAATAAAAACCCCTACTCATGGAGGGGCGGACAGGAAGACAAGTTAGGCGTCTCATTTGCCGCCAATATGAAAGACGTCTGGAACATGATTGCAAATGCATAACTCTGCTGATGTGCACTGGCGTTCTAGCAGATATTGCTTCTAAAAGATTCTGAATTCTTAAAAACATTATTTAAGAATCACCGAAATCGATTGTTAATGGTAAATGGCTCGCACTTAAAGTTGCGTGTATGAAGCCAATAATCCTAGAATATGATCCCAGCAAATATCGATTTCAGGAATGGGCTTGCCAAGTTCTTGGGGTTGCAAGCCTAGAGACGGCTCACGCATCAGATCAAGTCAAGATATTAAACAGAAGTCCAACCCAAAACCAGCTAGCAGATTCTTTTGATGAAATTTTTGAGAATTATTGTTCATTTATATCCGATATCATTGTAGATAAAATTGGAAAGATTGCCTCTTACCAGAGTCCACCATCTTTTCGCTTTCATTACTGTGGACTAGGGAGTAGTGTTTTTCACAAGGATCGAGACTTTGGTGTTGAACAAGGAAGATTGAATATTTGGGTCCCTCTTACCAAGGTTTGGGGGGATAATAGTCTTTGGGTCGAAAGTAAGATTGGGGCCAAAGATTTTAAGCCAATTACAATGCATCCAGGGCAGGTTTTGGTTTTTGATGGTGTTAATCTTGGGCATGGATCAAAAATAAATACAACGATTTCGAGCCGTGTAAGTTTCGACTTTCGCGTTATGCCAGGCCCCGGTCCTGCCATGCCAGCTTCCTATTGACTTCTAATAAGGTTATAGAATGATCAATAAGATAAAAACCCCGCTTTTGGCGGGGCTGGTAAATATTGAGTTGGGAGTTTGATGCGATGCCTATCTACCTTGCGGTTTTGGCTAGGGAAGTGACCAAGACTTTGCAAGGAAAGCTAGGAAGTGGATTCCTCAGGATTAACTCATCAGATAAGTTTTCTGGCAAATAAAGTTATTGTATTTGTTTATCAAAGAGCTTCAATGGCTTCCATTGCTGGAACAAATTGTGTGCTGTTTTGATTGAAATCTGTGCACTCTTGATTCATGGCCTCACTGACCAGCTGGATGGTTTGGGTGGCTTGGGAAGACTTTAGCCACTCCTTTTGCGATTCCCAGTTGTTATTTTTAATTGCTGCTTCCACGATGAGATCAGCGCGCTTTTGGCTGTAGTCAGCGTGCAGCACTTTGCAGGCTGCATAAGCCGATTGACCTACGAGTGCTCGGCGCATGTCTTGCTCGGACGTCTGGTTGGTCTGGGCTTGTGCGCCACTCCAAACGATCGCCTGACTCAGCATCAAACCAAGGCTGATCCAGAGCAAATGTTTGCGGGGCATCATCGGCTTACTCATAGGTCGCGCTGAAAGTCTCGCCTGTGGCCATCGGGATGGTGAGTTCCTCTCTCCATTGGCTCAGCGGTTTCTCCCAGCCTTCCTCCCAGCGCTGCAAAACCAGCGGCTTGGCCTGCAGGCCGACGCGTTGGCCGTGAGCAATGGCGCGACTGATCGCTTCGTGGTCAGCGGGTTGAAAGCGGAAGGCCTTAAAGCTGGCCAGAAGATTGAGCAGCACGTAGGCGGGGAAGCCAATTTGGGTGGCGGTGATCGCCAACACGGCCGACTCCCCCTGCGCTTGGGTGTTGAGCCCAGCGATCACGTGATGAATGTCGTGGGTGGTAGCGATGCGTTGGGTGAGCCAGAGGGCTTCCGTGCTCGTGTCTCGAGGACGGAAAAAGTCGGCGTCGTAATTCAAGCGGCGAATCATTCCCGCATAGGCCCGGCCCAGTGTTCCTTCTGGAAGCAACTCCAGCGTCTCAATGTTTGGTTGAAAGGCTGGGAAGCGCTGTTCCATCATCTCGGCACCGCCAGGTAAGGCCTTAAAGCGCGCGATCGAAACAACCATTGCCTCACTGTCGAGGAAGTTGTCAATCAGGTCACCCACCCCTTTGAGTGAACCTTCCGTGACTGCAATCTCGCGCAGGATGCGCAGATTTTTAATGGAGCGCAGCAGCTCGCGGGTTCGTGGCATCTAGGGGTTCCTCGATCGGGCTCGCACTCAAATTAGGTTTGTAGCGTGGACGAACGGCCTTCAGCAGGGGAACCACCGCTAAACAGGTGCAAGCCATCAACAACCAAAGCACCAAGCCGTGGCCCTGTTGGTCTAAGAGGGCACCTGCTAGTAGAGGTGCTGCGATGGCACTGATCGCAAAGCACTGCGAGAACAAGGCCATCGCTAAACCGCGATGTTGCAGTGGCGTTTCTTCCACCATGGCTTCTGCCGCCGTTGGTAAAAAAGCAGCCTCTCCAAAGGCGATCGGAACCATCGCAAGCGCAATCAGGCTGCTGCCTCCCGACCAGAGCGCGGACCCAGCCAATAAGAGGCAGCCTGTGATGAATCCGAGCAGACCCATGCCTAAGCCAAAACGCAGACTTCGCTTTGCAACCCAATTGCCGATCGGCCACTGAAGCACCATCAACAGAAGGAGCTGCCAAGCAATCAAGCCGCCGCTGGAGGCTTCGCTGAGCGGTGCGCGGGCAATCCCTCCTCGCACCATGTCCAGCGGAAGGGCGCTTTGCATTAAAGACACAATTCCAGTGGCGACTACGCTCACAACCAGCACTGGAATGAGGGGAAGAAGCCAGTGCCAGCCTGCCTCTGAGTTGGCTATAGCCTTCGTCTTGGCGTCGCTGTTCGACGCTGTTTCAGCCTTGAGTTTGTGATTGTTGGTTGTCGTGGCGCTGGCATGCAAAAGCGCTGCCCGTCCGTCTGGCAGGGGCGTGAGCAACAACACCACCAGCATGCTCAACACGGCCGCGGCCTCCACCGCATAGACCATCCGGATCATCTCCATGGCGGTTAAAACCGCACCGAGTAAGGCGCCAGTGGCGACTCCTAAGGCGTCGGCGCTGCGAGCGAGAGCGTATCCACGGCTGGAATTAAAACCGCTGCAGCTCAAGGGAACGGCCAATTCAATGGCAGGGAAATAAAGGCCAGCCGCTACACCGATCAGCAACTGTCCAACGAGGTATCCGTTAAAGCCTGTGGCCTGAAACAGCACCAAATCCGCCATTAAGGCGAGCAGGGCAGCGGCTCGAACTGGCCATGAGCAGGTCAGCCCGCGGTCCAGCAAGACGCCACTCAACAGCCTTGCCACCGTGCCGATCAAGGCAGAGGCCGCCAAGCCTTGACTCACTTGCACTGCCGTGAAGCTGGCCTGGTGAAACACGATCGGTGTCAGATAAATGACACCACCCGCTCCAAAAGATGCGAGCAGGCGAATAAACGCCACTTCTTGCAAAGGTGCGGGAAACTGGTTCCACCAGTGGACTGGTCTTGGCCTTGCGAAGACGCTCAACAGGACTGCGAATAGCTGCAGGATGCGTGTGCAGTCTGCTGTTTTTAGGCGTCTCACCGCGTCCGTTGTGGGCTGCTTCTCAGCTGGAAGTGCAGATCGATGGCACGGTTATTCCATTTTCGATTGGTGATTTGGCGCTATGGGCGCGGTCTGATGGACGTCACCGCTCCGAGCTCAGTACTTGGTTCTCGTTGTTAGCGCCAGATAGTCGTGCAGGGGTTTTGGAGCTGCTTCAGGCTCCAGTGGTCCTTGATCGCAGCATGGCGCGCCAGCTGATGAATAGCTGGGCTGGCCGGCAATTGTTTGATCAAGTTGCCGATTTAGTTCGGGTCGACAATGACAAGGAGGGGGTCATCGTTCGTCAAACGATTAACGACCTTCTAAGCCGACAGCAGCAGGTCTCGAGCTTGGATTTGCTTGAGGCTTTACCTGCGGACAGCGTTCGTCTTGATCTCGATCTCTTGCTCGAGCTGGCATCCAGTTGGCGGATGCAACTGGAGCGCCAACAAAATTTGGTGCGCAGTTTGGATCGTTTCCCCGTGACGGCCTCAGCTGCTGATCGTGCCGCTGTCTCCCCTCAAGACTCGGGCTCATTGTTGGAACCGCACTTGATGTCCTTAGCGGTCAGCCATCGCGAGGAGCCATTGGGGTTTCAGCTCTGGTTGCCTGGGGAGGGGTCCCCAAAACGAGAGCAATGGATGGTGCTGATGCCTGGATTAGGCGGTAGCCCAGATCATTTTCGCTGGCTTGGCCGCGGCCTGAGTCGTCGCGGTTGGGCCGTCTTGGTTCTAGAGCACCCGGGCAGCGATGACGTAGCGGTCCAAGCGCTATTGGAGGGGCGTCTCCCCCCTCCCGGTGTGGAAGTGCTTCCCGCTCGGCTGAAGGATCTTGATGCCCTGCTTAAGGCCCGTGATCAGGGAGTGTTTCAAGTGCCGGGTCAACGCTTGGTCCTGGCTGGCCACTCCCTGGGTGCCTTCAGTGCGTTGCTATCCACAGGTGCACGGCCGGCTCCAGGTCTTGCGCGGCGTTGCTCTTCGGTTTTGGGTGATTTACCGCTCAGCAATTTGTCGCGCTTGTTGCAGTGTCAGTTGGTCGATGTTTCGTTGCCAAAGCAAGTCGCACCCAAGGGTTTGTCGGCTGTGATTGGCTTCAACAGTTTTGGCAGCCTGCTCTGGCCTGCTGGCTCTCTTTCAAAGACCGTCAAAGTTCCTGTGTTGTTCACTGGCGGCACCCTTGATCTGATCACGCCGCCGCTCAGCGAACAGTTGGGTTTGTTATTGGCAATGCCTGCCGATCCTTCTAGCCGCGTGGTGCTTGTTGAGGGGGCGAGTCATTTTTCCCCCGTGCGCGTTGAGGGGCAGAGGCAAGGTGGACGCGGTGAGGATCTCTTCCAGCTGGGTGAAGAGCTCGTGGGTGTTCAGCCGCTCCAGGTGCAAGCGCTCTTAGAGCAGGAGGTGGTGCAGTTTTTAGTGGAACAAGAACAGAGCAAAGCTGAGCATCAAACTCCTGCCAAGACGCTGCATTTGAAGCTTGGAGAGCTTCACCTTCATCGGCTCGATCGAGACGCGGCGCAAGCCCTCGTGGCTCAATAACGGATGCGCGGATCGAGCACGGCGACCAAGAGATCAACCGCCACGCTCACCATCACAACAAGGGCGGCAATGGCCACAACGATGCCTTGGACAACCGGATAGTCGCGTTGGTTGATGCTTTCTTGAAGGCGCATGGCAATGCCTGGCCAGGAGAAGGTCACTTCAATGAGCAGTGCTCCACCGATCAGTGATGCCACCGTGATCCCTGCAATCGTGAGCACGGGCAGCAGAGCATTGGGCAGGGCATGTCGCAGTACAACTTGGGTTTCACTCAGTCCACGGCTTCTCGCAGATTCCACATAATCCGATTTCAGGGTGCGGTTCAGATTGAGACGGAGCGCGTTGGTGAACACTCCACTTAGGAGGAGCCCCAAGGTGCCTGCCGGCAGCACGAGGTGTCGAATGGTTCCTTGAAGGGCAGACCAATTGCCGCTGATCATGCTGTCAAAGATCAGGAAGCCGCTGCCCTCTGGGGGAATCAAGCTGGGAGGGAATCTGCCGCCAACGGGCAGCCAGCCAAGCATGACCGCAAACACGAGTTGGATCAGCATGGCCGCCCAAAAGGGGGGTAATGCATAGGTGCCAATTCCATAGAAGCGGCCGGCGAGATCAAACTTTCCCTCGGGTCGGGCAATCCCGCTAAATCCCACGGCCAAGCCCAGAACGGCCGAGATAATTAAGGCGGTGATCCCTAGCTCCAGGCTTGCCGGGAGCGTTTTACTGATGATCGAACGCACCGGCTCGTTATTAATCAGGGCAACGCCTAAATCTCCGTGAACCAGTCCGCTGAGAAAATCTAAATATTGATTCCAGAGCGATTGATCGAGACCCAGGCTGCTCCTTAGAGCGGCTTTAGCTGCCTCTGGGGCCCTGCTGCCAAGAACGGCATCCACCGGGTCCCCTGGAGCGACACGGAGAAGCAGAAACACCAGGCTGGCGATCAGCCAAAGCATGAGCGGAGCTAGCGCGAGGCGCGTTGCGCAGTAGCGAAACAGCTCCCTTCCTCTTGCCATCAGCGTCGCTCACCGAGTTGGGCCAGATTCACGAGTCCGCTGCCGTTAAAGGTGGGAGGGTTCAAACGAAGCTGGGCCCAGGCTTTTGGAGCCACAAACCAGACCGGGATGTAAGGAACTCCTTGTGCTGCCATTGCATCCACGCTTGCTAGCTCTTGTAGACGTGCCTTGCCCTGAAGACTGTCGCTACGGCGCAAGGCGTCTTGGAGCCCTGGTTCGGTCCAGAACGTACCGCCATCCACGGCTTCACCCGCCTCGCAAACATTCCCTTCTGAGCGCTTGCAACTGAGCAAGGGGGAGATGTAGGCCTCAGGATCTGGGTAGGAGCCACTCCAATCAAGAATCACCGCTTCGAATGATCCTTCGCTGAGCTGTTTGTAGACCGTGGTCGACTCCACTCCGTTGAGGGTCATTTGGACGCAGTTGGGCAGATCTCGCTTCAGCTGAGCTTGCCAGGTGAGGGCCATCAAACGATCGGAGGGAACGTTGGTGCGAAATGTGAATGGCACTTGCAGCCGACGGCCTGAGCAGTAGCCAGCTTGTTCAAACAACTTGCGGGCTGTTGCAAGGTTGTAGGTCGGCCAGGGCTCGGTTTTGCCTCCCCGCAAACTTGGGGGAATGAGGGAGCGCAATGGCTCTCTTTGGGTGTAGCTAACGCGGGCGCTGATCAACCGGCGATCCAGGCTGTGGGCGAGGGCCCGTCGCACGGTGTGACGTTGCATCGGCGGGCTGTTGGTGCGCAGGGTCACAAACGTGATGTTCATGGCCGGACCTTTGCTCTCGTGGAGCAGGGTCTTGTTAGCCCGTTCGCTCAAGGCCCGTTTCTGATCTTCATCGATGGAGTTCGACAGCAACACATCCACCTCGCCGCTGACGAGGGCTCCAAACAGTGCTGTGGAATTGCTGAGATTGATGAGGTCGAGCCCAACATTGTTTGGAGCTGCTCCCCAGTAGTTGCGGAAGGGGAGAAGCCTTTGCTGGGTATTGCGAAAGCTGTTGAGGGTGTAGGGCCCCGTTCCTACAAATCGATCATTCAGGAAACGATCGGCATAGTCGGCGTAGGCCTTTGGGGATACGGGGGTGAGATAAGGGGAGGTCAACAGGCTCTCGATCGAGCTGGAGGGCTGCTTGAGGCGCAGGCGCAGTTCAAAGCGCGTGGGCGTTTCAATTGCCGCAATCCGATCGTTCAGCAAATAGCGCTGGGAGCCGATGCGTAGGAAGCGCTTCAAGCTGAAGGCCATTGCTTTTGCGTCGAAGCGAGTGCCGTCGTGGAACAGCACATCGCGGCGCAAAGGGATGGTCAAGCTGAGACCGTCATCACTGAGCTCAGGCTTGGATGCGGCCAATTGGGGCTGAAGCTTTCCGTTGGTGCCTCGGATGTAGAGCGTGTCGCCGAGGGCACTCAAGACTTGCAAGACCCCTGTCGTGCTTGCCAGTGCTGGATCAAGGGAGGAGATGCGACCGGCGCTGGCCACCGTGAGTCGCTCGCTCTGGCGTTTGGGTTGGCAGGCGCTTTGGCTGAACGCAAGGGCCAATCCGATCAACACGCTGGCCTGAAGGCGAGAGCGACGGCGATCAGTCACGCAGCGATTGTTGATATCAACTGCCATTCAACGTCCTAAGGGCCCTGTCGTCCTTAGTCGATCTCTCCTTTAGGGCTGGAGATCTGTTCAAGCGCGACTTCAAACACAGGGCAACCATGGGAATCCAGGGGCCATTGGCGAATCCAACAACGGTCATGGTCGTCATCAATCCCGATGACTTGAAACGGACCTTCTCCTGAGCGGAGCTTGATGCAATCACCTTGATGAAGCGTCATGACAGACCGGGAACTCTGCTGATCGCAGTGTGATCCGAAGGCCAGTGTTCGTTCGTTCGACATGAACGGTTGAGAGCACAGATCTGCAAATGCAAATTTGCTCTGTGATAGTTCTTACAACTCTGCCTCATCTTGGTGCTTGGCCGCCAGGGGAGGGTTGGTGATGTGAACCTGCTCAAAGACAGCCGAGATGGGCATCCAGGCTTAAAACTCCTGGAAGTGCATGAATGGCTTTGAGCGCTGCACTCATTTGCCCATTGCCAACAACGTGCGTGATCACAACGATTTCAGCTCCCGCATCACCGGCTTCAAGCTGAACGATCGATTGAATGGAGACGTTGTGGTCGCCGAAGCAGCTGCCAATGCGGCCGATCACGCCTGGTGCATTCTCTGTTTTGAAACGCACGTAGTTTCGTTGGCTGGTTTGCTCCTTGTTGGCCAGGTGGCAGGCGCGCCAGCTGGAGGCTGCGAGCAGGGGGTCGAGGTTTCCGTCTGCTGGTTTGAGTTGGCGAATGCCAGCAATGTTGAGGATGTCGGCAACCACGGCCGAAGCAGTGGGTCCTGAGCCAGCGCCAGGTCCGTAAAACATCACCCTTCCGATCGGATCCCCCTCAACCAAAATTGCGTTGTTCACCCCATTCACTCCGGCGAGGGGATGGTCATTGGGGACCAGGGTGGGTTGAACGCTGACCGCCAGAGGTAGGGAGGTGGGATGGCTGGGGTCGGGCTCCATGCTTTCGGCTACGGCGAGCAGCTTCACGCCGTAGCCCAACTGGGTGGCGTAATCCACGTCTCTGCTTTGCAGCGTGCTGATGCCTGCCGTGTAGATGCCATTGCGATCAATGGGTCCCCCGAAGGCCAATCCGGACAGGATGGCGATTTTGTCGGCGGCATCAAATCCCTCAACATCTGCGGCTGGGTCCGCTTCCGCGTAACCCAGATCCTGGGCGTCGCGAAGGACAGCGTTGTAATCCGCACCCTCCTCGGCCATCCGACTCAAGATGTAATTCGTGGTGCCATTGATGATTCCGCTCACGCGCTGAATGCGGTTGCTGCCGAGCGATTGCTTGAGCGGCTCAATGATTGGAATCCCGCCGCCAACGGCGGCTTCAATCAGCACGTAAACACCTGCGGCCGCAGCTGCTGAGGCAATCTCTTCGCCATGTCTGGCGATCACCGATTTGTTGGCGGTCACAACCGACTTGCCAGCAGAAATCGCGCGCATGATCAGGGTGCGAGCTGGTTCGATGCCTCCCATCACCTCCACCACAACGTCCACAGCTGGGTCGTCGACGACGGCTTCAGGGGATGTGGTGAGGATGCTTTCGTCTAGAGCAATGGGCCGTGAGCGGTTTCGATCTCTTACCGCCACACGTACCAGATCCAGATCAGCGATCAGAGGATGTCTCCCCTCTGGTGTCTGGAGAATGCTTGCCACTCCGGCACCCACTGTGCCGAGACCGAGAAGGCCGATTCCGATCCGGGTGGACATTGGTCAGGTTCCGTTTGCGTCGCTAATAAACAGACTCTATGGATCCACAGCCTCATTGGTGTTTTTAAGGGCAAGAGCCTGGGATTGCATCGCCCGCAAAATGTTCAAAAAGCCGTTGGCCCTCGAGGGAGTCAGGCTTGCTTGCAGGCCAGTCGCGGCAATGAAGGCAGGATTGACGGCTAGGACTTGATCAGGGGTGAGATCACTCATCCCTTTGATCAATAGGGCGAGCAGCCCTTTGGTGATCAAGGCATCGGACTCTCCTGTCCAGCACACGCGGTTGTCCTGGAGAGCGGCATGAATAAATACTTGAGACACGCAACCTTGAACCTTGCGGTCTTCGGTTTGCAGCTCTGCCGGCATGGACGGGAGCTTTTTGGCCAGCCAGAGCACGTACTCGTAACGCTTACGTGGGTCTGGCGTGCCGCTAAGTCGATCTGCCAGGCGGTCTAGCTCCTCGCTTCCGTATTGGCTTGAAGAGCAGCGGGGTTCTGCCATGGACGGATTCAGCGATTCAGGCTGGGTTGGCGCACCTTACCCATCAGGCTGACAAGTCCGAGTAGGGCAGGGGCCCCCAGCCAGGCCAAATGCGGTAGCGCTGTGGATTGGTTTTGCGTTTGCACCACCTCGTCTAGCAAGACACTTCCCTGTCGAATCGGTAGTTCCAAATAGTCGCGATGTCCGGGGCCACCATCCACTTGCAAATCCAAGACGCCTTCAACCAGGTCCGGAAGTGTCAAGACCAGTTGTCCATTGGCTCCGATCTCACCGAGTTCATCTCCAGGGGTTCCATCGGCGTTGATCAGGCGCACAGCGGCACCTTCCACTGGCTCCCCTGTAGAGAAGCTGCTACTGAGCTCTAATTGGCCATCGAGATAACGCAGTGAGCTTTCGATTCCATGGGCCTGGGCCGGCTGGCCTGCCATGAATCCCACACCCAAAGCAGTGCAGGTGACCAGCAGGCGGCGTGAAAACACGGACATGGCAGCAGGCTTAGAAGATTTTCATCTTGCAGAACATTCGCCCTACTGGCTAGCCCTGCGCAAGCTGCAGCCTTGCTCGGTGATCCATCCATCCAAGGGCTGATCCCAGGGTTCTGCCGGTAGCAAGGTGGCATGGACGCACGCCTCCGGTAGGACGGCAAACGTCGGCAGCGTTGACCATCCCGGTTGACTGAGCAAGCGGTCATAGCAGCCGCCTCCATAGCCCAGGCGCATGCCGTTGCGATCGACCGCAAGGGCTGGGATGAGCAAGAGAGCTAGCTCGGTGGGATTTAACGCTGGTGATGAGAGTGGGGCAGGTATGGAAAAGGCATCACCGCGAAGCTCTGTTGGAGATGGGGCCTCTCGCCACGAGTGATAGGTCACGCTGTAATCCGCTGCCGTTGCAGGCAGGGCCAAGGGTGCAGGCTGCAGTTCGGCCAGCAGGCGTAAATCGGGTTCCCCAGGAAGGGGCCAGGTGATTCCGATCGCTCCATGGCGGTGAGGAGGATCCTGGGCGTTCAGATGGGCGAGCACGCTCTCAACCAGGGAAGCATTCAGCCTTGGCATCAGCGCTTGGCGCAGGCGGCGGTATTCAGACCTCAGAGCCTTTTTATTCATGCGCTTCTATTCATCAGCTTGCTGCGCAGAGCGCGATGCAGTGGTCTGTTGCTGTGTCGAGTGCTGTGTTGAGTGGAGTGTCGAGCCATTGCTGCAAATGGTTTGGGGTTGAGCTTTAAACCAATGACCTTGGCCACCACTTTGCAAGCACGTTGTGAGAGCGATGAGGGTCTGGCTGTTTTCTGGGTTCGAGAGGGTCACGGCTGAGGTAACTTCGCGACATCACAAAAATGAGGACTGATGAACAAGCTGAAAACTTGGCTGAAGCAGCTCAATGCTTATGCAAACAAGCATCTTCAAACTTGGGAGATTGAAAGAAAGCGCTGAAGAACGGCGGTCTTGAAGATTTGATCGTTGAGCTGCATGGTGATCTTTCCTGCTGTGCCTCCTTCTTGTCTAAAACCTGGATAACACGTTGCGTTGTAATGATGAAAGCCGTTGCCTTTTGTGCATCTCTGCTGCTGGCCTTGCCTATGGCTGCAGCTGAGAAGGGCACATCGACCGCCCAAGGTGCTAGTCAACAGATGGCTACGGCTCAAGCGATGCGGAGTGTTCCCAAGGGGGCAACAGTTGTGGATACCACTTGCAAAGAAATTGGTGTTGGTGCATTCAACTATCGGTTCCAATGCGCAGTCCATTGGGCTCAATAATTAGAGCAGCTTGCACGTCCATTCTTGATCCCAGCCTGGGTGGTTTGGCATTTCGATCAGATGTAAGCCAGGTCACCAAGTTGTTGCCTTGGTCTCTGTTCACGACGCCCTTGTGAGTATCGATTTACAGGTTCCAGCAAAGAGTTCTTTGCCAGTTAACAGATGACTTTACTGTCTCTCATCGGCCTTGCTTGTTCCCCGTAAAGTCAGTCCATTCCTTTGATTTGGAGGGGTGAATCAACGTTCCTACCGACTTCATGGGTGTGCTCAGGGAATTGAATGAAGAGGATGCTCTGAAAGAGCTGATGCACCAGAAGTCATCGCAAACGCAAACTCAGACGATGGAGACCTTGCCTGAGGCAACGTCGAAATACCCGACCACGATTTGAAGATCTCCAGATTGAACTGCGTTGGCCAATACATCGCTGCGTGTTGTGAGCTGTTGAGCCGTTGCATTGGCATTGTTCTTGATGGCGTTCTCCAAGCTGTCTCCTGGGACCAAGTTGGCTCGAATCGGCTTGATCAACTGATCGAATAGTGGCGTGAGTGTTTTACTCGCTCGAGCGGCTTGAACAGCGCCACAATTGCTGTGGCCCAATACCAAGATCAAGGGCGTTTTTAAGACCGCAACGCCAAACTCGAGAGAGGCAATTCCCTCGTCAAAAGGAGTGTTGCCTGCGCTGCGAACGACAAACAAATCACCGGCAGCAGCATCAAAGATCCATTCCGGAGCAACTCTGGAGTCAGCACAGCTGATGATGGAAGCCCAAGGAGATTGAGACGCTTCCAGAACGCTTGCAGGAAGGAAGCAATTGTCTAACCAAAGGTTCGACATCACTTGTGCCCGTTCGTTCAAACTCGTTGCCTTGTTCTTCGCTTGCCAAGCTGCCGCAAACCGCGCATTTCCAGCGATCAGGGCCGTGAGTGAATCGTCTGGCCGGCAGGATCGAGCGGATTCCTTCGGCTCTAGAAACGCTGCTTCGGCCCTAGCCGGCTTGATCAACTGCATCGCAGCCGCGAGACCAAAAGCATTGAGCCCACCACGAAACAGAAAAGAGCGTCGATTGAGGGTCACGAAACCTGCTTGTTGTGATACTCAATTCCCAGGGTGCGGATCAAGACCCAGTGAGGATGATTTGCAAAGTTTAGACAGGGCTTTCCAGCCAATCACACGTTTTGAAGTGCTGTGAACACACTAATTCCAAGCTGTTAGCGGCATTGATTTCAGTCAGGTTGGCTTGCGTGGTGATGTTCACAGCCCATTTGTGAGCCTTAGGACCTTCTCTAGATCGACCGATGCCACCTATCAGCGTGAGCGATCCCTTTCTCAATCTCTTCATAATGAGAACCGATTTGGGTCTTTACTCCTTCTGTTCACTGGTTTTTGTCTCATCGATTCCGCGCGCTGGCGCGCTCATAGATGTAGGGGGCTTTTAGATCGATTCTGCGGCGAGATACAGCGAACCAGCAAATCCATCGCGTCGTTTTCGATCACCCCATAAACATTGCAGATCCCCATGTGTTTCCTTGTGATAGAGATCTTCTGCGAGCCGCACGAGATTTCCGCCGGTCTGCAAATAGTCATCGGCGCTCTCGTATCCATTGTTTTGGAGCCACTGCACGGTGAGGTTGATCGCAGTTTCTTCGACCCTGGTCATTGCACCGTCACGTCATCTTGACGTTCTACTCGGCTGATCACTTCAGTGCTGGGCAATAAAAAACCCCGCTGGTGGCGGGGCTTAACTCAATCGTTAGGAGAAGGACTCAATCGTCGCCTTCTTCCTCAGAACCCACAGGAATCAAGCGAATGGCTTTTTTGCCAAGCTTGATGGTGAATTCGTCACCAACTTGGAGATCGAGCATGGCGGTGTAAGCCTTGCCGATCAGAAGATTTCCGTTGCCTTGAACTGTTGCAACGTAAGAAAGCTTGCGTCCGCCTTTACCAACGCCAGCACTTCCGCCGCCGAGGTCAATGCCTTTGGCATTGAGGAGAGCCTCATAAAAGGCGGTGAAATTGACCCGGTCACTGCCGTCTTTCTTTTTAGAGACGTAGCCACAAGCTGTGGCGAGATCAGTCTTGGATACATCGCCTAGGTCTTTTACCTTGGCGAGCAGGTCAGAACCGGTAAGCATTTGAAAATTGCGTTTCACTATTACTAACAAACTCCATGCCTACTAGTCAACTATTTGCCCATATCAGTTGTTTTTCCTCTTGCCTCTTTCTCTGGCCGAAAACGATTCCGATTCAATAGTTCTTCATCATGAGGGATGCTCCGACCCACTTTTATGAGTTGCCGCAGTGCTTTTGCGGTTTTGGGGATAATGCTCTCTCCCCAGAGCAGAGTCAGATGAAGATCTTGATTTTGATACCGGGCTCATTTGCGGCTTGATCCAGCCCGGTGGCTTACATCCTCATGGTGTGGGGCTGATGTGGTCGTTCCTTGTGCCGAACATCAATGGGATAAACAAGCGCGACGAATGGTTTCGGTTTGCCTTGACTACTAAGAAGGTTGTCAATTTGGTGGTTGCCTCGGTTGTGCTCAGTTGAGCGGCTGTTGTTACCAACCTCTCCGCAGCAGCTTGATCTCCGGAGATCAATTCAGCATCAGGATGCAGCTCACCAGGTCAGTTCAAGTCAATGGATTAGGCAGGCCTCGCGAATCCGTTGATCATTGCTTGCGTATCGCAACGGTAAAGACAGTGCAGCACTAAGTCAGGCTCTGCTCGCTCTGAAGTCAATATCGATGCGCTGAGGTTTGTGCTATCGCATGATGCATTGCCTAAAAAGCTTGATGAGATCGTGCTTCTTAGCTCTAACGCTGCACGACAGCAATCAATCGCTATCGATTTTTACTCAGTGAGTGGATTTCAAGATTGCAGCGCTTTCCTCTGCGTGCTGTTTCAGTATTCAAAACCTGAGTGAGCGGCCTGTGCAGCTTGATCACATCGCCTGCCATCAAGCTTGCACGGGGTTTTGACACATTTTTGGGCAATAACTCGCTTTTTACTGCCCTTTTTGTGATATAGATCGCAAATCACGTCAGTGCTGGATGGTGACCGCATGACGAGGTTGTTGGGGTAGGCCAGTTTTGCTTCGACAGGCGTCGCTTGATCGCTCACGGGTGATCAAGCCCCTCAACCCAGCCTTAGTTTGATATCTAGCCCTGTCTTTGCAGTGGTTTCTCAGGTCAAAGTCTTGGCTGCAAGGCTGTAAGGCTGTGAATCAATGTTGAGCTCGCTCCTGGGGGAGAGCGATGCGTGATTCTCGAAATTTAATCGAGCAGCCATTCGGCCGAGTGGGTCGCTGGGCCCTCCGATTGTTTGCAATTGCAGTCAGGGGCGCAGGCTCTCCCCTGTTGTTTCAGGTCATCGATGGTTTCTGTCTCAAGATTTGATTAGAACCTGAGTTCCGCTGGTCAGTGAATGCCTGCACCAAAATCCACGACACAACCCAATGCCCGTTGCTGGGTTTGGTTCAAGGGCGATCCTCTCAAGACGGAGGGATGTTGGAAGGGGGGCTGGTACGGAGCTCCTTCCGTGATTGGAGGTGTGAGGATTGAGCATCACGATTATGTGCCGTGCAGGGTCCCGGAGTGGAGGGTGGTTTTCGCGGAGCCTGCTGATCTGCTATCACCTCCCTCTGTTCCAGATGATGCGGAGTGGAAGCTGTATCCCACTGAGCCTCAATGATCATTTTTCAAATGTCTAGGTCGTTTGGATCTGCCGTTTACGGCTTGCCATCCATCCATGCCAACTGAATAAAACAAACTATTCCCGATCGAGGCGAGAATGGTGGTGGGTTTATTTACGATCAAATCACTCTTTTATGGCTGATTGTCCTAGTAATTGCAGGCTTTCTAGGCTTTTGAGTGTTTGTTGTGCCTCCGCCAGCATTGGACGTCCCTGGGGGGCACAATCTGCGATTAAGGATGCTGCCAAGGATGCTTCTGTTTTGATCAAATTGATACAGTGATCAATTCGCCCAATTGGATCTGCGGCCATAGATTCACTTTTCTTGCTCAAAGCCGGAGAAATCTCATTAAGAAGTTGATTGAGCGCGTGTTGTATTGACTCGATTCTTGCTTCTGTTGGCACTAATCGTTGATCAGATGGGTTCATTGCTGTTCAATTGATGTTTTAATTGGTCGCTTGCTAGCTAGATCGTTCGGCAGTGCGTACACCTATATCGATGAAGTGAGCTAAAAACTATGATGAGCAGCTGTAATGGGATATACCTCCTGCATTGAAGTACTGATCAGGTTTTAGACGATAGTATTTCTCTTCGATTGCTTTTGATTGCTCCTCGTAGGGATGGCTAAAGACCTCCTGCAGCTCTTTGATTAGCGCATAGTCGCCTTGCTTGGCTTGTTGGTACGCAGGAGCGATGAGCCACTCGCGCCAAGTGTATTTCGGATTAACTCGCTTCATCTTTTCCGCGATCTCGGCTGGATCCCCAATGCTCTGAATCAGCTCGTTCCAGTGTTGGATCCAGGTTTGCCATTTCTCTTCCACTTGTGGAGAGATCGATGAATAAAAGCTTATTTTTAAATTAGATAGATCATTTGGAATCTGGCAAAGCTCGCGGAAGAAAATTGTAAAATCAACTTTTGTCTGCACCATCAGTTGGAATAACTCCTGGACCACTTCATCGTTGTAGTCAGTTAGGCCAAGCTTCTCTGCCCACATCCGTTGAATGGTGGTGTTGATTTCTTTTTTAAAGTCAGCACAGGCTTGGTCTACTTGTTCTAATGCCAGAGCATCATCTGTGACAAGCAGTCTTATGGCTTTCCAAAACATATAAAAATTGGCTTCTGCTGCGACAGGCTGATTAAAGAATGAAAAGTGTTCGCCACCCCCAATCCAAGGCTGGTATTGGGGGTCAAAGACCTCACAAAAACCGAAGGGTCCATAGTCCAGCGTAAAACCACCAGCTGCACAGTTGTCACTATTGAAATTGCCTTGGCAGTAACCAATGCGTAGCCAATGCGCAATCAAGGAAGTGAGGCGTCCTCGATACAGTATTGCCAATTGAATTAATTGAGCGGAAAAATCTAAAGTCTGGTCTATTTCGGATTTGTATTCTCGATCAATTAAATGCAGCACGATCATGCGTAACTCTTTTAATACGTCTGGATGGTCACTGTTTCGAGCACGTCGTGCGAATAATTCCAATTGACCAACGCGTAAAAAGGAGGGTGCTACACGGGTTGAAATGGCAACCGGATCCTCCACTAAAATATCGGGATCAGAAGAGTTGGAGTTTTCTGAATACCAAGGCCGCCTAACTGTCTCTGTTTGTGAGACATAGAGTGTCAAAGAACGCGACGTCGGTACCCCGAGGGCATGCATCAATTCTTGTGCTAGAAACTCTCTCACGCTTGAGCGCAGAACTGCGCGGCCATCAGCACCCCGGCAGTAAGGAGTTGGTCCTCCACCTTTTAATTGCATCTCCCAACGCTTACCTTTAAGGATCCCCTCAAACACTGAAATTGCTCGGCCATCCCCATAACCATTTCCATTTCCAAATGGACACTGTTGATTATATTCAGTCCCATAAATAGATAATGCATACCCTGTAGCCCAGCCAAAAGGGCGCATCGGATCTCGAGTTTCAGAGAGATCACCCGAGAAAAGTTTCTTAAATTCTTCGTTGAAGGCTAGATCTTGATCCAAGCCAAGTTCGGAGAAAAATGTTTCGCTATGGCTTACATAGATGGGCTGTCCCAGGGGCTTCGGAGTGACAGGAACAAAATGACCTGAGCGGACCTGGCGAGGGCGATGATCTTGCCCATCTTCTGTTGATTCAGGATCAGGATGGAGATTATCTAATAACGAATAATTTGCAAGTTGTATGAAATTGTTAAACGTGGCTAGAGATTCTTCTGAACTGGACTTTGATGAATGTGACATTCTTGTTGCCAGTCCTTGTGCTCTCCACACCATCATACCTAGTTGCATTTCCTATCGTCATCTCGCCGCCCTAAAATTTTTCTTATCTATTGATTTAGATGTGATCGGTGAGTATAATTCAAAAGATAAAAGGCCTGCTTCTTCTTTTGGGCTTTTTAGTACTTTCCATTGACGATGGACCTAATCCAATCCAATGCTATTACCACTCTTCATCGACTCGCATCGGTTGAAGATGTTGTGCAATTTGTACGCCTGTGTGTGGACAAGAGTCTCGTTATAGATTTTATTCTGAAGGAGGAGCTTGATGCTTTTATCAAGCCAAGCAATAACTCTGGCTCTTGGGTTCGACAGCAAATTGATGGTGTCAGGGTTAAGGCGGTTGATCAAAATGGTTTTACGATTTATGCGATTTGGATGAGAGAGTCTTTGATGAAGGATTATGTGACGTATTTAGAATCGATTACGAAAACGCTTTCTGATGCTTCTGTCTTCTCGTTTCCAGTGATTTAGGAGTTACCCAAAGATTATTTGCCTAACAGATTGAGAATTCTCCGACATGTTCTCTTCTTACGCCAATGTAGTCTTCTAAAACGGCATCCTCGTTGAATTCCCCAGTGAGGCATTCGATAACCTGTGTGTGGATAAAGGCAGATTCTTCGGCTTTGCCTTCTTGGTACGCAAACCTATCTGGGTAGAGGGTTCGGTACGCATTCGGGATTGTGATAAACCAGCTGCTGTCGTTACCTGCGTAATAAATTTCACCGGCAATGCGGTAGAACTCGCCAAATTCTTTTGCAGGTTCGGGAACCTTCCTGTAGATCTTTGCCTGTTCGTCTGCGGTGAGCCCAAGCCAGTTCAGGCTCTGTTCCATCTTCTCGTTCATTAGAAGCAGGACAACCAATGTCCTATTGATAGCAGCTTTCCTTCGTGGTTACTGATCAAAAGCACACCTATTGCTGGGAGCTTGAGAAGGTTTGCTTCAACAAGCTGCAGGCTTTCTAGCCGCAGGCACCTATGCACTACAGGCTTCCAGTGCTGGAGGCTGCCATCGCCATGAAGAGGATCACAACCGTTGCCGCCACGATTACCACTGGCCAAATTTCCGTATCAGATCCCATGTGGCAATCCCATCGCTGCTTCTAACCATCCAAGCTCATAATCACTAGCTCGTCACGATTGATCCAGTTGGCCTGGGGCGCTAAGTGCAGCTGTGTTTTGGCTTCGCTGCCTGCGATTTTCGGTTTTGCTGCAGATTTCGTCTCGCAGTGTGGCGTTTGTATTTGTCAAAATGTGACAATGATTACTCTTTCGGTCGCTGGGCTGCTGCTTGCCCTCAACGTCGCTCTCATCTCTTCCATCCTCTCCGTCGATCAATTAATCGGTTGAAAATTGGCAGCAGCTGCATCAGTGGCATGTTTCTTTTTCCACTTTTTTGATTTTCAATATCAGTCCTATTAGATTTTGTTCGGATTTTCCAAATACTGAATTCGGTTTCACATATGATTAACCCTTTCCAGTATTAAAATTGGGTTCATTTTCTAGCATAATTTTGCATCAGTCTTTAATGTAAATCGTTTTTCAAATACTTCTAGAAGCCCTCATTTAGTTTTTTTGTTGCTCAGCCTTTCCCTCTATTTAACGTTGAAACCAACCAGTAAGTGCTACTGCTAAAGCATCGGCAGCATCATCGGGTCGCGGTGGGGTTTCGAGATTAAGTTCCCGCATCACGGCCTCAAGCACTTCGTCTTTGTCTGCGTGGCCATGTCCTGTTAACGCCTGCTTAATTTGCATCGGCGGGAATTCCACGATCGGAAGCCCAAAGCGTGTGAGCGTCATGATCAATACCCCGCGGGCCTGCACAACGGCGATGGTGTTGCTTGAGCGGTAGAAGAAAAACTTCTCCACGCTGGCCAGTTCGGGTTGATGGATGCGAATGATTTGGCGCAGGTCACGCGCAATTTCCACCATTCGCTCTCCCTCGCTTCGGCCTGGATCGGTGCGAATGATTCCGCAGTCGACCATCCGTTGTGAGCCTTCCTGTGTCCCCTTGCGCGGCTCAACATCGATCACGCCGTAGCCGACCCGAGCCAGGCCTGGATCAATGCCAAGGATCCGCAACGGTAATTAGCTGGCCAAGGCCAGTTCGAATTCAGAGCGATCGTCTGATTCGTTGCGCTCAAACACCTTGCAGAACACCTTCACGACCCGATCACCGGAGTCAATTTGTTCTAAGGGATCTTTGCGCAGTCGATGGCGCAGGCTGCAGGACACCACGCGAGCGACGTCGTCTTCGCTGACCTCTGTGCGCCCTTCAAAGGCGGCTAGGGCACGGGCTGCTCGGTTGGTCACGATGTCGCCACGCAATCCATCCACGTCCAATTCTCCGCAGACCGATGAAATGCTCAGACGCAAGTCATCGTCAATCGTGACCTGCTCTAGGCGCTGCTGAGCTTCCACCACCCTGGCTTGCAGAGCTTCTTGGGCTGCCGTCACGCTCATGCTGAAGGCGTCAGGGTCGCTGTCGAAGGCCGTGCGTTGGTCCACGACTTTCACTCTTAATTGTGGATCGCGAACGGTGCGCACCTCCACACTCATCCCAAATCGATCGAGCAGCTGGGGGCGCAGCTCCCCTTCTTCCGGGTTGCCCGATCCAATCAACACGAAGCGGGCGGGGTGACGCACGGAGACCCCCTCGCGTTCCACGGTGTTCCAGCCAGAGGCGGCCGAGTCGAGCAAAACATCAACCAGGTGATCGTCGAGCAGGTTGACTTCGTCGACGTAGAGAAGGCCGCGGTTGGCTTTGGCGAGTAGGCCTGGTTCAAAGGCGCGGACGCCTTCACTCAATGCTTTTTCGATGTCGATCGTGCCGCAGAGGCGATCTTCTGTGGCCCCCAGGGGAAGGTCCACCATGGGCACCTGGCGTTGCTCCGTACCCAAAGCTTCACCGTGTTCCAAGCGCTGCCTCACATCACTGCTCTGCAGGTCAGGGTCGGTTGGTGAGCTGTTGTAGGGATCGCCCGCAACCACCTCAATGCCGGGCAGCAGGTCTGCAAGCGCTCGGATCGTGGTGGATTTGCCCGTGCCGCGGTCTCCCATGATCATCACGCCGCCGATGCGCGGGTCGATCACGTTGAGCAGCAGCGCCAATTTCATCTCTTCCTGGCCGATGACGGCGGTGAAGGGAAAGACTCTGCGCTTGCGCGGTGAACTCACGGGTGAACGTCGGTTGTTGAATTGGATTGTTTCACAGGCAGCACGCTGAGCACCTGCGGTGGTGTGGCATCGGCGGGATAGACCAGTCGCACGCGCACTCGCCGGCTCTCTCCTGGCGCTAGAGACACAGTCCCCAGTTTTGGTCCTTCCTGACCACGTCGCAACACGAGGTGAAAGCGCCGCCGTCCCATCCCCCTGCCGTTGGCTCCATCAAGGCCCGTCACCTCAATGGGGCCGCGAAACATGACAGGGCCACTGTTGCCAGGTTGGAACTGCAATTTGCCGTTGCTGCTGCCCCGTTTGTCGGGGGATTCCAGGGCGATCGCCACCGTTCGTTGGCTGTGCTCGGGGTTATGCAGAGGAAGGCTGAGGTCGTATTCCACGCCGTAATTGCCGTGGGCGGCCCAGGCCGTTCCTTTGTCAAATCTTTGGAGTTCAGCTGTTTGCACTTGAGCGGTGCCGAGATCGCCGCGCTCCAGGCTGCTGATCGGCCACGAGATCGGCGCTTCGTTGATGTTCAGGGTGTTGGAGCCTGGATCAGTCAAGCTTCCCGTCCAGGTGCTGCCGATTTGAACGCCACTCACCCGCGAGTAGATCATCCGACCCTTGCTGCCTCGTGGCGTGGGCTGATGTTCTTTTGGGCTGAGTGTTCCTGAGCTGAGCAGTGCTCTCCAGCGTTGATCGCTGGGTGGAGAGTCGTTGTTGCCGTAGGCCGCCACGGTGGCGACATACACCGGTGCGGAGCTGTTCAGCCGCAGCTGCAGGTTTCGGCCATTGAGCAAGGGGTCAAGTCCTGCCACGGGAATGGGAAGAACCAGCAACGCACTGGCATGCCCAGGGCCAATCTTGATTTGCTTGGGAAGCTCGGGCGCCTGATCGCCTCGAAGCAAGTCCCCAGCCACCCTGCTTCCTGGTCCAGAGGCGATCGGGGTGGTGGTTTCCGCCATCAGGGAGGGCAGAGGGAGGAACGGGGCTGCTGTTTGCCCTGGCTTGGTGCCCTGGGACAGCGAGGTGCTGCCGCTGATCACATCGAGCGTGACCGGTTCCGTTCCAACTGGTTGCGCAAGCACGGCAAGCCAGAGGGTGGAGGCCAGCTCCTCTGGTTTGCCGGCGTACACGTGGTGGCTAAACAGGTCAAAACGTCCGTCTAAGGCAACATTGAGCCCCTGGTTGGCGGGAAAGGTAGACAGCAGCACCCCTTCACCAGTGATCAGCTCGGGGTTGTTGTCATTGAGCAGCAGCAGCTCATCCAATTGGCCGGGAAGTGGACGCAGCTGCTGCTCGCGTAGGAACGGACCTTGCGCCTGGGGGGCCGCACGGGATGGCACGCCCGGGATGCTGATGAGGCAGAAAGCGGCGAGGGCCAGCAGCGAAGAATGACGCATGGTGAAAACAGGAATCAGCGTTGACGTGGAGGCGCTGGCTTGGGTTTGAGCATTGGTGCCATGGCGGCAGCCATGTTGCGGATTAGTTCCGTGGAGCGGGGATCATTGAATGGACCTTTCACCACGAAGGCCGCAACGGCACGGCGACCATCGGGGAGTTCGATCAGCCCGGCATCGGCATAAGCGATGCCGATGTCGCCGGTTTTGTTGAACACGCGATAGCCCTTGATCATCAGGCTGTCATCGGGTTTGCCCTGGGAGCCACCCAGGCCTTTGAGCAGTCCACCGGGGAGCAAGCGGTTGGTCACGGAGGTGCCCATCACTTCTCGGAATAAATCGCGGCCGCGAATCGAGAGCGCTTCTCCGGTATCCACAAGGGCGATCGCTCTGGCTAGATCACGGGCGCTGGTGGTGTTGGTGCCCTTTAGGTCCGGAAGCCAGTTGTTCACCTTGGTGGCGCTGAGCCCCAGGCTGGTGAAGCGGGCGTTGAGATCCTCTTGACCCCCTACCCGTTCAATCAGCAGATTCGTTGCGGTGTTGTCGCTGATGCGAATCATCTCTGTGGCCACTTCATGGGTGGGGAAGCGGGTCCCCAGTGGCTTGCTGGCCATCCAGCCGGCGCCGCCTCCCACCACCGTTTTGCTGAGGGTGAGCGGTTCATTCCAGCTCAACCTGCCGGCATCGATTTCCTCGAGGGCGACCAGCAAGATCGGAGTTTTAATGGCGCTTGCGGCCGGCAATGCCGTGTCTGGATTGAGCTGGGCGTAGCGGCCATCATCGAGCGCCAGCATGAAGGCACTCACCTGGAGGTCTGGATCCTGGGCTGCTAGCGCCTCCCAGCGTTTGCTCAATGCGCTGAGCTCTTGTTTGGTCTCAAAGTGCCCAAGCGTGTCGGTGCTGCTCGTTGAAGTGATCACAGCGGCCGCTGGATCTGGTTGTTCTTGTTTGGCTGGTGTGATTGTTGGCGTGAGCCAGCCGGGAAGGGTGAGATCTCCGCGTTGGACAGCAGGACCTGCCAGCTTCAGGGCCGATCCTGTGATGACGCCCAGGCCCACACCCATCAGCACCAGGCGCAGCAGCAACCTCAGTGGACGCCCCCAACCTGGGGACTGTTGACTGGAACGACTGGAACGACTGGAGCCCAAGGGGGTGGAGCAGGAGAGCCTGAGGTTACGAGCGGTTGCGCCTCGCTGCCCAACGCAATTGACGCACCATGCCGCGCAACAGAGCCACTTCATCGCTGCGAATCAGGCCCCGTTGCACGAGGCCTTTCACCTTGGCCATTCTCGCCCTTGCTGTGTGCTCCAGCAGGAAGCCCACCTCGAGCAGAAGCTCTTCCGCATCGCGCAGGCAACCATCGAGCTCAGGAGCACTGGCAGGGATCTCGCTCACTGGTGCAGCTGGTTTGGCCTGCAAGCGCCGTTCTCGCTCCAACTCATGCAGCACCACAGCGACGGCATGGGAGAGGTTGAGAGACGGGTATGTGTCTCCGGTGTGCAACTTGAAAACCCGATGGCTGATCAGGAGTTCTTCGTTGGAGAGCCCTCGATCCTCCCGTCCAAACACCAGGGCCGAGCGCAGACCTTGCGTCCTACCCGTTTGAATCCAGGGCGCGATCTCCTCGGGGGATTGCAGGGGGATCTCGCCGTGATCGATGCGCCCGCAACTGGCCACCACCTGTTGACAATCCGCGACAGCCTCGAGCAACGAGGGAAAAATGGCGGCGTGTTGGAGAACGGCATCACCGTGGACGGCCATGCGCACAGCCTCTGGATCGCTGGGGTCACAGCGGGGGGCCACGAGCCTGAGATCTTCAATGTTGTAATTGGCACACAATCGAGCCACGCTGCCGACGTTGAGAGGTCCCGCCGGCTCGACCAGCACCACGGTCAATGTCAAGACAGTGTTTTGAGATAGGCGAGCAGATCAGCCATGTTTTGTGGCTCGATTTCAAAGCGGGGCATCGGCGGTGTTTCACCACTCACCACCTGGTGAATGATCTGCATGTCCCTGCGCCGATCGCTCACCCCTTTCAGGCTCGGCCCAACCAGGCCCTGGCCTGCGATGCCATGGCAGCCGGCGCAATTGATGCGGAACATCTGACCACCGTGTTGCTCTGATCCTTCGAGGGCAAGCGTTGCTTTGGTGTATGGATCTTGTCGTGTGTTGCCCAGCATCCACACCAACAAGACGATGCAAGCCATCGCCGCGAGAACGGTGAGGGCCGCGATCAGCCCTCGACTCCGCTCTGGGATTGCTGCAGCAGTTGATGACGGTGCCGTCACAGAAGAGACCAGGCCATGGAACAATTGTGCTCAATCTTTTCATTGGGCGCGACGACATGATCGAACCCCTTCTTTGCGGCATTGTTTTGGGGTTGATCCCGATCACCCTGATGGGGTTGTTTGTTGCCGCTTGGAATCAGTACCGCCGGGGTAGTGCTCTGGGGGGCTGAGCAGCAAGAGGGCGCTCGTTCCATATCGTCGTTGATCCACCACCGTCCAGGGCGATGCTGCGGTCAATTTTTTATGGCGGGCGTGTTCACAGATCACTAATCCTTGGCTGGTGAGCCAGTTGCCCTCCAGCAATGCAAGCAAGGTGGGCTCATACAGCTCAGATCCATAGGGAGGATCGAAATAGGCGACATCGAACGCGGGTAGGGAGCTTGGACGGCCTGTTTGCAGCCAACTCACCAGATCACGACGGATCACTTCAACGGTTGGAGAAGGCGAACGGCCTCCAGCAATCAGCATCAGATTGTCTCGGCAGACGGAGGCTGTTTTGGGATCCTTTTCCACGGCCCAGACCCTGCTCACGCCGCGTTCGATGGCTTCGCATCCCATCACGCCGCTACCGCTACAAAGGTCGAGCCAGGAGGCGTCCTGCAGCTCTGAGGCGAGCATGTTCATGACCGCTTCGCGGACACGGGCTGTGGTGGGCCTGGTGCTGGTCCCAACAGGACTGCGTAGGCGACGACCCCCGCTGAGACGTAGCAGGCCGCTCACGGCATCCTCACGGCATTAACGGCGCGCCCTGGTGCAGCCATTCCAGCCATCGCGACAGCAAACGCTGGCCCGTGAGGGCGGATTTTTCAGGGTGAAATTGGCAGGCCCCCAGCCGATTGCGCCAAACCGCTGCCGTGGCATGCCCTGAACCGAATTCAACGCTTGCCGCTCGATCCTGCGCTTCGTGGGGCTCAGCGGCGAATGAATGCACGAAATACATCCATTCCGTGCTGGAAGGATCAGGAAGTAGGGGGGAAGGGCGATCGATCTGCAGCCTGCCCCAGCCCATGTGTGGGATGCGCTCTCCCTGGCCCTTCGGAAGTGCTTTCACCCGTCCAGGGAGCAAGCCAAGTCCCTTGCGTTGGCCTTCTTCGCTGGACTCAAACAACAGCTGCAAACCCAGGCAAATCCCTAGGAGTGGACGATCGGCTTTGTCCCAAGCGAGTAATGCAGGGATCAGCCCTGTGGCTTCCAAGCGATCCATGGCTGGGTCAAAGGCTCCAACACCAGGAAGAATCAAGGCCTGGCAGCCTTCTAAATCGTCTGGATGTTGCACAGCCTTGAGGGAACTCCCCAAGCGCTTAAAGCAAGTTTGAACAGAAAAAAGATTCCCCATGCCGTAATCGATCAGTCCAATGGTCTGAACTGAACGAGACATGGGGATGAGTAGCAAGGCGAATAGCGAAGACCCGTTTGGAGTCAGAGATGCTTCGAAATCGTGCCGGAGAGGGTGGCTTTAGGAACGGCACCAACAACGGTGTCAACTTTTTGCCCACCTTTGAACACCATCAGAGTGGGGATGCTGCGGATCCCGTACTGGCTGGCGACGTTGGGGTTCTCGTCGGTGTTGAGCTTGAAGACTTTGATCTTGCCTTCGAATTCCTTGGAGATCTCGTCAACAATCGGAGCCACCATGCGACAGGGGCCACACCAGGGAGCCCAGAAGTCAACTAAGACAGGAACGTCACTTTGAAGGACATCCTTTTCAAAGGATGCGTCGGTTACAGCGGTAGCGCTGGACATTCCATTTGTCGTCGTTATTCAAGTGAATTTAGCAACGACTTCCGAAGATTTCTCGGATTCTTAGTGGGCTCTACAGAACTGTGACGGTTTCGAGTTCTGAGTTGAACGACGTTGGGCGAAGACAAAAAGCCCGAACGCGTCGGGCCGGGGGGTGTGAGGAGTGTGTGGGCCGAAGCCCGCACGCCCTGAGATTAAGGCTTATTTGCCCATCCCTAGCTGCTGGGCTTTCTGATACACCTTCCCTTCTGTAAGCAGCGATGGCGCCACTACAACTTCAACCTGTTGCATCTCCTTGATGGTGCGTGCGCCGAGGGTTCCCATCGAGGTCTTCAGGCAACCAAGCAAGTTGTGGGTTCCATCGTCGAGTTTGGCTGGACCTCGCAGGATGCGTTCGAGGCTGCCGGTGCTGCCAACATTGATTCGAGTGCCACGCGGCAGCACTGGGCTTGGGGTGGCCATTCCCCAGTGGAATCCACGGCCTGGTGCCTCTTCTGAGCGGGCAATGGGGGATCCAATCATCACGGCATCAGCACCACAGGCGATGCACTTGCAGATATCACCACCGGTGACGATTCCGCCATCAGCAACGATCGGGACGTAGCGACCGCTCTCTTTTTCGTAGTCAACACGTGCAGCGGCGCAATCGGCAACCGCGGTGGCCTGGGGAATGCCGACGCCCAGGACGCCACGGGAGGTGCAGGCAGCACCAGGACCAATACCCACCATCACGCCTGCAGCACCAGCGCGCATCAGTTGGAGAGCCACCTCATAGGTGACGCAGTTGCCGATCACCACGGGAACACCCATGTCGCGGCAAAGCGTTTCCAAATTGAGGGTCTCTTGTCCTTCAGGGCCGATGTGGTTTGTGGAGACCACGGTGGCTTGCACAAAAAACAGATCGGCTCCCGCCTCTGCAATCGCCTTGCCAAAGCGCAATGCCGCAACGGGGGTGCCGCTCACAGCTGCAATTCCGCCCTGGGATTTGATCGCTTCAATGCGCTTGCGAATCAGGCTTTCCTGAACCGGTTTGCTGTAGATCTCTTGCATCAACGGCACAAAGTCGTCCTTGCCGACGGCTGTGATGCGATCCAAAGCCTCGGTGGGATCCTCGTAGCGGGTCTGAATTCCTTCCAGATTTAAGACGCCAAGCGCTCCGAGTTGGGAGAGCCGCACCGCCATTTCTACGTCCACCACTCCGTCCATCGCACTGGCAATGATCGGGATTTCACGTTCGATTCCGCCCAGGGACCAGCTGGTGTTGGTGACCTCCGGATCAACCGTGCGACCCCCTGGCACCAGGGCGATCTCATCGATGCCATAGGCCCGGCGAACAACTTTGGAGCGTCCGAGCTGAATGTCCACCGGGAGTCGTACTAAAGATCAGCACAAACTACCAACCTGTCATGCAGTCCGTGACAGTGATCAGGGACGGACGGAGCCCCTGAAGGCGGACCAAATCCCGCCCACGTTTGCAATGAGAGCTTTTCGCTCTTCGCTGCGAATCAGCCTCGTGGTTGAGAACCAGATCACCCACCCAATGCCTACCAGTTCAAACAATCTTGGAGCGAGAGGGATGCTGCCAATCGCCGCCAGGATTCCGCTGTAAATCCTGATCAGCAGGGTCAACCCAATCAGGCCAACAACCAGAAACACTGGCCTGCGGGAACGTTGCCAGAGCTCAACAAGGTTGTTGTCATTCCACCACTGGCGCACTTTGGAGCTCAGGAGATCCCACTCCCCGCCATCGCTGGAGGTGTCTTCCGTACTAGCGGTGGCTGCTACTTGGATGCGCTCAGCGATCGCTTCAGAGGCTGCGGGCGTTGGAATGGATGCCACAGCAGGTTCCTTGGCAGTCTCTGGTTCCTGAGCAATCACAGGGACTGGCGCGATCGGGGCCACTGGACTGACGGGTTCTGGTGTCTGTGGCTCCGCTTGAATTGGTTCTGAAGGCTCTGGCGCAGCTGCTGAATCTGCTGCTGCAGGCTCAGGTGCTGGCGAACCTGATGCGATCGGATCGGTGCTGTTGATCTCCATCGATGGGGTGGAGTCAGAGGGCGACGGATTGATCGGATCGGTTTCCATGGCCTTGGTAGCACTGCGCGGATGCGCAACTTTAAGGGCGTTTTCTCGTGCCGTTTTGAAGACGCAGCAAACCCTGACGTATTTCAGCGTCCTTCCCGCGATAAGATGAGGGAAGGCAGTTAGGTCTTGTATGGCGGATCCAGTGGGACCCGGCAGCGGCGATCCCGGCGAATCCGACGAACGGATCATCCAGACAGATTTGCGCAAGGAAATGTCGCGCTCCTATCTGGAGTACGCGATGAGCGTGATCGTTGGGCGTGCGCTGCCCGACGCTCGAGATGGGCTCAAGCCTGTGCACCGGCGAATCTTGTACGCCATGTACGAGCTCGGGCTCACCAGTGATCGGCCCTACCGGAAGTGCGCCCGTGTGGTGGGCGAGGTGCTTGGTAAGTACCACCCTCACGGTGATACGGCGGTCTACGACGCCCTGGTGCGCATGGCCCAGGATTTCTCGATGTCCATGCCCCTGATTGATGGGCATGGCAATTTCGGCTCGGTCGACAACGACCCACCGGCCGCCATGCGTTACACCGAATCGCGGTTGCAGGCGCTCACCACCGACAGCCTCCTTGAAGATATCGAGGCCGAAACGGTTGACTTCGCCGACAACTTTGATGGCTCGCAGCAAGAACCCACCGTTCTGCCATCACGGATCCCCCAGCTCCTCCTGAATGGATCAGCTGGGATTGCGGTGGGCATGGCCACCAATATTCCTCCGCACAACCTTGGAGAACTGATCACTGGTCTGCTGGCCTTAATCAGCAACCCGGAGATCACAGAACAGGAGCTGATGACCCTGATCCCAGGGCCTGACTTCCCCACCGGCGGTCAAATCCTGGGTCGCAGCGGAATTCGTGAGACCTATCTCACCGGGCGCGGCTCGGTGACGATGCGAGGGGTTGCTGGGATCGAAACGATCGAGGCGACCGGTCGCCCGGATCGTGATGCGGTGATCATCACGGCCCTGCCTTACCAGACCAATAAGGCGGCGATGATTGAACGCATCGCCGAGATGGTGAACGACAAGAAGCTGGAAGGCATTTCCGATATTCGCGATGAAAGCGATCGGGATGGCATGCGCGTTGTGGTGGAGCTGCGCCGCGATGCTTATCCGCAGGTGGTGCTCAACAACCTCTACAAACTCACCCCGCTCCAGAGCAATTTCAGCGCCCACATGCTGGCGTTGGTGAACAGCGAGCCGATCCTGCTCACCTTGCGCAAGATGCTCGAGGTGTTCCTCGAGTTCAGAGTTGAGACGATTGAACGGCGCACGCGCTATCTGCTGCGCAAGGCGGAAGAGCGCGATCACATCCTCTTGGGCTTGTTGCTGGCCCTGGATCAACTCGACCCGATCATTGCCCTGATTCGTGCTGCGCCCGATGCAGCAACAGCGCGCACCCAGTTGCAGGAGCGCCATGGTTTGTCTGCTGTGCAAGCAGACGCCATCTTGCAGATGCAGCTCCGGCGTCTCACGGCTTTAGAAGCGGACAAGATCCGCTTGGAGCACGAGGATCTGGTCACGAAGATCGCCGACTACAAGGACATCCTTGGCCGTAGGGAGCGGGTGTTCGGGATCATCGAAGACGAGCTGGGGCAGCTGCGAGATCGCCATGCCGTTCCTCGCCGCACCGAGATTCTTGATCTTGCCGGTGGTCTGGAGGACATCGATCTGATCGCCAATGAGCGCTCCGTGGTGTTGCTCACCGAAACGGGGTATCTCAAGCGGATGCCGGTGAGTGAATTTGAAGCCACCAGCCGTGGCACGCGCGGCAAAGCCGGGACCCGCAGCCAAGGTGAAGAAGCGGTCAAGCTTTTCATTGGCTGCAACGACCACGACACCTTGCTGCTGTTCAGCGATCGCGGTGTGTCGTATGCCGTTCCTGCGTACCGGGTGCCTCAGTGCAGCCGTACTGCCAAGGGCACACCGATTGTGCAGCTGTTGCCGATCCCTCGGGAAGAAGCGATTACCTCGCTGCTTGCAGTGTCGGAATTCAACGATGACACCGATCTGTTGATGCTCACCACGGGCGGATACATCAAACGCACGCGTCTTTCAGCCTTTAGCAACATCCGCTCCAACGGCTTGATTGCCATCGGCCTGGAAGAGGGTGATGCGCTCACTTGGGTGCGGCTTGCTGTACCGGGAGACAGCGTGCTGATTGGGTCACGGGCGGGAATGACGATCCACTTCCGGCTCAATGACAACGAGCTGCGCCCGTTGGGCCGTACGGCTCGAGGTGTGCGCTCGATGAATCTGCGCGCAGGCGACAGCTTGGTGAGCATGGATGTGTTGCCGGTGGAGTTGGCGGATCAAATCGCTGCCAGTAGCGAGGAGGGCGATGAAGGCAGTGATGAGGGCGACACTGCTGCGGTGGCGGAAGGCCCTTGGGTGCTGGTGGCCTCGGCCTCAGGACTTGGCAAACGGGTGCCGGTTACGCAGTTCCGTTTGCAGAAGCGGGCTGGCATGGGCCTGCGCGCGATCAAGTTCCGCACCGATGCCGATGAGCTTGTGGGCTTGCGGGTGTTGGGTGCGGGTGAAGAGCTGCTGCTGGTGAGTGAAAAAGGTGTGATTGTGCGCACCAGTGCTGATGCAATCCCGCAGCAATCCCGTGCTGCCACGGGTGTGCGCTTGCAGCGGCTCGATAAGGGTGACCGTTTAGCCGATGTGGTGCTGGTTCCACCTGAAGCTGAAATGGACGACGACAACGAAGGCAGTGCAGAGGAGTCGTCTGAACCATCAGCTGAGGGCTGACCTTGGCTGATTGCGCGGATGTGCTGGTGATGGGTGGCGGTCCTGCCGCCCTTTGCATCGCCTCCGAATTGCATCAACGCGGGGTACTGGTCGAAGGAATTGCACCGAATCCGGTGGATGCCCCTTGGCCGAACACCTACGGCATTTGGGCGAAGGAACTTGAGCTGTTGGGTCTTGAGGAATTGCTCGAGCACCGCTGGAGTCACACGGTGAGTTTTTATGGCGCCGGTGGTTCGGATGCAGACGATCAACCCACGCAGCACGGGCTGGATTACGGGCTGTTTGATCGTCACAAGCTTCAGCAGTACTGGTTGGGCCGTGGCGAGGGGATGACTTGGCATCAAGACAGCGTCGATCGCATCGAGCTGAAGGCTGA